>Ga0224557_1000035_pt1 | contig 162474 bp, 161 predicted proteins | sample 714S31014metaG_FD_180677 | JGI IMG/M metagenome (GOLD analysis project Ga0224557, IMG submission 180677) | Peat soil microbial communities from Stordalen Mire, Sweden - 717 S3 10-14 | ecosystem: Environmental > Terrestrial > Soil > Wetlands > Peat | place: Sweden: Norrbotten County, Stordalen... | reverse complement strand
GCACCTGCTGGTGTTCCTGTGCAGCCTGTTCCTCCTCCAGGTCGCGATAACGCTGATCACCTCGGGGACGACCCGGCCACGGCCGTACGGCGTGCTGATCATCGGTAACTGGGCGGGGTATTCCACCCAGGCGCTCGCGGTTACGGTCCCCACGTTCTTGCTGATGAGCATCGCCTACTGCCTGGTCGTGCCGGGACGGCCTCGCTCCTATGCCAAGGCGGCCACCGCGGTCATCGTGGCCGTGTTCTGCCTGGCCCGCCTGTACCTGGCCGTCGAGCACATAGATGACCTGCTCCTCGGGGTGGCGCTCGCCGTCGCGATCCCGGTCAGCGCGTTCCGTTTCTTCACCCCGAACGAGGTGTTCCCCGTCGCCTACCGCCGCGGCAACACCGCGCACGTCGATGTGACCGGCGCGCGCGGTAAAGCGATCCGGCAGGGCGTGCGCGACCAGCTCGGGCTCACCGTCACCGAGATCACCCCGGTCGGGCTGGAGTCCTCGGCCGGGTCCACGCCGCTGCGGCTGCGGACCGAGGGCGGCCCGCAGGAGTACCTGTTCGCCAAGCTTTACACCAAGGGTCACGTCCGCGCCGACCGCTGGTACAAGATATGGCGGACGATCTTGTACGGCTCCCTGGAGGACGAGCACCCCTTCCAGACCGTGCGGCGCCTGGCCGAGTACGAGGACTACGCCCTGCGCCTGCTGCAAGACGCCGGGATCACCGTTCCCAGGCCCTACGGCATCGTGGAGATCACCCCCGAACGGGAGTACCTGCTGGTCACCGAGTACTTCGACGGCGCGGTGGAAATCGGCGGCGCCGACCTCGACGACCAGCTGATCGACCAGGGGCTGTCACTGATCCGCGCGCTGTGGGACGCGGGGATCGCCCACCGCGACATCAAGCCGGGCAACCTGATGGTCCGCGCCGGGCAGCTGCTGCTCATCGACGTGGCCTTCGCCCAGGTCCGCCCCTCGCCCTGGCGGCAGGCCGTGGACCTGGGCAACATGATGCTGGTCCTCGCGGTCCGCACCGACCCCGCGCGGGTGTACCAGCAGGCGCTGACTTATTTCACCGAGGCCGAGCTGGCCGAGGCCTTCGCGGCCACCCGCGGGGTCGCCAGCCCGACGCAGCTGCGCGCCTTCATGAAACGCGATCCCCGGGACCTGCTCGCCGAGTTCCGCAAGCTCGCCCCGCAGCGGCGCCCGATCGTGCTGCAGCGCTGGACCCTCCGGCGGTTCGGCCTGGCCGCGGCGATGCTCGCCATCTTCGCCGTGCCCGCCGTCTTCGGCGTCGGCTTGCTGGTGCCGGCCGCCGCCTTCACCGGGAACGCACCCGATTGCGGCACGGGCCATACGATGATCCTGGCGGCCCAGGCGGTTCCCTCGGCGGCATTCCTGCCCTGCATCGCCGCGCTCCCGTCGGGCTGGACCACGGTCAACGACGAGATCGCCAGCGGGCAGGCCAGCTTCGGGCTGAACTCCGGTTCCCTGGCCGGGGGCGGCGGCGTCCATTTCGTGCTCGGCCAGTCAGGCCAGCTGCGGACGGTGACGATCACCCTGACAGCGACCTGCGACATCGCCGGCGCCCGGCAGATTCCTTCCGGCCAGCCCGGCATGCGCCGGTTCGAGCGTCCACCGAGCCTGGTACCTGGGTACTCCGACGTTCGCTACGACGTCTTCCCTGGCGGCTGCGTGACCTACCGGTTCGTCCTTGGGCCCGGCGCGTCCCCGGTCCTGGCCGCCACCGTCGGCAATGCGGTGGCGTTCATCCCCCGGTCGGAGCTGGTCGGCTACGTCCGTCGCACCGAGGGCCTGGCCCTGTGCGGACGAGGTGCCGGATGCCCGGGCTGACCCGGACGGGCCCGGCCCGGCGGGAGGAGGACGCGCTGCTTGGCCGTCCCCGGCGGACCGCGCTCCTTACCGCCGGGGTGGTGGCGGTCACGGCCGTGGTGTTCGCCGTGGTCGCCGACCACGGCGTGCTGGCCCGCATCCAGCGGGTTGACGATGCGTGGCTGCGGCTGATGATCTCCGGCCGGGCGCCCCCGCTGACGGCGATCGCCAAGGTCTTCAACGTTCTCGGGCTGGTGTACGTCACGCTGCCGGTGCGGATCGCCCTGGCCGGGTTCCTGGCCCTGCGCCGCCGGTGGTGGCATCTGGCCGCCTTCGCGTCCGCCATCGTGCTGTCGGAGGCGCTGATCGGCTCGCTGAAAGGCGTCTACGACCGGGCCAGGCCGCCCGGGTCGCTGGTCGCCACGAGCGGCGCGTCGTTCCCGTCCGGACATGCGATCGCCGCGTCGGTCACTGTGGTCGCGGCGGTCATCGCCTTGGTCCCACCGGGCAGACGGCGCGCCCTGTGGGGCGCGGCCGCGGTGGCGTTCTCGATCGTGATGGGGCTCTCCCGCGCCTACCTCGCGGCCCACTGGCTCTCCGATGCCACCGCCGGGATCCTGCTCGGCACCTCCTGCGCCCTGGTCACCGCCCTGATAGCCGACCAGTTTCAGCGATGGCATAACAAGGGACGCAGACCTATGCGACCGCAACGCCCGGCTGGCGTTCCCCCGCCCCGTCGCGCCGGAAGCAGCAGGTGAGAGGCATGAATATGGACCGGACACAGCAGAGCGGAACCCGTCTAAGCGACCCGCCGACCGGCGCCAAACAGCCTTCGCCCGGTGCTCCGGAGTCCATCACGAAGCATCCAGGGCGGTTTCTGCCGTCGACTCGTTACCGTCATCCGGGCGATGTCATCCGCCTCATCGGCAGCGGCCTGGTCCTGACCGGGATGCTCGCCGCCGTCGCGGTGGCTCCCGGCCGGCTGACGGGCCCCGGTGCGGCCGCCGTGACCTGGCTCGGATCTGACCCGGCCGGGCGGGTGCTGACGGGCCTGGTGCAAGTGGCGTTCGTCCTGGCGGCAGGCGCCGTTACGGCCGGCGCCATGCTGGCAGGCATCTTGTATCTAGCCGGCGACAAGCACCCGCACGCGGTAACGGCAGCTGCCGAGCATAGCTCCTGGCTGGCCAGCGCCATCGCTTCCCATTCGGGCTGAGACTGGCGCGCAAGACTTGTCCCGTCCAGGCCGTTTGACAGAAGTCTCGAGCCCTTCTTCCTGATCTTGGAGTGACCTGGTGCATGCCATGTCAAGGCGGCGGGCCGGCTTGGGGGCCGCGCGGCCGGGCCGCCCGGAGACCTCACCCCGGCGGTCACAGCTGGCCGTCTTCCGGTGCATTGAACAGCACGCATCCGGCGCCTTCCCCGCGGCGTCCGTCTCGGCATCACCCGCCAAGCCGCTCAGCAACGATGGGGAGCATCGTCTTGATGTCCGCCAGGTGCGTGACAGACTGGACATGGCCGCGGGTGCAGGTTGCAGTCTCGCGGCGCCTGTTACTTCACGTGAGGAAAGTAGTCCAGGTGATGCCCGATGGCGACCTTCAAGGCGTACGCGGAGGTTCTTAGGCCTGGCCATCCGATGATGAAAAACTACAAGGCGGCGATCACCTGGCGCCCTAGCAGATACCGGCCCGCCGAAATCGAGCAGGCCATGCGCGCTGAACCGGGTGTTGTTCTTGGAGACATACTCCAGCGGACCGGTGGCGCCTACGAAACCACGACCCGGCTGACGCCGAAGTTCCGCGAGGATATCCGCGAGATAGCGGAGCTGGCATCGGACGACCAGCTCCTCAGGATCGCGGAGCTTCCCGAGGTGCCGGTGTCGCTGGTGCATCTTCGTCATGTGGATCCGCAAACCCGCATAGTCGTTGGCTATCGGCTCGATGTCAGTCCGGCCGAAAGTTCACGGCTGCGCCGCAGGCTAGGACTTCCGCCTGATCCCAGGATCACGCTGCACTTTGACCAGGTCGTCTTCCCTGGCACTTCGGGAAGATTCTGGGGTGCTTGGCATTGGGACCGGCCCGGGCGGGAAACGGGCGATCGTTCGACAGCGCCACAGCGCTGAAAACTTGGCCTACGTAGTACGGGCGCATGTCCCCGAGATGTCCCCGGATCGCCAGGCGCTCGCCTCAGATACCCTCCATGTCCTGTGTCTCTTGAGCCACGTCCGCTCCCTTGGCGCGCAGTTGCGCAAGCATCGCGTCCAGGTCGCGGACCCGGAAGTTGAGCATGGCCTGCTGGGCGCGGGACCCGAAGTAGCCGGTCCCGGACTCGAACGTCGCGAACACCGTCGGTCCGGTTTCCTGTCGCCACAGGCCGTTCTCGTCGGCGTCCAGGCCCAGGCAATCGCGGTACCACGCGCCCAGGGCCGCCGGGTCGGCGGCCCGCATGAAGTACCCGCCGATTCCGATCACACGTTCCATGCCGCTATCTTGCCAGGACGGCGACCGGGCGGGCTGGCGCCACACATATCGCCCGCTTCACACCCCGTCTCCACCGCGGGGGAACCTGTAATAGACCGTCAGTTTGCCAGGGGTTCGTGGACGTGGTGATGTGGGCCTCGAGCTTGCCTGCGACGGCAGGGGCACTGGCGGCGATCCAGAAGCCGGATGACATCGGTCTCGCCTTGCAGCACGACACCAGCCGAGATCACAGATTCTTTGCCGTGAGGTGTCAGGGCATGCCAAGCTCAGGGCTCCGGAGGCTGTTGGTCCACATGGTCTTATTACCGCAGCTCAGGGCCTAGGGATGTACTCCCGAGGCCTGTGTCCTCGACGACCGGCCCGGCTGCCTAAACGAGGCCGGGAAAGAAGATCTTGATTTCCCGCTCGGCGGACTCCGGCGAGTCGGATCCGTGCACGATGTTCTGCTGGACTTCCAGCGCGTGATCTCCGCGGATGGTGCCCACCGAAGCGCGGATCGGGTCGGTGGAGCCGGCTAGAACGCGGAACGCCTCGATCGCCCGTGGCCCCTCCACAACGAGAGCTACCAGCGGCCCTGAGGTGATGAAGTCGACGAGCTGGCCGAAGAACGGCCGGACAGAATGTTCCGCGTAGTGGAACTCGGCCGTATCCCTGTCCAGGGTGCGCAGGTCCATCGCCACGATCCGCAGTCCCTTGCCCTCGATCCTGGACAGGACATCGCCGATAAGTCCTCGCCGCACCCCATCGGGTTTGACCAGGATCAAGGTACGTTCAGTCATAAATGCTCCTCCTCACGGTGGCCCGGCGAGCTGATCGCGCCGTGGGTTCGGCGGGGTCAGATGCCCCGGAAGATTGGCTTGCGTTTGTCGGCGAAGGCATTCAGGCCCTCGACGTAGTCGCCGCTGTCGTAGGCCTCCCGTCGCAGGCCCTGGATGCGTTCGTATACCTGCGCGGCGATGGGCTGGTAGTCGGTAAGGACACGGAGCTGTTCTTTGATAACCGCTATGGCCATCGGCGACTTCGCTGCCATCGTCGTGGCCAGCTCGAGGGTAAAGTGCTCAAGCTCAGCCGATCCTACTAGGTGGTTCACCAGCAGCCACTCTTTGGCTTGCTGGGCGTCGATGGGCGCGGCGGTGAAGAACATCTCCTTGATGACATTGCTGGGCAGCCGTCCGACGAAATGCAGCAGCCCCGTGGTGTTGTACGGCAGTCCCAGGTTCGCGGCCGTGATGGCGAACGTCGCTGTCTCGTCGGCGACCACCAGGTCGCAGCTGAGCACCAGGTCGAGTGCTCCGCCCCATACCGAGCCGTGCACCATGGCGACGACCGGTGCCGGGAAGGTGCGGATGGCGCGGAGCATCTGCCCGAGCGGGTCGTTGTAGGCGAGCGGGTCGCGCCGGCCCCTGGGAAGCTCGCCGATGTCATGGCCGGCGGACCAGACCTGCAGTCCCGCCGCGGCGCGGAGCACGGCAGCGCGCACGCTCTTTGCGCGCAGGCTCTCAAGCGCGGCGGCGATGCCGTTGGCCATCCGGGCGCTGATGGCGTTGCGCCTGGGCTGGTCGTCCAGGGTGATAACGCCAACTGCCCCGACTACCTGTGTCCGGACGGCGGCGCCCGCGAGGCCGTCGGTCCCGGCCGAGGCGGCCGCCTCGCCTGTCCCCCGGCGCGGCGCAGGCTGCTCGCCCAGCGCGCCGCCTTCTCCGCCGGCCAGGGCCACGTAGGTCCGGACCAGCGCGTCCTTCCCTGCGCCGAGGATGGCGTGCACCTGCCCGAGCGCCTCGATCCGCTGCTCGCCGACCAGGGCGCCGGCCAGCTCGTGCCAGAGCACTTCCTCCAGGACGTTGAATGCCCTCCCGGTCTCGGCAATATCCAAGCCGGCCTCGAAGCGGTCCGCCGCGACCTGCCGGGCCGACGCGATGACCGGCTCCGCATGGCCCTCGTGCACGCACTGGACGACGAGCCCGAACAGGTGCCGCACGTAACGACCGCGCTCTGCCGCGCTGGATGCCTGGTCATACCCGTGCCGACCCGGTTCGAGCGCGGCTACCGCCTCGTCGACCACCCGATCCTCGGCGCTGGCCAGGAATGCTGACGTCTCCACCACCGGTACCTCCGTTCCCTGACCAACTCCCGGCTATCCCCACCCCGGGTGGACCCAGCATGAGGAATCGCCGAAGAGGCAGTCGCACCAACGAAACCACGACGGGTAACCGACCGCCAGCCCCGGGGCATCCCGGTTTGAATCCGGATACCACCCAACTGATCGGGTCAATCAGGCCATCATGGCGACCCGGAAGGCTTTCTTCCCCGAGCACGGGCTGATGCCCGAGCTCTAGCATTATCACTGGTTCCGGGCCTGGGCCGCGCTCACGGCTCCTACGTGGTCGTGGTTGCTGCTAACCTAAGCGCGCCGTTGCTGGCGGCCCACCCTGCGGGGTCGAACGGCCCTGCCCGGGTAGTCCGCCTGGGCCAGACACGCAGGCCGTCCGGGCGGCTCGCACGGGACCTTTGCCGGTATCCCGGTCCGGGTGACCTGCCTAAGGTCGCACGGATACGGCCCCGTCCAGCTTTGCTGGGCTATGTGCGAAGGTCAGGTGTCAGGCCCGGTGAGCAAGGAGGCGTCCGGCGATCCGGCGAGAAAGCCGGTCGGCGTGTTCCTGCTGGAGGACCAGGAGATCGTCCGCCGCGGTGTCCGCGTTCTTCTGGAGGCCGAGCCGGACATCCAGGTGATCGGCGAGGCGAGCACCGCATCCGCCGCGCTGGCCCAGATTCCGGTGCTGCGCCCCGCCGTCGCCGTGCTCGATGTCCGGCTGCCTGATGGTGATGGGGTATCGGTCTGCCGGGAGGTCCGCTCCCGGGCGCCGGAGGTAGCGTGCCTGATGCTCACCGCTTTCAGCGACGACGAGGCGCTGCTGGACTCGATCATGGCCGGAGCGGCCGGCTACGTGCTCAAGGAGATCCGCGGTTCGGATCTGGTCGGCGCGGTCCGCATCGTCGCCTCCGGCCGGTCGCTGCTGGATCCTCGTGCGGCGGGCAAGGTAATGGCCAGGCTGCGGGACGACGCGGCCCGGCACGACCGGCTGGGCGAGCTGACCGCGCGGGAGCGCAAGATCCTGGAGCTGATCGGGGACGGCCTGACCAATCGGCAGATCGGCGAGCGGCTGTCCGTTTCGGTGAAGACGGTGAAGAAATACGTATCGGTACTGTTCCTCAAGCTCGGCATGGAGCAGCGTACCCAGGCGGCCGCCTACGCAGCCCGGGTCTTCGATGGCCGCACGCCGGGATTGAGCCAGGACATGAGGATCATCAACCGGAGGCCCCGTGACGGCTGACGCAGGAATGTCCGCAGCTGGTGGCTGGGTTCACGGCCGGCCGGGTTCACCTCTTCCGCTGGCCGTCGTGGCCGCCGGCGCATCCGGTGCGCAGGTTCGGGCCTGTCGTATGTGGGCGTTGTGGTTTAGGTTCGGCTCATGACGTCGACAGAACCGGGACTACCGGGCCGGTGGGTGGGTAACACGCTGGCGGAGTTCGAGCGGGACCTTGCTGACAACCTGTGTTACCAGCGGGGGACGACGGCGGAGTCGGCGAGCGCCCTCGACGCCTACTGGACGCTGGCGGTGACGGTCCGGGACCGCCTCGCTGACCGGCGGGTCAGGACGGCCAGGGCGAACTATGAGGCCAACCCGAAGTTCGTCTACTACCTGTCGGCGGAGTACATGCTGGGCCGCCAGTTCCGCCAGAACGCGTTGTATACCGGCACCGCCGGGCTGGCCCGCCAGGCCATGGCCGGGTCCGGGTACTCCGCGGAGGAGCTGGAGGAGCTGGATGTGGAGCCCGGGCTGGGGAACGGGGGCCTGGGCCGCCTGGCGGCCTGCCTGCTTGACTCCCTGGCCACCCTGGACATGCCGGCCGTGGGCTACGGCATCCGGTATGAGTTCGGGATCTTCAAGCAGGCCTTCGAGGACGGCCATCAGGTCGAACACCCCGACGACTGGACCTTCTACGGCAACCCGTGGGAGTTCCCCGCTCCCGATGACCTGCAGGTGGTCGGGTTCTACGGCCACACCGAGGCGGCCGAAGATGATCAGAGCAGCCTGCGGGCCCGCTGGGTGCCGGGGGAAGTGGTGCGGGGCGAGCCGAGCCACATGCTGGTCCCGGGCTACGGCACCCAGACGGTCAACATCTTGCGGCTGTGGCGGGCCCGGGCCGGCCGGGAGTCGTTCGACCTGGGCCTGTTCAACGCGGGTCACTACGCCGAGGCGGTCGCGGCGCAGATGCGCTCGGAGAACCTGACCAAGGTGCTGTATCCCAACGACAGCACCGAGGCGGGCCGGGAGCTGCGGCTCAAGCAGCAGTATTTCCTCGTCTGCTGCTCGCTGCGGGATATCATCCGCCGGTTCCGGTTCCGCAACAGCGACTGGGAGACGTTCCCGGACAAGGTCGTCATCCAGCTCAACGACACCCACCCGGTGCTGGCAATACCTGAGCTGATGCGGCTGCTGGTCGATGAGCACGGCCTGGGCTGGGAGCAGGCCTGGTCCATCACCCGCCGGACCTTCGCCTACACCTGCCACACGCTGCTGCCCGAGGCCCTCGAGACGTGGCCGGTGTCGCTGTTCGGGCGGCTGCTGCCCCGCCACCTGGAGATCATCCACGCCCTCAATCGCTCCTTCCTAGAGGACGTGCGCGCCCGGTATCCGGGTGACGAGGGGCGCGTCGCCCGGATGTCGCTGATCCAGGAGGACCCCGAGCGCCGGGTGCGGATGGCCAACCTGGCCGTGGCGGGCAGCTTCGCGGTCAACGGCGTGGCCGGGCTGCAGTCCCGGCTGCTGGCCCAGACGACGTTGCGGGACTTCGCGGACCTGTGGCCGGAGAAGTTCCGGAACGTGACGAACGGCGTCAGCCCGCGCCGGTTCCTCCGGCTGGCCAACCCCCGGCTGTCCGCCCTGATCACCGCCCGGCTGGGAGACGGCAGGTGGCTGACCGACCTGGACCGGCTGGCCGAGATCGAGGCCTTCGCCGGCGATGCGGAGTTCCGGGCGCAATGGCGCGAGGCCAAACGGCAGAACAAGATCGACCTGGCCTTCCACGTCATGGCCGCCACCGGCGTCACCATCGACCCCGCGTCGCTGTTCGACGTCATGGTCAAGCGGCTGCACGAGTACAAGCGGCAGCTCCTCAAGCTGCTCCACGTCATCACCGTGTACAACCGGATCAAGGCAGACCCGGCCGCCGCCGTGACGCCCTGCACGGTCATCTTCGGCGCCAAGGCCGCGCCGGGCTACCAGCAGGCCAAGCGCATCATCAAGCTCATCAACTCGGTCGCCGCCGTGGTCAACGCCGACTCTGACGTCGCCGGCCGGATCAAGGTCGTGTTCATCCCCGACTACAACGTCTCCGTCAGCGAGCTCGTCGTCGCCGCCGGCAACCTGTCCGAGCAGATCTCGCTGGCCGGAAAGGAGGCCTCCGGCACCGGCAACATGAAACTGGCCCTCAACGGCGCCCTCACCGTCGGCACACTCGACGGTGCCAACATCGAGATCCGCGACCGGGTCGGGGCCGGCAACTTCTTCCTGTTCGGCCTTACCGCCGACCAGGCCGCAGTCATCAGGCGCGACGGCTACTCCCCTCGCGCCCACTACGAAAGCGACCCCGAACTCAAGGCCGCCATTGACGCCCTCGCATCCGGTGTCTTCTCCGGCGCAGACCACGACGCCACCCAGCAGGTCCTCTCCTCCATCCTCGACTGGGACGAGTACCTGATCCTGGCCGACTACCGGTCCTACATCGACTGCCACGACCAGGCCGTCACACCCGCCTGGACCGACCAAGACCGGTGGACCCAGATGTCGATTCTGAACACGGCCCGCTCAGGCTTCTTCTCCTCCGACCGCACCGTCCGCGACTACTGCCGCGACATCTGGCACACCAAGCCCGTCCCTGTGCCTCCGTATGCGGCGCCTGACGCTCAACCTCCCGGTCCGAGTTCCTGAACGATCGTGGTCAGCTGCGGAACCGGGTCCCGGCGGTGGCGTATTCGTCAAGCAGGGGTACCGGGGTGAACGCCGGGTCGCCGGTGGCGGCGTGCATCGCCTCCAGGACGCTGACGACGTGGGCCGGGCCTGCGTCGTCGAGCATCTGGAGCGGCCCGCGGGGGTAACCGCAGCCGAGCATCATCGCGGTATCGATGTCGGAGAGACTAGCGTAACCGTCCTGGAACATCCGGACCGCGTCATTGAACTGCGCGTAGGCGAGCGTCGCGGTCAGGAATCCGGCCCGGTCCCGCGAAACGACCGCGTTCAGGCCGAGCTTAGCCGCGAGCGCGCGCGCCTTAGCGGCCGTGCCCGGTGCGGTCACGTCCGGCAGCACCAGCTCTGTGAGCCCTGGCTTGCCGTCACCGGCGCCGGTAAAGCGGATGCCGACCACGTCGGCCGGGTGGCCGGCGGCCAGGGCGGCGTCCAGGACCCGGTGCTTCGGGTCGGCCGCCACGATGACCAGGCTGGTGGCGGCTGAGGGCTGCGGCGTGAGGCGGATGCCTGCCGCGGTGATCTGGCTTGCCAGCTCATTCAGCAGCCCGTCGGGGTCCCTGATCAGCGCGACCTCGGCGGGAACGGGCGCCGGGTCGTGATCCCCGGCGGCCGCCGCGGGGGTGCTGTGCCGGTAGTCATAGAACCCGCGTCCGCTCTTGCGGCCGAACAGCCGGGCATCGCACAGCTTGCGCAGCAGCGGCGCCGCCGCGTAGCGGGTGCCGCCGAACTCAGCCTGGAGCACCTCCAGGACCGACAGCGACGTGTCCAGGCCGATCAGGTCGAGCAGGGTCAGCGGCCCCATCGGCAGGCCGAGGCCCGCGGTGGCCGCCGTGTCGATGTCCTCGCGGGTGGCCTGCGCGGTTTCCAGCAGCCGCACCGCGTGGTTGAGATAGGGCACCAGCAGCGCATTGACGATGAACCCGGCCCTGTCACTGACCTGGACCGGAGTCTTGCCCAGGTCACGGGCCAGTAGGGCCAGCGCCTGGCTGGTATCCGGCGAGGTGAGCACGGTGGAGATCACCTCGACCAGCTTCATGACCGGCGCGGGATTGAAGAAGTGCAGCCCCGCCACCCGGGCCGGGTACTGCGTGCCGCCCGCGATCTCGGTGACCGACAGCGAGGAGGTATTGGTCGCCAGGATCGCATCAGCCCGGCAGGCCGCGTCCAGCCCGGCGTACAGCGTCCTCTTCAGGTCCATGCGTTCTGGTATGGCCTCGATCACCAGATCGGCGTTCGCCACCGCGGCCGCGATGTCATCCGCGGGCCGGATCCGGGCCAGTATCTCCTCCCGGCCGGTACCGGTCAGCTTGCCCCGGCTGACCGCCCGGTCCAGCGAGACACGCAGCCGGGCCATGCCCTGATCCAGCAAATCCTGGCTGACCTCGACCGCGACCACCCGGCGGCCGCTGCGCGCGACCAGCTCGGCGATACCCGAGCCCATCAGGCCAAGCCCGATCACCGCCACCTCGCGGATACCAGTCGACTGGATCACGTTGTCAGTCATGTCGTAGAGCCTTTCGTCTGGCGGGTACGTGGTCGGCCACCGCCCTGTCCAGCCAGACCTCGGGCGGTGGAATTTGTGAAAGCTGCCACCGTGACGGTGGCGTGCTTATCAAAGCCATCTGGCCTCTAGTACACCCGGCGCGGCGCGCACCAGACGAGAGTCTTCGGTCCTTTTCCGAAGACCCTGCGTACGCCCTTCATCCTGGGTTGGCTGATAGCTGCGCCCGAGCCCGTTGTGGGCGCGGGCCTGCCCGTGCCGGTGGCCGGTCCGGCTAGCCGTGCCGAGCGCGGCAGCGTACTGGGCTCGTGCGTTCTCGAACTGCCCGGTGGCGAGAAAGGCCGCGTACGCGATGAGGGCGACCAGGGTAGCCCGCTGGCTGTCGAGCCATTGGCGCCCGGCGGCTGGATCGCCCAGCGCTGGGACGGAAGTCGGCGGGGCCGGGACGCGGGGGCGGCGGTAGCGTTCGCCGGGCATGATGGCGTCCATCGCCGTGCCGGAGGTAGCGGAGTGCGCCGGCCATCTTATTGGCCGGCGTGCTTCTCCGCTGGACGCGTTAAAGAGCCCTGGCCAGGAACAGTCGCTCAGGTTCGCGCGTCGAAGATCTCGATGTCGCATTGGGGCCTTCACCGGCCAGTTGCGCCAGACCGGCGGCCGCAGGAACGACGCACAGCCAATGGCAAGCCGCACCTTGGCGGCTTGAGCGGGCCGCTAGTCCTGAACCCGGGAGGCTGGTGCCATAGCCCGCGTTAAGCTGGGCTTTATGGTCGAACCGAGGTACACCGTCAAGGCTCTCGATCAGGCGACGTGGGCCGCGTTTGCCGCGTTGGTGGAGCGCAACAACGGAATCTTCGGCGGCTGCTGGTGCATGGGCTTCCACCCCGAACAGTCTTGGCCCGACGAGGTGCAGGAGCGCGTGCCGCAGAAACGTGCTGCGAAGGAACAGCGCGTTCGGGAGGGCAAAGCCCACGCCGCGCTCGTTTTCGAAGGGGAGGACTGCGTCGGCTGGTGCCAGTTCGGCGCACCCGACGAGGTGCCCCGGATCAAGAACCGGGCGGCGTACGAAAAGGGCCAGACGACCCCGCCGGACTGGCGAATCGCGTGCTGCTATTCCGGTAAGGGGCACCGGCGTCAAGGCGTGGCCACGGCGGCGCTCGCCGGTGCGGTCGATCTCATCGCGGGCCTGGGCGGGGGGACTGTCGAGGGATACCCGGAGCCGGCCGGTTCTGTGCCCGCCGGCTTCCTCTACCACGGTGCTTTGTCGACCTACGAGAAGCTCGGGTTCACCCGTGACCGGAAACTCGGCAAGCACCGCTGGGTGGTGACCAGGGTCGTCGAACCGAGATCGTAGAAGACACCAAGATCACGCCCGAGCATCCGTAGGACTGGGCCGGGCTGTCCAGGGACGTCTAACTTGCCGAGGTGAAAAGTCGCAAGATATCTGGGCTGGGACCGTCGCCCAGGCGAGGGAGCTGCCCGAACCGGTCCTCCACGAGCAGGTCGAGGGCGAGTGGAGCTTCGTGCAGACGCGGCAACGCGCTACGCTTCCCCTTAAATCGTACTGGGTTGGGGCGGCGATGGTGGCAGGACCGGGAGATGGCGTGGCAGCGGCCGCGGCGGGCCGCGGGCGCCTGCGAGTGTCGCACGCTGATCGCGAGCAGGTGATCGACATTGTCAAGGCCGCCTTCGTGCGGGGCACGCTGGGCAAGGACGAATTCGACCTGCGGGTAGGCCAGGTGTTCGCGTCGCGGACCTACGCGGAACTGGCCGCGGTCACCACTGACCTCCCCGCCGAGCCGGCCGCAGCCCAGCCGCCCAGGCTCGCCCGGGCCGAGGGCGAGCAGCCAGTTCTGCGGCCCGGGCCGGTAATGCTGGCGGCGACCACGCTTTGCGCAGGGGTGTGGGGGTTTACGTTCCTCCCGCCCTGGCCTGCGAATTCCGAAGGCGATCCCCCGCACGCGCTAATCCTGCTTTTCTTCTCGGCCAACCTTATGTACCTGGTCGTCATGATCATGGCTGTGGGATTTATGATTGCCGGGTGGCATGAGAAGCGTTCCGGCAGGCGGCCACCGCGGCGGACAGCACCCGGCGCGGGCCATCCTGCCGTGGTGCAAAAATCGCAGTAAAGGTCGTACCACTTAGATCACTCGCGCCGACGCAAGCTGGCGGGGTCGATGGGGACATGATCGACGGTGGCAAAGTCAGGAATAAGACATCCGGCCAAGTGCTGCCGATGACTGAATCGAAAGCGGGCCGTCCGCGCGCGAGGTGAGGGCCGGCACATGCTATCTGCTTCGCGTCGGGCCATAACAGCGTGCCTGCTCACCGCCCTGCTGTTGGCCGGCCTGCTGGCGGGCTGCACAAGCCCGGCGCCGCCGTCTGAGCGCGCCGTTAGCGTTTCCATACGACCCATTTCCTCACTCGCCGACCAGGCCATACACATACAGATCACCGCGCTGAGCCCTGGTGAACTTGTGACTGTTCAAGTCGGCTCGACCGACGCACGCGGCGTGCCGTGGGAGGCGTCGGCCAGCTACCGTGCGGATCCGGCCGGCAACGTTGACCTGAGCACAGCAGCGGCCATCTCTGGCAGCTACCACGGCGTTTCCGGTATGGGCCTGATCTGGTCCATGCATGCGCTGAAGCCAGACCCCGCGGGCGCCTACTACTGGAGGGGGACTACGCCGCTGGCGTTTACGCTGGCGGTGAGCGTCCATGGCACACGGGTTGCGTCGGCGAGCTTCCACCGCAGTCTCTCGTCCGGCGTGCTCGCCGAAACGATGGAATCGCTGAAAGCTGACGGGTTCGTCGGCGAGTTCTTGCACCCGGCTCATACCGTGCCCGGCCGCCCGGCTGTGCTGGTCCTCGGCGGGTCAGAAGGCGGCCTACCGGACGTGCTGCTCCCGGCCCTGCTGGCCAGTAACGGCTATCCCGCCCTGGGCGTGGCTTATTTCGCCGAGCCCGGTCTTCCGCAGACGCTGTCCAGAATCCCACTCGAATACTTCGCCCGGGCTCTTGCCTGGCTGGCACGCCAGCCAGGCGTCGACCCGGCGCGCATCGCGGTGCTGGGCATCTCCCGCGGCAGCGAGGCCGCTCAACTGCTCGGCGTCTACTACCCCAATCTGGTGCATGCCGTTATCGCCTCAGTGCCCAGCAATGTCGCCATCTGCTCCTACCCTGGCTGCACCGGCCCCGCATGGACCCGGCACGGCCAGCCGCTTCCCTACACCAGGGAATTCGACAACCCCAACCCCGCCGACGACCCGGCCGCCGTCATCCCGGACCAGCGGATCGAAGGCCCGGTGCTCCTGGACTGCGGCGAGGCAGACCAGACATGGATCTCATGCCCGTACGCCCGAGCCATACTCAGCCTGCTCGACGCACATCACGATCACTGGGCACACGTGCTGTACGCCTATCCCGGCGCCGGGCATCCGGTTGGGACATTTATCCCCTATGAGCCTTATTCTTCCGTCGGCGTGGCGGGAGACCCCGGCTACGCAACCGACCAGCAGGCAGTCGCCCTGCTGTGGCCCCACCTGCTCAGCTTCCTCGCCGGACTAGCCCGTAATCCCGCGGGCTGAGGTTCTGGTACCCACTCACGTCCCGGTCTGGATCAGCCCGGGCGGTTAAAGGCCGCGGTCGCGCCGCCAGGCATGCCAGTAACCGGCCTGAATAATACTGTGCGAGAATTCGGTAGACGTTTGCGACCTTGTGCAGTCACTTTCGGGGGGAAGGGCTGGTCGATGAGGTATGGTATGGCCGTAATAACAGTAATTGGGTCGGTGGTGATCGTCGGGTCATCGGCTCTGACGGCATATGCAGCGGGTATCGGCGGTGCGCTGGGCGGAAACGATGTGTCATATCCGCAATGCGGCCGGCCACTCCCATCGCGCCAGGCGTTCGGCATCGTGGGCGTGAACGAAGGGCGTGCGAATACCACAAACCCCTGCCTGGCGGCTGAGATAGGCTGGGCCAGGAAATCGTCCGATATCACTATCAGGGCAAAGATTTCATTTTACGTCAACACCGGGAACCCAGGCCATTTCAGGGTCGCCGACTGGCCGGTGAATAACCACGACCGGGTGGCCCGCGTCGTGATCAAGGATCCCTACGGCAGGTGCGCTGGCCGAGATGACAGGGCCTGCTCCTGGCAATACGGGTGGAACATGGCCGAGTTCGATGCGCGAACCCGTGGTATCTCGCACCCCGGCCGATACCGGTGGTGGCTCGACGTCGAAACCGCCACCAGCTGGGATTCAAGTACCTGGAACAACCGCGCCGACCTCGAGGGCATGGTCGCCTATTTTCACCGCATCGGCGTTACCGTCGGCATCTACTCAACGACCTATCAGTGGGACAAGATCGTCAAAATTGTCCCGTCCACTAGTCCGCTGTACCGGCTGGCGGACTGGGTGCCAGGTGCCCGCGCGCTCGCCCAGGCTAAGGCGAACTGCCGGCTGGCTCCTCTCACCGGCCGGGGGATCATTATCGCTACCCAGTGGACGGCGGCGAAGACCGACCACGACTTCTCGTGCGTGCCACTCCGGAAGCGGATCAGCCGATGAGTTCGGCGGGTCACGCCTGGGTCACGCCGGCGATCATAAACGCGGCCGGAGGTCCGCGATCTGGGCGCGGGCGGCGGCGATGAGCTCGGCGTTGGTGTGGGCGTGTCCGCCCAGCCCCCACCCGCCGTCGGGTGCCTCGGTGATCAGGACCCAGGTCCGGTCCACTAGGGCCGGGTCGGCCGCGGCGGCGGCGATGATGTCGGTGAACTGCCGCACCACCTGGAGCTGCTTATCCCGGTCGAGCGCGCCCGCGTTGGTGAGCACCTGGACCCGCACATAGCCGCTGTCACCGTCCACGTTGGACAGCGAGCCGGCCGGCAGCTCGTGGACGAACGCCGCGGTGTTCTGCCGGAACATCGGGATGTCCGGCACCTGCTCGATGCGCATCAAGGTGCTGGCCAGGTCCACCGCCAGCTGGTGCTTGTCGGCGAAGGTGCCGGCGCTGGCGTAGGCGTCGATCATGGGCATGGCGGCCTCCTGCGGTTGGCTGCGTGACTGGAGCGGCAGCGGCGATTATGACGACCATCATAGTCAAGCCGCGGGTCTCGGCAACCGCGTTCTAGAAGCGACCGGCCTGGGCCCGCAGCTCGGCGTGGACGGCGTCAAACGGCGCATAGCTTTGCTCGGCGCGGCTCAGCGCGACCGCGCCCTCGCTCGCCGCGATCAGCAACATCGCGAACGACCCGGCGCTGGCCGCCGGCACGCCTCCGTCGGCCAGGACCGCGGCGAGCGTGGCCTGCCAGCCGCGGAAGACCCGGCCCGCCGCCCGCAACAGCGCGTCGGAATCAGCGGAACTCCCATGGCTGCCCGCCACGGTCACCGCCAGCACCGAACACCCGGCGGAGAACTGCGAGCGGTCAAGCACCGCCCGCCACATCGCGAAAAACCCGTCCACGATCTCCACCGGGCCGCGTCCGGAGAAGCTGCTCAGCAGGGCCATGGCCCGGGCGCCCGCCACCTCGACGGCCGCGGCGATCAGCTCGTCCTTGCCGCCGGGAAAGTGGTGATAAATGGACCCGCGGGGGGCCCCGGACGCGGTGAGCACCTCGGTGAAGGACGTGCCGTCCAGCCCGTTCTTGGCCAGCAGGATGACGGCGCTGTCCACCATCTGATCCCGCACGCTGCGCGCCATCATCGGCCACCTTCCGCTCGCCCGGGGCTGACTGGGAACGATCCTAAGCTCGCCCGCCGCGGTGAACGGGACAACGTCACCCAGACGCCGCTGGTCACCGCCGGGCCAAGGTGAGAAGATGGGGTGGTGAGCAGCAATCAAGACAGCCCGATGCGACAGCTAGCCGCGGCCTGGGAGGCAGCGGCGGCGGTGGCGACCGAGTGGGCGGACCGGACCGCGGCGGTGACCGCCGAGGCGTTCCATAAGCTCGCCACCGATCCGGCGGTCCGCGCGGTCCTGGAAAGCTGGCGCATCTCGCCGCTGTGGGTCCGGCGCGACTGTGACTGCGACTGCGCCGGGTCCCATCCGGCCGACGTCGGGGTCTGTGACCAGCGCGCGGTGATCACCCGTCATCTCGGCACCGATGAGGCCAGCGGCGTAGACGTGCGGCTGTGCGCGCCCTGCGCCGTCGCGCAGGGAGTCGCTGAGCTGGCCTAGCCTGGCCCGCTACGCAAGGGTGGCCCGGGCCAGGTCGCCGGGGCCGGTCCCCGCCTGAGCCAGCACCGGCCATCGGATGCGTCCGCGTTGCGCTGGCCCTGGGCGCGGCGGAGACTGGCCGCGCTCGCGTTCGTCTTCGATGGCCTGATCCTCGGCCTGACCGACTACGTGGCGATGCGCCGCGCGATGATCCTCGCCATCGGCGCCTACGCCCCGGTGGCCGCGCTGGTGCTTGCCTTCCACCGGCTGGGCCTGCCCGGCATCTGGGCCGCGCTCGGGCTCTGGCTGGCGGCCCGGGCCGCGCTGCTCGCCCGCCGCTGGCACGCCCAGTTCAGCCTGGGAGCGGATACCGCCGGCCGTTCGGATCAAATGCCGTCTGCACCGGACCGGTCCGGCTGAGGAAGCCAGCCCGCGATGCTGCGCGCCAGGGCCGGCATCGGCAGCGCGCCGTGGTCCAGGATGGCGGCGTGGAAGGCGGGCAGCGAGAACGCCGGGCCCAGGCTCGCCCTGGCTTCCTCCCGCAGCCGCAGGATCTCCAGCTTGCCGGTGAGGTAGGCCAGCGCCTGGCCGGGCATGACCACGTACCGGTCGACCTCGGCGGCGAGGAACTCCGGTGGCATCGGCACGTGCGCCACGATGAACTCGACAGCTTGCTCCCGGCTCCAGCCGAAGGCGTGGATGCCGGTGTCGACCACCAGCCGGGCGGCCCGCATCAGCGACGCGCTGATCGCACCGAGCAGGGCGCGGTCGTCGGTGTAAAGCCCGGCTTCCTCGGCGAGCTGCTCGGCGTACAGGCCCCAGCCTTCAGAGAACACGGTGATGCTGCGCTGGCGCTGCAGGGCGGGCAGCCCGGAGAGCAGCTGGAGGCGGGACAGCTGCAGGTGATGCCCGGGTACCGCCTCGTGGAAGGCCACCGCTTCGATGTCCCAGCCGGTGCCGGCCGTGGGCCGCTCGGTGTTGAACCAGAACGTGCCGGCCCGGCCGCCGTCTAGCCGGGGCGGGGTGTAGTGCGGCGCGGCCCCGCCCGCGGCCACGACTTCCGGCATGGGCGTCACCTCGCAGGGCGGCGGAAGGGGAGCCGGGAACACCTCAGGCGCCCGGGCCTCGGCCCGCCGCACCGCGATCACCGCCTGGCGGATGGCTTCGGCCGGGGGTAGTTTCCCGGCCGAGTCCCGCACCGCGGCGAAGACCTCGTCCAGTCCGGACAGCCCGAGGCCCGCGCCCAGCGTCACCGCCCGGGCTTCCAGCGCGGCGATCTGATCCAGGCCGGTCTGGTGCAGTTCTTCCGGGCGCAGCGGCAGGGTGGTGTAGATCCGGATCGCCCGGGCGTAATCGTCCGCGCCGCCTGGCAGGTGAACCAGCCCGGCCTGCTGCGACGGCCGCGCCCGCGGCAGCAACTCGGTGATGGTAGCGACCCACCTGGTCAGGGCCGGCTTCACCACCTCCTCGGCCACCGCCAGGCGTTCTCGCTGCCACGCCGCCGTCCCGTCCCACCCCGCTGGGGGACGAGGGGACAGGGCCGGCCCGAGACCGGGCTGGGCCAGCAGGGCCTGCGCCCAGCCGATGGCCTGCTCGACCAGCGGAGCGACCGGCAGCCGCCCCCGGCTGGCTCCGGCCCGCAGCCGTTCGCTGACCTGGTCGAGCCAGCCGCCGCTGCGCCGCAGCCGGGTCAGGTAGGCCTGCGCGGCGGCCGGGTCGAGCAGCACGGCCCGGGCCGCCAGCGCCATGAAAGCGGCCGGCCCCGAGTAGTGCATCGGGGTGACCGTGTACTCCGCCTGGGCCAGGTCGATGCTGGCCAGCTCCTGGGTGGCGGCCTCCGTGACGCAGTCAAGGGTGACGGCATCGGCCGGGGTGAGCCGCTCGCGGGGGATCTCGCCGGCCGCCAGGAGGAACTGCCCGACCTCGGCACGCCAGGCCTGCTGGCCCGCCTCGCTGTTGTCCGGGACCAGATCGTCGTACCCGGGAATGCCGTACGAACTCGCCGCGAAGGGGTTCGCTTCGAGCCAGCGCCGGTGGAAGCGGTCCGCTAGGTCACGTGCTGAGGTCATGAGCCCTTCCGTGTTCGTTCATGATTCTCCTTCGGACGGTATAGCCGGCCTGGCCGGGTGGTCTGGCGGTCGCTACGGTACGGAGCGTGGATGAAGCAGCCGGGGAACGCGCCGTCAAGCAGGTCATCGTCATCCGGCGTGACCTGAGGATGCGCCGGGGCAAGGAGATCGCCCAGGGCGCGCATGCGTCGACCGCGTGGCTCCGCGAGCGGGTCCTGCAGGGCTTGGCGCCCTCCCAGCACGTCGGGCTTTCCGAGGTGGAGCGGAGCTGGCTGGAGCAGAGCAACCGGAAGGTCACGGTCAAGGTGGGCTCGGAGCAGGAGCTGCTGGCGGTCTACGCCCGCGCGCTGCGGGCCGGGCTGGTGGTGCACCTGATCACCGACGGCGGCCTGACCGAGTTCGGCGGCGTCCCCACCCGGACCTGCCTCGGCATCGGCCCCGACTACGACGACCGCATCGATCCCGTCACCGGCGACCTCGAGCTGTACTAAACGCTGTCGTCTTGTGGACTCGGGATGGCGTCCGGAACCGCGGCACCGCCGGGCCGGTTCGCCGAGATCCAGCCGTCGATCAGCTTCCACCAGTCATACAGCCACTGCACCTGGGCCTCGTGGGTGGCCGTCCGCGGCACCGCGTCGTGCGGCACCCGCCACCAGCGAGCCTTGATGACCTGGTTGATCGGGAAGTTCCGCCACACGTCCCCGACGCTGATGATGTCGTCAAGTCCCGAGTGGGCCACGAAGATCACGTCCGCGTCCGGACAGGCCGCAATCGCCGCCAGCGTCCCCCCGGGCCGCGGCGGCAGCAGATTGGGCATATCCCTGGCGCGCGACGCCAGATCCGAACGACCCGAGTGCTCCAGCCGCTTGATCCCGCGCCGCCACCGCCCCGGGGTCCAGTTGGCGCCCTCGGGGAAGATCACCAGGGCACCGGTCCGGTCGAGCCCGCTGGCCAGCCGCTCGATCTGCTCGGTGAACAGGCTCTCGCCTATCTTGCTGTGCTGGATGAACACGTTGGGCAGCCGGTTTCCCAGCACGTCCAAGCTGGGGTCGAATTGCAGCGCCGCCTTCATCACCACCCGCGGCCGGCGCCCGTAGACGCTCAGCAGCTGATGGATGAGCAGGAACGAGTCACCGGGCCCGGCGTGCCTGCTCAGCACGATGACGGGCCGGGCCAGCCGGGCGATCCGTTCGTCCGCGGTGAGCTCCGGCTCGTCCACCTCGACCCGCAGCCCGTAGGTCCTGACCGCCCCGTCGTACATCAGGTCGAGGAACCAGCGGATGACCGCGTAGTGACGGCTCTGGTATGGCTCGGTGCGCAGGCGACCGCCGAACCCGCTCACGATCCACAGGCCAAGCAGCATGAACAGCGCCGCGGTCTCCGCGACGAACCAGATCAGCGCGAAGCAGGTCAGCCGCAGGCTGCGCATCCGGCCCGGCCGCGACCAGGCGGCCAGCCCGAACACCAGCGCCAGGATGGCCAGGAACGGGGACAGCACGATGAAGGCGAGCGCGATCACCACCACCAGCGGCGCCAGCACGAGGCGGCGGATCAACCGGGGCGGGAGCATCCCCCTACTTTATGGACACCGCGGCGAGGTAACTCGCGGACGCGGTGTAAGCGCGCTCGATGCTCTGCCCCACCTTGGACTTGTCCCGGTACCTGAACTGCGAAAGTCCCGGCGCGAGCGGGTCGCCGCCGGTGGGCAGCACATGCACCTGCACCGTGTCAGGCAGCGACGACATCTCCTCGTGAAACCGGTGCCGCCGGGCGATCTCGAACGCGACAAGCCCCACTTCCCAGGGCCGCGTCGGTACGGCCAGCGGGCTTTCGATCCGGCCCACCTGCAGCACGTAGACGGTGCTGGCGCCGAGGGTGACGGCCCGGCCGACCGGGATCGAGTCGACAAGCCCGCCGTCGAAATAGTGCCCGCCGTCGATCTCCACCGGGGGCAGCAGCCCGGGCACGGCGCACGAGGCCATCACCGCGGGCACCACCGGCCCGCTGGCGAACCAGCGCGCGCTGGCGTTCTCGATGCTGGCCGCCACGCACTGAAACGGCAGCTTCAGGTCGGCGAAGTCCTCCCCGGGCAGGACGTCCGCCAGCAGGCGCCGCAGCGGCTCCAGTGAATGCAGGTGGGTACCCGAACGCACCAGCCGGATCGCCCGGCTCAAGAGCCTCTCGCTGAACGCCAGCCGCAGCTCGTCGCCCTCCCACATGCGCCGGAGCCGGGCCGCCGCCCCCAGCGGGTCGGCCGCGACGAGCGCCCCGTTGATAGCGCCGATCGAGGTGCCCACGACCAGGTCGGGCCGGACCCCGGTCTCCGCCAGCGCCTGCAGCATGCCGACCTCGTGCGCGCCAAGCAACCCCCCGCCGCCGAGCACGAAAGCCGTCGTCATCCCTCTAGCCTAGCCAGGCCTCCCGCGTCCCGACGCCCGCGCGCCCGGCCGGCCCTCAGCCGCGCCTGATGGTCAGCCCGAGCGAGGCGAACTGCTCGAACGGCCGGTGGTAGCCGCGCTCGATGTGGTGGATCCCGCGCAGCACGGACGGCCGGTCCGCCACCGCCGCGGCCAGCACGGCGGAGAACCCGGCCCGCACGTCGGGCATGGTGACGTCCGCGCCGCGCAGCTTGGACCCGCCCCTGATCACGGCGGAGTGCACCGCGTTCGTGTCGTGGAAACGGCAGGCCGGCCCGCCCAGGCAGGCCGCGAACACCTCGATCTCGCAGCCCATTTCCTTCAGTGCGGGGACGTACACGAGCCGGTTCTCGAACACCGTCTCATGCAGCACGGACATCCCGTCGGCCTGGGTGAAAAGCACCATCAGGGGCTGTTGCCAGTCGGTCATGAAGCCGGGGTGGGTGTCGGTATGCACCGCGGCCGGCCGCAACCCGTCCGGCGCCGACGCGGTGATCCACTCATCGGTGATGTCGAACTGGGCGCCCATCTTGGCCAGCGTGGTGATCGCGGTGACCAGCCGGTCCTGCGGGCAGCCGTGCACCCGGACCTCGCCTCGGGTGATCAGCCCGGCCACCAGGTAGGAGAACGCCTCGAGCCGGTCGCCGGCCAGCCGGGTCGAGGCGCCGCGCAGCCGCGGCACGCCTTCGATGACGATCCGCCGGTCCGGGCTGAGCTCGATGTGCGCGCCCATCCGCTGCAGGAACAGGGCCAGCTCGACCACCTCGGGCTCGGTGGCCGCGTTCCGCAGCACCGTCTTGCCCTCGGCCAGTACCGCGGACAGCAGCACGGTCTCGGTCGCGCCGACGCTCGGATAGGGCAGGTCGATGGGCGCCCCGTACAGCCGGGAGGCCCGCGCGGTGATCCCGGCCGGCCCGGTGTCGACCTCGGCGCCGAGCGCCCGCAGCGCGGCGGTGTGGAAGTCGACCGGGCGCCGCCCGATCGGATCGCCGCCGACCAGCGGCACGAACGCCTCGCCGGTCCGGTGCAGCAGCGGCCCGATCATCAGGATCGGGATCCGGTTCAGCCCGGTGAACGCCTCAGGTACCCGCGGTTCGAACGCGTTTCCCGGTGCGATCGTGATATCAGGCCCGGAACGGTCCACCTGGTACCCGATGGATTCCAGCATCGCCGCGGTGATGTCGACGTCACCGACCTCAGGGGCGTTCCTGATCGTGCTCGGCCCGCTGCCCAGCATCGCGGCGACCATGTGCTTGGTCACCGCGTTCTTCGAGCCGCGCACGTCGATGTCGCCGCGCAGCGGCCCGGATGGCTCCACTTGCCAGGTTTGCGTCACGCAGACCACTGTAGGCGCGCGTCCGCTTCTTTTCTTCCGAACGGACCGTGGTGCCCGTTCCCCGCCCGGTTAACCGGGTAGACCGGGAAACGTGGACAAGCTGCAGGTCTACCGGGACAAGCGGGATCCGGCGCGGACCCCTGAGCCGGTGCCGGCCGACGCGCCGCCCGTGGGCAGCGGGCCGGCGGACGGCCACGACGGCGGGACGTTCGTCATCCAGGAGCACCATGCCCGGCGGCTGCACTGGGATTTCCGGCTCGAACGCGACGGGGTGCTGGTGTCCTGGGCGCTGCCGAAAGGGGTTCCGGCCGACCCGGCCGTCAATCATCTGGCCGTGCACACCGAGGATCATCCGCTGGAATACGCCAGCTTCGAAGGCGAGATACCCAAAGGCGAGTACGGCGCGGGGGCGGTCACCCGGTGGGACCACGGCCGCTACGAGACGCTGAAGTGGGCCCCGGACGAGGTCAAGGTCAGGCTGCACGGGCGCCGGGTCACCGGGGGCTTCGCGCTGTTCCAGACCCGGGGGAATCAGTGGATGATCCACCGGGAACGTCAGTCGCTGCCCACCGGGATGCGGCCCATGCTGGCGCTGACCGGAGCGGCGCCGCGCGACCGGCAGAACTGGGCGCTTGAGATGAAGTGGGACGGCGTCCGGGCGCTGGCCTACATCGAGCGGGGCCGGGTGCGGCTGGCGTCGCGGACCGAACGCGACATCACGGTGGCCTACCCGGAGCTGGCCGGCCTGGGCTCGGCCACCCCGCACAAACAGCTGCTGCTCGACGGGGAGATCGTGGTATTCGGGGACGAGGGCTGGCCGCGGTTCGAGGCGCTGCAGCCGCGCATGCACGTCAGCTCCGCGTCCGCGGCGGCCCAGCTGGCCGGCCAGACCCCGGTCACGTACCTGGTGTTCGACCTGCTGCAGCTGGACGGGGTGGCGCTGTTCGAGCTGGAGTACGCCAACCGCCGCTCGGTGCTCGAGGACCTGGGCATCGCCGGACCGTACTGGCAGACGCCGCCCTGGTTTCCCGGCGAGGACTTCGACGCCGTGCTCGCCGTCTCGGTCGATCACGGCATGGAGGGCATCGTCGCCAAGCGCCTTGATTCGAAGTACCTGCCCGGGGCCAGGACCGATCACTGGCGCAAGATCAAGAACGTCCGGCGCCAGGAGGCCGTCGTGGCCGGGTACAAGCCGGGGCAGGGTAACCGGACCGGCCAGGTCGGATCGCTGCTGATCGGGGTGAACGACTCCGCCGGGCTGATCTACGCGGGCCACGTCGGGACCGGGTTCAGTGACCAGACGCTGCGCCTGCTCGGGGACAAGCTCAGGCCGCTGCGCCGGGCCGGCTCGCCGTTCGACGGCCCGGTCCCGGCGGAGCATGCCCGCCCGGCGGTCTGGGTAGAGCCAGCGCTTGTGATCGACGTGACCTTTGATTCCTGGACCAAGGCGGGCCGGATGCGGGCCCCGGTGTACAAGGGGCTGCGCGACGACATCGACCCGGCCACCGTGATCAGGGAGCCGGAGGCCCGGTGAGCCCGGACACTAAGGTCGCCGTCCAGGTCGACGGGCGGACGCTGACACTGACCAACCTCGGCAAGGTGCTGTACCCAGGCACCGGCTTCACCAAGGCCGAAGTGCTCGACTATTACCAGCGGGTCGCGCCGGCCCTGCTGCCGCATATCGCGGGCCGCCCGGTGACGCTCAAGCGGTACCCGGGGGGCGTGGACGGACAGGCCTTCTTCCAGAAGCACGTGACCGCGCACCGGCCGGACTGGATCGGCACGGCCGAGGTCAGCTCGGCCAGTTCCCGGGCCCGCGCCCGCGGCACCATGGTGACCTACCTGGTGATCGACGACCTGCCCGCGCTGATCTGGGCGGCCAACCTGGCCGGCCTCGAGCTGCACACCCCGATGTGGCGGATGCCCGCCGTCCGCCAGCCCGACCTGCTGGTCTTCGACCTGGATCCGGGTGAGCCCGCCGACATCGTGGACTGCTGCCGGGTCGCCCGCGACCTGCGCCCGCTGCTGGAGGCCGAGGGTTTCGCCCCGCTGGCCAAGACCTCGGGCGGCAAGGGCTTGCAGCTCTACGCCGCGATCTCCGGGGTGACCTCCGATCAGGCCAGCGAGCAGGCCAGGACGTTCGCCGAACGGCTGGAACGGGACCAGCCCCGGCGGGTGGTGTCCCGGATGACCAAGGCGCTGCGGAAGGGGAAGGTGCTCATCGACTGGAGCCAGAACAACGGCTCCAAGACGACGGTGGCGCCGTACTCCCTGCGCGCCCGGGCGCACCCGACCGTGTCGGCTCCGGTCAGCTGGGCGGAAGTGGAGGCCTGCCGCCAGCGCGAGGACATGTTCTTCACCGCCGGGGCGGTCCTGGACCGGGTCGCCCGCCACGGCGACCTGTTCGCCCCGCTGCTGGCCCCGCCCGGGCGCTGACGGGCCGGGCGCTAGCGGGCCGGGCGCACCTGGGCGGCGAGCGCCGACTTGACGGCCGGCCATTCGGCGGCGATCACGGAGAACATGGCCGAGTCCCGCAGCATGCCCTCCTCGCCGGGTGCCCGTGACGGCGCCGAACTGCGCAGTACGCCCTCGAAGCGCGCGCCGAGGCGAGCGATCGCCCGGCGCGATCGCTCGTTGCGGGTGTCCGTCCGCAGCTCGACGCGGGCCACCTCAAGGGTCTCGAAGGCGTGGGTGAGCAGCAGCAGCTTGGCTTCTGCGTTGATCCCGGTACCCTGCGCCGAGGCCGCCAGCCAGGTCCAGCCGATCGCGATGGCGTGCAGGCCGGGTCGTTCGGGAAAAATATGGGGAGCGCAGAACGAGGTGCATCCCACCGCCCGCCCGTCCCGCACCCGGACCTGGGTGAACGGCGTCAGCCCGGCGCGAGTCAGCTGGGCCGCCAGGTAGTCCATCACGCCGGCGCCCCGGGGGACCACGGTGAAACGGTAGGACGAGCGGTCCTCCTCGGCGGCCTGGGCCAGATCCGGCGCGTGGCTTGTCGAGAGCGGCTCCAGCCTGACCAGCGCTCCCGACAACACGGGAACGTTGAGCGGTAAGGTCACCACGCCATTCTTCCTCGTTTCCGGCGGTGACAGCGGGTCAACGTCATGAACTCCCGGCGAACCGTTCGCTGAGCAGGAGCAAGGTGTAGGCGGCGACGGTGGAGTCGTCGGTGATGACACCCTGCCTGATCATGTCCTCGAGCCTGGCTCTCGGCACCCAGTCCTGGCGCATGTCCTGCTCTTCGTGCTCGCGTTCCGGCTCGCCCGCCTCCAGGCCGGTGGCCAGGAAGTAATGCGCTCCCTGGTTGGTGGTCCCGTGCGCGCAGTGCAAAAACCCGAGCCTGGCCAGGTGACGGGCACGCAGCCCGGTTTCCTGCAGCAGTTCCAGCCGGGCCAGGTCCTCGGGGCGGCCCGTCTGCCCGGCCGGGAACCCGCCCTGCGGGAACGACCAGGTGCGCCGCCCGATCGGGTACCGGAATTCCTCGACGAGATGGAAACCGTCGTTCTCGGCCGGGATGACGAGCGCGAAGTCGGCCTTCTCGACGAACGCGTAGGTGCCGCGGGAGCCGTCGCGTCGCTCTATCTGATCCCGGCGCAGGCGCATCCAGTTGTCTTCGTAGATGAGGTCGGACCCGAGCCTGCGGACGTCCGCATCGTCCGGCGAGGCAGCCATCGGTCAGGCCACCTGCTTGGATCCGGTGACCGCCAGCTCACCGTGGGGTGTGTCGGCCACCGCCCGCGGCGGCCGGCCGTCCCGGGCCGTTCGCAGGCACCTGACGACCGCGGTCGCGCCGAGGGCGCCCGCGATGGGCAGCGTGACGAGCGCAGGCAGCTGGTAACGCCAGGAGAACTCGTACAGGTCCGCGCCGAGCAGCACGGCCGCCGCCGAGGCGGTGATCAGCAGGCAGGCCAGCGCCAAGCTCTGGGCGTCGTCCCGGTCCCGGCGCCGGGACCGGCGCCGGGGGAAGGTGAAGATCCCGGCGATCCCGGCCAGCAGCGCGATCAGGAGCACCGGCCCTGGCGTGTACCCGCCGTGCAGCTGGTAGTCCCGCAGTGCGGTGGCGGCCATGGAGTTGACCCGGGCGTACCCGCCGCCCCCGGTGGCGGCGAAGACCTGGCTGGCACTGTTCCCGCCGTCTGGGGTGATGCCGGGGGGGTAGTAGGGATAGCTGGCCTGGAACTGCCAGCGCGAGATGGCGGTGTCGCCTGTCGCGGCGTTCCTGGTCAGGGCGAAGACCTTCACCGAGTCGCGGGCGATGTCGCCGGCCACCCGCAGCGGCTGCTGCCTGAGCACGCTGTAGGCGAACTGCCGCTGCAGCGGCAGTGTGTTGATCAGCACGCCGAGCTTGACGTTGACCGGCTGGTACAGCACGCGCGGCGCGTCCCCGCTGTTGACCAGGCCGTCCACGCCCAGCGCGGCGGCCACGGGCGCGCTTGGGCACAACGGCCGTTCGTCGGCGGGGATCTTCAGCGTGGCGCAGTCGGCGGCGTGCGCCGTCCGGCCGTAGAGGTACGCGTCGCCCATGTTGGACATTTCGAACCCGTAGTGCAGGGTCACGGCGGAGTAGCCCATGTAGCCCACCACCGGCAGCGCGAAGCAGAAAATAAGCACCGCGCCGTGCCGCAGGCGGGTGCGCCAGCCCCGGGTGGCGGCCAGCACGTAGATCAGGGCGGGCACGATCAGCGCCTCGCCCACCTGGCGGACCGGCGCGGACGCGCCGAGCGCGAGCCCGCCCACGACGATCAGGGCCAGCCCGGGCCGGGGCTGCCAGAGCAGCAGGACGATCCCGGTGACCAGCAGCGCCTCGAACAGCACGTCGGGCATGATCGTCTGTTCCGCGTTCAGCTGGTAGGCGTCGAGCAGGACCGGCGCCACCGCTAGCGCCGCGAGCCAGCGGGTCACGCCACGGCGCAGCATCAGCGCGTAGAGCGCGATCGCCATCGCGACCCCGAGGACATGCTGGAGCAGCGCGACGAAGGCCAGGTCCGCGACCATGAGCACCGGGCGGAGCAGCAACAGCGTGTAGCCGAGGGGATCGAACGAACCCCAGATATTGCTGACCACGTCGGTCCCGAAGATGTACTTCTTGGAGTCGATGAACAGCAGCGCGGGCTCGTATCCGACCTGGGTGGCGGTGCGCAGCACCAGTCCGGCCGCCAGTAGCAGCCCGAGGACCCAGTGCCTGCGCACCACGCCGGTGACCGCCCCCAGGCCGGACAGTACCGCTTCGCTCCTGTTGGTCACACGCAGTCCTTGCCATGAGTCGCATCAGGCAGCGGGAGATGCCGCGCTAGGGCCCGGCCGCCTTCTGGCAGGGATCATTCTGCCGCATCACGAGATAGCAGGCAGGTTGAGCAGCGAGATTTGCCTGGTGTCGTCCCCGGCGCGGGCGGGCCGCGCCGGTGCCTGCCCGGTTTTGACGGTGGCTGTCCGTAGCATCAGCGTATGCTCGCGCCGATGATCCTGACCGTCGCCGACGGGTTCCGGTGACGACGAACGGGTGCGGCGTCCCGGCCGGAGTCCGTGATCCGGTCGTCCACGACCGGTGGCGGCGATTGCGGTCGGCGGTGCCCGCCATCTATCCCGTCCCGCCCTACGCCGCCCATCTGGTCCAGGCGCCGGCCTGCGTGGTCTGCCGGGGCCCGGTGCGACCCGGATGTGCCCGCTGCTATCAATGCGGACGCCATGCTCGCCTGGCCCCGGGTCTGCTCGCCGACGTCGTCGTCCCCATCTCCTACGCGGTCAAGCGAACCGCGCTGGCTGGCGATCTGTGGCGCTACAAATCCTGGCCGGTGCCGAGCGCCCGCGCGCGGGCCTCGCTGCTGGCGCTGCTCGTCGCCTTCCTGCACGATCACGGAGGCTGCGTCTGGCCGCACGGCCGGATGCCCGCGCCCGGCCGGATACCCGCGCCCGGCCGGCTGGCCGTGGTGCCGACCGGATGCGGCCGCCTGGGACCCCACCCGCTGCTCGAGCTGACCGCGCCGTACCTGCGGCTGCCGTCGACCCGGCTGGTCATCCGGCCGGGGTGCCAGGGCCGCGAGCTGGACGTGCACAGGTTCCGCGCCGACCCGGCGGCGGGAGCCAGCGTGCTGCTGCTCGAGGACAGCTGGGTCTCTGGTGCCAGCGCCCAGTCTGCTGCCGCCGCGCTGAAACTGGCCGGAGCCAGGCACGTGGCCATCGTGGTGCTCGGCCGTCACCTCGATCCGGCCGATCCGGCGGCCCGCCCGCTGACGGCCCGGCTCGCGCCGGGTCCGTACGATCCGGCCGCCTGCGCGGTGCACCGGCCGCCCTAAGCTGGAATCGTGACCGCTGAGCCCCCTTCGCATACCGCCCTGGTCAGACGTGCGCGCCGGATCAACAGGGAACTGGCCGTGCTCTATCCAGACGCCCACTGCGAACTGGACTTCATCTCTCCGCTTGAGCTGCTCGTCGCGACGATCCTGTCCGCGCAGACCACCGACAAGCGGGTCAACCTGGTGACCCCGATGCTGTTCTCGCGGTACACCACCGCCGCCGAGTACGCGGCCGCTGACCGCGATGAGCTGGAGAAGATCATCCAGTCGACCGGCTTCTACCACGCCAAGGCCAACAGCTTGATCGGGCTCGGGCAGGCGCTGTGCGAACGGTTCGGCGGTGCGGTGCCGCCTCGGCTACGCGATCTGGTCACACTGCCCGGCGTGGGCCGGAAGACCGCCAACGTGGTGCTCGGCAACGCCTTCGACATCCCGGGGATCACCGTGGATACCCACTTCGGGCGGCTGGCCAGGAGGTTCGGCTGGACCACAAGCACCGAGCCGGAGAAGGTGGAAGCCGAGGTGGCCACGCTCATCCCGCGGCGGGACTGGACGATCCTGTCGCACCGGCTGATCTGGCACGGGCGGCGGGTCTGCCACTCGCGCAAGCCCGCCTGCGGTGCCTGCGCGCTGGCCCGGCTATGCCCTTCGTACGGCGAGGGTCCCGTCGATCCGGAGGTGGCGGCGAAGCTCGTCAAGTCCGGCCCGTTCTCGTGACCTCAGGCGGCCCCAACCCGCAAACCCCGCAGACCGCGCCCGCCGTGCCGGTACCAGCGTGGCTGCGTGAGCTGGCGGCCGCGGCGGCCCAGATGGAGCTATCCCCGCTGATCCTGCCGCCCGCGGCCGGCGGAAGACCGTCGGCGGTACTTGTCTTGTTCGGCGCCGGGCCGGACGGCCCCGATCTCCTGCTTCTCCAGCGCAGCGCCGTGCTCCGGCTGCATGCGGGCCAGCCCGCCTTCCCTGGCGGTGCCATCGACGCCGGGGACGAGGGGCCGGTCGCGGCGGCGCTGCGTGAAGCCGCCGAGGAAGTGGGCGTCGACCCAGACGGCGTCGACGTGGTCGGCATCTTGCCCGAGATGTTCATCGAGCGGACCGGATTCAGGATCGTGCCGGTGCTGGCGTGGTGGCGGCGGCCGTCGGCGGTCGCGCCGGTCGACCCGGGTGAGGTGGCGGCGGTGGAGCGGGTCAGCGTGGCTGAACTGGCCGATCCCGCCACGCGGCTGACGGTGCGGGTGCGCGACGGGCGGACCACGCCTGCGTTCCGGGTCAGGGGGATGCTCGTCTGGGGATTCACCGCCGTGCTCATCGACCGCCTGCTTGCGCTGGCCGGCTGGGAGAAGCCCTGGGATAACGCTAACGTCATCGACCTGGACCCACGCTGACGCGCCGGGGAGCGAGCAGAAAGCTATACGGTGAAAGCGTGCGCGGTGATGTGCTCGACCTCATCTTGATCGTGGTTGTCGCCGCGTTCGCGGTCTCCGGCTACCGGCAGGGCTTTATCGTCGGCATTCTCAGCTTCTTCGGTTTCGTAGGCGGCGCGCTGCTCGGCGCGGAGTTCGGCCCGAGCATCTCCCGTGCCCTCGTCGGCGGGCAGACCCAGCAGGACGTCATTGCCGTCGTCTTGCTGGTCAGCTTCGCCGTGCTCGGGCAGTTCATCGCGTCCGCCATCGGAGCCGCCATGCGGTCCACCGTGACCTGGCGTTCGGCGACGGTCCTTGACTCTGTCGGCGGCGCCGCGGTCAGCGTGGTATCCGTCCTGCTGATCGCCTGGGTGGTGGGATCGGTGCTGGTCGAGTCCCCGTTCCCGCAGGTGGATCAGCAGGTGAATAACTCGTTGGCGCTGCAGACGCTGGACAAGTTCATGCCGTCGCCCGCCAAGACCATGTTTTCCGACTTCCGCCGGCTGCTGGCCAGCAACAGCACCTACGCCGAGGTGTTCAGCGGAATCGGCGCGCAGCGCATCCTGGCCATCCCGGCCCCCGGCAACGGCGTGCTCAGCAGCCCGGGATTCCTGGCCGCGCGCAGCCGGGTGGTCCGGGTGCAGGGCGTGGCGCAGAGTTGCGGGCGGTCCATCGAGGGCTCCGGCTTCGTCATCTCACCTGACCACATCCTGACCAACGCGCACGTGGTCGCCGGGGTGACGACCCAGCAGACGGTGACCACCGCCACGGGCCGCGTCCTGGCGGCCACGGTGGTGTTCTACGACCCCCAGGTCGACGTGGCCGTCCTGGACGTGCCCGGGCTGGACCTGACCCCGCTGCAGTTCGCCGGGCAGGCTAGTCCCGGTGACAGCGCGGTGGTGGCGGGCTATCCGCTCGACGCCCAGGAGCTGCACACCGTGCCGGCCAGGATCGGCGGCATCCAGAATGCGCAGGGCCCGAACATCTACCAGACCAGCACGGTGATCCGCCAGATTTACGAGATCAGGGCGCTGGTCCAGTCGGGCAACTCCGGCGGGCCGCTGCTGTCGCCGCAGGGCACCGTGGATGGGGTCGTGTTCGCCGCGGCGGTAGGGGTGTCCGACACCGGCTTCGCGCTCACCGCGGACGAGGTGTCCGCCGATGCCCGCACGGGCGAGCAGGCGACGTCAGCGGTCTCCACCATGGGCTGCGACTAACGGGCCGGCCGTCATCAGCGGCGGCCGGAGGTCCCCGGCCGGAATGCCCGCCAGTCCGTGCAGCTCGATCCGCGCGGCCAGCTCGTCGCAGGTCGCCAGGACGGCCGTGGTATCGATGCCGTGCGGATGGCCGCTTCCCCCGGCCGAGGGTACCCGGTCGCGATACGCGCGGACCCGGGCGGCGCCCCGCCTGAGCAGCGTGACCGCGCCGCGGGCATTACCCCGGTGCGCGTGCGTCAGCCCGACTGCGACCTGAGCCAGCCCCTGCCACAGGTCACGTTCGCCTGGCGGCCCGGATTTCCAGGCCGCTTCGAGGACCTCGTGGGCGTGAAACGGACGTCCCGCGCGCAGCAGTCGGTCCGCGCACCTGGCGGCCTCCGGCCCGGTGATCACCAGGTCGTCGGGGAGCCCGACCCAATCGCCCTGATCACCCTGACTGACCCGGTCGGCCTGCCCGGCATCGGCCTGCCCGGCATCGGCCTGCGTGCGGGCGAGGGGGCGGCCAAGTCCGTCGCGGGGGCGCGCATTCCTGGGCCGGCCCGCGGGGTCGCGATCCCGGTTCACCGCTCCGGTTCCGGATCGGCCAGCCAGCCGAAGAGCTCGGTGTCGAAGGCGTCCGCCCGTTCCTCGTGCGGGAAATGGCCGGCGCCGTCGATCACTCGCCAGCGGTAGGGGCCGTCGACGTACCGCCCGGCGCCGCGAGCTGTCTGCGGCAGCACCCAGGGATCCACCGCGCCATGCAGATGCAGGGTGGGCGTCTGGATCGGCGCACGCATGTGCCGGGCGTAGCGCAGGCCGTCTGGCCGCAGTGCGCTACGGGCGAGCCAGCGCTGATATTCCAGCGCGGAGTGGGCCGCCGAAGGTATCCGCATCGCCCGGGAATAGACCTGCTCGGTAGGGCGGTCCGGCCAGCCGGGCGCGGACCAGGTTTCCAGCAGCCGGCTCACCCGCAAGGCTCCGTTCCTGAGCAACTGGCGCTCGGGCAGGACGGGCAGCTGCGATCCGAGCGCGTAACCCATCCGGCGGCCCTGGCCGAGCGGGTCGGTGAACATGGCGGCGCGCATTTGCAGCGGATGCGCCATCGAGACGACGGCGAGCCGCCTGACCACTTTCGGGTAGTACGCCGCCAGCGTCCAGGCGATCAGGCCGCCTAGCCCGTGGCCGACCACGATCGCATTCGCCTCGCCCATGGCCCGGATCAGCCCGGCCGCGTCGGAGGCGGCTGTGACCAGGTCATAGCCGCGTGGCGGCTTATCGCTTCCGCCGTAGCCGCGCAGATCCACCGCCACGCCGCGGAAGCCCGCCTCGGGCAAGCCGGCCAGCTGACGGCGCCAGGCCCACCAGAACTCGGGGAAACCATGGAGCAAGAGCACAAGCGGTCCGTCGCCGGCTTCAGCGACGTGAAACCGGGTTCCGTTGGCGCTGACCGACCGGTGCGTCCACGGGCCGCTGATCGCGACAGCGGCATCCGTGCCGACGGCCATCAGGCTCACCTCACCGGGGCTGGCCGGCCGTGATCTCGGGGTGCTGGCCGTCAGGGCGAAGCATCCCGAGTCCCTCGGTAACGGTCTTCCTCGTCTTGCGCAGGCCCGACAGGTGCCGCAGCTTCAGCAGCGCGACGCCCACCGCCACCGCCGCCACCAGGACGCAGGCGCCCGCGACGATGAGGAAGGCCGCCCAGTGCGAGATGCCGAGCGCGACTAGGCCGTAGGCGAAGGCGATGCAAACGAGCACGAGCACCAGGCAGCCGACAAAGGCGGCGACACCCGCCAGCGCGCCGGCCAGGCCGACGCGGCGGACGTCGCCCTTCAGCTCGGTCTTGGCCAGCGCAATCTCATACCTGACCAGCTGGGAGACGTCCTTGGCCGCCAGGGCCACCAGATCCCCAAGTGACTGATCACCGCCGGCGGGTTCCGGCTTTTCGCTGTGGACCATCGAGTCCATCTCCCATCGTGCGGACCTTCATCGGTGCTCGGTACGGCAATAGTGTCCGCGCCCGATGTCTCCTCGGGGGCTAGAGCAGGGTTTGGCCAAGGACAAGGCTAGCGTTCTTGCTCGCCATCATGGCAGCATCCCGCCCTAGCCGGGCGTTTCACCCCACGCCCGGCACCGTTTGCGCTCCCGGACAGCCGGGTGGCGGGCTGGGGCGGCCGGCCCGCCGGGGCGCCCTGGTAACGATTCACCGGACGAAGGGTCACAATTGCGCCCGGAGCGTGCCGGGTCGTCGCGAGGGTGCCGCTGGCTTAATCTCACCGGGCCGCACATAGCGAGCGGCGCCCCTGGCGGGGCGCCGCTGCGAAATCCACGTCATACCTGGCTACCAAGCGTGCACCTTCTTTGTCAGTCAGGTCGGCCTGACCTGGCTTGACACGCCTCCCGCGGCTGGTCGCGCGTGGGTACCTGGCTGCCGTGCCCGGACGCCTCAACGCCCGTAACACAGTTGTACGTCCAAATCCCCGGCGAGGAAAGCCGGGGGTGTGATCAATTCGTGATCTCAATCAGTCCCGCCGGTCACATGCCGTTAACTGGTGGCTTGAGGGCCGGGGCGGCGTGCTGACCGCTACCCCGTTTGGGCACGTGAGGACGGGTGGATCGTATACAGAGCCTGTTCGCGGACAGTGATCGTGGTGCAAAACCGTCTTCAAACAGCGTTCTTACATAGTGATACCAGACAAAAAATCCTTACCAGACGGTAGCGATCTCGTCATAGACCCTTCTCAGGCCCAGCGGCATATGTTGTAATTCGATTGGCTGAAGCCGCATGAGGGCACGTGTGGTGATACGCCGCCGGTGGTCGATACGACACCTGTGGTCGACCATCGAGCTCTTTGCGGATAAGCTTCCTATAAGGACGGCGCCGGCCTCCCCCCCCAGGGCCGGACCGTACGTGCGGGCCCCGCTCTCCCCCCCGGCGGGGCCCGCCTCCTTATTCCTGGCCGTTACGGCCCGTTTCTTATGGTTCGCTACGACCCTCTGGGTGCTTACGTCACTCGACTGTTAGTGCGCTTGTTCATCATCGCCAACGTCGTGAACTCCGGAATGCCCGACGGCTTCCTGTCACCGTGGTTTAACCGCGGCCGGCTCCAATAACCAGGAAAACGATTGCACCGCCTAATTCGTGTTTCAGTCCCGCGGGCATCCGCGCAGCAGAATGCCGAGCAGGGCGACCGCGCCTCGTTTGGACAGCGGATGATTGGCGTTTCCGCACTTGGGGGACTGTACGCAGGAGGGGCAGCCGGCTTCGCAATCGCAGCTCACGATGGCCTGCCTGGTGGCGCCCAGCCAATCACGGGCGGCCTGAAAGCCACGTTCGGCGAATCCGGCCCCGCCGTCATGGCCGTCATAGACAAAGACGGTGAGCCGTCCGGTCGCGGCATGCAGGTCGGCGGAGACGCCGCCGACATCCCAGCGGTCACAGGTGGCAAAGAGCGGAAGCAGGCCGATCGAGGCATGTTCGGCCGCATGGGCGGCCCCGCCGAGGTCGACTCCGGCGGCGGCCAGCCGGTCCCGCTGCGCCGCGGAAACGGTCCACCACACGGCCCGGGTCCGCAAGTGGCGGGCCGGCAGGTCCAGCGGTGTCTCGCCGAGTAGGGCGCCGGTATCCGCGCGCCGCCTGGCGAAGCTGACCACCTGGCGCGTCACCTGAACATCGCCAAAACGGATCTCGGCTTCACCCCAGGTCATGGTGCGCAGTTCGCTGCTGACCCCGAGTTCGGTCAGGTTCCTGGCCGTGGTGGTGTACCCGGGATCGCCCGGCTCGACCAGCGCGACCCGGTCCGCGAGGTCGAGCTGTCGCACCAGGTAGCTGTCGCCCTGGTGGACATAGACGGCACCGTCGTGGACGATCAGGTGCGCGGAAGGCTCGTCCACCGTGCCGATCAGCCGGCCGGTGGCCTCCTCCACCACGCGGATCGGAGCCAGCCCGGCGCCGCGCAGGCCCGCCGCGGTCACGTCCCGGCGCATGCTGAACCAGCCGGCCGGCCGCTTGCGCAGCCGTCCTGATCTGGTGAGGTCATCGACGACCGGCCGGGCCGCCGGGCCGAAGATGTCCAGATCACGCTCGGTCAGCGGCAGCTCGGCGGCGGCGGCGCACAGGTGCGGAGCCAGCACGTAGGGGTTACCTGGGTCCAGGACCGTGGCCTCCACCGGATGCCGGAGCAGGAGTTCCGGATGCCGCACCAGGTACGTGTCGAGCGGGTCATCGCGGGCGATGAGCACCGCGGCCGCGGACCTTCCGCTGCGCCCGGCGCGGCCGGCCTGCTGCCACAGCGAGGCCCAGGTTCCTGGCCAGCCGGCGATGAGCACCGCGTCAAGCCCAGTGACGTTGACGCCGAGTTCCAGCGCGGTGGTGGTGGCCAGCCCCACCAGACGGCCGTCGCTGAGCTCCGCCTCCAGGCGCCGCCTGTCTTCTGGCAGGTATCCGGAACGGTAGGCCGCCACCTTCGCGGCGCCCTGATGGGCGTCGAGCGACCTGCGCGCGGCCAGCGCGACCGCCTCGGCCCCGCGCCGGGACCTGATGAAGGCGAGTGTCTGGACGTTCTCCCTGACCAGCCTGCCGAGCAGGTCCGCCGCCTGCGCGGTGGCAGTCCGGCGGTGCCGGGCCCCGGCCTCGCCGCGGGCATCGGTCAGCGGTGGTTCCCAGAGCGCGAAGGCGAGCGGTCCGCGGGGCGAGCCGTCCTCTGTCACTTCCTCGGCGTCCAGCCCGGTCAGCAGCCGGGCGCAGGCACCAGGGGTGCCGACCGTCGCCGAGGCGAGCACGAACACCGGCCGGCCCGCACCGGGCGCCTGGCCAGGGCCGGCGTGATGGGCCACCACCCGCCGCAGCCGCCGCAGCACGTGGCCTACGTGCGAGCCGAAGACGCCGCGGTATCCGTGGCATTCGTCGATGATCACGTAGCGCAGCCGGCTGAAAAAGCCCGACCAGCGGGCATGGCGGGGCAGCAGCGCGCGGTGCAGCATATCCGGGGTGGTGAGCAGGTACCTGGCGTGGCTGCGCGCCCAGTCCCGTTCGGCCCGGGTCGAGTCGCCGTCGAAGGTCGCGGCCTGCACGCCCGGCAGGCCGAGGGCCCGGATCGAGGCGAGCTGGTCGGCCGCGAGGGCCTTGGTGGGCGTGATGTACAGCACAGTGTCGCCCGCCAGCACCGACGTGAGGGCGGGCAGCAGGTACCCGAGCGACTTGCCCGACGCGGCCGCGGTGGAGATGATCACGCTGCGGCCGGCCTGGGCGTGCGACGCGGCGGCGGCCTGGTGACTCCACGGGGCGCTGATGCCGCGGGCGGTGAAGGCGCTGATGACCTCGGCGGGCACCCACGGCGGCCAGGGGACCTGGCGCCCGGCCCGGGCCGGGATGTGCTCCACGTGCACAGGCCGGCCCGCGCGGGCGTGGTCAAGCAGGATGCCCAGAGCGCGGTTATCCGTCTGGCCGGGGGGAAGTTCCGCCGGGCAGACCAGGGATACGGCCGGGGGAACGGGGGTGATCGTCGACACAGGTTTTCAGTGTGTCATCCGTTGGGGGATGCTCGGAGGCATGATTTCGTATAGACATGACACCAGAGCGTGGTTGAATGCCGCAGAGGATCACGCCCTAGGCTCTGGCTACGTTAGCCCGCGCGGCGGGGCCTGGACGTTTGAGATGACGCCTTGCATGGCGCTGGAGGATTTGTGGATCTGAAGCTGGGTCACTACAACAAGGACGGTATCGAGGTCGTCGACGTCGAGGGCGAGATCGACGTCTACACGGCACCGCGGCTCCGTGAGCTGCTTATCGATCTCGTCAACAAGAACAACTACCAACTCGTCGTCAACATGGAGAAGGTCGAGTTCCTGGACTCCACCGGTCTCGGCGTGCTGGTCGGCGGACTGAAGCGAGTGCGTGCGCACGACGGTTCCCTGGACCTGGTCTGCACGCAGGAGCGGATACTCAAGATCTTCAGGATCACGGGGCTGACGAAGGTGTTCGGCATCCACGAGACGGTGGACCAGGCCATCGCGGCCAAGAAACTCGAGAAGTAACGAGGTCAGACCTCATCAGATGGCCACCGTCGAAGTGACGTTCACGCCGCTGCCCGCGCACGTTCGCACCGCGCGGCTGGTTGCCACCGCGGTCGCGCGGCGCAGCGGCGTGGACGAAGCGCTGCTTGACGAGGTGCGCCTCGCCGTGGGCGAGGCCTGCTCGCGCGCGGTCGAGGCGCATCGCAGGCACTGCCCGGCGGAGCCGGTCAGGCTCGAGATGATCGACCAGGGCGAGCGGTTCGTCGTGGTGGTGAGCGACCACGCCCCCACCGCGTCCTCAGCCTCCGCTGGCGGCGCTAACGGCAACGGCGCGGGGAATGCCCCTGTCGTGGAGGTCGCCCACTCCGATGACGATGGCGTGATTCCGGCCGGATTCGGGCTAGCCGTGATCTCCGGGCTGGCCGATGACGTGCACGTCTCGTCGACGAGCGACGGCGTCAGCGTCCGGATGAGCTGGCCGTCGGCCGTCCGGGCCTGAACCCGCCGATCCGCCCGAGTGGTCTGGGCGCCTGATCGCTCAACCTGGGCTGTCTGAACATATTGCTACATTCCTTTATCGTGTTGATAACAAGAAGGTAACAGAATTGTTAGATATGGCTTGGTGTTCGTGGTTCGTCCCGGGCGTGCGTAGACTCCCGGCCACTCGTTAGTCCCGATCGGCAACCGTCGTCCGTTCGGATTCCAGGAGGTCGAATGTTCAGGCATGTCTCCGCGCTGGCGGCGAACTCCGCCACCGTGAGCGGCTCCAACCTGACCTGGGTTGTCGTCGTCGCGGTCGTGGCCCTGCTCGCGCTCGGCGTGGCTGCATTGCTGGTCAGGGAGGTGCTCGCGGCCAGCCAGGGCACTGAGCGGATGCAGGAGATCGCGCTCGCCGTCCAGGAAGGCGCGGCGGCCTACCTGCGCAGGCAGTTCAGGACCCTCAGCGTGTTCGTGTTCATCATCTTCTTCGTCCTGCTCCTGCTGCCCGCCGATACCGGCGGGGTGCGCTGGGGACGCTCCATCTTCTTCCTTGTCGGGGCCGGCTTCTCCGCGCTCACCGGCTTCACCGGGATGTCCCTGGCGGTGCGCGGCAACGTCCGGGTCGCCGCGGCGGCCCGCGAGGCCGGCGGCGGTCAGCGCCAGGCCATGCGGATCGCGTTCCGCACCGGCGGCGTGGCCGGCATGTTCACCGTCGGCCTCGGCTTGTTCGGCGCGGCGCTCGTCGTGTTGATCTACAAGGGGAACGCGCCCGACGTGCTCGAGGGCTTCGGCTTCGGCGCCGCCCTGCTCGCGATGTTCATGCGGGTCGGCGGCGGCATCTTCACCAAGGCCGCGGACGTGGGCGCCGACCTGGTCGGCAAGGTCGAGAAGGGCATCCCTGAAGACGACCCCCGCAACGCCGCCACCATCGCGGACAACGTCGGCGACAACGTGGGTGACTGCGCGGGCATGGCCGCCGACCTGTTCGAGTCGTACTCGGTGATGCTGGTCGCCTCGCTGCTGCTCGGCAAGGTGGCGTTCGGCAACTACGGCCTGGTCTTCCCGCTGATCGTGCCGATGATCGGCGTGATCACCGCCGTGATCGGCATCTTCCTGGTCGAGCCCCGCAAGGGCGACCGGAGCGGCATGACCGCCATCAACCGCGGCTTCTTCGTCTCGGCGATCATCTCGCTGGTGCTGGTCATCGGGGCCGCGTTCTGGTACCTGCCGGATAGTTTCAGCAAGCTGACCGGGGTCACCGAGACCTCGGTTCTGCACCATGTCGGGAACCCGCGCCTGCTGGCGATCGGCGCGGTGATCATCGGCATCGTGCTGGCCAGCGCCATCCAGCTGCTGACCGGGTACTTTACCGAGACCAGCCGCAAGCCGGTGCGTGACATCGGCGACAGCTCGGAGACCGGCGCGGCCACCGTCATCCTGTCGGGTATCTCGACCGGGATGGAGTCCGCCGTCTACGCGGCGCTGCTGATCGGTGCCGCGGTCTTCGGCGCCTTCCTGCTCGCGTACGACAACCCGCAGATCGCCTTCTTCGCGGTGGCGCTGACCGGCACCGGCCTGCTCACCACGGTCGGCGTGATCGTGACCATGGACTCGTTCGGCCCGGTCACCGACAACGCGCAGGGCATCGCCGAGATGTCGGGCGACGTCGAGGGCGAGGGCGCCCAGGTGCTGACGCAGCTTGACGCGATCGGGAACACCACCAAGGCGATCACCAAGGGCATCGCGATCGCCACCGCGGTGCTCGCGGCCACCGCCCTGTTCGGCGCGTTCGACACCACGGTCAAGAACAAGCTAAGCGCGGCCGCCGCCAGCACCTTCAACCTGTCCGTCGACAGGCCGAACGTCCTGGTCGGGGTGATCATCGGGGCGTCGGTGGTGTTCATGTTCGCCGGCCTGCTGATCATGGCGGTGGGCCGGGCGGCCCAGCGGGTCGTGCTTGAGGTCAGGAACCAGTTCCGGACCAAGCCAGGGATCATGGACTTCACCGAGAAGCCCGATTACGCCCGGGTCGTCGACATCTGCACCAAGGACTCGCTCCGCGAGCTGGCCACGCCGGGCATCCTGGCCATCCTGACCCCGATCGCGGTCGGTTTCGCGTTCGGTTACGCGCCGCTCGGGTCGTACCTGGCCGGCGCGATCGCGGCCGGGGTCCTGATGGCGGTCTTCCTGGCCAACTCAGGCGGCGCCTGGGACAACGCCAAGAAGCTGGTCGAAGACGGCAATCACGGCGGCAAGGGCTCCCCGGCCCACGAAGCCACGATCATCGGCGACACGGTGGGTGACCCGTTCAAGGACACCGCGGGCCCCGCCATCAACCCGCTGATCAAGGTGATGAACCTGGTCGCGCTGCTGATCGCGCCGACCGTGGTGGAATACAGCAGCAACATCGGGCTGCGGGTCGGCGTGGCCCTCGGCGCCGTCATCATCGTGATCGCCGCCATCGTGGTCTCCAAGCGCCGCTCCGGCGGCATGGGCGCCGGCGCGCCGGCGGCCACCGAGGTCACCGGCGCGGTCTCCCCGGCGGTGGAGGGCGTGGGCCCGGTCTCGGGCGCCGACATCGCCGCAGCCGCGGCCCGCGACGACGCCGCGGACCGCGCGGCCGCCGCCAAGCGACCCGAGTAACCGGCCAGGCGGTAAGCACTGAGCCACACCCGGGTCGCAGGTCCGACGGACCTGCGACCCGGGTTTTTCATCCGCGGTTGCGATCCCGGCTGCGGAGGCTCATCAACTTGGATCCCCCGCGTCGAGATAGCCGCGGCGGCGCAGGTACCCGAGCAGTTCGTCGGCGGCCTGGTCCGCGGACAGCGGGCCGAGCACCGTAGGCGGGGTGCGTTCTGCCAGTGCTCCGGTTAGCTCCAGAATCCGGTGCAGCGCCGGACCGGACGGTCCCGCGAGCTCGCGCGGCCGGGGCCGGTACGGGTGGGCGCCAAGAACCCGGACCCGTTGCCCGGCCGGGGCCTTCGGCGCGGCGGCCACCGGAATGACGGCATGCCCGCTGGTCAGCGTGGCGGGCAGCCCGGCTCGCCGCAGGCGGACCCCGGCCGCCTCGACCGACACCACGGCGGGCCGCGGCACAAGCAGTACCTCGCGGCGGCCGCCGTCTAGGCGACGGTGCACCCGCAGCTTGCCGTCATCGGCGGGTTCGATCCGGACGACGCCCAGGGCTTGCGCCGCGTCAAGCGCCCCGGCGAGGAAAGCGGGGAACGAGCCGTTGCCCCGGTCGGGCGAGCGGTCGCCGCACAGCACGAGGTCCGGCACTCCATACCGCTGGATCAGGGCGGCGGCGAGCGCGGCGGCGGTATCCGGCCCGCCGACCAGGAGGGCCGGCCGCAGGCCCGGGGTCCGGCTGGCCGGCTCGACGCGCAGCGCCTCGGCTGCTCCGGCGGCCAGCGCGTCTCGCAGCATCGCGTCGGCTTCGGCGGGGCCGACCGTCGCCGCGACCACCTGGGCCTGCCACCGCTCCGCCAGCCGCAGCGCGTGCTCTAGGGCGGCGAGATCAGCCCGGCCCGCCCCGCAGTCGCGCGGGTCGGCGCTGACGGCCCCGGTGAGCGGATCGACGTGGCCATCGAGCCAGGACCAGCCGAGTGCCGCCACGATCACCGTCATGCTCCGTCACCCCCTCCGGAACACGACGCCGTCACCGCCGTCGGGATAAGTCCAGGTGATGGCCCCCTCACGGTTGCACACCTGATAGCACGTGCCGCACTCAAAACATTGTTCGTAATTGAACAGGATGCCGCCGTCGGTGGTGGGAACGAACAGCGCGGCCGGGCATGCGTGCACGCAGTCCTTGGTCGTGCAGGAGCGGCAGACATCGGAGTCCACGGTGATGTGCGCCCGTTCCCCGACCCGGAACTCCACCGTGGACATCCGCTGATCGAACGACACTGCCGGGTAACTCATCGATTTCGCTCCCTCATGGGAATGCCGTCATGGGAATGCCCTCATCGGAATGCCGTCATCGGAATGCCCGCATCGCCTGCCAGCCATCGCGGGCCAGATGCCGCAGCCGGACCTTATTGAGGCGGACCGCGCGGAAGAACTCCCTGGCCATCCCGATCTTGGGTATCGGGTTGGTGACGGTAAAGATCTGCTCGACGAAATCGCACGCCAGGCCGGGGTACTCCTGCTGCATCCGGTCGGCGAGGACGATGTCCGCGGCGTTGCGCAGCCGCTTATGGTCGGCGAGCACGAAGCTAGCCTCCAGCCGGCGCCGGTAGCCGGCCAGCCCGGCGGCGGAGGTATCGCCGGCCGCGATCGCCTCGACGGCGGTCCGCCCGGCCGCCAGCCCGGCGCCAATCGCGAAGTTGACCCCCTCCAGCCACAGCCCGGCGGCCAGGCACATGAACGCGGCATCCCCGGCCACGAGCATCCCGTCGGTGGCCAGCCGTGGCATGGCGCGATACCCGCCCTCGGGAATCAGGTGGGCGGAGTACTCCTTCACCTCGGCGCCGCGCAGGTACGGTGCGATGGCCGGATGCGCCTTGAGGGCCCCGATCAGTTCCTCGGGCCGCGTCTTGGCCGCCGCCAGGCCGTCAAGTCCGACCACCACGCCGACGCTGACGGTGTCCAGGCAGGTGTAGAGGAAGCCGCCGCCGGGGATCCCGCTGGTGCAGCCGACCATCTCGATGTCCAGGCCCTGGTCACCGGTCAGCCCGAACCGTTCTTCTATCACCTCGCGCGGCAGCGCGAGGGTCTCCTTGACTCCCAGCGTGGTATGCGCCGAGTCGGTGCGCGGCAGCAGCCCGGCCTCCTTGGCCAGGAAGGAGTTCACTCCGTCGCAGGCGATGACGATCCCGGCGTGAATGTCGCCGCCCGGCCGGTCGGTGCGCACCCCGGCGATCCGGCCGGCCGAATCCCGCAGCAGGCTCGTGGCCACCGTCGAGGTCACCAGCCGGGCACCGGCCGCGACCGCCTTACCGGCCAGCCAGGAGTCGAAATCGGCCCGGTAGGTAGTCATCCCGTTGTACGGCGGGCGATCCCAGGCGTCGCTGCGGTAGTCGACGGTCAGCGCCTGGGTCGGCGTCATCAGCATGGTGGCCCGCCGGGTCACCCAGCGCTGTACCGGCACCTCCGTCCACCACTGCGGCAGGACCTCGTCCAGGATCCGCCCGTACACCACGCCGCCGTAGACGTTCTTCGCGCCGGGGAAGACCCCGCGCTCCACCAGCACCACGTCCCGGCCGGCCCGGGCCAGCTCGAGCGCCGCCGCCGAGCCCGCGGGCCCGGCGCCGACGACCACCGCGTCGACGGTCATCACGTCATCCGGCATGGCTCGCCCCGGCCGGCAGGACCGCAGGCGCCGGCGGAGTCCCCGGGACCCCCGCCTGAGCCGACGGCGCCGCGGTCACGCCCAGCCGCTCGGCCAGCTCGGCGAGCACCGCCGGGGCGTCGGCGACGATGCCGAGATCGGCCATCAGGGTCATCGGGCAGGACGAATCGGTGTTCACGCTCACCACGTGCTCCGGCGCGCCGAGCCCGCCGACGTGCTGCGCGGCACCGGAAATACCGAACGCCACGTACAGCTCGGGGCTGACGGCCACCCCGGTGGTCCCGATCTGCCGGTCGTAGCTCATCCAGCCCGCGTCGGTCACGACCCTGGTGGCACCGGCGCTGGCCGCAAGCGCCTCCGCCACCTGCGCCAGCAGCCGCATGACGGCCGCGCCGTCCGACCCGGCGGGCACCAGTCCGGCGCCGCCGCCCAGGATCCTGCGGGCCTCAGCCAGGTCCACCGTGCTCGGCTCCGGCTGCAGCACCTCGATGCTCGCGGCGTCGTGCCCTGGTTTGTCCTCCGGCACCGCCAGCGCGGTTACCTCGGCCAGCGTTACCTGCTCAGGGGCGCCTCGGCAACCCGGCCGCAGGGTCGCCACGACCGGCCCGTCCACCGCGACCCGCAGCGACAGGTGATCTTCGAGCCGGGTCAGCTCGACCTCGTCCGGTGCGCACCGGACAGCGCCAGCGAGCAGCGGGCGGCCAAGCACCGCGGCGAGCCGCGGCGCCAGATCACGGCCATCAGGTGAGGCGGGCAGCAGCACCATGGGCACGTCCGCCAGGACGTGCGCCAGCGCGGCGGCCACGGCGCCGGGGGCGACCGAGGACCGCTCGAGTAGCCACACCCGGCTGGCCGCGTCCAGCAGGCCGGCTGCCTCGCGGGTTCCCGATCCAAGCACGAGGGCGGCCCCGCCAGCCTCGGCTACCGTCTCGTCCGCTCCGGCCGGCAGCTCGCCGTCCCGTACCACGATGACGGCCAGGGCGGGGAGAATGGGCATGGTCATATCGCCACCGCCACCCGGTGTCCTTCGATCACGGCGGCGTGCGCCCGCCGCGGCGTGACGCAGTCGCCGATGCGGTGCACCTCGAAGGGCGCGGCCTGCAACTGCTGCCACAGGGTCTCCTCAGGCGCCTGATGGACGGCGCACACGACCCAGTCGCAGTGCCGCTGCGCGGACTCGCCAGTGGGGTGGTGCAGCAGGGTCAGCACGACCCCGCCCGGCTCGCCGTCGGTGCCGGACGCGCCGAGCACCACCAGGTCAGTAGCTTGCCGGATGCCCTTGGCGTGGGCGCGCACATTAAACGTCTCCATGTCCAGGGTGATGCCGAGATCCTGGCCGACGACCATGCCGGGGGTGATGATCTCCACGGCGCAGCCCCGGTCGGCCAGCAGCTCGGCGACACTGGTGGCCTGGTGAAAGCCGAGGTCATCGACCACGACGACCTGCCCGGAGGGCGCGGCGCGGCCCTCGAGCACGTCGCGGACGTCCACCACGCGCGGATGACCGCCAGCCCAGTACGGCGGCTGCGGGATCGCCCCGGTGGCCAGCACCACGACGTCCGGCGAGTCGGCGCGCACCGACTCGGCCGTGGCCTCGGTGCCGGTGCTGATCTGCACGCCGTAGCGCTGGCACTCGGCCGCCAGGTTGCGCACCACGTCGAGGAACTCGGCCCGGGACGGCACCGAGGCGGCGGCGACGACCTGCCCGCCGGTGCGCGGCTGGCGCTCGTACAGGGTGACCCGGTGGCCGCGCTGCGCCGCCGTGGCGGCGGCCTGCAGGCCGGCCGGACCGCCGCCGACCACGACCACCTTCCGGCCCCGCACGCGCGGCGGCGGGATCCAGACGGCCTCCCGGCCCGTGCGGGGATTCTCGATGCAGCCCAGCCACCGGTTCAGGCCCATCCGGCCGACGCACTCCTGGTTGCAGGACAGGCAGGTGCGAATGTGCGGGGCGTACCCAGCCCTGGCCTTGGCGGCGAAGTCCGGGTCGGCGATCTGCCCGCGCACCACGCCCACCAGGTCGCAGTGCCCCTCGGCCAGCGCCCGTTCGGCCTGTACCGGGTCTTTGATCCGGCCTACGCCGATCACGGGAAGCCTGACCGCCCGCCGGATGGCGTTGGCGATGAACAGGGCATACCCGGGTGGGATGGCCATCGACGCCTCGATCATGAACAGCGTCGCGGTGGCCACGCCGATCGAGGTGTTGATGAAATCGACCTGGCCGGTCGCCTCCACGATCCTGGCCACGTCCACGGCCTCCGCCAGCGTGCTGCCGTCCTCGATCAGCTCATCGCCGCAGATCCGCACGCCCAGCGCACGGTCGGGGCCGATGGCCTCGCGGACCGCGTCAATGATCTCCACCAGGATCCGGGACCGGCCCGCCAGCGTGCCGCCGTAGGCGTCGGTGCGCTTGTTCGTCGCGCGTGACAAGAAGCCGCGGACGATGGAGGAGTGCGAGCACTGCAGCTCGATGCCGTCGAACCCGCCCTCCGCGCAGTGCCCGGCGACGGTGCCGTAGCCGGCCACGATCTCGGCGATCTCGTGCAGTTCCACGGCCTTGGGCACCTCGCGGAACAGCGGATCGGGAACGGGGCTCGGCGCCCACACGGGCAGCCGGGAGAACATCGACGACGCCTGGCCGCCGTTGTGGTTGAGCTGGGCGAAGATCGGCACGTCGTGCGCGTGCACCGCGGCGGTGATGTTCTGGTAGCCGGGGATGACCGCCCGGTGGAAGCCGTGGATCAGCTTCTCATAGGGCCAGTCGGTGGGATGGGTGGAGTGCTCCTCGGTGATGATGAGCCCGACGCCGCCTGCCGCGCGGGCCGCGTAGTAGTCGGCGTGCTGCTGGCTGGGCCGGCCATTCTCTGCGTAGTTGGTCAGGTGCGCGGAGAACACGATGCGGTTGCGGACCACGACCGGGCCGATCCGCAGCGGTGAGAACAGGTACCGGTACCGGCTGGTCCCGCTCATCGGCCGCCTCCGGTCGCGATCAGGACGGGCTGGCTGGCCACCGGAGGAGGCCGTTCCCCGGCCGCGCCGAGGGCGAGCGCCACCCGGCGCGCTTCAAGCACCGCCTCGAGTACCGTTCTGGGCGCCACGCAGTCGCCTGCCCGCGGTATACCCGGCCGGCTCAGGTACAGCGCCTGCTCCGGCAGCCGGTGCCCGCAGTGCACGACGAACGCGCAGTCCAGGTTGCGCTGCTCGGCGGTCCACCGGTCCTCAAGCAGCACGTGGTCACCGGTGACGGCCCGCAGCAGGCTGCGCAGCTCGCGGGCCACGCCCGCGCGCTGCAGCCGCGAGTTGGCATCGGCCAGGTCACCGGTGAGCGCTAGCTGGGTGCCGGCGATCTGGTCCTGGGTGACGATCGACGTGGGCCGGCCGTGCGCGGCGAGCAACTCGGCGACACCGACTCCGATCGGGCCGCCGATCGGGTCGAAGACCACGGCCCGGCCGGCTGGCAAGCGGTCAAGAGCGCCGGAGTCCACCAGGCCGACCAGGTCGGCGGCCTCCACCACGCGCGCGCCGGGGGCCACCTGGTATCCCCGCGGGCCGGGCACCGAGCCCGTGGCCAGCACCACCCGGACCCCGCTGGCCAGCGCGTCGTCCAGTTCGGCCGCGGTGACCTCGTGCCCCAGCGATACCGCCACATCCAGGCGCCGCAGTTCGCGGCGCCACCAGTCCACCGCCGTGCCCAGCCGCTGCCGTCCGTGGACCAGCGCGGCCATCGCCAGCATGCCGCCGAGCTCCGGCCCGCGCTCCGCCAGGCGCACCAGGTTGCCGCGCAGCGCCAGCACCCGGGCGGCTTCCATCCCGGCCGGGCCGCCACCGACCACAAGCACCGAATGCCGGGGCTGGTCCGCACCCGCGGTGTCCGCGTCGTCGAGCTCGTGCCCGCTGCGCGGCTCGACGATGCAGGTGATTACGGGGTTCCTGTTGTCCCTGACCATGCAGGCCTGGTTGCAGAGCACACAGGGGCGGACGTGCTCCGCTTCCCCGCTGCGGCACCGGGCGACGAGGTCAGGATCGGCGATCTGCGCCCTGGTCATCTCGGCCAGATCGGCGACACCATCATCCAGCGCCCACTGCGCCTGCCCGGGGTCTATCACGCTGCCTTGCAGCACCACGGACACGGCGCCGTCCACCGCGGTCCGGATCTGCCGGCAAAGCTCCGCTCCGGCACCTGCTGCCGTATGCAGGTCAGGCCGGGTCGCGGGCACCGAGTAGATCGAGCCCCGCACCACGACGAGGTAGTCCGCCAGGGTGGCCAGCCGTGCCGCCTGCTCCGCGGCCAGCTCCGGAGTCAGGCCGGCCCACGGGGCGAACTCGTCGCAGCACAGCCGCAGCCCGAGCACCCGGCCGCCGCCGACCGCGTCGCGCGCCGCGCGCAGCACCCGCTCGGTGAGCAGCAGCCGGTCCTGGCCGTAGCCGTCCCCGCGCTGGTTGGTCAGGCCGGAGTGAAACTGACGCAGCAGCGAGTGCTGGCCCGCATTGATCTCGACGCCATCGAGATCGGCTCCGGCGGCCAGGGCGGCCGCGGCGGCGAATCCCTCGACCACCGCGTCGATCTCGGGGTCGGCCATTTCCATCGGCAGCTCGCGCGAGGTCGCGTCCGGCACCCGCGACGGCGCCCACAGCGCGGACTGCGAGAACGCCGACGAGCCCTGCATCCCGGCGTGGCCTAGGCCGGCCAGCACCAGGGCCCCGTGCGGACGGCAGGCCGCGACGACGTGCGCCCAGCCCGGCCCGCAGTCCGCGGCCAGCGGCGCGCGCTCGTACGGCCAGTCCGACGGGTGCACGCTCGCCGTCTCGGTCACGATGACGCCGCACCCTCCGGCGGCACGCCGCGCGTAGTAGGCGACGTGCCGGGCCGAGAGTCCCCGGTCCCGGCTCAGGTTGGTCTCATGCGGCCCGAACATCACCCGGCTGGGCGCGCGGCGCGGCCCGAGGTCCACCGGATCGGTCAGGGACGTGCTCATGACGTGCCCGCCAGCGGGCTGGAGTCGCACAGCTTGGCCGGGACGCGCACCTTCGCCGGGACGCGCACCTTGGCCGGGACGCGCACCTTGGCCGGGACGCGCACCGACGGCATGCCAAGCGGCACCTCCCGGCCGCGGTGGGAGTGGTCCGGTCCCGTCCGGGGCACCGCTGCGCCGACGGTGGCCAGCGCGCTGGCGCCGTGTCCCTTGACGCATTCAGGATCGGGCCCGTCCAGCGGCAGGCCGGTGAAGAACTTCGCCGCCATGCAGCCGCCCTGGCAGGCGCTGTACTCGGAGCAGGAGCGGCAAGCTCCGCCTGAGGTCTCGGTGCGCAGCTCGGCGAACAGCGGCGCCGACCGCCAAACCCGCGCGAACCCGCCAGGCGCGCGGACGGTGCCGGCCTTGAACACATCGTGGATGGCGAACGGGCAGGCGTAGACATCCCCGACCGGATCTATCAGGCAGACCACCCGGCCGGCCCCGCAGAGGTTCAGCCCGGGTAGCGGGCTGCCGCCGAGCGCGTTGAGGTGGAAGAACGAATCGCCGGTCAGCACCCGGTCGCCGTGCTCGGTCAGCCACGAGTAGATCTCGCGCTGCTGGGAGTCCGTCGGGTGCAGGTCGGCCCAGACGTCGGCGCCGCGGCCGGACGGGCGGAGCCTGGTGATCCTCAGCTGAGCGCCGAACCGGTCGGCGAGGGCCGCGAAGTCGTCCAGCTGCGGGACGTTGTGCCTGGTCATCACCACGGAAATCTTGAAGTTCGGGAAGCCGGCCTCGGCCAGGTGCTCCATCGCGCGCAGCGCCATGGCGTAGGAGCCTTCGCCGCGGACCGCGTCGTTGACGTCGGCGGTCGCACCGTCCAGCGAGATCTGCACGTCCACGTAGTCGGTGGCGGCGAGCCGCCGCGCGCGCTCGGCGTCCAGCCGCAGCCCGTTGGTGGAGAACTTTACGCCGACACCGCTGGCCACCGCGTAGTCGAGCAGCTCCCAGAAGTCCGGCCGCACGGTCGGCTCGCCGCCGCCGACGTTGACGTAGAACACCTGCATGTCCCGAAGCTCGTCGATGACCGAACGCATCTGTTCGGTGCTCAGCTCGCCGGGATCGCGGCGCCCCGATGACGACAGGCAGTGCGTGCAGGACAGGTTGCAGGCGTACGTCCACTCCCAGGTGAGGCAGATCGGCGCGGCCAGGCCGCCCTTGAACTGCTCCACCAGGGGGGGTACCCGTCCAGCGGGCGCGATCGTCACGTTACCTCGCTTCCGGCCTGCTGGGGAACGATCATGTCCGCCGCGGCCAGCGAGGCCAGCGCCCGCAGGTAGGCGCCGCGCCGGCCGTCGGGCACAGCGGCCAGGGCATCGGACACGCAGCGGTGCGAGCCGAGTCCGCGCACCAGCTCGACGAGCTCCGGCGCCTTCAGGAAAGACAGCCGCCGGTTGCCGAAGTGATACGCGAGCGCCCCGAAAGGCTCGGGGCGCAGCGCCACCGCCGGGTTGAGCCGGTAGCCGCGGCCTGGCTCGAATGGTGTGGTCATCACGGTGGCTCCGTCCCTAGTAGACGCCGCACATTCCGTCGATGGAGACTTCCTCGACCAGCAGTTCCCCGGTGATCTCCGGGTCATCGGGGCCCGGCTCCTGGCCGGGGCCACGGTCGGCTCCGGCGACGCACGACGGCGCACTGGCCGGTGCGGCCCCCGCTCGGATGTCCTGCTGCATCACAAACCTCCTGTACGGCCCACGGCGGATACTCCTCCGCCGCTTTCGCCTGATGTCCGTGACGGTAAGGGGCCTCGCAGCGCGTGTCACCATGCTTCCGGCCATCATCACCCCCTCCAGATGGAGGGGGGCCGTCCGTTCGGGCAGGCGCGGTGCTGTACGTCAGGGCGCAACGCGGTCGCGGTCGGGCGGGACCCGGCGCGTGCGGGTTCCGCATCGCCGCCCCGCTGCTTAGTCTCGCCGCAACGGTGCTCCCGCTGATACGGTCCGCCTGGCTGAGGCGGTCTTCGCCCGCTGCGCGCGGGGAGCACACCAGACGGAGAGGGGCCCGTGCGCCATGCAGGTTGACGAACTGCTCAAGCCATTCCCGATCAAGGAGTTCCACCCGTTCCCCCGGGCGATGCTGGGCCCAGGTGCTCACGAGATGATCGGGCCGGAAGCGAAGAAGCTGGGTTTCAGGAAGATCCTGGTGATGACCACCGGCCTGCGGGGCAGCGACACCGTCCACAAGATCGTTGAGTCGCTGAAGTGGCACGGCCTTGAGACGGTGCTCTTCGACAAGGTCGAGTCCAATCCCAAGGACTACAACGTGATGGATGCCGTGGCGCTCTACCAGGAGACGAAGTGCGACTCGTTCGTCTCGATCGGTGGCGGCTCGGCGCACGACGCGTGCAAGGGCGCCCGGATCTCGGTGGCACACGACGGCCGCAGCGTCAACGAATTCGAGGGTTTCAACAAGTCGGAGAACCCGAAGAACCCGCCGCACATCGCCGTCTCCACCACGGCGGGCACCGGTTCTGAGACCTCCTGGGCGTACGTCATCACCGACACCACGACTGACCCGGATCATCCGCACAAATACGTGGCGTTCGACGACGCCTGCGTGACCAGCCTGGCCATTGACGACCCGGTGCTGTACTACGACTGCCCGCTTGACTACACCGCCCAGTGCGGCTTCGACGTGCTCGCGCACGCCTCCGAGCCGTACGTGTCCCGGCTGAACTTCCCGCCTTCGCTGGGCAACGCGCTGTACGCCATCAAGCTGACCTCGGAGAACCTCCGCGCCGCGACGTGGAACGGCCAGGACCTGCCCGGCCGCGAGGGCATGATGTACGCCCAGTACATCGCCGCGCAGGCGTTTAACTCCGGCGGCCTTGGCATCATCCACTCCATCTCGCACGCGGTCAGCGCCTTCTACGACACCCACCACGGGCTGAACAACGCGATCGCGCTGCCGCGGGTGTGGGCGTTCAACATGACCGCGTCCTACCAGCGGTTCGCCGACATCGCCGTCCAGATGGGCGTGGACACGCACGGCATGACGGCCGTCAAGGCCGCCGAGGCGGCCTTGAACGCGGCCATCCGGCTGCTGCGGGACGTCGGCATCCCGGAGAAGTTCACCGACGTGACCCAGGACAGCTACTCCAAGAACCGCCTGGGCACGGGGCCGACGAAGTTCTACGAGAACGCCAGGACGATTACTGGTGATGCGGCCGACGTCGACCGGATCACCAATCACGTGCTCGGCGACGCCTGCACGCCAGGCAACGCCAAGGAGTGCACCTTCGAGACGGTCCGCCCGGTCGTCGACCACTGCATGAATGGCGACCTGGACGACCTGCTCAGCTAATCCGCCAGCGGCAGCCTAACGCCTGCGCCGGACGAACCGGAGGACACGTGACCCAGTCGGTCGATGATCACGGCCCCTTTTCCTCGATCGACGACGTCGCCAGCCGGTTCGCCGCGGCCGGCTACATCACTGACCGGCGGCTGGCCACCACCATCTACCTGGTAACACGGCTGAACAAGCCGGTACTGCTTGAGGGCCCGGCCGGAGTCGGCAAGACCGAGCTGGCCAAGACCCTGGCCACGGTGACCGGCCGCAGGCTGCTCCGGCTGCAGTGCTACGAGGGGCAGGACGAGACCCGGGCCCTGTACGAATGGGATTACGGTAAGCAGCTGCTTTACACCCAGATGCTGCGCGAGAAGATCAACGACATCATCGCCGACGCCCCCGATATCCCCGCCGCGGTCGCGCGGATCGAGGGTCACGGCGCGGTGTTCTTCTCTGACCATTTCCTGTTGGCCCGCCCGCTGCTCGACGCGATCCGCGGCGAGCAGCCCGCCGTGCTGCTGATCGACGAGGTGGACCGGGCCGACGAGGCCCTGGAGGCGGTGTTCCTCGAATGCCTCGGCGAGTATCAGGTCTCCGTGCCCGAGGTCGGCACCTATACGGCCTCCACACCGCCATTCGTGGTGCTGACCTCGAACAACACCAGGGATCTTTCGGCCGCGCTCAAGCGCCGCTGCCTGCACTTGTTCCTCGATTACCCAGACGCGGAACGGGAACTGGCGATCGTGCGGTCTAAGCAGACCGGGCTGCCCGAGGCCGCGGCCCGGCAGCTCGTCGAAGTGGTGCGCGGGCTGCGGGAGCTGCCGCTGCGCAAGAGCCCGAGCATTTCCGAGACCATCGACTGGGCCCGCACGCTGACCGTGCTCGGCGTCGACGAGCTGGACGCGGGTGTGCTGGCCGACACCCTCAACATCGTGCTGAAGTATGAGCGGGACATGCAGCGCGCCGTCGAGGTGCTGCCGCGCCTGGTCGACCCGAACCGGGAGCTGCCCGGCGCGGGCGCGGGCCATTTTCACGAGAACGGTTCCGATGTGCACGCGCATGACCATGGCGGCGATCAGGGGCACCAGCACGAGCACCCCGGCCACAACGGCAAGGAGGTCCGGGCGGCCATGGACTCACCTGGCCGGCATGATGAGGGTTATTACGGCGCCCCTGGTCCGGGTCCGACGCGGCGCACCGAGCCGGGCCAGGGCCAGGGCAGCCGGTCGTTCGCGGCGCTCATCCGCCGACGGCCCGGCTGAGGGAGCGGGCGTGGAAGGCAGCCTGCACCGGTTCGTGCGTTTGCTGAGGCTGTTCGGCGTGCGCGTGTCGGTCGCCGAGGCGGCCGACGCGATGCTGGCCGCCGCGCAGCCAGGCATGCTCGCGGACCGGCCGACGCTACGGGCGGCGCTGCGCGTGACGCTGATCAAGGACCGGCGCGACGACGAGCTTTTCGATGAGCTTTTCACCGCGTTCTTCTCGCTGCGCCCGGTCGCAGGCCCGGCCGGCGAGCACGGTCACGGCCACGCTCACGACGACCTGGCCGACACCGGCGAGCTTGAGTCGTTCACGGTTTCCGAGGAACCATCGGAGCTCCCGCAGCAGGGGCACAGTCACGGCAAGCCGGCCGACATCAGGGATTACTTCCGCCAGGAGGATCTCGCCCAGCAGTACAACCTGCACCAGGAAGCGAACAAGATCGACCTGGCGTCGGTGACGGACGAGATCGTGCTGTCCTCTGGCGGCGCCGACCGCGCGAGGGACGCGGGAGCCTCCGTGCAGCTGGAAACCAGCCGGCTGCACAACCCGGGCATGCCCGGTCAGCTCGCCCCGGCCACCGGGCACCGGATCGACACCGGCCTGACGGTGGCGCAGCAGGAGGTGCTGCTCGGCTGGCTGGAGACAGCCGACGAGGATATGGACGCCGAGGCCCTGGCCATGATGCGACGGCAGCTGGCAGGCGTCATCGCGGACCTGCCCGAGCTGCTGCGACGCTATCTGGAACGGGCCGGCGGCGCCGTGGTGGAGGCCAGGGTCGGTCAAGGCGGCCGGACCGAGACCGTGGACGAGGCCGAACGGGCCGAGCTCGAGGAGGCGTTGCGCCGGCTGGCCCACCAGCTCCGGGGCGCCCGGACCAGCAGACAGCGCAACACACCGCGCGGCCGCGTCAACCCGGGCCGGACCATGCGGAAGAACATGGGCTATGAAGGCGTGCCGTTCCGTCCGATCACGACCAGCCGCACCGCCGACAAACCCAGGCTGCTGCTGCTGACCGATGTTTCCCTGTCGGTGCGCGCGACCGCACGATTCACGCTGCACCTGGTCTACGGCATGCAGTCGCTGTTCACGCAGGCCCGCTCGTTCGCTTTCGTCGACGCGCCGGTCGAGATCACCGAGCTGTTCGCCGAACATCCGCTGGAACGGGCGCTCGGGCTGGTCTTCGACGGGCTGCCGGCCGGCGGGCTGCTTGACGTCGACGCCAGCTCCGACTACGGCGCGACGTTCACCCAATTGCTGTCGGAGCACTCAGCCGCGCTCGACCGCCGCACCACGCTGATCGTGCTCGGGGACGGACGGGGCAACGGCAACGACGCCCGGCTCGACACCTTTGCCGAGATAACCTCCAGGGTCCGCGAGACGATCTGGCTGACCCCGGAATCACGGTATTCCTGGGGGCTCGGGGCGTGCGACCTGCCACGGTACGCGGAGTTCTGCGACCGGGTTCAGGTGGTCGCCGACGTCGGCGGGCTGCAGCGGGCCGCCCAGCAGATATCGGCTGAGGCGACCGGACGATGAGGGAGCCGAACCTGATCCCGTCGCTGCCGCAGACCATCGACCCGCTCGCACCTTGCCCGCCCGGCCGCTACGACGACCATCTGGTCAGCGTCCTGCGCGCCGAGCCGCCTTGCGGCCGCGCCGAGCCGCTGGGCGGCTGCGCCGCAAACGCCAGCCTCGTCGTCCGTACCGATCACTTCTGCCTGACCGAGCGCGGCCGCCGGATCGAGGTGACTCACTGGCTGTCCCCCGACCAGCTCGACAACGACGTGGCCGGGCTGCTGGCCGACGAGCTGTTCGCGCCGGGCTGGCTGTCCGGGGTGGAAATCTTCGAGCGGGTATTCACCGGCGTCGTGCGATCCTGCGTCGATGACCCGCTGCTGGCCTGGTGCACGTTCTACGGCAATACCCTGGGCCGGGTCCGCCAGTGCTGGCAGGCGCCGGCCGCGGCGACCGGCCGCGAACGCACCACCATCGGCGAGCTGGCCCCCGTGTACGCGCACGCACTGCAGCTCATCCCGGCGGGCCAGGTGCTCGACCTCGGCTCCTGCTTCGGTTTCCTTCCGCTGCTGCTGGCCGAGCGGCCGGCCAATACGGTGACCGCCTCCGACCTGTCCGGCGGCACGATGGGCCTGCTGAGCGCCGTGGCGGCCGCGCGCGGGCTGCGGGTGAACACCCTGGTGTGCGATGCGGCCCGGATTCCAGTGCCCGATGGCTGGGCCGACACGGTCAGCGTCATCCATCTTCTGGAGCACGTGAGCCCCGATCACGGCCGCGCCGTGATCGGGGAGGCGCTCCGTGTCGCCCGCCATCAGGTGGTGGTCGCCGTGCCGGTCGAGGACGAGCCCACCGCCGCCTACGGCCATATCCGCACCTTTGATCTGCGCCAGCTTGGCGAGCTTGGGGGCCTGGCCGGCCATCGCTGTTCGGTGCACGAGCATCACGGAGGCTGGCTGGTGCTGACCGTAGGTTAGGAGGTGGACGTCAGGTCCACGCCGTTCTTGGTGGCCTTGTAGACCGCCTCGGCGCGACTGGTCGCGTCGAGCTTGCGCATGATGTTGCGGACATGAAATTTCACCGTGGTCTCCGACAGGTACAGGCGCCCGCCTATGCCCCGGTTGCTCAGGCCACGTGCGACCAGCTGCAGCACGCTTAGCTCGCGGCCGGTGAGCGCTGACCGGGCCGGCGGGGCGTGGATCGACCGCATCATGGCGGCGGCCGAGCGGGAATCGAACGCGCTCCCGGTGGTGGCGACCAAGCGGATGGCCCGCACAAGTTCCACGACGTCGACATCCTTGACCACGTAGCCGCAGGCCCCGTGCTGCACGGCGCTGATCACCAGCGCGTCGTCCACGAACGTCGAGAGAACAAGCACCCCGAGCGCTGGATAGCGCTCGGTCAGCTGGGCGCACAGACCCAGCCCGTCGCTATCGGAGGCCGGCGATAGCTTCATGTCAAGCAGCACGATCGCCGGGCGGGTCCGCTCCACGACGACCAGCGTCTCTCCTGGCGAGCTAGCCTCACCGACCACCTGCAGGTCGTGTTCGCGGTCCAGCAGCGAACGCAGGCCCTGCCGGACAATCGCGTGATCGTCAATGAGTACGATCGTGACCGGAGCCCCGGCGTCCGGCTGCGGTCCGCCGGGCCGTATCCCAGGTATCGCCGCCGCGTCCTGCGGTTGGCTTGCCGTCGACGCGAATCTCCGATAGCCGGAAGCCACCGGTCCCGGCGCGATGGTCATGAGCATTCCTCCAGGGCCGTGGCGGCTACCTGCCTCAGGCGATCAGCATGACGGCAGGCGACGTCGCCGGATACGGGCCTCGGCCACCTTCCGGCAGGCCCTTTGGCCCTAGCCGATAATGACCGGCAGTGGTGGCCGGCTAACGACGGCCGGACGCCGGGCGCGCTGGGCAGGGGCAGCGGAATGCTCAGCGTCAGCAGTACGCCACCTGCTCGGGAGTGACGGATGGACAGCGTTCCGCCCAGGTTCTCCGCCATGTCCAGCATGTCCGCCAGTCCCCTGTGCAGCCCGGACAGGTCCCCCTCGCTGGACAGTTGCAGCGCGCGGCGCAGCTGGGCCGGGTCGCCGGTCCCGTTATCGGACACGCTGATGGTCACAGCACCGGCCAGGTAACGCAGCCGGATCAGCGCGCACGTGGCCTTGCCGTGCGCCGCCGCGTTGAACAGTGCTTCCCCGGTCCACCGCAGCACCGACCGCTCGACATCGGGCGGCAGCGGGATGGGATGCCCTTCCAGCCTTACCTTCACGTCCAAGTTGGTGGGCTGGTGCACCGTGGACAGCCGCGTCAACATGACGGGCAGCGAACCCGTCGGTTCGTCGGCCGGCCGGTGCAGCGCGTAGATCGCGGCCCGCAACTGCTCGGCCGCGTGCCGCGCGAGATCCTTGGCCGACCCCAGGCGTTCCGCGACCTGGCTGGCTGGGTCGGCCATGCCAGCTAGCTCAGCCCGGCACACCTCGATGGTCATGCCGATAGACAGTACGGACTGAGTCACGCTGTCGTGCAGTTCGCGTGCGATACGGTGCCGCTCGTCGTCAAGCACCTGTCGCTGAGTGACCGCGACGAGCTGCCGCTGCGTCTCGGCCAGCTCGGCGCTGCGAGCGGCCAGGTCCCTGGCGTGCCTGGTCGTCGCGTCGTAGAGCTGGTCGCTGCGGCCACGCAATTGGATAGTGGCGTGAGACAGGAAGGAGTTGTGCAGCGCCACGGCGGCCTGGTTGGCGAGCACCCGCAAAATGGCGCGATCGGTGGCGGCCACCTCCAGCCCTGCGCCCGGCCGCGCGGCAATTCCGCCGACCGGCTCGTCCGCCAAGGTCATCGATACTCGCACCCAGCCCTGGCCGCGCTCCGGTGACTCGATCTCCCACGGACGACTGCGCAGCACGGCCAGGTGCCCGGCCACTTCGGCCGGCAACCTGTGCTCGTCGTCGGTCAGCTCGCCGCTGATCACCGCGAGAAACCGGGGGCGCGCGGCGGGCAGGACACCCTCGGCCACGGCGAACAGCAGCCATTCGGCACCCAGGTGCGCCGCCGCGGTGCGCACCACCTCCTCGACCAGCGCCCGAGGGCCGGCCGCGGTGCGCACCAGGACACGGGAGATGCGGTCAAGCGCCTGCACGGCGTGCTCGAGGCGCTCGGCGGAGCGAACATACTCGGGGTAGTACGAGTGCTTGCCTGAGCGGAGGCCGGTCAGGATCTCCAGGTCGCCGTCCGGACGATCATCGGGTCCTGATCCGGTCCACGGCGGCCTCGTCACAACGCCGCCCGGAACAACGCCTCGATGTCCGGAGCGTCCGCGGCGCGGGGATTGGTGGCCAGGCAGGCGTCCTTCAGCGTAGTCCTGGCCAGCTCGGGCACGAGGTCGTCGGTGACGCCGAGCTCGGCAAGTCCCTTGGGCACGCCCAATTCATCGGCCAGCTTGCGTACCACGTCGGCGAGCAGCAAGGCCACCTCGGCGGCCGGCACGCCCTCGGTGCGAATGCCGCAGGCCGCGGCCAGCGGCACGAACCGCTCCGGCGAGGTCTCGGCATTGAACCTGATGACGTGGGGCAGCAGCACCGCGTTCAGCACGCCGTGCGGTGCGTCAAGCTGGCCGCCGACCTGGTGGCTCATCGCGTGCGTGGCGCCCAGGATGGCATTGGTGAAGGCCATGCCGGCCTCCAGCGACCCCTGCGCCATGGCCAGGCGCGAGGCCGTCTCGGTCGGCCTGAGCTGGGTACGGAGCAGGTGGCGACTGATCAGCGCGACCGCATGCAGGGCATGGCGGTCAGTGAGCGGGTTGTTCGCACGGGACACGAACGACTCGATCCCGTGCGTCAGGGCATCGAGCCCGGTGGTGGCGTTGAGCCAGTCCGGCATGGTGGTAAGCAGGCGCGGATCGATCACGGAGATCTCCGGCACCAGGGTCCGGCTGATGATGGTGATCTTGTTACGGGCCGCCGTGTCGGTCACGATAGCGAACTGCGACACATCCGCGCCCGTGCCGGAGGTGGACGGCGCCATCACCGTGGGCGGGATCGGGCGCACGACCTTGTCCACGCCCTCGTAGCACAGGATCCGGCCGCCGTTGCCGGACAGGATCGCTACGCCCTTCGCCGCGTCGATGCACGAGCCGCCGCCCAGCCCGATGATCACATCGCAACCGCTCTCGGCGTATTTCTCGAACCCGGCTTCGATCTCGTGATCCTTGGGATTGGGAGTGACGCCATGCCACAGTGTCGGGTGCAGCTCGCTTTGCCGCAGGTAAGCGAGCGCCTCATCTACCCAGCCCGCCTCGATCAGCCCGGGGTCGGTGACCAGGAATGGCCGGCGCGCACCGGTCCGCGCCGTACAGTGACCGAGCTCGGCCAGCGCACCTGGCCCGAAGACGATCTCCGGAGCATGAAATTTGGCGAGCCGCCCGGGGGTGTGGGCACCGAGCTCGCCGCCCCGTCGCGGGCCGGGCAGCCCGGCGCTCTTTCCCCCGTTCCAGTCCGCACCGGGCCAGTCGCTCTCAAACATCGCGAGGTTTTCCGGTGAAGTGGGCACAAAAGCTCCTGTTATGAGGACTAAGACCCAGATTACGCCGCTGTCAAGAGCTTGTTGCGCGGTCATTTCCCGCCGCGGCCCGGCGAGGGCCGACTGGATAGTCACGACGCTGTCCTCCCGGCGCTCTGGCCTGCCCGATCGGGTAGCTGTCGTGACGCCCGACGCGGGAGACCATAAGCATTATCAGATCGGCCTTGGCCGGCCGAGGCACGGCAGGCCGACTGCGATCGCGTGGCTGCCGAGGCAGTGGGAGATGAGCATTCATGACTGTGACCCTGGACCGGAACGTTACGGAGTTCCTCGGCGTTCCACGACAGCTGTTTATCGACGGGCGTTGGGCCGACGCGGCATCGGGCCGGACGTTCGAGACCCCTAACCCGGCCACGGGCGACACGCTCGCCTGGGTGGCCGAGGGTGACGCCGAGGACATCGACCGGGCTGTGAAGGCCGCGCGCCGGGCCTTCGAGGAAGGCCCGTGGAGCCGGATGACCCCGTCCGAGCGTGGGCGCATCATCTGGCGGATCGGGGACCTGATCCTCCAGCACGTGGACGAGCTAGCCCAGCTCGAGTCGCTGGACAACGGCAAGCCGTTCACGGTCGCGCAGGCCGCGGACGTGCCGCTGGCCGCGGACATGTTTCACTACATGGCCGGGTGGGCTACCAAGATCGAGGGCAACTCGATCGACATCTCGGTGCCCTACATGCCCGGCGCGAACTTCCACTCCTACACGCTGCGCGAGCCGGTCGGGGTGGTCGGGCAGATCATCCCGTGGAACTTCCCGCTGCTGATGGCCGCGTGGAAGGTCGCCCCGGCGCTGGCCACGGGGAACTGCGTGGTACTCAAGCCCGCCGAGCAGACCCCGCTGACCGCGCTGCGGCTGGCCGAGCTGATCGCCGAGGCTGGCGTCCCCGACGGCGTGGTGAACGTGGTACCGGGACTCGGCGAGACCGCCGGAGCGGCGCTGGCCGCTCATCCCGACGTCGACAAGGTCGCGTTCACCGGCTCCACCGCGGTGGGCAAGCTGATCGTGGCGGCGGCGGCGGCGACCAACCTGAAGAAGCTGACCCTGGAGCTGGGCGGCAAGAGCCCCAACATCGTCTTCGAGGACGCCGTGGAAGGCGCGATCGAGGGGGCCGCCCACGCGATCTTCTTTAACCACGGGCAGTGCTGCGTGGCCGGCTCACGCCTGTACGTCCACCAGAGCCGCTTCGACGAGGTGGTCGACGGCGTCGCGGAGATCGCCAAGTCCATCAAGCTCGGCTCCGGCATGGAGGCCGGAACCCAGATGGGCCCGCTGGTCTCTGAGGAGCAGCTCCAGCGGGTGAGCGGCTACCTGGAATCAGGCAAGGCCGAGGGCGCTACCGCGCTCTCCGGCGGCGGCCGGTTCGGCGACAGGGGCTTCTTCATCGAGCCCACCGTGCTGATCAACACCCACGGCAACATGAAGGTGGTACGCGAGGAGATCTTCGGGCCGGTCCTCGTCGCCGCCCCGTTCACCGATCTGGACGAGATCGCCGCCAAGGCCAACGACAGCGAGTACGGCCTCGGCGCAGGCATCTGGACCAAGGACATCTCCAAGGCCCACGCGCTGGCTAAGAAGCTGCGGGCCGGCACCGTCTGGATCAACTGCTATAACGTGTTCGACGCGGCGCTGCCGTTCGGCGGGTACAAGCAGTCCGGCTGGGGCCGCGAGATGGGCCACGAGGTACTCAACAGCTACACCCAGGTCAAGGCCGTCACCGCCTTGCTGTGACCGGCCGGGTCGAAGGATGACCATGCGAGTACTGATGATCGCGCCGCCAGGCGCGGGCAAGGGGACTCAGGGAGCGCTTATCGCCGCGCACTTCGGCATGCCCCATATCGCGACCGGTGAGCTGCTGCGTGATCACGTAGCGCGGCAGACGGCTCTGGGCCAAGCCGTTCAGGAATATCTCGACCGCGGCGAACTCGTCCCCGACCGGATCATACTTGACATGCTGCGGGAGGCGATGGCTGCGGCCAAAGCAGCCGGCGGCGGGTTCGTCCTCGACGGCATCCCGCGAAACATGCGGCAGGCTCACGCGGCCTATCTGATTGGCCGCGAACTCGGGATGACCGCCAATGTCGCGCTGCACCTGCAGGCCGACGACGCCGAACTCATGCGTCGCTTGCTCGCGCGAGCCGCGCTCGATCATCGCTCCGACGACACCAGGGAGATCATTGCCCAGCGCCTTACTCTCTACCATGAAGTAACATCCCCCATTCTTGCGTGGTACCGCGATCGCGGCATCCTGGTTTCGGTGGATGCGATGCGTTCCGCGCATCAGGTCGGGCGTGAAGTCCTGACCGCCCTGGAAGCGATGCGTCCGCTGCTGGACCACGTGCCCGAGTGGGAACGGCTCTCCGTGGACCTGACCAGCCTGGAGGATGCGTTCGGCGCAGTCCGGATGGCCGGCACTTCGGACTGAGCGCTGGCCCAGTCAGGACTCGGCAATCTCCTCGCTGGAGATGCCGAGCAGGTACAAGATCGCGTCCAGGTAGGGGACGCTCAGCGAGGTGTCCGCCGCGTCGCGGACCACGGGCTTGGCGTTGAACGCCACGCCGAGGCCGGCCGCGGCGATCATGTCCATGTCGTTGGCCCCGTCTCCGACCGCCACCGTCTGGGACAGCGGGACACCGGCATCGGCGGCGAACCGGCGCAGCGCGTCCGCCTTGCCGGCCCGGTCGATGACCGGGCCGGCCAGCCGCCCGGTCAACGTCCCGTCGCTGACCTCGAGCACGTTGGCCGCCACGTAATCGATGCCGAGCTCGTCGGCCAGCGGCTCGATCACCTGGACGAAGCCGCCGCTGACGATCCCGGACTTGTAACCCAGATCGCCCAGGGTCCGGATCAGCGTCCGCGCGCCTGCCGTCAGCCGCAGCTCGTCTCGCACCTCGTCAAGGACGCTGGTCTTCAGCCCGGCCAGCAGCGCCACCCGCTCGCGCAGGGACGCGGCGAAGTCCAGGTCGCCGCGCATCGCGGCCTGCGTCACCTTCGCCACGTCGGCCGCGCAGCCAGCCCGGGCGGCCAGCAGGTCGATCACCTCGTCCTGGATCAAGGTGGAGTCCACGTCCATCACGATCATCCGCATGGCCCGCCGGCGCAGACCACCGCGCTGGACCGCCACGTCGACCCCCTGCTCGGCCGCGGCCCGGGCCAGGTCGGTCCGGAGCACAGCCGGGTCCCCGCCGGAGACGTCCATCTCGATGCAGGTCACCGGCCGCTGCGCGAGCCGGCTGATCCGGTCGATGTTGGCGCCGCTGGCGGCGATCAGCCCGGCGATGACGGTGATCGCGGCGGGCGCCAGCGGGCTGCCGAGCAGGGTGACGTGCAGCCGGCCACCGCGGGCCGGGGAGTTCGGCCACGACGAAGAGTCCGACCCGGCCGTGATCTCGGCCTCCAGGCCGAGATCAGCGGCGAGCGCGCTCACCCCGGCGTGAATGCCGGTCAGGTCCGGCGGCGCGTCGCAGCCGACCAGCACGCCGAGCACCAGCCGGCCGCGGATCACCACTTGCTCGATGTCCATGACGGTGACGCAGAACCCGGCCAGGATGGCGAACAGCCGGGAGGTCACCCCCGGCCGATCCCGGCCGGTCAGCGTGATGAGCAGGGTGGTCTGCGGTGTGTTCACGGCGGCAGGCTACCCCAAAGCTCCTCCTTGCTAGGGCAGCAGCAGGTGCACGTCGCCGAACTCGTGCCACAGGTACCCGGCGCTGATCACCGCGGCGTAGCAGCGGCTCAGCAGGTCCGGGCCGGCGAACGCGGCCAGCATCCGCAGGTGTGCAGGGTCAGCGGGGCGATCAGCACCCCGCGGGCCACCAGTTCGGTGATCACCGCGGGGGTGAACGGGCGGCTGGCGCTCGGCATCTCCGCGCTGCCCGGCGTCCGCGCGAATACCGTCTGGTAGGCCGCAAGCGGCCAGTCGCGCCGCACGTGGGAATACCTGATCGGGACGCCGTACCGGAATAGGTACGGCACCACCGCCACCGGCATCCGGGCCCGCCAGAGCCGGGTGCCGGCCCGGGCCTGCAGGGTCAGCGCCGCCCCGCCGGGCAAGCTGATGACCTGGCCGACGCGCCCATGGCCGTTCGGCCGGGAGATCTTGTCTTTGACCTCGCGCAGTTCCACCAGCCAGCTGCCATCGGGCCGGGGCGAACAGAAGTGCACGGCCAGCCCGCCGCCGGCCCGCACCTGAGCCGGCAGCGTCCCTGAATTGTTGACGACCAGCAGGTCACCGGGAAGCAGCAGGCCGGGCAGGTCGCGGAAGGTGTGCTGGCTGATCTGGCCGCAGCCGCGGCGGCTGGCCAGCAGCCGCACGCCGTCCCGGGGCACGCCGCGCGCTTCTGGCGGGTCGTGCGCCTCGCGTTCGGCCGGCAGGACGAATCCGGCCAGCCCGATATCGGCCTCGACGGTCATGAGGTCCCCTGGCCGGCCGGCATCAGGTGGGCGGCCCGGTACCTGCCGCTCGGCAGTCGCTGTGAGATGAGCCGGACGAAGGCCGGGACCACCGATTCTGGCCGCGGCCGGTCCGAGATGTCCTGGCCGGGGAAGGCCTGCTGGTGCATGTCGGTGCGCAGGTCGCCCGGGTCGGCCCACCGGCCCACCAGACGCGGATCGCGAGCTCCTCGGCCGCCAGCACGTTCGAGGCCTGCTCCAGGGCGGCCTTGGCGGCGCCGTAACCACCCCAGCCGGTGTACGCCTCCACCGCCGCGTCCGAGGTGATGTTGAGGACGGCGCCGCCGTGCGGGCGCAGCAGCGGCAGCAGCTGCTGGGTCAGCGCGATGGGCGCGATCACGTTCACCTCGAAGGCGGCCCGCAGCTCGTCGGCCGGGTAGTCGGCCAGCGCAGGCAGCGGGCTGGCGCCCAGCGTGCCCGCGTTGTTCACCAGCAGGTCCAGCCGGCCCGCGGCTTCCGCCGCCCGGCGGAGCGCGGCCCGGTGCCCGGCGTCGGTGACGTCCCCGCTGATGGCGGTGACGTTCCCGCCCGCCGCGCGGATCTGTGCCGCGGCGTCCTCGAGGGCGGTGGCGTCCCTGGCGTCGATGATGAGGGCGAAACCCTCGCGGGCCAGGCCGGCCGCCAAGGCCCGGCCCAGTCCGCGGGAGGCCCCCGTGATCAGTGCTATCGGTGTGTTCATGCCTTCGCACGCTAGGCGCTGCGCCGCCGCCGCACATCGGTCCCGCGGCCCGGCCGGCCCGGTCCGATAGTCCTAGGACCGCGGCCCGATGCGCCATCCCCGACGCCGGGGCTACCGTCAGGTACATGAGCGAGAGCGCCCTGGAGGCGAGCGGCAAGCAGAGCTAGCGAGTGCTCTACCAGGTGAGCCAGGCGGTGCTGTCCGTCACCAGGCAGATGTCCGTCCGCTGCCGCGCAGGCACGGGATGCTCGCCGTGCTGCTGAACGAGGGCCGGCCGGAACGGCTCGCGGATATCCGCGCCGACCCGAGGTTCGAAGGCTGGCCCGACCACCACCCGGACATGTCGCATTTCCTCGGCGTGCCGGTGCGTGACGGCGAGCGCGTCCTCGGCATCATCTTCGCGGCCAACAAGGTGTCCGCCGCCGCGGCCGGCCACGGGTTCACCGAGCGGGACGAGGAGATCCTCGCGTTGTTCGCCGCGCACGCCGCGATCGCGCTGACGAACGCCAGGCTGTACGAGCGCAGCCGGGAACTCTCGGTGCTGCAGGAGCGCTCCCGGCTGGACCGGGAGCTGCCTGATGCCGTGACCCAGAAGCTGTTCGGCATCAGGGCGCACGCGCGGGCCGCGGCGGTGCTGGCGGCCAGGGAGCCGGCCGACCCGCAGCGCGCGCCGGGCGGTGCTCGAGGTCGCCGACGACGGGCACGGATTCCCGCCGGACATGCCGTCGAGCGGGCTCGGGCTGGCCTCGATGCGGGAGCGTGCCGCGGCGGCGGGCGGGGTGCTGACCATTCGTTCGGGTAAGAAGGGCACGCTGGTGCGGATGACGGTCCCCATCAAGGCGGGGGCCGCTAAAACGGCAGCGGGAGGTGAGTGATGGACCAGCCCATTTCCGTCCTGATCGTCGATGACCACCCGGTGGTCAGGCGGGGGCTGCGGGTCCTGCTCGAGGTCCAGGACGGGATCGAGGTGACCGGCGAGGCGGGTGATGCCGCGACGGCGCTCGCGCTGGCGGCCGAACACGCCCCCGATGTGATCCTGCTCGACCTGAAGCTGCCCGGCATGGACGGCATCGCGGTGCTCGGCGAGCTCAAGGGCCGTGACAGCGCCGCGCGGGTCCTGGTCCTGACCAGCGCCACCGAACCCGCCGCGGCGAGCCTGGCGGTCCGTTCAGGCGCGGCCGGCGTGCTCTACAAGGACGTCGACCCGGACGCGCTGGTGCGGGCGATCCGCTCGGTGCACGACGGCCACCTGCTGCTCGCCGCCGGGGCGGCCGGGACGTTGACGCATCCCGCCGCCGTGGCGGGGCTGGACGCCCTGACCGTCCGCGAGCGCGAAGTCCTGGCGCAGCTCGCCAAGGGGCAGTCCAACCGGGAGATCGCGCGGGCGCTCGGAGTCTCGGAGAAGACGGTGAAAACCCACGTGAGCTCGGTGCCGGCCAAGCTCGGCGTCGCCGATCGCACCCAGGCCGCGCTGCTGGCCGTCCGGCACGATCGCGGAACCTAGGCACGATCGCGCGAGCTAGGCGCGGATCAGGTGCGCGTAGACGATGATGTTGTCCAGGTAGTGACCGGTGGCCGGGTCGAACGGGCCGCCGCAGGTGATCAGGCGCAGGCTCGGGTAGTCGGCCCGTCCGTAGACGGACGCGGTCGGGAACGCGTCCTTGGCTACCTTCTGCACCCCGTCCACGGCGAAGGTGGCCACCTTGGCGTCCGCCAGCGTGACGTACACCTTGTCTCCGGCGCGCAGGTCCTTGAGGTAGAAGAAGACCGAGATCCCGGTGGTGGAATCCACGTGACCGAGGATGACCGCGGCGCCGCGCTGGCCGGGTGCCGGGCCGTATTCGTACCAGCCGGTGAGGTTGTGGACGGCGAGCGGCGGCACCTGGACGGTGCCGTCGGCGTTCTTGCCGACCTTCATGACCGGCGCGCTGACCCCGATGCCCGGGATGCGGACGCTGACCGGCACCGACCGCGCGAGCGCCGTGGCCCGGGGGTCATGGCTCAGCTTGGGCGGCACGGTCGTCACCGATGCCGGGGTCACCGTGGCCCCGGCATCGGCGGGAGTCCTGTCCAGCAGGCCGAACGCGGCCACGCTGACGCCGCCCGCGCATAGCACGGCGGCCGCGAGGGCTATCCCCAGGGCCCACCGGCCCAGGGGCGTACGTCGGTGGCGAGCCAGATACAACTCCTTAGGCAGCCGGCATGCGCGTCCTGCGCCAGCGGCGGAAGGCCACCAGGCCCAGGCCGCCTGAGATCAGCGCCAGCGCGGCACCGCCCGCGGCCAGTGTCACGTCGCTGCCACCGCCGGTGATGCTGCCGCCGCCACCGGTGTTGGCCCCGCCGCCCGGCGCCGACGAACTGGTGCTGGTGGCCGATATCGTCGGAATAGGCGAGGTCGACGTCGCCGGCGACGTCGACGGCGACGGGCTGGGCACCGGCACCGGGCTCGACGCCGGGGGGGTCGGACGCGTTGGGGTCGGCGTCGGCGTCGGCGTCTTGCAGGTGCACGTCGGCGTGGGCGTGGGCGACGGATGCTGGCAGGTACACGTGGGCGTGGGCGACGGGGACGGCGACGGTTTCTCGCAGGTGCAGGTCGGCGTGGGCGTGGGCGACGGTGAGGTCTGGCCGCCGTTCCCGCCTGCGTGGCCGCTTACCGCGGCCGAGACACCGACGCTGGCCTGAGTTGTCGCTTGCGCGGCCGTGCCGGTCAGCATGAAGGCTGCTACGGCGAAAATGAAACAGCCTGCGAGCACGCGTATGCGCATCGCCATTTCCCGCTCCTCCTTACAAGATCGCTTCTGTGCGGTCATGTCGTGTAACTAAGCAATCAGGAATCGTAGCGTGCTATACGACGACTTGTTTATTCGTTAGCGATTTTTAACCGCAGAATCGGATATAAGGATATAGAGCAGTAGAGGAATCACCAGAACGCTCCTCGCGGGCCTTCGGGCGATATTCGGTGTTAACCGGGCGTCCGGCGGCCGGGCCGGCCGGGCCAGCGGAAACTTGGCCGGCCAGTCCGGCCGCCCGGGTGGGCTGACCGGGGCGCGGTGGCATAGGTTCGGTCTCGGCGGCCATTGCCCGGCGGATCCGCGGGTGCCGGCGGAGGAAGGGGACCCTAGTGTCCGACGAGGTACTGCGGCTGCGTGGCGTCGAGGTCCGGCGTGACTCGGCGGTCCTGCTGCGCAACGTGGACTGGACGGCGCACGGCGACGAGCGCTGGATCCTCATCGGTCCCAACGGGGCGGGCAAGACTACCCTGCTCCAGATCGCCGCGACGATGACATTCGCCTCGCAGGGCACGGTGGAGATCCTCGGTGAGAAGATGGGCGAGGTCGACATCTTCGATCTGCGCCCCAGGATCGGGCTGACCAGCTCCTCGGTGGCCGAGCAGGTCCCGCCGGCCGAGAAGGTCATCGACCTGGTGCTCACCGCCTCCTACGCCATCATGGGCCGGTGGAAGGAGGAATACGACTCCGCGGACGTCACCCGCGCCGTCGAGCTGCTCGACGCGCTCGGCTGCGCGCACCTGATCAAGCGCAGGTTCTCCACCCTGTCCGAGGGTGAGCGCAAGCGGGTACAGATCGCCCGGGCCCTGATGCCCGACCCGGAGCTGCTGCTGCTCGACGAGCCGGCCGCCGGGCTCGACCTGGGCGGCCGTGAAGATCTGCTCCGCCAGCTCACCACCTTGGCCCGCGATCCCAAGGCGCCGATGATGGTGCTGGTCACCCACCACGTCGAAGAGGTGCCCGACGGCTTTACCCACGCGATGCTGCTGCGCCGCGGGGCTGTGCTCGCGGCCGGCCCCATCGAGGAGGTCTTCACCGCGCGGAACCTGTCCCGGTGCTTCGGCGTTCAGCTGGAGATCGAGCACAGGCAGTCACGGTGGACCGCCCGCGCACGCTGAGTGGCCGGTGGCTGGCTGAACGGCCTCGCGGTCGGTAACGTAGCGAATAAGCCCGGAAATCCCGGAAAATCCCGGTACCCCGCCCCGGGCGCAGGAGTGAGACAGTCATGACCTCTCTCGTCGCGATCATCCTGCTCGTGGTCCTCGTGGTCCTGGTCCTCGCGGTGGTCAGCCGGTCGATCCGCATCGTGCCCCAGGCGTCGGCGGGGATCGTCGAGCGGTTCGGCCGGTATCACCGGACCCTGCATGCCGGGCTGAACATGGTGACGCCGTTTGTCGACCGGCTGCGCCCGCTGCTTGACCTGCGGGAGCAGGTGGTCAGCTTCCCGCCGCAGCCGGTGATCACCCGGGACAACCTGGTGGTCAGCATCGACACCGTCATCTACTTCCAGGTCACGGACGCCCGGGCGGCCACCTACGAGGTCGCCAACTACATCACCGCGGTCGAGCAGCTGACCGTGACCACGCTGCGGAACGTGGTGGGCGGCATGGATCTGGAGACGGCGCTCACCTCGCGGGATCAGATCAACAACGAGCTGCGGCGAGAACTCGACGAGGCGACGGGAAAGTGGGGGATCCGGGTCGGCCGGGTCGAGCTCAAGGCCATCGAGCCGCCGTCGTCCATCCAGGACTCGATGGAGAAGCAGATGCGCGCCGACCGGGACAAGCGCGCCGCCATCTTGTCCGCGGAGGGCTCCAAGCAGTCGGCGATCTTGACCGCGGAGGGCGAGCGGCAGGCGGCGGTGCTCAAGGCCCGCGGAGATTCCGAGGCGGCCGTGCTGCGGGCCGAGGCGGACGCCAAGGCCCAGGCGGCCCGGGCCCGCGGCCAGGCCGAAGCCATCGGCACCGTCTTCAAGGCCATCCACGAAGGGAATCCGGACCAGCGGCTGCTGGCCTATCAGTACATGCAGATGCTGCCGCAGATCGCGCAGGGCGACGCCAACAAGGTCTGGATCGTGCCGAGTGAGATCGGTAAGGCGCTCGAGGGGCTCGGCGGTTTTTTCAGCGCCGCGACCAGCCGGCCCGCCGAGCCGCCGGCCCAGCCGGGCCCGCCGGGTCCCGCTCCGTCAGGGTCTGGGCCTGAGCTCGACCCGGCCGCCGTCCGTGACCCGGGTCTGGAACGATGGCTGGCGGGCGGTGGCGGGTCCGTGCACGACGGTGCCGTCGGCGATCACGAAGGTGGATCCGTGCCAGGGACAGGCGACGCAGGCGCTGTCCCGCGCCACGACGATCCGTCCCTGGTGCAGGGGCCCGCCGAGATGCGAGCACCGGTCTGACAGCACGCTCACCTGCGGCCCGTCCCGGTACACCAGCAGGGACAGGTAGCCGAGCTGACGCCGGACCAGCCGCCGGTCGGGCAGGTCACCGAAGTCGCACAGATCATGCCAGCCGAGTCCGGCCAGGTGGCTGACCTGATCGGCGTGGCTGGTGCCCGCGCCGAGCCGCAGCGCCAGGTGGCCGCCCAGGTAGGACCCGATGCTGGCCACCGCGAGCCCGGAGGCGGACAGCAGCCGTCCGTACCCCGGCCGTCCGGCGGCCCGGGCCGCCAGCGAGCCGGCGAACAAGGTGGCCGCGCTGGCCTGGCACACCGCGTGCACCAGGCCGACTCGCTGCTGGTCCCGGTGCAACGCCGACCAGTCGGCCAGCCCGGTGGCGGCGGCGGGCGCCGTGCCCGCGATCCCGGCCGCGATGAGCACGCCTGAGGCGCGTTCTGTGCCGGGCAGCGACTCGAGCAGGACCGCCGACATCCAGCAGCCCAACGGCAGCCGGACCAGCGCGGGATGGGCCGGCTGGCCGAACGGGACACCGTGCAGGGCGTCGGTCCTTGTGCCCGCGGGCAACGCCTTGACGACGGTATCGCACAGATCACTGATGACCGGATCGAGCGCGTGAGCACGCTCGATGCGTTCGGCCAGGGCGGCCGGCCGGGAGAGCAACGGAGTCTTACGTTTGCGCCGGGGGACGCCAAGGAGAGATTGCCGCACGTCTTGTGCCTACCCGCAACAGGCGTCCGTCAGTCGGCACCCCGGGAAGACCTTTTCTGCCGAACGGGCCGTGGTGCTACCGCCACCGGCCAGGTGTCACGGCTTGAAGCGGTAGCCCATGCCCGACTCGGTCAGCAGGTACCTCGGCCGGGACGGCTCGGGTTCCAGCTTGCGGCGCAGCTGCGCCAGGTAGACCCGCAGGTAGTTGCTCTCGGTCTCGTACGCGGGGCCCCATACCTCGCGCAGCAGCTGCCGCTGGGTCACCAGGCGGCCGCTGGTGCGGACCAGGATCTCGAGCAGCTGCCATTCGGTCGGGGTCAGCCGGACGTCGCTGCCGTCGCTCCTGGTCACCTGCTTCGCCGCCAGATCCACGGTGAAGTCGGCCGTGGTGATCACCGGCTCGTCGGGTGCGGGCGAGGCGCGGCGGACCGCGGCGCGCAGCCGCGCGAGCAGCTCGTCCATGCCGAACGGCTTGGTCACGTAGTCGTCGGCGCCGGCGTCGAGCGCGGCCACCTTCTGGCTCTCTTGCCCCCAGGCGGACAGCACGATGATCGGGATGGAGGTCCAGCCGCGGACGCCGTGGATCACCTCGGTGCCGTCCATGTCGGGCAGGCCGAGATCCAAGATGATCACGTCGGGGCGGTCGCGGGCCACGGCGGCCAGCCCGGTGGTGCCGTCGACCGCGGTGGTGACGTCATATTCGCGCGCGGACAGGTTGATGCGCAGCGCCCGTACGATGGAGGGCTCGTCGTCGACGACGAGCACGCGGGTCATGACCCGGCGCCGAGCGCGGACTTGTCCTGGCTCGCCACCGGGAGGCAGACGGCCACGGTCAGACCGCCGCCCGGAGTGTCGGCGGCCGTGATCCGGCCGCCCATGGCCTCGGCGAAGCCTTTGGCCACCGCGAGCCCGAGCCCGACGCCTGGGTGGCGGTCGCCGCCGCGGGTGAACGGCTCGAAAACGCGCTCCTTCTCCTCGTCGGGCACACCCTGGCCGTGGTCCACCACCTCGAGCAGCACCGTGCCACCGGCCAGCTCGGCGTGCAGCTCGGGCGGCCGGTTCGGCGGGGAGTACCGCAGCGCGTTGGAGAACAGGTTGGCCAGCACCCGCTCGAGCAGGCCGGGATCGGCGAGCACCAGCGGGAAACCGTCGGGCACCGCCATCTCCAGCCGGAGCGAGTCGTCCAGCCCGAGCAGGGCGGCCGGCGCCACCTCGTCGATGGCCGTCGGGCGCAGGAAGGGCTGCAGCGATCCGGTGTGCAGCCGGCTCATGTCGAGCAGGTTGCCGATCAGGGCGTCGAGCCGGTCGGCGTTCTGCTCGATGGTGGCCAGCAGGTCGGCCTGGTCCTCGGCCGACCACTGCACGTCGGTCTGCCGCAGGCTGCTGACGCTGGCCTTGATCGAGGCCAGCGGCGTGCGCAGGTCGTGGCTGACCGCGGCGAGCAGCGCGGTCCGCATCCGGTTGCCCTCGGCCAGCGCCTCGGCCTGGGCCGCCTGGGTCCGCAGCCGCTCCCGGTCAAGCGCGGCCGCCGCCTGGGCCGCGTAGCCGGCCAGCAGCGCGGCGGTGGCCGAGTCGGACTGCCCGGTGACCAGCAAGGTCAGGTCCGCGCGGATGTCGATGCGGGCGGCCGCGGGCAGGCTGCCGTGGACTTGGCTCGAGGCGGCCCGCACCCACCGGCCGCCGGCCCTTTCCTGCAGCTCGGCCTGCCCGCCGTGAGTTCCGGTCAGGTGATCGAGGACGGCCTTGGGCGAATCGGCTCCGCCGAGCACGTTCTGCGCCAGCTCGAGCAGCGAGGCCGCCTCTTCCCTGGCCCGTGCGGCCTGCACGGCGCGCCGGGCGGCCAGGTGGACCACGCTGCTCACCGCGACCGCAACCGTCACGAACAGCAGCAGGGCCAGCAACTCCCTCGGCTGCTGGATGGTGAACGTGTGCAGCGGCTCGGTGAAGTACCAGTTGAGCAGGAGGCTGGCCGCGACCGCGGCCAGCACGGCCGGCCAGAAACCGCCGAGGACCGTGATCGTCACCACCGCGACCAGGTAGACGAGCAGGTCGTCAGCCAGGTTCAGGTGCTGCCGCGAGGCCGTGAGCACGACCGTGATCAACGGCAGTGCGATGGCGGCGAGGCCGACGCCGGCCAGCCGCCTGCGGATATCGATCGCCCCGGCGGAGCTGGCGGTTCCGCCGGCCGGCGCCCCGGCCTGCGCCCCGGCCGCCGGGAGGCCCTGGGTACCCATCGCCCGCCTGGCCGCGAAGCGGCCGGTCCGCGGGCTTGAGTGGCTACCCATACCTACCAGTGTGAGCCTTCGCGCGTACCAGCGGAACAGCAGGCCAAGACCCAGGCCGGCCAGCGCGCTGACGCCGATGACGATGGCCGCGTGCGCGGAGGCCGGCCCGGTGGGCCGCAGCTGCGCGTAGGGTGGCCGGGAAAACCCCGCCGTGGTGAGCCAGCCGATGCCGGCCAGCAGGACCGACGCGATCGGTTCGGCGGCGAAGGACATGGCGGCGGCGATCGCCGCGCAGGCGACCAGCACCCCGGTGGCTCCCAGCCGGCCGCCCAGGGCGGCCGCCACCGTGCCGACGGCCAGGTACATGGCGAAGCTGACCGGCAGCGCGTAAGGCGCCGGCATCGGGCGCTGAGTCAAGCCAGAAGTCATCATCTCTTTGCCATTTCAGCCCCGCCCGCAGGCAATATCAGCGTTCTTGACGGAACCTTAACGCCCAGATCGGGAAGCTTGACGGGCCGCATACGGCGGTGCCGGGGGCAGGCCGCATACGGTCGGATGACATGATCAGCATCACCATGCGGAACGGAGCGACAAGCCAGTGACGGAGCTAGAAGCCTAGTGGCTGTGCGTAGTAAGGCGGCTGGCCTGCTCGACGGCCGGGGCGAACTTCCGGAGACCCAGTGGTACTCCGTCAAGCGCCGCCTCCTCGGGCCGCCGATGATCAACGCAGAGCTGCGTGAGCAGCGGCTGTCCAAGACGCTCGCGCTGGGCGTGCTGTCACCGGACGGCATCTCCTCCTCGGCCTACGGCACCGAGGAAATGCTCATCGAGCTGATGCCGATCTTCGGCCTGGCCGCCTTCGCCGTCCTCATCCCGCTGACCGGGGTGATCTTGTTCGTCATGCTGCTCGTGGTCCTGTCCTACCGCGAGGTGGTCTCGGTCTACACCCGGGCCGGCGGCTCCTACGTGGTGGCCAGGGAGAATTTCGGGCCGCGGATCGCGCAGGTCGCCGCGGTGGCGCTGCTGATCGACTACGTGGTCACGGTGGCGGTGCAGATCGCGGCGGGCACCGCGGCCGTCGCGTCCGCGTTTCCCGCGATCGGCCCGTACGAGACCCAGATATCCATCGCCATCATCCTGCTGATGTGCTTCGGCAACCTGCGCGGCATCCGGGAGGCGGGCAAGATCTTCGCGCTGCCCACCTACCTGTTCACCGGCTCGGTCATCCTGATGATCGTGGTCGGGCTCGTCCGCGAGGTGGCGGGCAACCTGCCGCAGCAGAACGTGGCCCACGTGACCGGGCTCTTCAAGGTCGGTCCCGGCGCCTCGAGCTTCACCCTGCTCGTGCTCGCCTACGCGCTGATGAAGTCGTTCGCCAACGGCGGTGCCTCGCTGACCGGCATCGAGGCGGTCTCCAACGCCGTCAGCGCGTTCAAGCCCCCGGAAGGGGTCAACGCCCGGCGGGTCCTGGTCACCGAGGGCCTGATCCTCGGCACCCTGGTAGCCGGCATCTCCTGGCTGGCGTACAAGACCCACTCGGCTCCCTTCAAGGTCGGCTACCCGACTGTGATCTCGCAGGAAGCGGACCAGGTGTTCGGGTCCGCCGGGCACTTCATGTTCTTCGTGGTGCAGGCGGCCACCGCGCTGATCCTGTACACCGGCGGCAACACCAGCTTCAACGGCTTCCCGTTCCTGACCAGCTTCGTGGCCGAGGACTCGTTCCTGCCGCGGTGGATGACGAAGCGCGGCCAGCGGCTGGTCTTCTCCAACGGGATCATCGTGCTGACCGTGCTGTCCGTCGCGCTGATCGGGATCGTCGGCGCCAACGTGAACCGTCTCGTGCCCTTCTACGCGATCGGCGTGTTCACCGCGTTCTCGATGGCCGGCTTCGGCATGGCCAAGTACCACGTCACGCACAAGGAACCGGGCTGGCGGCACAAGCTGGTCATCAACTTCTCGGCCGGCGTGCTCACCTCGGTCGTGGTGGTGATCTTCGCGGTGGTGAAGTTCACCGAGGGCGCCTGGCTGATCCTTATCATCTTCCCGATCGGGGTTATCGCGCTGATCAGGCTGAACCGGGAGTACCGCACCGAGGCGCAGGTGCTGCAGAACATCGGGGAGCGGCGCGCGTCCGGCCAGATCCCGAGCCAGCCGAACTACTCCCGGCGGTTGGTCATCGTCTTCGTCGACGACTTCGACCTGTCCACCATCGCGGCGATCAGGTACGCCAAGAGCCTGCGGCCCACGACGGTGCGGGCGGTGCACTTCGTCATCGACACCGAGCAGGCGGAGCGGCTGCGGACCGCCTGGCTGCCCGATCGCAGCGTCCCGCTCGAGTTCATCGACTGTCCCGACCGGCGGCTGACCCGGGCCGCCGCCGACCTGGTCAGCCACGAGGCGGAAACGCCTGGCACGCAGGTGACCGCGATCTTGCCCAGGCGCAGCTTCTCCCCGCTGCTCGGCCGCCTCCTGCACGACCGGACCGCCGACAAGATCGCCGTCGTGGTCAGCCGGGTACCCAACGCCGCAGCCACCATCATCCCGTTCGACGTGCAGGACCGGGTGCAGATCCTGGCCGAGCGCCACGCCGCGGGCAACGCGCCCCCGGAGCCCGGACCGTCCGACCCGGTCACGGGCACCCAGCGTGACCTCGAGACGGCGCTGGGGGCCACCCGGCCACCCAAGCAGGGATCCGAGCCGCTGCCGGGCGCCGGCGGGTACATCCGGCCGACACCGCCGCCCGGGGTCACCCCCATCGGCTCACTGCACCAGCCGGGCAAGGCCACCGTCGAGGGACGCGTCCGGGTCCTCGAGATCCGGTCGGTGGAGCGGAACTCGGTGCTGGCCTGCGAGATCTCCGATTCCACCGGGGACCTGACCGCGCTGTTCTACGGCCGGTCCCGTATTCCCGGCCTGATGTGCGGCGCCAAGGTCCGGTTGCGGGGGCCGGTCGGCATCAAGAACGGCGCTCCGGTCATGACCAATCCCGCGTACGAGCTCGTCGTCCCGGGCAGCAAGCCGGACACGGACGGTGAATGAGGCGGCTGAGCGCCGGTCCGGGCCGCGGAACGGCCCGGTCAGACCGCGGGGAAGAGCAACTCGTAGGCCGGGTTGATCATGACCGGGTGACCGTCGGCTTTGATGCCGACCGAGCCGCGGAGCCGGACCCGGGCACTGCACACCAGGCCGGGGATGTGCGAGCGGCCGTAGAACAACGCGGTCAGTTGCCCGGTGCCGTCGGAGATCTCGCAGGCCAGCACCGAGTTCCGTTCCACCGGCTTGATCTCCACGACCCGGATCCGGCCTTCGACCACCGCCCGGTCCGGTCCGGTCAGCTCGCCGATGGGCGTGACGGCGGCCGGTTCGTGCTGGCTCCTGGCCGGATGCTGGCCGTTCGCCGGTCCCTTGACCAGGCCGCGCATCCTGCCCGGTGATTCCGTGGCGGCCCGTTCCGTGGCCGGTGCTCCCTTGGCGGGTGCTCCCTTGGGGGTGCTCCCTTGGCGGGCGCGGCCTTCGCGGCCTGGCGTTCCTGCAGCACTCGCACCCGGCTGTCGACGTCGTAGGGGACGATGGTGGCGGCGGAGCGCGGGATGCGGCTCACCACCGCGGCGATCTTGTCCGCGGTCCGGTCGTGCAGCAGCCGGCCGAGCAGCGCCGAGTAGCTGCGCCGGGGGAGCACGACGGTCACGTGCGTCTGCGGATCGGCCGCCTCCCGCTCGACCAGCTCGGCCGCGGCCCGGGTCAGCCTCCGGTCGGAGACGTCGACGAAATCGAGCGGGACGCCGCGGTCGGCGCGGGTCCACTTGTCCCTGAGCTTGTCCGCGCGGACGCTGTCGATGACGAAGTGCACCGCGCGGATCGTGGTGGGCCGCATGCTCCGCGCGTAGCGCAGCGCGGCCAGCGTGGCCAGGTCGAAGCTGTCCACGAAGACGAAGACGGTGCGGCGGCTGTAGTGCGGCGGGGGCGGCGGCTGGTTCTCGCTGATCGTCTCGAGCACCTCGGTCTCGGCCTGGTACACGCGGTTGAGCCGGATCAGCGCCGGCACCAGGACGACGAACAAGACGACGACGACCCAGGCGCCCTCGGAGAACTTGACGACCGCGAAGATGCCCACCACGATCACGGTGAGCACGCCCGCCGAGAAGTTGATGATCATCCGGTGCCGCCAGCCGGGCGCCCGGTGCCTGCTGTGGTACCGCGCCATGCCGAAGCCGGCCATCGAGAAGGCGGTGAACACGCCGATGGCGTACAGCGGGACCAGGCTGTTGACGTCGGCGTCCTTGATGATCAGCAGCGCGATGGAGATCACGGTCAGCACGATGATCGCGTTGGAGAACACCAGCCGGTGGCCGCGCTTGAGCAGCCACCGCGGCAGGAACGAGTCGCCGGCCACGTAGCTGGTCAGGAACGGGAAGCCGTTGAAGCTGGTGTTGCCGCCGGTGTACAGGATCAGCATGGTGGCGCCCTGCAGGAGGTAGAACAGGACATGGCCGGTAACGCTGTTCCGAAGACGAGCTGGGCCTCTTGGGCCAGCACGGTCGGATAGCCCAGTGAGCGCGGGGTCGCGTGGGTGGCGTGGGCCAGCCAGGAGATGCCCGCCACCAGGGTGCCGAGGATGATGCCTTCCGCGATCAGGACCTGCCGCGCGTTGCGCCCCTCCGGGGGATGAAACGCGCCGACGGCGTCGGATACCGCCTCGATGCCGGTCAGCGACGCGCCGCCGTTCGCGAAGGCCTTCAGCAGGATGAAGATCATCGCCCCGGTCATCAGGCCGGCCGAGCCCGACCCGATCGTGTAGGTCCCGTGCAGCGTGTGCGAGTCGTACGGGTGCAGGTTCCCGAGCGCCTCGCGGACCAGCCCGACGGCGATCATCACAATGACCGAGCCCGCGAACAGGTAGGTCGGTACCGCGAAGGCCCGGCCCGCCTCCCGGATGCCGAGCAGGTTGCCGAACGCCATCAGCACGACCACGCCCACGGTGATCTCGAGCTTGTACGGGCCGATCGAGGGGAAGGCCGAGGCGACCGCGGCCGTGCCCGCCGCGGTCTGCACCGCCACTGTGACGATGTAGTCGATGAGCAGCGCCACCGCGCACACCTGCGCGATGCGCGGCCCGAAGTTCTCCCGCGCCACCACGTACGAGCCGCCTGGCCTGATGTACACCATGACGATCTCGCGGTAGGAAAGCAGCACAAGCACCATGACGAACAAGATGACCAGCGTCATGGGCAGGATCAGGGTGAACGCCGCCAGCCCCGCCAGCGGCAGCAGCGCGATGAGGATCTCTTCTGTGCCGTAGGCGGACGAGGAGATCCCGTCCGGTGACAGCACGCCCAGCGCGAGCGGCTTGGTCAGCCGCTGCTCGCCGAGATCCTGGTTGACCAGCGGCGGCCCGAGCAGCTTCCGCTTGGTCGAGTACCAGAATGTATCGGGCAGGCCGCTCCCTCTTTCGAGCAAGCCTGCTGCCTTACGCGTGGCCACTGATATGCGCCTTTCATCCGGCATATCCCTCCCGGGAGCCAGAGACTTCTTACCATCACCACCAGGATGGTCGTGACCGCCTGGGAAGGGCTACCCTGTACACCGCTCATTCACCCGCGTGTGCCAAGGTGGTGTCGGGCGACATAACGCCAGGCCTGAGGGAAATAGGTTTAGCCTCCGAGTAAGAGCGAGGCGTCTCATGATGAAAACACCGGCCGCCGGGCCGAGCGCGCCGGATGGCCAGCCCACGCTGCGCCTATCCCGGCTGCTGAGACGCCCGGTAGCGGATAGCGCCGGCGAGTCAATAGGAAGGCTGGCTGACGTCATCGTCCGGCTGCGGGGAAACGACTACCCGCTGGTGACCGGCATTGTAGCTGCCGTCGGGGGCCGTCAGATCTTCGTGCCCATCGACCAGGTGAGCGCTCTCGACGGCGATCCGCTGCGGCTAACCAGCGCCCGGCTCAGCCTGCAGCACTTCGATCGCCGGGAAGGGGAGGTGCTGCTCCGGGCCGACGTGCTCGGCCACCGGCTCATCGACGTGCAGAATGCCCGCCTGGTCCGCGCGGCCGACCTGGAACTCGCCAGGGACCGTACGGAATGGGTCCTGGCCGGGGTCGATATCAGGCGCCGCCCGCGCCGGCTGTTCGGGCTGCTCGGCCCGGGGGACCATAACGATGCCGCCGTCTTCCGTGACTGGCACGACTTCGAATGGCTCATCGGGCACGCGGGCAGCGCGCTGCTGCGGAGTCCGTTCGCCCGCATCCGCAGGCTGAAACCAGCCCAGATCGCCGACCTGCTTGAGCACGCCTCCCGTGAGGAGGGAACCGAGATCCTTGGCCGGGTCCGCGCGGATCCCGAGCTCGAGGCCGATGTCTTCGAGGAGCTGGACGAGGACCTGGCCACCCGGCTGCTTGGCGCACGCACCGATGAGGAGATCGCCGGCGTGCTGGCCCGGATGCGCGCGGACGACGCCGCGGACGCGATCGCCGAGTTGCCTCAGCGGCGCAGGCAGCCGGTGCTCGACCTGCTTCCGCCCGGCCAGCGGGCCAAGGTGCTGACCCTGATGGGCTTCAACAGCACGAGTGCGGGCGGCCTGATGGGGATGGATTTCATCGCGCTGCCCTCGATGGCCAGCGTCAGCGACGCGCTGGCCCGGGTGCGCGATTCCGCTCTGCTCCAGCCGGAGGCGCTGACCAGCGTGTACACCGTCGACGACGGCGGCGGCCTGCGCGGCGTGGCCCGGCTGGTCACCCTGGTCCAGGCCGATCCCGGCGCCTGCGTCATCGACGTGTCCGACACCGATCCGGTCCGGGTCGGCACGGACACCGACATCACGGACGTCGCCGTCCTGATGACCGACTACAACCTCATCACCATCCCGGTGGTCGACGACGCGCGCCGCCTGCTCGGCGTGATCACCGTCGATGACGTGCTGGAGGTGACGCTGCCCGGTGACTGGCGGCGCCGGGAAGCCGCGGAACCACCGGATACCCACCATGGGGACGCCCGGTGACGACGCGGGACGGACCGGCGCCGCCGGACCAGCCTCAGCCCCATCAGCCCGCACCGCCCGCACCGCCCGATCCGCCCGATCCGCCCGATCCGCCCGATCCGCCTCGCCAGGTGCAGCTCGCGCCGCCGGACCAGCCTCAGCCCCATCAGCCCGCACCGCCCGATCCGCCTCGCCAGGTGCAGCTAAGCAAGCCGAGCGCCATTCTTGACGAGGCCCACCTTGGCGATATCGAGGGGGCGCTCGGCCGGATCCGGGTAGACGACGTTCAGCGTTCGGGGGTGCGCCGACGGCTCGTCACCTTCCTCGCCATCATGGGCCCGGGGCTGATCGTGATGGTCGGTGACAACGATGCGGGCGGCGTGTCCACGTACGCGCAATCCGGCCAGAACTACGGCTACAGCCTGCTGTGGGTGCTACTGCTGCTGATCCCGGTCCTGCTGGTCAACCAGGAGATGGTAGTCCGGCTAGGTGCCGTCACCGGAGTCGGGCACGCCCGGCTGATCATCGAGCGTTTCGGCAAGTTCTGGGGCGCCTTCAGCGTCGGTGACCTTTTCCTGCTCAACTTCCTGACCATCGTCACCGAGTTCATCGGTGTCTCGCTCGCGCTGCGGTACTTCGGCGTGAGCCCGTACATCTCGGTGCCGATCGCCGGCGTCTTGCTCGTGGCGATCACCGCAAGCGGCAGCTTCCGCCGGTGGGAACAGGCCTTGTTCCTGTTTATCGCGGTCAGCCTGGTGCTGGTTCCGCTGGCGATCCTCTCGCACCCGCACTACAGTCAGATCGCCTACCACTTCGTGGTGCCCGGCGTCCAGGGCGGTGTCAACTCAACCGCGATCCTGCTGATCATCGCGATCGTCGGCACCACCGTCGCCCCCTGGCAGCTGTTCTTCCAGCAGTCCAACGTGATAGATAAGCGGATCACGCCGAGGTTCATCGGCTACGAGCGGGCCGACACCGCGGTTGGCTCCTTCGTGGTCATCGGCGGTGCGGCCGCGATCGAGGTGGTGGCCGTCTACGCGGTTCGCGGCACGCACCTCGCCGGGCAGTTCACCGACGCGCTGGGCGCAGCCCGCGCGCTGGAAGGCCACAGCTATGTCTTCGGCGCGCTGTTCGCCATCGTGCTGCTGGACGCGAGCATCATCGGCGCTTCGGCGGTGACCCTGTCCACCAGCTACGCGTTCGGCGACGTGTTCAACATGAAGCACTCACTGCACCGCAAGTTCAAGGACGCTAAGGGGTTCTATGCGACCTACACCGCGCAGGTCGCGGTGGCTGCGGGCATCGTGCTCATCCCCGGAGCGCCGCTCGGCCTGATCACCACCAGCGTCCAGGCCCTGGCTGGGGTGCTGCTGCCGAGTGCGAGCGTGTTCTTGCTGCTCCTTTGCAACGACCCCGAGGTGCTCGGCCCCTGGGTCAACGCGCGCTGGCTGAACGTCGTGGCCGGCTTCATCATCAGCGTGCTGCTCTTGCTTTCGGGTGTCCTCATGGTCGGCACCCTGTTTCCGAACCTGAACTCGGCGCAGGTGGCAATCTGGCTGACCGTCATCTTCGCCGTCGGTGCGGCCGTGGCCGCAGCGGTGATCCGCCTCCGGCAAAGCGGATCACGCCGGGCCGGTTCGCTGCGGACGTCGACCGCCCGTTCAGCCGCCTCGCACGCCGAACGGGCTAGCTGGCGGATGCCGCCGATAGCCTTGCTCAAACCCGTGGTCTGGCCCCCGACGACCAGGCTGGCGATGCTGGTGCTTCGCGGCTATCTGGTCGTGTCCGTTCTGCTGCTGATTGTCAAGGCGGTCCAGCTAGGTCGCGGGTTACGTCGCTCCGCGATGCCCGATCCTTTTGCCTGAACACCTTTGGATCACTCGACGTAGGCTAATCTTTCGCGTCGAAACCATATGAATTCTTAGCGTTAGAAGGTTTTATCGATGTCCGAACGTCACTGGCCAAGACCTGCCCTGGCCAAGGGCGTCCTGGCCCTGCTGGGCGCCGCCATACTAGCTGTCAAGCAGCTGGCCGGGGACACTTACGCTTACGCGGGTCAGTCCCTGGGCCCAGCTTTGAGCGTTGGTGCCAGACTGGTGGCATGACTGACGCGTCACCACGTTTCCGTTCGGTGCTCGACAGCTTCCCCGTCTACCGGCCCGGCCGGACACCGGTCAGCGCCACCGGCAAGACGCACAAGCTCTCATCCAACGAATCCCCCTACGCGCCGCTGCCCTCGGTGGTCGATGTCATCGCCGAGGCGGCGCGATCGGTCAACCGGTACCCGGACAACGGCGCGCAGGCGCTGACGCAGGCCATCGCAGCCGGGTTCGGCGTGCCGCCGCAGCACGTGGCGGTCGGCTGCGGCTCGGTCGGGGTGGCGCAGCAGCTTCTCGAAGCGGTCGGCGAGCCCGGGGCCGAGGTGGTGTACGCGTGGCGTTCCTTCGAGGCGTACCCGACGCTGGCCGACCTGGCCGCGGCGGAGTCGGTCCTGGTGCCGTTGCGGGACGAGACCCACGACCTGGCCGCGATGGCCGACGCGATCACCCCGCGGACCCGGCTCGTCTTCGTCTGCAACCCCAACAACCCGACCGGCACCGTGGTTCACGCCGCCGAGCTAACGGACTTCCTGGACCGGGTGCCGGCCGATTGCCTGATCGTGCTCGATGAGGCGTACCACGAGTACATCAGGGACGAAGCCGTCCCGGACGGCGTCACCCTGTACCGGGACCGGCCGAACGTGGCGGTCCTGCGGACCTTCTCCAAGGCCTACGGGCTGGCCGGGCTGCGTACCGGGTTCCTGATCGCGCACGAGCCCGTCGCGGCCGCGGTCAGGCTGACCATGCTGCCGTTCTGCGTGAACAGCATCGCGCAGGCCGCGGCGGTCGCGTCGCTGGCCGCGGCGGACGAGCTACTCGAACGCGTGGAGTTCACGGTCAAGGAGCGGACCAGGGTCCGCGAGGCGCTGGTCGCCGACGGCTGGACCATCCCTCCGACCGAGGCCAACTTCGTCTGGCTGAGGCTTGGCGAGCGCACCGGGGCGTTCGCCGCCGCCTGCGAAGCCGAAGGCGTCGCCGTCCGCCCGTTCGGCGGTGAAGGCGCCAGGGTCAGCATCGGCGACGTCGCCGACAACGACGCCTTCCTCGCCATCGCGCGCGCGTTTCCCCACCGCAACGCCTGACATCCGCTGCTCACCGGTCGATAAGCCGCTCCATCGCGGCCGGGTAGCGGGCGCCCTGTAGCGTGATGGCGGCCGCCGCGGTCTCGATCTCGGTCAGGTCGGTGGCGGTGAGTTCGAGGTCGGCGGCGGCGAGGTTCTCCTCCAGCCGGGCGAGCTTGCGGGTGCCGGGGATCGGGACGATCCACGGCTTTTGCGCCAGGAGCCAGGCCAGCGCGACTTGGGCCGGGGTGGCGCCGAGGCGCCCGGCGATCCGTGCGAGCAGGTCGGCCACGGCCTGATTCGCCGCGCGGGCGTCGGCGGCGAACCGTGGGATGCTGTTGCGGAAGTCGCCTGGTTCGAAGGTCGTCGTGGTGTCGATCGTGCCGGTGAGGAATCCCTTGCCCAGCGGGCTGAACGGGACGAACCCGATGCCGAGCTCAGCCAGCGTCGGGATGATCTCAGCCTCCGGGGCCCGCCACCACAGCGAGTACTCGGATTGCAGCGCGGTCACCGGTTGCACGGCGTGGGCGCGGCGGATGGTGCGGGGCGCGGCCTCCGACATGCCGAAGTGGCCCACCTGGCCGGCCTCGATCAGCTCGCGCACGGCGCCCGCGGTGTCCTCGATCGGGACGGCGGGGTCGACGCGGTGCTGGTAGAGCAGGTCGATGTGGTCGGTGCCCAGGCGTCGCAACGACCCTTCCACCGCGGCCTTGATGTGCTCAGGGCGGCTGGACAGGCCGGTTTGCCTGCCGTCGCCGTCGAACGCGAAGCCGAACTTGGTGGCGATGACGACCTGGTCGCGGACCGGCGCGAGCGCCTCACCGACGATCTCCTCGTTGCCGAACGGGCCGTACACCTCGGCGGTGTCGAAGAAGGTGACGCCCCGGTCGACGGCGGCGCGGATGAGCGCGACGCCCTCGGGCCGGGTGGGCACGGGCAAGTAGCTTTGGCTCAGGCCCATGCAGCCGTAACCGATGGCCGAGACCTGCAGCCCCTGACCGAGCGGCAACACCTACCGTGAAGGCATGGATCACAAGCTCCTCGCGAGCTGGGCCGCCACCGGTGACCTCGTCGACGGCGAGAAGACGGTCAGCTGACCTGGCAGTTCCTTAGCCGAGCTTGAGCGGCACGTCCGCGTAAGGGTCGAGCGCGTAGGCGAGGGAGACCCGATGGTAGCCGTCCGCGATATCCCCTTCCGCTACGAGGATCGGGGACAGCTGCTCTCCGGCCAGCACCTTCTTCAGGTCTCTCAGCACGCCCGGATCCGACAGCGGCAGGGCGTCGCGCCGGGTGGCCCGCAGGATGTCGTTGGCGCGGCGTGTGATGACCGGGAGCTGCTGTAGCTTCTCCGACACTTCCCGTGCCCGGCTCTCCCCGAAGCGGATACTAAGGTAGCTGGAGGCAGCGGCATAGTCGTGGTGGTCCACGTCCTTCTTCCACCGCAAATACGAGACGGTTTCGGCAGTAGCCATTGTCCTTGTGCTCCTTTCCATCCCCCGCCGTCCCGGAAATCACGTCCGTACCACGTTCGCCCGTGCAGCCACACTTTACGGCCTGTTTCGTACCTAGACCAGGTCGCTGTCGCTGACAGGGTCAATAGGCCCTCCTTGCACTTCGATAACCCATTGACCTGAATTTAAAGTAAAACGGGCAGGATTAAACCCCCGCTTGGGTGGTGGTGCTTGTTCGCCGGAGATCCTGACCTCAGCTGGTCAGGAGCGCGTGAGCGCATTGGTACCCTGCACCAGGTGATTATTCGGGATGTATGGTCCGGCGAGTACGCGGCGGTTGGGGAGCTTCGGGTAGGGGCGTACCGGGCGGTGGGGTTGCTGCCTGAGGGAAGCAGGTACGCCGAAACACTGCGGGCATTCGGGTTCGCCGGCGACTGCGTGGTGCTCGTCGCCGTCGGCGAGAGCGGCATCCTCGGGACGATCACGCTTGAGCCGTTCCGCCCGGCCAGCGAACTCGCGCGGGACGAAACGGAGGCGGATGTCCGGGCGTTCGCGGTTGCCCCGCAGACGCAGGGACAGGGCGTTGGCCGGAAGCTGCTGCGCGCTGTCATCGAGTGCGCCGAGAAGCGCGGGGTGGGCCGGCTCCGGCTGTGCACGCTGGCGCCCATGAAGGCGGCGCAGCATCTCTACGCGGAGACCGGGTTCTCACGGACTCCGGATCTCGATTTCGAGCCCGCGCCCGGAATCACCCTGCGAGCATATGAACTCGCCCTGCCACTTGGTCCGCGCGGTGAGCATACGCGCAGCCACCGCGACACCCTGAGTCGGGATCGGAGGGAATGTTGAAGGCAGTCCGTTTCAGCCAGTTCGGGGGCCCGGAAGTCCTCGAGGTCGTGGATCTCCCCGATCCGCATCCGGGTCCCGGCCAGGTCCGCATTGCGGTGCGCGCGGCCGGCGTTAACCCGAGCGACTGGAAGAAGCGCAAGGGCCTGATGGATTCCGAGCTCCCGCAGACCATGGGTTACGAGGCGGCGGGCGTCGTCGACGAGCTCGGCGAGGGGGTTGCGGACGTGGCCGTCGGCGATCGCGTGTTCGGCTTCTCCGCCGAGGGGGCGGCCCAGGCCGAGCTGGCGGTGCTGTCCTGGTATGCGCCGATCCCGCCGTCGCTTGACTTTCCCGGCGCTGCCGCGCTGCCGGCCGCCATCGAGACGGCCACGCGCGCGCTCGACCAGCTCGCCAGCGGGGGCAAGAGCGGGACCGGCAGCACGCTGCTCATCAACGGGGCCTCCGGAAGCGTCGGCAGCGCCGCGGTTCAGCTCGCCGTGGTGCGCGGTGCGCGCGTGATCGGCACCGCCAGTCCGGCCAACCACGAGTACCTTCGCTCGCTGGGGGCCGAGCCCGTCGCCTACGGCGCGGGCCTCGCCGGGCGGGTTCGCGTGCTCGCGCCTGACGGCGTTGACGTCGCGCTCGACGTCGCCGGGAGCGGGGTGCTGCCCGAGCTCATCGAGCTCGCGGGCGGCCCGGAGCACGTCGTGACGATCGCCGACTTCGACGGCGCGCAGGAGCACGGGGTGAGGTTCAGCAGCGGGGACGCTGGCCGCGCGGTTTACGCGCTCGCCGGGATCGGCGAGTTGATCGAGTCCGGGCGCTTCTCGCTCCCGGTCGCGCAGACCTTCCCGCTCGCCGAGATCGCGGCGGCGCACCGCGTCAGCGAGGACGGTCACGTGCGCGGGAAGCTCGTGCTTGTGATCGGCTCTCCTGCGGGCGGGTCCAGGTGATGCCCGCCCGCGCACCCACCCGCTATGCGTCCGCGGGCACAGCCGTGATGTCCGCGCCGAGGGCGTTGAAGCGCTGCGCGATGGCCGCGTGCCCGCGGTCAATCGGGTAGCCAGGCGTCACCAGGGTCTCGCCCTCGGCGGCCAGCCCGGCCAGCACCAGCGCGATGCCGGTGCGCAGGTCGTGCGCCACCACCTCGGCCCCCTTGAACGTAGAAGGCCCGTGCACGATGACCGCGCTGCCGTCCATCTCGACCTTGGCGCCCATCTTGTTCAGCTCGCCGACCAGGAGATAGCGCCCGTCGAAGATCGTCTCGCGAATGTAAGAAGCTCCGTCGGCCAGACAGGCCACCGCCATGATCGGCGATTGCAGATCGGTGGCGAAGCCGGGGTACGGGCTGGTGATGACGTTGATCGGGCGCAGCGGCCGGTCCATCCGGACCGACACCACCGCGCCGTTGGTGGCGAACTCCACCCCCATCTGCTCCAGCTTCCACCGGACCACACCGAAGTGATCGAGGGAGGCGCCGACCAGGTTCAGCTGGCCGCCGGTGATGGCCGCCGCCATCGCGAACACGCCCGCGTCGATCCGGTCCGCCATCACGGTGTGCTCGACCGCGGTTAGCTCGTCCACGCCGTGCACGGTGATGAAGCCGGTGCCGCCGCCGGTGATCCGCGCGCCCATCTTGGTCAGGAACGCGATGACGTCGAGCACCTCGGGCTCTTGCGCGGTGTTGTCGATGACGGTCTTGCCTGGGGCCAGCGACGCCGCCATGATCAGGTTCTCGGTGCCGGTGTGCGAGGGGGTGTCCAGGTACAGGTGCGCGCCGGCCAGCTTGCTGGCCTTGATGCGGATGACGGACTCGCCCTCGTCGACGATGGCGCCGAGCCGGGCGAAGCCGCGGTAGTGGAAGTCCAGGTTCCTATTGCCCAGGTTGCACCCGCCGACACCTTCGATGACCGCCTCGCCGAACCGGTGCAGCAGGGCCGGCACGAACAGTACCGAGCTGCGGAACCTGCGCGCGATCTCGGCCGGGAGGACCGGGCTGGTCAGGTTGGACGCGTCGACGACCAGGGTCCGCTCCGGCTCGTGGAACTCGACGACCGCGCCGACGGCCTCCGCCAGCTCGACCGCCCGGCGGACGTCCTCGATGGCCGGCACGTTGCGCAGCACGGTGTGGCCGTTGGCCGTGAGCAGCGACGCCGCGATCATTTTCAGCGCTGCGTTCTTCGCGCCCTGCACGAAAACTGTGCCGTGCAGCGGAGCGCCGCCGCGCACGCGGTAGCTCGTCTCGGGTCCGGAGGTCATGGGTGTCAGCTTAGCCGGGAGAGGCGGTCGAATACTGGAGCAAGCCGCTCTGTGTACCGTTTCGGGGTAAATGCCCCGTCTAGGCGGTCCTCGGGAAGCGGCTGCCCGCGTGTCGCGGCCTGCTTGCGCAGTGTGTCCCGGAATGGCGTCCCGCTCTCCCATGTCTGCATCGCCGCCGCCTGCACAAGCGCATACGCTTCTTCCCGGCTCATACCCGAGCTGACCAGCTCAAGCAACACGGCCGAGGAGTAGATCAGGCCGCCGGTGGCGTCCAGGTTGGCGCGCATCCGGGCCGCGTCCACCACCAGCCCCTCCATCAAGCCGATGGTGAGGTGCAGCAGGTAGTCGGTGCCGATGGCGGCGTCAGGCAACGCGATTCGTTCCACGCTGGAGTGTGAGATATCCCGCTCGTGCCAGAGCGGAATGCCTTCGGTGACCGGCGTCACGTAGCCGCGGATGATCCGGGCCAGGCCGGCGATACGCTCGGACCGGATCGGGTTCTTCTTGTGCGGCATCGCCGAGGAGCCCTTCTGGCCCGACCGGAACGGCTCGGCCAGTTCCCGCACCTCGGTCCGCTGGCCGTGCCTGACCTCCAGCGCCACCGCCTCGCACACGGTGGCCACGATGGCCAGCGCGTTCACCCACTCGGCGATGCCGTCCCGCATCACCACCTGGGTGGCCACCTCCGCGGGCCGCAGGCCGAGGGCCGGCATGACCCCGGCTTCGATGGCCGGATCGATGTTGGAGTAGCTGCCCACCGGGCCGGACAGCGTGCCCACGGCCACCGCCTCGCGCGCCCGCACCAAACGGTCCCGGCTGCGCGCCATGGCGTAGGCGAAGTCGGCCACCCGGTGCCCCCAGACGTCCGGTTCGGCGTGGACGCCGTGCGTCCGTCCCGCCCGCAGCGTCCCGGCGTGCTCGAGCGCGTGGTCCCGCAGCACCGCGACCAGCCGGGTGGCCTTGGCCACCAGCAGGTCGGTCGCCTCGGTGAGCTGGAGCGCGAGCGCGGTGTCCAGCAGGTCGGAGGAGGTCATGCCGTAGTGCACGTAGGCCGCGGCCGAACGGGGCGTGGTGTTGTCGGCCCACGCGGACAGGAAGGCGATCACGTCGTGGTCGGTCACCGCCTCGACCTCCGCCACGGCCGCCGGGGTGGGCGGCGGAGCCGAGCGCACCGGCTCGACGCTGTCCGCGGGTACCGTGCCGGCCCGGGCGTGCGCCGCCAGGACGAGCACCTCCACCCGGCACCACAGCTCGTACTTGTGGGCCTCGCTCCAGACCCGTCCCATCTCAGCCAGCGTGTACCGCTCGATCATGGGTCTACCGTATCGGCCGGGCGGCGGCCGACCACGAGGGCGGCGGCCACGATCGCGTACCCGGCGGCGGTTTCCGCGCCGCCGGAAATCCCGGCGGCCCCGGCCGCGACCACCAGCAGCGCCGAGGCCAGGTTGAACGGGAACACGCGGATGATGTTCCGGTTGAGCCGCCAGTACAGCGCGCCGTGCACGGCGACGACCAGCAGGCGTTCCGGCAGCGGCCGGTCCGGGTCGGTCTCGGCCGGGTCGGTCTCGGCCGGGTCGGCGGCGTCGGTCTGGCTCAGGCCAACGGGCCGGTCACCGCCCGGCGGCGATGTCATGGCGATACCATCCGCCGGGCAGGCTGATCGTGGCCGCCAGCTGGTAGGCCGCGGCCCGCGCGGCGGCGATGTCGGGGCCCGAGCCGACCACGTTCAGCACCCGGCCGCCCGCCGCCACCAGATCGCCGGCCGCGTCGATCGCGGTCCCCGCGTGCAGCACATACGCCGGATCATTCGGAACGGACTGTGGTACCACCGGCTCGGCAAACGTGATCTTGCCGCCCTTGACCGGGTGCACCGGATAACCCTGGGCCGCGATCACCACCGTCACCGCGGCGCCCGCACGCCACCGGGGCGGGGCGGCGCTGGCCAGGTCGCCGGCCGCGGCGGCGTGCAGCAGCGGCGCGAGCGGGGTGCCGAGCCGGTCAAGCACCACCTGCGTCTCCGGGTCCCCGAAACGGGCGTTGAACTCGACCACCCGCAGCCCGGCCGCGGTCAGGCTCAGGCCCGCGTAGAGCAGGCCGCGGTACGGCGTGCCGCGGCGGCGCATGGCGTCCACGGCCGGGGAGATGACCACATCGAGCGCGTGCCCGGCCAGGTCGGCCGGGGCCCAGGGGAGTGGGGCGTAGGCCCCCATGCCGCCGGTGTTCGGGCCCTGGTCGCCCTCCCCGGCGCGCTTGAAGTCCTGCGCGGGCAGCAGCGGAACCGCGGTGACGCCGTCGGTGACCGCGAACAGCGACACCTCGGGGCCGTCAAGGAACTCCTCGATCACCACCGTGCGGCAGCTGGCCGCGTGTGCCCGGGCGGCGTCGAGGTCGGAGCTGACCAAGACGCCCTTGCCTGCGGCGAGAGCGTCGTCCTTAACCACGTAGGGCGGCCCGAACGCGGCCAGGGCCGCGTCCACCTCGGCGCTGGTCCGGCAGGTGAAGGACGCGGCGGTGGGTATCCCCGCCTCGGCCATGATCTGCTTGGCGAACGACTTGGAGCCTTCGATCTGCGCCGCGCCGGCGTCCGGCCCGAAACAGAGCACGCCGTTCTGGATGAGCAGATCGGCCGCGCCGGCCACCAGCGGCGCCTCCGGGCCGATCACCACCAGATCCGGGCTGAGCTTGCGGGCCAGCCCGAGGATCCCGTCCGGGGTCGGCGGGGTGTCCGGATGGATCTCGGCGAGCGCGGCGATGCCGGGGTTGCCCGGCGCCGCGTGCAGGGCAGTGCTGTCCGGGCTCAGGGCGCGGACGATCGCGTGCTCGCGGCCGCCGGAGCCGATGACGAGAATGCGCACGGCGCGAGCCTACGCTCCGGGCAGCAGCGGGCGGAGCTGAAGCGTCTGGTCGCGGCGGGGACCGACGCCGACCGCGCTGACCGGCGCACCGATCATCTGCTCCACCGCCGTGATGTAGTTCCGCGCGTTGGCCGGCAGGTCATCGAACGACTGAGCCTTGGAGATGTCCTCCACCCAGCCGTCGAAGTACTCGTAAACCGGCACCGCGTGGTGGAACTCGGTCTGGGTCATCGGGATCTCGTCATGCCGTTTCCCGTCCACCTCGTACGCCACGCAGATCGGCACCTGCTCCAGGCCGGACAGCACGTCCAGCTTGGTCAGGAAGTAGCCGGTGATGCCGTTCACCCGGGTCGAGTACCGGGCGATGACCGCGTCGAACCAGCCGCAGCGGCGCGCCCGGCCGGTGGTCACGCCGTACTCCCCGCCGGTCTTGCGCAGCCATTCGCCCTGCTCGTCACGGAGTTCGGTGGGGAAGGGGCCCTCGCCGACCCGGGTGGTGTACGCCTTGACGATGCCGAGGACTTCGGTGATCCGGGTCGGGCCGATGCCCGACCCGGCGCAGGCGCCGCCGGCCGTGGGCGAGGAGGAGGTCACGAACGGGTAGGTACCGTGGTCCACGTCGAGCATGGTGGCCTGGGCGCCCTCGAGCAGGACCACCTCGCCCCGGTCCAGGGCCCGGCCGAGGACGAGCCCGGTGTCGGCGACATAGGGCCGGAGCCGTTCGGCGTAACGCTCGTACTCCTCGGCTATGGCGCGGGCGTCCAGACCGCGCCGGTTGTAGACCTTGCCGAGGACCTGGTTCTTGTCGCGCAGCACCAGCTCGAGTTTCTTGCGCATGATGCCGGGATCGAACAGGTCCTGCACCCTGATGCCCACCCGGGCGATCTTGTCGGCGTAGGCCGGGCCGATGCCGCGGCCCGTGGTGCCAATCCGCGAGCTGCCCAGATAGCGTTCCGAGACCTTATCCAGGGCCCGGTGGTAGGGCATGATCAGGTGCGCGTTCGCCGAGACGAGCAGCTTGCCGCAGTCCACCCCGCGGACGGCCAGGCCGTCGATCTCGTCCAGCAGCACCTGCGGGTCGATGACCACCCCGTTGCCGATCACCGGGACGACGTCGGGGGACAGTACGCCGGACGGCAGCATGTGCAGGGCGTAGCTCTCGTCCCCGATGACGACCGTGTGGCCCGCGTTGTTTCCGCCCTGGTACCTGACCACGTAGTCCACCCGGTCACCGAGCAGGTCAGTGGCCTTGCCCTTGCCCTCGTCTCCCCACTGGGCGCCCACAAGCACGATGGCGGGCATAGGCTGATCCCTTCGGCTGGCTCAGGCTCCGGCTAGACCCCCCGCGGCTCGCCCGTGACTCCATGGGGCCGCCTTGACCTGGCACGACGAAGCCCCCGCACAGGCGCAAGCGCGGCAGGGGCTCTTGCGTTCTGAGATTACCCGCAATATCAGCAGGTAACCAAGCCGGGATCTGTCCGTTATGTGGCCGGCCGGCTTACCGCTGGCGGGCGGGGGGTTCGGCGGCCAGCTCGGCCGCGGCCGTGGCGCTGCTGTCGGTGAGGAAATCCTGGCAGCGGGTGGCCTCGGCATCCTCGCCGATCGCCGCGGCCGCCTGGCCCAGCATGTACAGGGAGCGCAGGAAACCCTGGTTCGGCTCGTGCTCCCACGGGATCGGGCCGTGGCCCTTCCAGCCCGCCCGGCGCAGCTGGTCCAGGCCGCGGTGATAGCCGGTCCGGGCGAACGCGTACGCGGTGACGGCGTCCCCCTGCGCGAACGCACGGCTGGCCAGGGCGGCCCAGGCCGCCGAGTGCGACGGGAAGTGCGCCGCGACGGCCGCCGGGTCCTCGCCCGCCCGCAGTTCTGCCGCGGGCTCCTGCTCCTCTAGCAGGTAGGTGGCGGGCGACCCGCCGAGCAGGTTGTGGCGTTCCATGGCTCTCCTTGAGTTGACGGCCCCAGCTGGGACCCCAAGTTTTGGGGTCCCGCTGGGTGCCTCAGCTTAGGGGCCTCAGCTTAGGGGTCTCAGCCTAGGCGGTGCCCGGCCGACAGCAGGTCTTCGCAGGCGCGCGTGACGCGCGCGGCCATGCCGGCCTCGCCGGCCTTGCCCCAGCTGCGCGGGTCGTACACCTTCTTGTTGCCGACCTCGTCGTCCACCTTGAGGACACCGTCGTAGTTCTTGAACATGTGGCCCGCGACGGGCCTGGTGAACGCGTACTGGGTGTCGGTGTCGACGTTCATCTTGACCACGCCGTAGGAGATCCCCTCCCTGATCTCCTCCAGGGAGGAGCCAGACCCGCCGTGGAAGACCAAGTCGAAGGGCTTTTCCTTGCCGTACTTCTGGCCCACGGCCTCCTGGATCTCACGCAGCACCGGCGGCCGCAGCTTCACGTGCCCCGGCTTGTAGACGCCGTGCACGTTGCCGAACGTGGCCGCCAGGATGTACCGGCCGTGCTCGCCGAGCCCGACCGCCTCGGCGGTGGCCAGGGCGTCTTCTGGCGTGGTGTAAAGCTTCTCGTTGATCTCGCCGACGACCCCGTCCTCCTCGCCGCCGACTACTCCGATCTCCATCTCCATGACGATGTGAGCGGCCGCGCACTCGGCCAGCAGTTCGGCTGCGATCGCCAGGTTCTCCTTGAGCGGCACCGCCGAGCCATCCCACATGTGCGACTGGAACAGTGGCTCCTCGCCCCGCGCCACGCGCTCCCGCGAGAGCGCCACCAGCGGGCGCATGTAGCCGTCGAGCTTGTCCTTCGGGCAGTGATCGGTGTGCAGCGCGATGTGGATGGGGTACTTCGCCGCGACCACGTATGCGTACTCGGCCAGTGCGGCCGCGCCGGTCACCATGTCCTTGAGCGGGCCGGACAGGTACTCCGCCCCGCCCGTCGACATCTGGATGATTCCGTCGCTGCCGGCGTCCGCGAACCCGCGGAGTGCGGCGTTCAGCGTCTGGCTCGAGGTGACGTTGATCGCCGGGAACGCGAAACCGCGCTGTTTCGCTGTGTCCAGCATCTGCGCGTAGACCTCTGGGGTGGCGATTGGCATGACGGTTGCTCCCTTGGCTTGAAATCTGAACCCACTCTAGACACTCGGCCCGAACCTCAGTAGGGACCTTGGACCTGACGAATGGAAGACATGAAGCGCGCATGAAGATGCGTCGCGCAGTACCCGGGATAAGGTACAACAGCAACCATGGAGAGCTTTCTCACGTCGGCGGGCTACGCAGCGCTGATCTTGTTCGGCATCCTTGAGGCGGCGTGCATCCCGATCTCGTCCGAGATTACGTTCGGCTTCGCCGGCGTGCTCGCCTACCAGGGGCACCTGAACCTGGCCCTGGTCATCATCATCGGCTCGCTGGCCGAGCTGACCGGGTCCTACCTCTCGTACGCGGTCGGCAGGCTCGGCGGCAGGCCGCTGGTGCATAAGCTCGGCCGCTACGTCCTGGTGACCGAGTCCGATGTCGCCCGCGCCGAGCGCTTCCTGGAGGGCCGGGGCGCGTGGGCGGTGCCGGTGGGCCGCATGCTGCCGTTCGTCCGGGCCTTCACCTCGATCGTCGCGGGCCTGGTGCGGATCCCCGCAGGCCGGTTCGGGGTCATGAGCCTGATCGGCACCGTCATCTACGCCACCGTGCTGTCGGTGATCGGCTACGAGCTCGGCAGCACCTGGCAGCGTGTCAACCACGGGCTGACCATCGCCGGGTACATCCTGTTCGCCGTCGTGGTCATCGCCATCGTCGCTTTCATCGCCTACCGCTGGCGTCAGTTCCGGCGGGAAACTCGCGGCGCGGGGCCCGGCGGGCCGGCGGCCCCTGGCGGGCCGGCGAGCACTGGCGGGCCCGCGGCGCCTGCTGGGCCGGCCTCCGGCCGGGCTCCGGCCGGCGGCAGCCACGCCAAGCCGCGGTCTCACCGGTCAGACGGCGGGGTGGGAATCGTCCAGACGCCGCGTTCGGATCCCTCAGAGACCGACATCGTTTAGCTCATAGGCGGCGCGGCCGGCTGGCTCGTGCGCGGCGCGGCCGGCTGGCTCGTACGCGGCGCGGCCGGCTGGCTCAGACGCCGAGGTCGGTGAGCTCGTAGGCGGCGCGGAACGTCAGCCCGCGCTCGGCGACGTTGAGCCGGGCACCCCGGTCGACCAGCACGGCCACCCCTACCACTTCGGCCCCGGCCGCCCGCAGCGCGTCCACCGCGGTGAGCGGGGATGCGCCGGTCGTCGAGGTGTCCTCGACCGCGAGCACCCGCCGGCCGGCCACGTCCGGACCTTCGATCCGGCGCTGCGTGCCGTGCTCTTTTTCCTTCTTCCGCACCACGAAGGCATCGACCGGCGTGCCCCGGCCGGCCGCCGCGTGCATGATCGCGGTGGCGACCGGATCGGCGCCCATGGTCAGGCCGCCGACGGCCTCGTACCCCAGGTCCCAGGTGAGGTCGAGCATGACCCGGCCCGCCAGCGGCGCCAGCCGTCCGTCCAGCAGGACCTTGCGCAGGTCGACATACCAGTCGGCCCGCTGGCCTGAGGACAGCACGAAGTCGCCCCGGACGACGGCCTTCGCCTTGATCGCTTCGAGCAGTTCTGCGCGGTCGTTCACGGTCGTCGATCCTACGGGACACCGCTGATGAGCTGGCCGCGGGCGCGGTAAGAGCCCGCCGGCGCCGGGCTTCCCGTCCCCCTCAAACGGGTAACGCCGGCGTCGGCGGGGTCAGGGGGCCAGCTCGTCCACCTGGCGCGGCGCTGCGGCCAGCCGGGTGCGCAGGTAGGTAGCGCACGGTGTCCGGGCCGCTGAGCAGGTCCTCGCAACCGCCGCGGAAGGCCGGGCCATCCCCTCCCTCGGCCCAGCCTTCCGCGACGGCGCGGACCAGGGCCAGCGGCGGCTGGCCACGTTCACCTGCTCCGTCTGGGCGCCTAGCCCGTGCTGTCCCTGGTCGGGCACGGCGAACAGTGCGTCCCGCTCGGGCACGGCGAACAATCCGGCCAGATCATCAGCGGTCTGGGAACGCGTGGCGGACATAGGTGCTCGGTCTGGGTCCATGTGTCAGTCAGCTCCCTCCACCTATGCGACCCGGTGGCCTTTTCGGGATGAAGACGGCAAAGTGGGCCCGTCATGACGCGGGATGGACAAGTTTTTTCTGATTCCCTGGTCCGGAGTCGGCAACTGCCTCATCAACTACCGTTGCCGGACGTGTCCGCGCCTCGCGAACTCGCCGGAACGCCCGTGACCCGCCCCTACGGGCGGCCATCCTTCCCCGTGAGCCCAGGCCGCCCCATCCGGCACACCCGTGCTGGCCCACTCCCGTCCGCCAGCCACAACGATGGCCCATAGGTGTCGCTGGAACCACCACGATGGACCATCGTTGTCGTCAGATCCGGGCTTGGCCTTGAGGAGCCTGCTGAAGGCGGGCGAACGTGACTTGCCGCGGCGCCCGGGTTTCCGGGCCTACCGCGGAGCGTAGCGAGCCATCCGTGAGATTTGTGGCTTGTGGAATTTCTGGGGCCATCGCAACCCTGGAGGCTGCAGGTGTACGCGGTTAACGCGGTTCTGTAGGCAGCGGGAATGCGCGGAAAGGCATCCCCCGGAGGGTTACTTCACTAGGCTAGGTGATCTCGGGTCAGTGTCGGTGCCTGAACGCTAGCTGCTGCGCCGAGAGGAAGGACGGTGGGCCGTGGATCGCTGCGCGCTGTTCGTTGACGCAGGCTACGTGCTCGCGGATGGTGCCATGGCTGTGCACGGGACCCGCCGTGGCGAGTCGGTCTCCTGGGATTACGAAGGGCTGCTGCAGCTGCTGTCCAGCCTGGCCAGGGAACGGTCCGGCCTGCCGCTGCTGCGCTGCTACTGGTACGAGGCGACCGTTGACGGCCGCCGCACCGCCGAACACGACGCGCTAGCCGATGTACCAGGGGTCAAGCTCCGGGTGGCGAAGATCCGGCCCGGTCGGCGCGAGGGCGTAGAAACCGAGATTCACCGCGACCTGACCACGCTGGCGCGCAACAACGCGATTAGCGACGCGCTCGTGGTCAGCGCCGAAGAGGACCTGGCTCAGGTCATCGCCGATGTCCAGGATCTCGGCCTGCGGGTCACCTTGGTGCACATAGCCGTGGACGGCAACTGGACCATCTCGCGGGCGCTTCGGCAGGAGTCTGACGACATCCTAGAGATCGGCGGCGAGCACCTCCGTCCTTACGTCGACCTGATCGCCGGAGCCGAGCCCGTCCATGCGGACGAGGCCGAAGGTGCCGATCAACCGGTGGCCAGGCCGGTGTCGAACGGCCACTCGCTGGCGGGCGCGGGGTCCTACCAGCCCATGCCCGCGGCGGCGAACCACGCGCCGCCGGCCATCTACACCGCTCCGGTCGTGGCGGAGTACCAGCGCCCCGCGCTGCAGCTGCCGAGGGCATCCTCGCGTGACGACAGGGTGCGTGACGAGCGGACCAGGGACGACAGGGCGCGGGACGAGCGATCCCGCGAGGACCGGTCCCGCGAGGACCGGCCGGCGTCGCCCGCAGTTAACGGCGAGGCGCCGTCAGCGCCCCGGCCAGACCTGGCCGCCCGGCCGGACATTCCGGCTCGCTCTGACATTCCGGCTCGCTCTGACATTCCGGCTCGCTCTGACATTCCGGCTCGCTCTGACATTCCGGCTCGCTCTGACATTCCGGCTCGGCAGGATATCTATGCCGCCCCCGCGGTTACCCGCGGCCGCCCGGAAACGGCGCCGCCTAGCCCGGCCACGCGCGTGCGCACAGCCGAGGAGGCACCTGGTTACGGCCAAGGGTCACCGGGTGTCCCGGAGACGGTATCCGGGGGCACCGGACCCGAGCCCATCCAGTCGCAGTCCATCCAGTCACAGCCTGGGCAGCTGCGGCGGTTGCCCGCCTCGCGCACTCAGGCGAGTCAGCCGCCGATGGGGCCGATGGGAGTCCCCGCCCCGGCGCCGATGCCATCGGGTCAGCACGGCGGACCTGGTCAAGGCTCATCTCGCAGCGCTCCCTACACCGGCCCGCAGCCGGTCCTGGCCCCGGGAACGCCGAGTTATCCCCCGGCCGGCGGAGTGTCGCTGTCCGAAGCCGTGCAGGCCGCGCACGAGGAGGGGCAGGAATTCGGCGGTTCGGTGGCCAGGGATGCGCCTGCCCTCTGGCTTGAGGCAGTGCTAGCGCGCAAGCCGAGAATGCCGTCAGACCTGGAGGCCCGGCTGTTGCAAGGCTCGGCGCTGCCGATCGATTTCCTCTTGCACGACGAGGTACGGCATGCGCTGCGGCGGGGATTCTGGGACGCGCTCGAGCGCACGCGCCGGTAAAAGGGGAGTCGTCCGGATTGTCCACGCCGACGGTGGGTAGGTTTTCAAACGTGGTTGCGCTGTCCGGCGAGCTTTTCGACGCCATCGAGATGAATGCGGCCCGTACCGGCAACCACAAGCGGGCCGCCGTGCGGATGAGCCGCCTGGCGGCGCAGGGCACCCCGAGCGGCATATCCCGGGCCGAAGCGCACATGCGAGCCGGCGAGCAGTGGCTGCTCGCGGACGACCCGGAAGCGGCGGTCGAGGAGTTCCGTACCGCGATCGCGGACGCCGGTCCGACCTTCGATGACCCGCGGGTGCCGCTGGCCCGCGCGATGTTCGCCCTCGGCCGTAGCGCTGACGCCGATTCGCTGCTCCGCGAGCTGAAGGAATCCGAGGGTAGGTCGCTGGCGCGCACGTGCGACCTGGTAGCCGAGTTGCTCACCGAGCAAGGCGACCTGGAAGGCGCGCTTGACTGGGCCACCGCGGGCGTCGACGCCTGCCTGAGCAGCGAGGACCGCGCCGAGCTACAGTTGCTGCTGCGGCTGCGTTACCGGCTCCGGGTTGATCTCGGCTTGCCGGAAGATGACTACGACAAGATGCTCGACGACAATCGCCAAGGCGGACCCGCGGCCCCCGCGGCCGAAGGCTGACAACGAAACCTCCGGCCGCGAGGCGATGGGCTGGCGTCTAGCCTTCGGTTCGCTCGGTCCGCTGGACGGTCAGCGCGTCCCTGGCCTGGTCCACGTCGACCATCACTTCGTCGCCGTCCAGGATCTCTCCCGCCAACAGGGCGCGGGCGAGCTGGTCGCCAACGGCGGACTGGATGAGGCGGCGCAGCGGCCGGGCGCCGTACACCGGGTCGAATCCGGTCAGGGCTAGCCATTCCCTCGCCGCCGGGGTCACCGTCAGCGTCAGCCTCCGCCCGGCCAGCCGCGCGGCCAGCCGTTCGACCTGCAGGTCGACGATCCGGGTGAGCTCACTGGTGGACAGCGCGTCGAACACGATCACGTCGTCGAGCCGGTTCAGGAACTCGGGCTTGAACGCGGCCCGGACCGCGGCCATCACCGCGTCCCGCTTGGCGCTCTCGTCGCCGAAGGCGGGATCGGCGATGAACTGGGACCCGAGGTTCGAGGTCAGCACCAAGATGGTGTTCCTGAAGTCGACCGTGCGGCCCTGCCCGTCGGTGAGCCGTCCGTCGTCGAGCACCTGGAGCAGCACGTCGAAGACCTCTGGGTGGGCCTTCTCGACCTCGTCGAGCAGCACCACGCAGTAGGGCCTGCGCCGTACCGTCTCGGTGAGCTGGCCGCCTTCCTCGTAGCCCACGTAGCCGGGCGGGGCGCCGATGAGCCGGGCGACCGAATGCTTCTCGCCGTACTCGCTCATGTCGATCCGGATCATCGCCCGCTCGTCGTCGAACAGGAACTCGGCGAGCGCCTTGGCCAGCTCCGTCTTGCCGACGCCGGTCGGCCCGAGGAACAGGAACGAGCCGGTCGGCCGGTCGGGGTCGGACACTCCGGCCCGAGCCCGCCGGACCGCGTCGGAGACCGCTTGCACGGCCCGCGCCTGGCCGATCACCCGGTGCCCGAGCTCGGACTCCATCCGAAGCAGCTTGGCGGTTTCCCCCTCGAGCAGCCGCCCAGCCGGGATGCCGGTCCAGGAAGACACCACGTCCGCGACGTCGTCCGGGCCGACCTCTTCTTTCACCATCGGCGCCGTAGCGGAGCTTCCGGCCGCCCCGGATCCCTCCGATGGAGCCGAACGAGCCGCGGTGCTCGCCGCATCAAGCTGCTCCTTGACGGCGGGTATCTCCCCGTAAAGCAGCCGGGAGGCGGCTTCGTAGTCACCGTCGCGCTGCGCCCGTTCGGCCTGGCCCTGCAGGTCGTCGAGCCGCTTCTTCAGCTCGCCGACCTTGTTCAGGCCGGACTTCTCGTGCTCCCACCGCGCGACCAGCGCGTCCAGCTGCTCTTGCCGGTCGGCCATGGTGGCGCGTAGCCGCTCGAGCCGGTCCTTGCTGGCCGCGTCTTCCTGGTTGGCCAGCGCGAGCTCTTCCATCTTCAGCCGGTCGACGGCACGCCGCAGCTCGTCGATCTCGACCGGCTGGGAGTCGATCTCCATCCGCAGCCGGGAGGCGGCCTCGTCCACCAGGTCGATCGCTTTGTCCGGCAGGAACCGGGCGGTAATGTACCGGTCGGACAGCGCGGCCGCGGCGACCAGCGCCGCGTCGGAGATCTGCACCTGGTGGTGGGCCTCGTAGCGGCCCTTCAGCCCGCGCAGGATCGCGATCGTGTCCTCGACTGAGGGCTCGCCGACCAGCACCTGCTGGAACCTGCGCTCAAGCGCCGGGTCCTTTTCGATCCGCTCACGGTACTCATCCAGCGTGGTCGCGCCGACCATGCGCAGCTCGCCGCGGGCCAGCATCGGCTTGAGCATGTTGCCCGCGTCCATGGCGCCTTCGGCGGCGCCCGCGCCGACGACCGTGTGCAGCTCGTCGATGAACGTGATCACCTGACCGTCGCTGCTCTTGATCTCGGTCAGCACGGCCTTGAGCCGTTCCTCGAACTCGCCCCGGTACTTGGCCCCGGCCACCATGGCGCCCAGGTCGAGCGCGATCAGCCGCTTGTCCCGCAGCGATGTGGGCACGTCACCGGCCACGATCCGCTGAGCCAGGCCCTCGACGACGGCGGTCTTACCCACGCCCGGCTCGCCGATCAGCACCGGGTTGTTCTTCGTCCGCCGGGAGAGCACCTGGATGACCCGCCTGATCTCGGCGTCCCGGCCGATCACCGGGTCCAGCGCGCCGTCCCTGGCCTGCTTGGTCAGGTCGACCCCGTACTTCTCCAGCGCCTTGTAGGTGTCCTCCGGGTCCTCGCTGGTCACCCGCGCACTGCCGCGGATCTGGCTGAACGCCTCGACCAGCGCGTCCGGGGTGGCGCCGTTGGCCGTCAGCACAGCCTTGGCGTCGCCGCCGTCGGCGGCCAATCCGACCAGCAGGTGCTCGGTAGATATGTACTGGTCATCGAGCTGCTTGGCGCGTCCGGCCGCGGTGGAAATCACCTTGAGCAGCGGCCGGGACATTTCCGGTGCGCTCAGCGTGGCTCCGCGGGCGCGCGGCAGCCGGGCCAGTCGTTCTTCGGCCTGCTTGGTGGTCAGCGCCGGGTCGGCGCCGACCGCCCGCAGCAGCGGACCGGTGGTACCGTCCGCCTGGTCAAGCAGAGCTAGCAGCAGGTGCAGCGATTCGACCTGCGGGCTGCCATCCGCCGCGGCGCGCCGCACCGCGGCGGACAGCGCCTCCTGGCTCTTGCGGGTTAGCTTGTCGTCCATCACTTATCTCCTCTGGGCTGGCCGGTCTGGCCGGCCGGCCCAGTCATCGGTTCCCAGACCGCCACCCGGGCGCTACGCACCGGGACCAGCCCGGATCGGGTGTCACTGCCACTGCGGCGCAGCTCGGCCAGCCGCGCCGCCACGGCGCGGGTGGACTCGAGCTCGACGCGCAGTTGTCCGATCTCGGCGTGCAACTCGGCGATGAGCCTGCGCGCCTGATCGAGTTCCCTGTGCTGATCGAGGATCAGCTTGATGCCGGAGAGGTTGACGCCCTCCTCCTGGGAGAGCCGCTGGATCTCACGCAGCGCCAAGATGTCCCGCATCGAATAGCGCCGCCCCCGGCCTTGGCTGCGGCCTGGTGACACCAGGCCGAGCCGGTCGTAGGCGCGGAGCGTCTGCGGGTGCATGCCGGAGAGCTGGGCCGCCACGGAGATGACGTAGACAGGCAGGTCGTCCGACATTTCGTAAGGGCTGCTCATGTCGTCGCCTCCTCTCAGGCCTCTTTCGCCCGCTCGAGCAGTTCCTCTCGCGGGTCCTGCCCGGCGGTGGCTTCGCGCAGCTCCTCGATGGCGTTGCGGGCCTTGCCGTTCAGGTTCTGCGGCACCATGACGTCGACGGTGACGAGCATGCCGCCGGTCGTCCCGTCCTTGCGCCGCACGCCCTTGCCGGCCACCCGGAAGGTGCGCCCGTTCGGTGTGCCCGGCGGGATCCGCACGGTGACCGGAGCGCCTCGGTGCGAGGGCACCTTGACCTCCGCGCCCAAGGCCAGCTCGGCGAACGTGACCGGCACGGTCACCGTGAGGTTGGCACCTGACCGGCCGAATACCGGGTGCGGCGTCACGTGCACCCGGACGTACAGGTCACCGGCCGGGCCGCCGCGCTCGCCCGGAGCGCCCTTGCCGCCGATCTTGATCCGCTGGCCGTCGGCCACCCCGGCCGGGATGCGGGTCTGGATGGTGCGCGAGCTCATCGCGTGACCGCTGCCCGAGCAGGTCGGGCAGGGGTCGTCCACCACCATGCCGCGGCCGCGGCACTCGTGGCACGGCTCGGTGATCCCGAAGCTGCCCTGGTTCCTGCTCTCCTGGCCGGTTCCGTGGCAGGAGGGGCACATCCGGGGGACCGTGCCTGCCTTGGCGCCGGTTCCGTGGCAGGTCGGGCACGGGCCCTCGCCGGTCAGCCGCAGCGCGACGGTGGTGCCGTCGATCGCGTCGCTGAAGCCCAGCGTGGTCTCGGTCTCGACGTCGGAACCGCGCCGCGGCCGGTTAGCCGCGGTGGTGCGGCCGCCGCCGCCGCCGAACACCCCGCCGAAAAGGTCGCCGAGACGACCGCCGGCATCGCCCGCGCCGCTGAAGATGTCGCCCAGGTCGAAGCCGCCGAAGCCGCCCTGTCCTGGCCGCTGCCCGGTGGGCACCCGGAAGCCGCCGCCGAACATCGAGCGCGCCTCGTCGTACTCCTTGCGCCGCTTCTCGTCGGAGAGCACCGAGTACGCCTCGGAGATCTCCTTGAAGCGCTCCTCAGCCGAGCTGTCGCCCTTGTTCGCGTCCGGATGGTACTTGCGGGCCAGCTTGCGGTACGCCGTCTTGATCTCGGCAGGCTTGGCGGTCTTGGCGACCCCCAGGGCCTTGTAGTAATCCTTCTCGAGGAAGTCCTTAGTGCTCATCTTTTCCTACCGCTCGCTCTACTGTCCCACTCGCCGACGGGGCGCTTTCGAGGTGCCGCCTTCCCTCGTCGCTCGTACCTCGCTCCTAGTTGCCTTCTTCGGCGTCGGTCCATTCGGGTTCGTTGCTGCTGCCGTCGGGGCCGGTCGCGGGGGCCGCGACGGCCACCCGGGCGGGGCGCAGGATCCTTTCGCCGACTTTGTAGCCGGGCTGCAGGATCTCGACGCACGTGTCCTCGGTGACGTCGGATGAATAGGAGTGGGTCAGTGCCTCGTGAATCTTGGGGTCGAACGGGTCGCCCTTGTCTCCGTAGGTCACCAAGCCGAGCCGGCTTGTCGCCGCCTGCAGGGAGTCGGCGACCGACTTGAAGCCGCCGGACAACTCGCCATGCTCCCTGGCCTGGTCGATGGCGTCGAGCACGGGCAGCAGTCCGGCCAGCGTGCTGGCCACCGCCTGCTCACGCACGGCCGCCCGGTCCCGGTCGACTCGCTTGCGGTAGTTGGCGTACTCGGCCTGCAGACGCTGCAGGTCGGCGGTCCGCTCCGCGAGCTGAGCCGCGACATCTCCCGCCTGCTTACCGTCCGCGGCCGGGGCTTGCTGCTGGCCGCCGGGAGCGGCCTCCGATGTAACCACCTCTGGAACCTCTTCGGGGTACTTCTGCGTTTCCTGGGCGTCCTGATCTTCTTGCGATCCGGCGGACCCTGCGGGTCCGGTCGACTCGGCGGTTTCCGCGGCGTCGGCCGCGGGGGCCGGCCGGCCGGCACCTCTGGTGCCGGCCGGCTTTGACGCCGCGTGCTTGCCCCGAACCTGACCGGTTACCGGGTCGATGCGCCGGTGGTCATGTACGACCGGACCGGAGCTCGGTTCCTCGGCTGCAGGCATCAGGCCGCTCCGTGCTCGCTACCGTCGCCCTCGTCGACGATCTCGGCTTCGACGACCTCGTCGTCAGCTTGGGTGGCCTGACCGTCAGCCGAAGCCGACTGCTCGTTGGCCTGGGCCGCCTGGGACTGGGCGTAGATGGCGGTGCCCATCTTCTGGCTGACCAGCGCGGCCTTCTCGCTGGCCGACTTGATGGCGTCGGTGTCGTTGCTCTCAAGCGCCTTCTTCACCTCGGCCAGAGCCTCGCGCACCTCGGACTTGATGTCGTCGGGCACCTTGTCCTCGTTCTCGCCGAGGAACTTCTCTGTGCTGTAGACCAGGGTGTCGGCGTGGTTGCGGACCTCGGCCTCCTCGCGGCGCTTGCGGTCCTCCTCGGCGTACTCTTCCGCGTCCCTGACCATCTTCTCGATGTCGTCCTTGGGCAGCGCGGACCCGCCGGTGATCTGCACCGACTGCTGCTTGCCCGTGCCCAGGTCCTTGGCGGACACGTTCACGATGCCGTTGGCGTCGATGTCGAAGGTGACCTCGACCTGCGGCACGCCGCGGGGCGCGGGGGCGATCCCGGCCAGCTCGAACATGCCGAGCTTCTTGTTGTACGCGGCGATCTCGCGCTCGCCCTGGAAGACCTGGATCTGCACCGACGGCTGGTTGTCCTCGGCGGTGGTGAAGATCTCCGAGCGCTTGGTCGGGATGGTGGTGTTCCGCTCGATCAGCTTGGTGAAGATGCCGCCCTTGGTCTCGATGCCAAGCGACAGCGGGGTCACATCGAGCAGCAGGACGTCCTTGACCTCGCCCTTGAGCACGCCGGCCTGCAGGCAGGCGCCGACCGCGACGACCTCGTCCGGGTTCACGCCCTTGTTGGGCTCCTTACCGCCGGTCAGCGACTTGACCAGGTCGACGACCGCGGGCATCCGGGTGGACCCGCCGACGAGCACCACGTGGTGCAGGTCGTCGAGCTTGATCCCGGCGTCCTTGATCACCTGCTGGAACGGGCCCTTGCAGCGGTCGAGCAGGTCGGAGGTCATCCGCTGGAACTCCGCGCGGGTCAGCTTGGCGTCCAGGTGCAGCGGGCCCTCGGCGGAGTGGGAGATGTAAGGCAGGTTGATCTGCGACTCCATCGACTGCGACAGCTCGATCTTGGCCTTCTCCGCGGCCTCACGCAGCCGCTGCAGCGCCATCTTGTCCTTGGCCAGGTCGATGCCGTAGCCGTTCTTGAAGTCCTTGACCAGCCAGTCGACGATCCGCTGGTCCCAGTCGTCGCCGCCCAGGTGGTTGTCGCCGCTGGTGGCCTTGACCTCCACCACGCCCTCGCCGACCTCGAGCAGCGAGACGTCGAAGGTGCCGCCGCCCAGGTCGAAGACGAGGATGGTGGCCTCGGTCTCCTTGTCCAGGTGATAGGCCAGCGCCGCCGAGGTGGGCTCGTTGATGATGCGGAGCACGTTCAGGCCCGCGATCTGCCCGGCCTCCTTGGTGGCCTGGCGCTGCGCGTCGTTGAAGTACGCGGGCACGGTGATCACCGCGTCGGTGATCGTCTCACCGAGGTAAGCCTCCGCGTCCCTCTTCAGCTTCTGCAGCACGAACGCGCTGATCTGCTGAGGAGAGAACTTCTTGCCGTCGATGTTGACGGACCAGTCGGTCCCCATGTGCCGCTTGACCGAACGGATGGTCCGGTCCACATTGGTGACGGCCTGCCGCTTGGCGACCTCGCCGACGAGTACCTCTGCGTTCTTGGCGAAGGCCACGACCGAGGGAGTCGTCCGTGAGCCCTCGGCGTTGGCGATGACCGTAGGCTCGCCGCCCTCGAGAATGGCGACGCATGAGTTGGTCGTCCCCAGGTCAATCCCTACCGCACGTGCCATGAGCAATCCTTGTGTGTGTGAAGTTGAGTAGTTCGGGCTCAAGCTTGCCAGTGCGGGCTTTCGCCGTCAAATGACTTGAGTCACTTAGGCTCAACTTGCCTCAGCGGTCTGGCATTCCCGCCACGACCGGAAACTTCGGACGCAGGATGACCAATGTCCGGCATGCCCGCACGGCTACGCTTGAGCTCCGGATATAGAGGAGGTTCGCGTGGTCCTGCGGATGACCGTTGGCTTGGTCCTGACCGTGGTCGCGCTGGCGATCGCGGGCCGGCGGATGTGGTGGCTGAAGCGGCTGGCGTTCAGCGTGCAGCCCGCCCCCGAACGCATAGCGGCCGTCCGAGAGCATCCCGGGCGGGACCTCGAGTCGCAGGCGACCGAGGTGATCGGCCAGCGCAAGCTGCTCAAGTGGTCGGTGCCCGGCGCGGCGCACGCGGCCACGTTCTGGGGTTTCATCGTGCTGATCCTGACGATCATCGAAGCGTACGGGGACCTGTTCTCCCGCACGTTCGCGATTCCCGGCATCGGTCACTGGGCCTTCGTCGGGTTCATCGAGGACCTGTTCGCCGTCGGGGTGCTGGCCGGGATCATCACGTTCACGGTCATCAGGATCCGCAACTCCCCGGCCAAGCGCGGCCGCGCCTCCCGCTTCCTCGGCTCGCACGCCCGTGCCGCGTGGGTCGTGCTCGGCATGATCTTCGCCGTCGTGGCCACCTTGCTGCTGTACCGCGGCGCGCAGATCGACACCGGCGTGTTCCCCTACGCCCACGGCGCGTTCGCCTCCCAGGAGGTCGGCCACTGGCTGCACCCCCTCGGCTCTGGTGACAACAGCGTGCTCGAGGCGGTGTTCCTGCTCGGACAGATCGCCGTGGTCATGGCGTTCGCGGTGATCGTGGTGTACTCCAAGCACCTGCACATCGTGCTGGCCCCGCTCAACGTGCTGTTCGGCCGCAAGCCCGACGCGCTGGGCGCGCTTGAGCCGATGCGCAGTAACGGCAAGGTGCTTGACTTCGAGGAGGCCGACCCCGACACCGACACCTTCGGGCTTGGCAAGATCGAGGACTTCTCCTGGAAGGGCCTGCTTGACATGGGCACCTGCACCGAGTGCGGGCGGTGCCAGTCTCAGTGCCCGGCCTGGGCCACCGGCAAGCCGCTGTCGCCCAAGCAGGTCATCCTGGACCTGCGCGACCACGCCTTCGCCAAGGCCCCCTACCTGCTGGCGTCCTCCGATGCCGAGCGGGACGCGCTGCCCGAGGCGGTCAAGGCCGAGGCGGCCCGCCCGCTGGTCGGCACCAAGGACGACAACGGCGTGATTGACCCGGACGTGCTGTGGTCCTGCACGAACTGCGGAGCCTGTGTCGAGGAGTGCCCGGTCGATATCGAGCACATCGACCACATCGACGGGATGCGGCGGCATCAGGTGCTGATCGAGTCGGCGTTCCCGGTCGAGGCGGCCGGGATGCTGAAGAACCTGGAGAACAAGGGCGACCCGTGGGGCATGGGCGCCGGGCGCCGCGGCGACTGGATCGGCGAGCTTGACTTCGACGTCCCGGTCGTGGACGGGAAGATCGATGACGACGTGGACTACCTGTTCTGGGTCGGCTGCGCGGGCGCGCTGGAGGACCGGGCGCGCAAGACGACCAAGGCGATCGCCACGCTGCTGCACACCGCCGGGGTGAAGTTCGCGGTGCTCGGCCCGGCCGAGACGTGCACCGGGGACCCGGCCCGCCGGATCGGCAACGAGTTCGTGTATTCGATGCTGGCTCAGCAGAACATCGAGACGCTGAACGAGGCCGCGCCGAAGACGATCGTGGCGTCGTGCCCGCACTGCTTCAACACCATCGCGAACGAGTACCCCCAGCTCGGCGGGAACTACGAGGTCGTCCACCACACCCAGCTGCTGGCCCGGCTGGTCGGGCAGGGCAAGCTCACCCCGGCCGCCGCCGCGGCCACCGCAGGAGCCGCTGCCCCTGTCCCGGTTCCGGCGGCGGAGAAGGTCACCTACCACGACCCGTGTTTCCTGGGCCGGCACAACAAGGTGTACACCGCGCCGCGGGAGATCCTGAACGCGGTACCCGGCGTCCAGGCCGAAGAGATGCCCCGGTGCAAGGAACGCGGGTTCTGCTGCGGCGCAGGCGGCGCCCGGATGTGGATGGAGGAACGGATCGGCAAGCGGATCAACACCGAGCGGATCGACGAGGCCCTGGCCCTTGACCCCGACACCATCTCCACCGCCTGCCCCTACTGCCTGGTCATGCTCGGCGACGCCGTCGCGGCCAAGAAGAGCTCAGGCGAAGCCAAGGAAAACCTTGAGGTGGTGGACGTGGCCCAGCTCCTGGTCCGCGCGATGGCCCCGGACGGCGCGGCGATCGCCGACGATGCGGGCAGTGCCCCGGTCGGCGACGCCGCGGCGGGCGCGGCGACATCAGGTACCGAAGCGAACCCCGGCGAGGGAGCGGCCGACGCGGGTGGTCCGGCGCCCTCGGTTAGCTAGGGCGAGCACACCAGGTCCGTTCGGTCCAAAGATTTCATCCGAACGGACGGTGCTGTGCCAGCCCGGCCGACAAGGCAGGCTCCTCAGGGTCACCGTCGGCCGCGGCGCGGTCAGTGCGGTACGGCCAGGCCGCTGTCGCCGGGTCGTCCCCGGCCGGCGGTCCGGCGGGCAGGCGGCGGATGACCTCGAGCACCACGATGTGGCTGCGACGGTCGTTCACCACCACCCGGACGTCGCTAGCCCAGCAGGCGGCCCGCAAGATGTCCCTGGCTCCTTCCAGGTCCCCCGCGGTGATCCCGGCCCGGCACCACAGCATCACCCGCTCGCCGAACTCGGCAGGCGCGGTGTACAGCACGACAGGGAGCCTGCCGTCCCTGGTCTGCACCCAGGCATGCGCGCAGCCGGTCCTGACCCGGTGCGGCGTGACGACGCACCAGACCCGAGCGATCAGGCGCCGCCGCGCCGCTGGCCAGCACAGCGCCGCGATCAGGAGCGCGAGGGCCGTCGCCGCCAGGCCGATGAGCCAGGCCAGGCCGAGCGTGTAGCCGACCACGATGGCGGCCAACGGCACTGCGGTGACCAGCGTCAGCTCGTACCGCCAGTGCCACAGCCAGCCAAGCAGGCCGGGCCGCGACACCGTGCTGACGGCGGTCTCCACGCTGGACATGATGCTCGGGTCGTTCGGCTGCCGGGGCCGTCCCGCGGCCATGGCTAGCTCACCTCGCCGATGGTGACTCGTCCGGTGCCCAGGCACCGGGCGCAGGCCGTGCTCGCGCAGGCCGTGCTCGCGCAGGCGCCCGCTCCCTGACATGCCGGGCACTCAGCGAGGGTGTCGAAAAGCGGGTCACGGTAACGCCGCCCCAGACCGCCGTGCGTCTTGGTGATCTGCCAACCGCGCCAGTACGCCTCGTTGTCGTTCATCGTGAATAGGTAGTCGCCCAGGCGCCGGGGGATGAAGGCCAGCCAGCTGAGCACAACCGCGACCGCCTGGTCCAGCGGCGGGGCGGGCCGCGGCGGCCGTCCCGCTGAATCGCCCGGCGGCCACGGGGGGTTGTCATTGCAGGTGAAGTTGATAATGTTGATCACATCACTAGCCCTTCTTGCTCGGTCCTGAGCGCGGGTGGTGTCTGGCTGGGTCGGTGTTACAGCACCGGCCCAGCGGTGTGTCCGGGGTATAACGCAGCGGGTAACTGCCGGGATCCCGGATCGTTGCGGTTGCTGCCGCGGATGTTGAGCCACGGCCTGTACGCTTCGGCACAGGGGAAGCGGATGCGGTCTTCGCGGGCTGTCGGAAATGGCAGTGTCTCCTCTCGCACGCGCGGCCAGGTCCTCGCCGGGCGACGTCGGTCGCTCCGCGCGGGCCTTCGGTGGCACGCGATCTGCCGTCGGTAACCCCCCGGGTCACCGCCCGACCCCGTTGTCGGCGGGTCGCTTTGAGGATGCCTCCTGCTATCTGATTTCATGGTGCCTCTGGCAATGCAACTTGGCAAGTGCCAAAATAATGTGCACTAGGCATGTATCATCGGCATAGTCCCAAGGGTTGGGATGGCCCATCCTGGCTCGTGAGCTATCGCGCCGAAGTCCTGAGGAAAGAGGGCTTTCGTGGCAGAAGTGCGTAGCCCGACCGTCCGCCGCCGCGAACTAGGCGCCCTGCTGCGCGCGCTCCGTAACGAAAAAGGCCTGACGGTAGAGCAGGTAGCCACGAGCCTGATGTGCTCCCCGAGCAAGGTCAGCCGGATGGAGACCGGCCACGGCGCCGCCACCCCCCGCGACATCCGCGACCTGTGCAACCTCTACGGCGTAACCGGCGAAGCCGAGCGCGACCAGCTGATGTCACTAGCGCGCGAGGGTAAGCGGGCGGGCTGGTGGCAAGGCTATGATCTGGATTACTTTGCCACTTATGTGGGACTGGAAGCCGAAGCGACAGGAATTAGGTACTTCCAGTCCACGATCGTGCCCGGACTGATGCAAACACCTGCCTATGCGCGCGCCATGCACGAGGCCGGTATTCCGAAGTTCACACCGGAAAGGATCGATCAACTTATTGAGGTACGGCTGACGCGCCAGCGTGTGCTCGTTCGCAAACCGCCGGTGCGCCTCGAGGTGATCCTCGATGAGGCAGTCCTGCACCGTCTGGTGGGCGGCGCGGAGGTGATGAAGGGACAGTTGGACCGGCTCATCGAGATGTCGAACCAGCCCAATGTTTCCATCCAGGTGATCCCTTACAGTGCCGGTGCGCATCCCGCGATGGACAGTACATTCAACATCCTGGAGTTCGCAGGCCCTGTGTCCAGTGTGGTGTATGTTGAGGGCTTGGTCGGCTGGATCTACGTCGAACGGTCGCCGGATGTCGATCGGTATCGGCAAGTGTTCGAACACTTGCGTACCGTAGCGTCGGCTCCGCGAGAGTCAGTCGAACTGATAGCGAGGGTGGGCGCGGGATATGACCATCCAGCCGTCCTCGCGAGTCCGGGCGATACCCGAAGGTAGTGTCCGGCTTACTTCCACAAGATAATAGCCCGACTTACTATCTGACGATTTGTGCTATGCGTGCATGAGGGAGTTTATCTTGTCATTGTCACAGGTTGAATCTCGCCAGTTGATCTGGCGGAAGGCTCAGCGCAGCATGAACAACGGCGACTGCGTAGAAGTAGCGCCAGCGAACGGGACTATTTTCGTTCGGGATTCAAAGAATCCCGCTGGCCCGGCGCTGGCGTACCCCGCCAGCGCATGGCGTAACTTTCTCGCCCAGGCCAGGCCGGAAAGCCTCGACTGAAGGCACCCGGCTCTGCGCAGCGGCAAGAACTCGAACCCCCGGTTGTGGCTTCAGCGACGCCGCCGCCGGGGCGTTCTTGATGTCGTCGGGTTAATTTAGACTTTGGTCCGATAGAAGTTCAGGTACGAGCGCGATGGTGTCGGGCCCCGCTGATCCTGGTACCTGGAGCCGTAAACGGGCGAGCCGTACGGGTGCTCGGCCGGGGAACTGGTGCGGAACAGGCACAGCTGGCCGATCTTCATTCCCGGCCACAGCTTGATCGGCAGCGTCGCCACGTTGGAAAGCTCCAGCGTCACGTGCCCGGTAAAGCCGGGGTCGATCCAGCCCGCCGTCGAGTGCGTGAGCAGGCCCAGCCTGCCCAGAGAACTCTTGCCTTCCAGCCGGCCCGCTATGTCGTCGGGCAGTGAGACCACCTCGAAGGTGGACCCGAGCACGAACTCGCCCGGATGCAGGACGAACGGCTCGTCGTCCTCGGTCTCCACCAGCCTGGTCAGGTCGGGCTGCTCCACCGCTGGGTCGATGTGCGGGTAGCGGTGATTTTCGAAGACCCGGAAGTACCGGTCCAGCCGGACGTCGACGCTGGACGGCTGGATCAGTTCGGGTGCGTACGGGTCGAGCTTGACCCGGCCGGACTCGATCTCGGCCTTGATGTCGCGATCAGAGAGGAGCACCCTGGAAACCTATCGGGTCCGGTACGATGTCTGAGCGAACACAGCACAAGCCGGGTTTCCGCGGTGACGCGTGAGGCAGGTGCTCCGGACGCGCGGGTGTAGTTCAATGGCAGAACATCAGCTTCCCAAGCTGACAGTGCGGGTTCGATTCCCGTCACCCGCTCCACGACAAAAGCCCAGCTCAGGGCGTGATCCTGCACCTGGGCCTTGATCGTCCCCAGGTCGTTACCGATCTTCCGTGCGATTAGCCCGCGGGAGCCAGTGCCCGACTCGTCGTCGTCGTGCTTCTGGCCCTGGACGTGCGTGTCGATCGCGTCGGTGATGGCGCCCGCCCGGCACGGGCGCGCCAGGTCATTCAGCCTGCCCGTGATCAATGATGCACCCTTCGCGAGCCAGCAGGTTGGGCGAGAGTCGTCATTCTCGGCTCTCTATCGTCCAGCTCCCGGCCGCCGCGTCAATGGCGCCCTTCCAGGCCGTCGTAAGCGATCGGCTTCGCCGACCATTGACCCGGCAGCCGCTCACCTGGGATTCGGTGCCTGCGAGAACGACGGCCAGGACTAGGACCTTGCACTTGCAGCGCATGCTATGACGGCCCGGCCAGAGTGCAGATTCCAAAGCGACCAGCTCAAACCGCTGGTACTCCGGCTAGTCGCCGACGAGTATGCGAGGATGGACGATGCCGACTTCGAGACTTGGCTCACCGCCGAGTTGGTACCGCTTCCCGGCGTCCTGGCGGTAGCCCTGGGTGGGTCGAGAGTGCAAGGCACGCACCGCCCGGACAGCGACTGGGACTTCGCTCTGTACTACCGCGGCGAGTTCGATCCTGGTTGTCTGCGAGCCAAGGACTGGCCAGGGCGGGTCTCGGATGTTGCTGGCTGGGCCGCCGTGAGTGGAGGCGCCTGGCTAACCCTTGACAGTCGGCGCGTGGGTATTCACTATCGGGACCTTGACAATGTCGAGCACTGGTGCGCCGAAGCGACGGCCGGACGATTCAAGAAGGAGTTGCTCTTCTCCTACGCGGCGGGCATTCCAGTCTATGTCGTCGGAGGAGAGCTGGCTGTAATAACCGGGTCCTTGCCGGGAAGTTGCCCCGTCCGATTTATCCAGCAGCCCTGGCATCAGAAGCCGGACGTCGCTGGCGCACTGACTCGGTGCTCAGTCTCGGCTATGCCCCACTGCCGTAGATCGTGGGACCGATCCGGCCGTGGTCATGGCTTACGCTTCCCGGAGACTCATCGAGGCCGCCCAATCCGTCTTGGCCTACCGACGTCAGTGGACGCTCAACGAGAAGGGCATTGTCGCTCGCGCCGGCCTTGCCGATTATGCGGACCTCCTACTGCAGGCCCACGACGATCGCTCGCTTGGCGCTGCGCTTACTGAGATCACGGCACACGTAACTAGACTGACGGTGCCTTCGACTTGATCGCAGGGCGACAGAACAATCGAGTTTGCAGGCCGTGGCCGGACGAATCCGCTTAGTGGTGCACGAGTAGCCGACAGCAACGGTGACAGCAACAGCTGCGACCGCAAGCAGCTGGCCGCGCCCGCGGCTGGAAGTGCGGGTGTCCTCCCCGAAGCCGTGGTAGGAGGATCTCACGCCGCCTGCAGCTCGACCCGTTTGTCCCCGCCGTGCAGGAACGCGTTGATCAGCGGGCCGACCTCGTGCGCGCTATCCAGCAGGACGAGATGCCCCCCGCCTTCGACCGTGTGCAGCCGCGCCGACGGGATCAGCCGCGCCATCACCCGGTGGTTCAGGTGCGGTGTCACCGGGTCGTCGTCCCCGCACAGGACCAGCGTCTCGTGCCGGATCGATGACAGGCGGTGCAGGCTGGTCCACCCGGCGAGGGCCGAGAGGCGGAACAGCGCAGCCTGGAGGCTGCCCGGCTTGGACATCTTCAGGTCCGCGGCCAGTTCCGGCTCGGTCCTCATCCTCCCGCCGAACATGGCACCCGCACTCTTGGCCAGCCGGTCGGGATGGTAGCCGCGCGGGTGCATCATCCGTAGCAGCGACGAAAGACGGCCGGGCATGGCTGGCCCGCCGAACGAGGTGGACGCCAGGATCAGCTTGTCGACCCGCCCGGGGTGGGACAGGGCCATCTGCTGGGCGACCGCGCCGCCGAACGACACCCCCAGGACGTGGGCGGAACCCAGGCCCAGGTGATCCAGGACGCCCGCGCCGATGTCCGCCAGGCCCCGCATCGACATCGGGGATGACGGCACCTGGGAGGAGCCGATGCCCGGGGCGTCGTAGGTGATCACCCGGCAGCCGTGCAGGTGCTCAATGAGCGGCCCCCAGTGGTGCATCTCGCTGAAGATGCCGGAGTGGAGGAGGATCGGGACGCCCTCGCCTGCCGACTGGGCGTGGATACGCAGGCCTCGGAGGGTTAGCTCGTAGTCGCGGATCATCCGGGGGCTCCATTACCTCATCGCTGCTCGCAATTGTCAGCGCTGCGCGAAACATGTTCAGCGGCAGCTGCGTGACCACTGCGGCGCCGATGCTTGCCTCACCCGACCAGCAGGCCAGCGCTCCCGATAGTGACGAAGGTCCCGCACTGAGCCGGACCTGATAGCTGGGTAGTCAGGGCGTGCCCGCTACGTGCCCGCGCGGAGGAGCCACCACGGACACGCACGGTCTCGCACAGCTAGCGCATCACCAGGCCCGCAGGTCAGCCAATACGCAGATGACGGCACTACAGCGCCACAGACTTCCCAAGCTGATAGGCCGTCCCGGGCGGCATGATGCAGAGCAGTTGAGATCGCGCGGGATATACCCGGGATGATCTTGAGTGACATGGTGGGTACGGTCGCTGAAAGCCCGGTTAGCGCCGCTGCCGGACAGAGAATCACGTACGCTCTTGAAAACCGTCGGCTTTGCGGGCGAGCTGGCAGCAGGGCCGGACCGTAGTCGCGGTGGTCGCCGTGCCATTAGCGTGCCATTAGCCCCGGTGAAATGGGGTTCCTCACGGTCATTCACGGACAGCTCGCCGCGCAGGTCAGGCCACTTAGAAGCACGGATTGCACAGATTCCCAACGATTCCCGTCACCCGCTCCACGAAGGACCAGGTCATCATGCTCCCGGACCTCAAATCCGTGGTCTGAGGGAGCTGACTCGGCCGATTCGGGCCATTAACGCGGCGGAACGAGTGGTGGCAGGTTGGCGGGCTGATCAAGCTGACAGTCTGCGTGTGCATCAACTCGCAGCGCTCAGCGGCTGTATGTCATCCAATGCTGCGCCAAGCCTGTCCTTCTCGACCTCAAGGTCGTAGCGCGCCTGCAGGTTCATCCAGAACCGCTCCGAGGTGCCGAAGTAGCGGGCGAGCCGTAGTGCGGTGTCGGCGCTGATACGACGCTGGCCGTGGACGATCTCGTTGATCCGCCTGGCTGGCACATCCACCGCTTTAGCCAGCCGGTACTGGCTCACATCAAGCGGTTCCAAGAACTCCACGAGCAGGATCTCGCCCGGGTGTACTGGCGGCATGATCGTGTCGGCTGTCATCGCTCCCTCCTCCTAGTGGTAGTCAACGATCTCGATGTCCTCTGGTCCTGCGTCGGACCAGAAGAAGCAAATCCGCCACTGCCGGTTTACCCGGATGCTGTACTGCCCGGCCCGGTCGCCGGTCAGCTTCTCCAGTCGGTTGCCTGGTGGCGCGAGCAGATCAGCCAAGATTTCTGCGGCGTCGAGCATGGCCAGCTTGCGCCAGGCGATGCGTTGCGTTGGTCCGTCCAGCCTCCGCGATCGCTTCCGGAGCCAGATGGCTTCGGTGTCCTTGTCTCTGAAGGATCGCAGCACACATTCTATAGTAGCGCGCCGCGTTATTAACGCAACACGTTACTATGGAGTAGACAGTGAGACATGGACCAGGAAACCAGGGTGCCCTCATCCGCCGACCCGGAGACTGTCGTGGTCGGGGGCGCCACTGAGAGCGATCTGCCCGCGATTGTGGACATCCTCAACTATGCGATCGTGAACTCAAATGCCACCCTCACTACTCAGCCCACAAGCCTTGCTGAACGGCGCGACTGGCTCAAGCGCTTCTCCCCGACAGGCCCTCACCGGCTCCTCGTCGCCCGGCGCGGGGGTCAGGTCCTCGGCTATGCCGCCAGTCAGCCCTACCGGGATCATGAAGGTTTCCGAGAGACCGTCGAGGTCAGCATCGCACTCGGCGCGCGGAGCCGCGGTCAGGGGATAGGTACGGCACTGTACCGCGCGTTGCTCGAATGCCTTGCCGACGAGCCAGTGCACGTCGCACTCGCAGGCATAGTCCTGCCCAATGACGCCTCGATCGCCCTGCACCGCAAGCTCGGCTTCACTGAGGTAGGGATCTTCCATGAGTGCGCCATCAAGAACGGTCAGTACCTCAGCTCAATCTGGATGGAGCGCCGGTTCCCGGGCCCCTAGCGGCCATTCACCGGGGGTGACGAGGGGGCAGCCACGGTCACTCAGGACCGCCAAGGACGCCAGGTCAGCGCCTCTGACGGCCGTGACCGCTGCGCTCCCCAAGCTGACAGTGCGGGTTTGATTCCCGTCACCCGCTCCACGGCGACATCAGGCTAGATCAAGTCAGTGCGGTAACCGGCGCCGAACGCGCGCCCGGCCATATCGGCCAGCGTGACGGCGACCAGACGCGCCTGCAGCGGAGGCCTGGAACCTGGCCTGGCCGTGAGCATGAACCGGCCGTGATACTGGCCGTTGCCGAAGACGCGCAGCTCGATCTCCTCCGCGGGCAGGCCCGACAGGTCAACGTCCCACCGCGAGTGGCCCACCCGCACGGTCCCGTCCGGCTCCAGGCGCGGCGGATGACCGAGCAGCGACCCGTACTCAAAGCGTGCTCTTTCCAGGTCCAGCAGGCCGACGAGCTGCGCCCTGACCCGGTCGGCCACCACATCAGGGACCGCCGTCGACGTCGCTAGCGAGGCAATCTCGTGGATCTGCTCGAGGTAACCAGCATCGGTGACCGTCACGACCTTCAGCCGCCGGGCCCGGGCCGCGAGCTGCGACACCGCCACGCCGGTAAGCAAGAGCAGGACGGCCGTCGTGACGTCCGCCGAGCTGCGAATCGTGAACCGGTAATACGGCACGGTGAAGAAGAAATCGAACCAGATAGCCGCCCACAACGCCGCCACGCCGCCCGCGACACGGCTCCCGGTCGCCGCTACCCCGACCACCACGACGACCAGCAGCAAGGCCACGTTGGTATTTGACCAGCTCGCCCGGAACGGCAGCAGGACCGCCGCCACCGCCAGCGGCGCCGCCAGCGCGGACAGGAGCGCGATGCGGTCCCTGGTCAGCCAGCGTGCCACTATCCCTCCCGCCCGGGCCGGGGCTGCTCGCGCCACAACTTCACCCCGCCGACGGCCAGCACCACCAGCGCCGGGACGAAAAACAACCCCGTATGAACGATCGAACCCGCAATTCCCGCCATCAGGACCAGCACTCCGACGACGGCAGCCAGCCTGCTCACCGGGGCCGGAGTGAACGCAGCCGCCGCAGCCAGCGGCGCCGGGGCGATGGCCAGCAACAGCGATGCCCATGTCACGGTCAGCGGATCGGCGCTGGTCAGCGCCGAGATGGTAATCAGCTGCGCGGCACCCGCAAGGATCAGCGCGCCCCGCCGCCACACCCAGCTCGGCGGGGCGGGGACCGGTGAAGAGCTCACCGGTGCGGAGGTGCTCGTGGCGACAGAGATGTCGGCGGGTGCGCTCTGCGTGGTCATGGGGTGCTCCTGGTGGACGACTTCGAGAGTCACGAATATCTTGCCGACCAGGCTTCCCGGCGCACCTAACCATCAGCGTAACCCCGCCAGCTTTGGCTGCCAAGTAGTCGCCAGGTAACTGCCGGTCCTCGGAAACAAACGGTCTCTCACGGTTATTCGCGAGGGCCCTGCGGGATGCTGACCATGGACTGCGCGGCTTCGTGTTCGCCGACCCCGACGGCAACCGGATCGATGTCGGCCAGCAGCTGTAACTCCAGCCGCGGGTGACCGGTTACCTCACCGGGAAATGGACACGGAAATCATCGCAGAACCTTGCTTCCGTTCGGACCGCTGAGGTGGGCCACCAGCGCCGGAGCCAGCGCTGGCTTGACCTCGACATCGGCGCCTACGGCTATGAGCAGTGGCGCGAGGGCGGGGGGATCGGGATGCTCGATCTGGATGGATTCGAGGACGAGCCCAGGTGGTGCTGATCTGGCGGGGTGTTCAGTGCCGCCCCAGCAAATGAGGAACGGGACCAGGGCGTCGGCCAGTACGTTAAGTGCCGCGCGCCACCGCAGGACCGTCCCTGCGGGACCGACTCGTTGCCCGTCGCCGACCTCGCCTGGATCGAAGCCGCGGCGCCGGGCCTGAGCGACCATCTCGTCGATATCGTCGCAGGCAAGCGCCCAGGCAACCAGGCCGCCGTGGGTGATGCTATCGAGTCCAAGCGGACGAGGCATGGGCGGCTCCGGCTGCTCGGGATCAGCCGCGATGATCTCCAGGTACGTACGGGGGCCAAGCGCGAGCAGCGCGTTGTGCGTGCCGGCCCCCATGTGCTTGCCACCCGCCTGAGCCCGGACGCCGAATCGTTCCTCCAAGTCGGCGACCGCTGTGGCGAGGTCGGGGGTGGCGTAGACGAGGTGGTCAAGCAGCACGTGAACCTCAATTCGGTACAGGGGCAGATCGAGACCGCGCTCTGGCGGTGGTGCGGACTAGAGCCGATCATGTTAACGGAATGCTAACAACGGGCGCGGATAACCCTGGATGCAGCTGGAACCCGGTCCGCTCATGCGAACACACCGCGGCCGCACGTGGCACGACTAAGGTTGGCTCACATGGCAGCCAAAGGGATCCCCGCGTCTGCTCACCAGAAATTGCTGGCTACGGGAAAGACGGAGAAATCAGGCACCGGATTTTGGCCGCGATCATGACGTGGCGATCACAGTAACGAACATGAACGGAGACCGATGAATGACACGGCTACCAGAATTTACGGCACGTCGTTACGGCAAGGTTTTTGATGCGATCGCGGCTGAGTACGACCGCCACCGTCCGTCTTATCCTGACGAACTCGTCGACCAAGCTTGCCGGGTCGCCGGGATCGGCAGCGGTGATCATGTGCTCGAGGTCGGGTGTGGCAGCGGCCAGCTGACGCGCGGCCTTGTCGCTCGGGGCCTGCGCGTCACAGCACTGGAACCCGGTACGAGCCTCATAGCACTGGCCAGGCTGAACCTGGAAGGTGCCGGAGAGGTGGAATTCGTGAACGCTCAGTTTGAGGATGCATTGCTGCCCCGCGAGCAGTTTCAGGCCGTGTTCTCTGCGTCCGCGTTTCACTGGGTTGACCCTAAGGTCAGCTGGCAGAAGGCCGCTGACGTGCTTGTTCCCGGTGGAACGCTCGCCCTCGTGCAATACTTCGGGCTTGCGGAGCCGGGTAGCAAGCGAGATCAGGAAGCGGCACTCGCTGCCATCAAAAAGGTCGCCCCTGACATTGGCGCTCATTGGCCGGCCTACCGGGATCTCGATGCCACGCTCGCTGGGGTAGAGCAACGCCGGGGCAACGTCTCAGCGGTATGGGCCTGGCTCGGCAGCTACGACATAGGGCAAGATTATGCCGGCCGATTGTTCGGTGATGTTCAGATGGCGGTCATGCCAAAGCTCATCGAGCATACTCCCGACGAGCTCACTGCTCTCGTTCGTACGATGTCGTTTTACGCTCGGCTTTCACCGGGCCAGCGTCAAGCCCTTGAACGTGAACACGAGGCCATTTATGAACACCTCGGGCGGCCGATTCGCGCTAGCACGGTCGCGGCTCTCGTCACGGCACGGCGCAGCGAGCCATGACGCGTCGCGGCCCCGGCTGGCTCACAGGATCCGGTTGTTGCCGCCGTCTATCACGAATTCAGATCCAGTGATGTAGGCGGCGGCACTCCTCTGGTAAATCCTCCGGCGCGCCGGACCTGACCGCCGGGAGGCTGGTAGCGGAGGAACGGGCGCGAGCAGGGCAGAGAGGGCGGCATGCTCAGACCGCGACGGCGGCCCCCAGGGCAGCAGCGACCTGCTCGCCGTGCTTGCGTGCCACGGTCGGGAAGGTTAGCCGCAATCCTTTGTCCTGCCCCTGGATGGCAAGTTCCACCTTCACGTTCAGTGCACCCTTGTCCACTCCGGCGACCGACACCGCGTCTCTAGGCAGGGTGAACAGCAGCTTGCCCGGTCGGCCAGTTACGGTCTCACCGTCGAAGAACATCAGCCGCTGGCTCGTCAAGGCTTGGCATAGACCGTCATCACGATCTGCTCGTCCGGCCGGAGGTGCGGCGCGGCCAGGTCGGCGACCATCTGTGCGCGCTTGTTGTTCATGGTGGCCTTTCAGTAGAATCCTGCTCGCCCGAACACGTAAGCGGCCCATGGTACGGGAGCTTAGGGTCAACGTGCGCACGGCCGGCCCGGCGCTATCGAGCACCTGAGCCTCTCCGCCACGGGCCTCGCCTGCGAGCATCGAAAGGCCCGTGCCCGTCAGGGACGGCTGACGATGCGAAGCAGCCGTCCAGTTTGTGTCGTGGCCCAGAGGGCGCCGGAAGTCGCCGCGACGAGGCTTTCGGATCCGGGTGTAGCGTGCAGCGTCTGAACGGTGAAGTCAGGGCTGATCCGGACCACCACTCCCTGCTCGAAATCCGCGACATAGAAGGCGCCGTTGCCGTAGCCGAACGAGTCGTCGGAGCCGCCCACCCGTAGCTGGCGCACGATGGCGCCGGTCCGCGGATCGATGGCGGTGACGACGCCGGTGTCGTGGTCGCCGGGGGAGGAAGCGGCGGGGTTGAAGTAGGAGCCGTAGGCCCAGACCAGGCCGCCGCCGGCCGCGACTCCGGCGATATCGACGTCCTGGCCGGCCGCGGTGATCCCGCGGATGGCGAGCCGGCTGGCGTCGGGCGCCAGGAAACCGACGCCAGCCAGGGACTCGGTCACCCAGATGCCGTCGGCGTTGACGACGGCCTGGCCGGATGACTCCGCCGGGATAGGCACCATGGCGGCCAGCCGCGAGGTGCGCGAGTCGATGACCGCGAGCCAGCCGCGATTGCTCACAACCCAGATCCGGCCACCGCCCGCGCTGATGCTGAACGGCAGGAAGAGCCGGCCGCCGTCAATCTTCGGGCCCGGCAGCGTCAGGTGGACCGTAGCGGTCGTCCGCCCGTTGCCTGGATTAACTCGGCTGACGGTGCCGGTCTGGAAATGCGCGATCCAGATCACCCCGGCGCTGATGGTCAGCGCTTGCGGATCATCCACTCCGAACCGCTTGATCACCGCGCCGCTCCCGGCCGCGACCTGCACCAGTTCGCCGGAGCTCCGCTGGTCTGCCGAGCAGTTCCGGATGCAGGTCAGGACCCACAGCGCCGACGGCGCCGCGGCGGCGGCGATCGGCGTGCCGTCGAGCTTGGTGTCCGCGGTCACGATCGAGGACGGCGGCACCGCGGCAGTGGACCGCGGGCTGGAAGGGTGATCGCTGCCCAACCCCCACCCGCCGGCGGCCAGAGCGGCCGCGCCGAGCACGGCCATCAGGCGCAGCCGCCGGCGCCGCTGGCGCTGACGGGCTTGCTTGATGACCGCCCAGGACGGCCGGCCCCATGGCCAGGCGAGATCGGCACCGGAAATGGACATGGAGCTACTATGATTAGCACCATGCTCGATGTCAAGGTCGATCGCGCCGAGCCGACTCCGCTGCATGATCAAGTCGCGGGCGAGATCCGCCGCGCGATCGCCGACGGCGAAGCCCTGCCCGGCGAGCGGCTTCCGCCGGCCCGCGACATGGCCGCCGTGCTCGGGGTCAACACGAACACCGTGCTCCGGGCGCTGCGACTGCTGCGCGACGAGGGTCTGCTTGAGTTCCGCCGAGGCCGCGGCATCCACGTCACGGGCACGCCGCAGCGCAGCGCGGTCCTGGCCAAAGCCAGCGAACTGATTCAATTCGCCCGTCAGCGCGGTTACCGTCCCGACGAGCTGGTGGAAATGATCCGCGGCCTGTCGCGCTAAGCCCGCTGCCGCCCGGCCACCCACACCATCCGCGTGGTGCGGACGGTGAGGTCGTCGCGCTGCCGGATGCCGTCCGGGCCGTCGCTGTCGAGCAGGGTGTCGAGCGTGGCTAGATCGTCGGCGGTTAGCTTGCCGTCCAGGCCGGACCGGATGCGTCGCAGCGTCGCCTCCGCGTAACGGCTGGTGGCGGGGGGCAGTGGCGGGGTCAGGTCGATGCCGAAGGTCCGCTCGGCCTCGACGGTGAAGCCGGCTCGGGTCAGCCGCGAGCCCCAGTCGGCGCCGAGATACGGGAGCTCGGTGGCCCGCATGTCGGCCAGGACGGCCTGGCAGCGTGTTTCGAGTCCCGGGCGGCCGAGACCGATGTCGTCGGGCAGGAAACGCGGGAAGGATTCAATCTCGGCCACCACCAGCCGGCCGCCGGGGAGCAGGGTGGCCAGTATCTCGGCCAGGACGCGATCGGGATCAGCCAGATGATGCATCGACGCGGACGCCCACACCAGGTCGGCGGGGCCGACGGCCGGCCAGGCCGCGTCCAGGTCGGCTTGGACCGTACGCACCCGGTCGGCCAGGCCGAGAACATCGGCTTTGCCCGTGACGCGGCGCAGCATCTCCGCGGATAGGTCAACCGCGATCGCCTCGGCCGCTCCGAAGCGCTCGAGCAGGGCGAAGGTTCCGGTACCGGTCCCGCTGCCCAGGTCGATGAGCCGGTGCGGAGGCCGGCCGCCGGCCAGCGCGCAGATCCAGCCGGTGACCTCGGACAGGTACGAATGCAGCACTTCGGCGTCCAGATCCACCAGCTCGGCCAGCGCTGATTCGCTGGTCTCGTCGGTGCCCTGGTGCAGGTGATGATGCTCCTGGTGGCTCATGCTCCGACCCTACCCGCGTCTTGCGTTACTGGCATAACATCTTGCGTATGACGCAAGAAAGCGATCTGGACGGCTTGGTCCGCCAGCGGATCAGGGGGCTGCGGGCGGCCCTGGGCTGGTCGCTCGACGATCTGGCCGCCCGCTGTTACCTGAGCCCGTCCACCCTGAGCCGGATCGAGACGGGCCACCGGCGGATCAGCCTGGACCAGCTGACCTCGATCGCCCGGGCCCTGGGTACCACTCTGGACCAGCTGGTGGAGTCCGGGTCCGACGACGACGTGGTGATCAGGCCGCAGCGCGATGAGGGGCGAGGGATCACCACCTGGTTGCTGAGCCGGGAGCCAGGCCCGCACGGCGTCACCGTGGCCAAGATGCGGATCACCCGGCCACCGCCCGCGCGCGGCACTGCGCAGCTGAAGGTCCATCCCGGCCAGGACTGGTTCACCGTCCTGTCGGGGACCATCGTGCTGCTGCTCGGCGAGCGGACCATCATGGTCGAGGCCGGCCAGGCGGCGGAGTTCTCCACCATGGTTCCGCATGCCTTCGGTGCCCACGGCGGCCCGGCGGAGGTCCTCGTCATCTTCGACCACGACGGCCAGCGAACCCACCTCAGCCCGGAAACCAGAAATGGTGATCGTGGATATCCAGCTTCTTCTGGCGAAGCTAACGATCCGCGATAAGCCAGGGGAGGGGACTACTTGACGCTGATCCTGGTGCCGAGCTCGGCCCCCTCGCAGATCTGCCGCATGACCCCCGCGGCGGCGACGTCGAACACGTGCATGGTCAGGGACTGCTCGTTGGCCAGCACGAACGCGCTGGTGTCCATGATGCGCACGCCTGCGGCCAGGGCCTCGTCATAGGTCAGCCTGGTGTAGCGCGCCGCGCCCGGATTCAGGTGCGGGTCGCTGTCGTAGACCCCGTCCACCCCGCGTTTGGCCACCAGCAGCGCGTCGGCGTCCAGTTCGAGCGCGCGCTGGACCGCCGGGTAGTCGGTGGTGACGTAGGGCTGGCCGATGCCGCCGGCCAGCAGCACGATCAGGCCACGTTCGAGGTGATGCACGGCCCGGAGCCTGATGAACGGCTCGGCGACGCTGTGGATCGGCACCGCGGTCATGACCCGGATGTCGGTGTCCGTCCTGGCGGTCAGCGCGCCGCGGAGCATCAGCGCGTTCATGATGGTGCCGAGCATCCCGATGTTGTCCGCCTCGGCCCGGCTGATGCCCCAGCCCTCGGCCATCCGGCCGCGGAAGTAGTTCCCCCCGCCGACGACGACGGCGACCTGCACGCCAAGATCGTGGACGGAAAGGACTTCCTCGGCCACCCGGGACAGGCTGGCCGGATCCACCCCGGAACTGCCCGATCCGGCGAGCGCCTCGCCGCTCAGCTTGACGACAACCCTGCGATAGCGAGGCACAGTCTCCCGACCCCCGTCCCGGCCGCCCGGCGTAGCGGTTCCGCTCACGGTACCGCACCGGTGGAGCTGGCCCGATGCCGTGTGGCGGGGCCGGGTGAATGTGATCTCGGACACGGAACCAGCAGATTTATCCCGAACGGTCCTTGGTGCGTGCGCCGAGCACCGCCCTTCCCCGGGGGCCTAACCGGCGTCAGGCCCGCCGGCGTCAGGCCCGCCGGCGTCAGGCCCGCCGGCGTCAGGCCCGCCGGCGTCAGGCCCGCCGGCGTCAGGCCCGCCGGCGTCAGGCCCGCCGGCGTCGTCCCCGCCGGCGCTATCCCCGGCGGCGTCGTCCCCGCCGGCGCCATCCCCGGCGGCGCCGGATCCGGCAGCGTCGTGCCCGCTGTGCTCCAGGCTCTCCGCCTCGCGCTTGACGCAGGCCTCGATCTCGGCTTCGGCGGCCTTGCGGTCCGCCCACGCTTCGGCCCGCACCATTTTGCCCGGCTCCAGCGCCTTGTAGACCTCGAAGAAGTGCTGGATCTCGAGCCGGTCGAACTCGGGGACGTGGTGGATGTCGCGCAGGTGCTCCATCCGCGGGTCGTGCGCCGGGACGCAGAGCACCTTGTTGTCCGCCCCCTTCTCGTCGTGCATCTGGAACATGCCGATGACCCGGCAGGTGATGAGGCAACCTGGGAAGGTGGGCTCGTCCAGAAGGACGAGCGCGTCGAGCGGGTCGCCATCGTCCGCCAGGGTGTCTTCGATGAAGCCGTAGTCCGCTGGGTACCTGGTGGAGGTGAACAGCATCCGGTCCAGCCGGATGCGTCCGGTGGCGTGGTCCATCTCGTACTTGTTGCGCTGCCCCTTGGGGATTTCGATGACAACCTCAACGTCCACGGTTTCGCTCCAGACTGGCCTGGGTGATTAACTCCATTGTCCACGCAATTCGCGGCCAGCACTCCGCTGACTCATCGGCGAGGTGATAGACCATGGCGCGCCGCACCCGCAGAGCGGCACTGCTCACGATAGCCATGATCAACGTATTCACCCTCGCGGCGGGCATCGCCGTGGTCCGCATGCTGCCGGCCCGGCTGGCGGCCTTGCGTGTCCCCATCGTCGCAGCCGGCCGGGTGGCCGGCCCGGGCGCGGTGCTGGCCACCGGGACCCAGCGGGGTGCGCTGCCGACCGCGAGCGGGCTGCGCTCGGCCCTGGCGGCCTCGTTGTCGACGGCGGCGCTCGGCCCGGACGTCTCGGCGCTGGTCGCCGATCCGGTCACCGGCCGGGTCCTGCTGTCCGAGCAGGGCAGCCAGAGCTCGACCCCGGCGTCCACGGAGAAACTCGTCACCTCCCTGGCCGCGCTGGCCGTCCTCGGCGGCGGCGCCAGGTTCAGCACCCGGGTGGTACACGGCGCCACCCCGGACCGCGTCATCCTGGTCGGCGGGGGTGACCCGACGCTGGCGGTGAACGCGTTCCCGGCCTCGGACTATCCCAAGCCCGCCACGCTGGCCGCGCTGGCCGCGGCCACGGCGCGGGCGCTGAAGGCCCAGCATCGGACGACGGTCAGCCTCGGCTACGACACCTCGCTGTTCACCGGCCCGCCGCTGGCGCCCGGCTGGCCGGACAACTACGTCAGCACGGGAAACGTCACGCCGATCGTCTCTCTCGAGGTGGACCAGGGCCGGCTGGGCCTGGCCGGGGCGCCGGAGGACTCCGACGACCCCTACAACCTGCGGCCGCGCAGCACCGACCCGGCGGCCGTGGCGGCGTCGGCGTTCGCCGCCCTGCTCACCGCGGACGGCATCGGGATCAGCGGAACCCCGGTGACACAGACGGCGCCGCCGCGCGCCCCGGCCATCGCCAGCGTGTCCTCACCGCCGCTGTCGGCCATCGTGGAGCAGATGCTGCAGGAGAGCAACAACGTGGTCGCGGAGGAGCTGGCCCGCCAGGTCGCGGTGGCGACCGGCCAGCCCGCCTCGTTCAGCGGCGCGGCCGCGGCAGTGACCGCCGAGCTGCGGCGGCTCGGCGTCACCGGCGGCCTGTCCATGGTGGACGGCAGCGGGCTGTCCCCGCAGGACGCGATCGCCCCGGCCACCCTGGTCAAGGTGGTGGAGCTCGCGATGGCCCGGCCGGGCTTGCGGGCGCTGCTCGCGGGCCTGCCGGTGGCGGGTTTTTCCGGCACGCTGCACGCCGGCCAGAGCGTGTTCAGCGCGATCGGCGGCGCGGCTCTGGGCACGGTACGGGCCAAGACGGGCAACCTGGACACCGTGACCACCCTGGCCGGCCTGGTGTCTGACCAGGGCGGAACGACGCTGGTCTTCGCGTTCATGGCCGACCGGGTCCCAGCTGCGGCGATGCTGAGGCAAGCGGCCAGCGCCATCGACGAGGCCGCGGTCGCGCTAGCCGCCTGCGGTTGCCGGTGACGGAGGCTCGCCAGACCTAACGTACGGTTGGACTGTGAGCAGCACGCAGATGATCGACTGGGACATCGCCATCTCCACCGGGACCCGGTGGGCCAGGCCCGGGCCGCAGGTAAGCCTGGCGGAGGCGCGGCGGACGGTCTCAGAACTACGCGACCTGGCCGGCGCCGTGCAGCAGCCGGTCCACGAGGTCACCGGAATGTCGGCCGGTGTCGACGGCTCGCTCGGGCGAGTCGCGGTGGTCGACAGGCCCGGCTGGATCAGGGCGAACGTGGACGGCTTCCGCGTTGTCCTTGAGCCCCTGGTCGAGCAGCTGAAGGAACGCGCGCCGGGCTCCGGCGGGTCGTCCGGGGCTCGCTCGCCCGGAGCCGTGATGACCGCGGTCGGCTCCCGGGTGACCGGTATCCAGGCCGGGCTGATCCTGGCCTACCTGTCGTCCCGCGTGCTCGGCCAGTACGAGCTCTTCCTGCCGCCCGAGGCATCGCCGGTGAACGGTGATCAGCCGGGCCGGCTCACCCTGGTGGCGCCCAACATCGTCATGGTCGAACGCGAGCTTGGCGTCGACACGCATGATTTCCGGCGCTGGGTGTGCCTGCACGAGGAGACTCACCGGCTGCAGTTCACCGCGGTTCCCTGGCTGCGGGACTACGTGCAGGGCCAGATGACCAAGTTCCTGCTCGCCTCGGAACTCGACCCGGCGGCGATCTTGCACCGGCTGCGGGCGGCCGCCGACGCGATGGCAGGCGCGGTGCGCGGCGGCGACGGCGGCAGCCTGATCGATGCGGTGGCCACCCCGGCGCAACGCGAGATCATGGACCGGCTCACCGCGGTGATGACGCTGGTGGAGGGGCATGGCGACTACGTCATGGACGCGGTCGGGCCGCAGGTCGTCCCCTCGGTCGAGCACATCAGGGAACGGTTCAACTCGCGCCGCGGTTCGAGCGGCCGGGTCGAGCAGACGGTCCGCCGCATCCTCGGTATCGACCTGAAGATGAAGCAGTACGCCGAGGGTTCCCGGTTCGTCCGCGCGGTCGTGGACGAGGTCGGCATGGACAGCTTCAACAAGGTATGGACGTCGCCGGACACGCTGCCGACCAAGGCGGAATTCGCCCACCCGCTTCAGTGGGTGGAGCGGGTCGTGTCCGGCTCTTGACCCGATGGGTCCCGGCCCGGCGGTCGCCGAGGTCCGTCACGCGGTGCGGGCCGCTCTGACCGACCTGGCCGCCGGCCAGCTGGTGCTCGTCGCGTGCTCCGGCGGCGCGGATTCGCTCGCGCTGGCCGCCGCGACGGCTTTCGCGGCCCCGCGGCTTGGCCTGCGGGCCGGCGGCGTGACCGTGGACCACGGGCTGCAGTCAGGCTCCTGCGACCGCGCGGCAAACGTGGCGGCACTGCTCAGCGGGCTCGGCCTGGACCCGGCCCGCAGCCTGACGGTCACGGTCGGGACGGCCGCGGGGCCTGAGGCTGCGGCCCGGGCGGCCAGGTACTCGGCGCTGGACGCGGCGGCCAGCGAGCACCAGGCCGCCGCGGTCCTGCTCGGGCACACCCTGGACGATCAGGCCGAGACGGTCCTGCTCGGGCTCGCCCGCGGATCCGGCGGCCGGTCGCTGGCCGGGATGCCCGCGCGCCGCGGCGGGTACCGCAGGCCGCTGCTTGCGGTCCGCCGGACGGTCACCGAGGCCGCGTGCGCCGAGCTGGGGCTCGAGCCCTGGCAGGATCCGCATAACCGCGATTTCCGCTACGCCCGGGCCCGGGTGCGGCACCAGGCGCTGCCCGCCCTGGAGGCGGCGCTCGGACCCGGGGTGGCGCAGGCGCTGGCCCGCACCGCGAGCCAGCTGCGCACCGACGCGGAATGCCTCGATGATCTCGCGTTCGCCGAAAGCGGACAGCTCCGCGGCGATTGCTCCGACCCGGCTGGGCTGGACGGGACGTGGCTGCGCGGGCTCCCGGCGGCGATCAGGACGCGGGTGCTGCGCGATGCGGCGATCATGGCGGGCTGCCCGCACGGCGCGCTCACCGCGGGACACATCGAGGCGATCGCGGCCCTGGTCACCGGCTGGCGCGGGCAGCGCTGGGTCGACTTGCCCGGTGGCGTGCGGGCCCGGCGTCGTGATGGCAAGGTGTGGTTCACCAGCACCGCGGCAGGTCTTTGAAAAGGGGTGGCGAGTCGGTTGGACGACAATGACATGGGGCCTGACCTGAAGCAGGTTCTGATCACCACCGAGCAGTTGCAGGCTCGCATCAGCGAGCTGGCGGCCCAGATCGACGCCGACTACGCCGGCCGCGACCTGCTGCTCGTCGGCGTGCTGAAGGGCGCCGTCATGGTGATGGCCGACCTGGCTCGCGCGATGCACCTGCCGGTGCAGATGGACTGGATGGCGATCTCGTCCTACGGCTCGGGGACCAAATCCTCCGGCGTGGTCCGCATCCTCAAGGACCTCGATATCGACATCACCGGCCGGCACGTGCTGATCGTCGAAGACATCGTGGATTCCGGCCTCACGCTGTCCTGGCTGGCGGGCAACCTGCGCTCGCGCTCGCCCGCGTCGCTGGCCGTGTGCGCCATGCTCCGTAAGCCGGGATCCGCCCAGATGCAGGTGAATGTGGCCTACACGGGTTTCGACATCGGGGACGAATTCGTGGTGGGCTACGGCCTTGACTACGCTCAGCGTTACCGGAACCTGCCGTTCATCGGGACGCTGGCCCCAGCCGTCTACGGGGGTGGTTAGGCCGGGGCGGCGGGGGAACACAATCCGCCAGGGAAAGCGTTTACTTTGCAGGCGTTGCACCCGGGCGGTGTACCGTCAATGCTTGCGACTCGCGGCCACTGCCGAACATGGGCTGCGAGGATGGGATTCATGGCCATCCCGCCGGAGGTCGACGGGATCTGATGCTGGTCAGGAGGGAACGGTCCCGGGCCGACGGGACCGCTCATCGATGGAGCTAAGGCGCTTTCTCCGCGCACCGCTGCTGCTCATCGCCGTGGCAGTGCTGCTGTTGCTTTTCGTGCTTGACTACGCGAATTCGGGCAGCACCTACCAGCAGACGGATACGTCCAACATCGTCAAGCTCATCGATCAGGGCCAGGTCAAGAGCGCGCTGATCGTCGACAAGAACCAGACGATCCAGGTCACGACCAACGCTGGCAAGAACCTCGAGGCGTCGTGGGTCTCCGGTCAGGGCCTGCAGCTGCAGAATGAGCTGCAGACGCAGTACGACAAGGGCAATCTGAAGGACGGATACAACGTTAGTATCCCGAAGAGCAACGCCCTGCTCGACCTGATCCCGACGGCCCTGATCTACCTGGTCATCTTCCTCGTCTTCTTCTTCATGCTGTCGCAGATGCAAGGCGGCGGCAACCGGGTGATGAACTTCGGCAAGTCCCGCGCCAAGCTGATGACCAAGGACACGCCGAAGACCACGTTCGCCGACGTGGCCGGCGTGGACGAGGCCATCGAGGAGTTGCAGGAGATCAAGGAATTCCTGCAGACTCCGGCGAAGTTCCAGGCGATCGGGGCCAAGATTCCCAAGGGCGTGCTGCTCTACGGCCCGCCCGGCACCGGCAAGACGCTGCTCGCCCGGGCGGTGGCCGGCGAGGCCGGGGTGCCGTTCTACTCGATTTCCGGCTCGGACTTCGTCGAGATGTTCGTCGGTGTCGGCGCGTCCCGGGTCCGTGACCTGTTCGAGCAGGCCAAGGCGAACGCTCCGGCGATCGTGTTCGTGGACGAGATTGACGCGGTGGGGCGGCATCGCGGGGCCGGCCTCGGCGGCGGCCACGACGAGCGCGAGCAGACGCTGAACCAGATGCTGGTCGAGCTGGACGGCTTCGACACCAAGGGCGGCGTCATCGTCATCGCCGCCACCAACCGGCCCGACATCCTGGACCCGGCGCTGCTGCGGCCCGGCCGTTTCGACCGGCAGATCGTGGTGGCCCAGCCGGACCTGGCGGGCCGCAAGGGGATCCTGCGGGTGCACGCCAGGGGCAAGCCCATCGCCCCTGGCACCGACCTGGACATCATCGCCCGGCGTACGCCCGGGTTTACCGGCGCCGACCTGGCTAACGTGATCAACGAAGGCGCGCTGCTGACCGCGCGGAACAACGGCAAGCAGATCACCATGGAGGCGCTGGAAGAGGCCATCGACCGGGTCATGACCGGCCCGGAGCGCAAGAGCGTCCTGCTGTCGGAGAAGGAGCGGAAGGTCATCGCCTACCACGAGGGCGGCCACGCGCTGGTCGGCCACGCGATGCCGCACGCCGATCCGGTGCACAAGGTGACGATCATCCCGCGCGGCCGGGCGCTCGGCTACACCAGCGCGCTGCCCACCGAGGACAAGTTCCTGGTCACCCGGGCCGAGATGCTCGACCAGCTGGCCATGCTGCTCGGCGGCCGCACGGCCGAGGAGCTCATCTTCCACGAGCCGACGACCGGCGCCGCCAACGACATCGAGAAGGCCACCCAGATCGCCCGCGGCATGATCACCGAGTACGGCATGAGCGAGCGCCTGGGCGCGCGCAAGTTCGGCAACGGCGACGCTGAGCCGTTCCTGGGCCGGGACATGTCGCACGGCCGTGACTACTCCGAGGAGGTCGCCTCCACCATCGACGAGGAGATCCGCCGGCTGATCGAGTCGGCTCACGACGAGGCCTGGGAAGTACTCGTCGAGTACCGCGAGGTGCTCGACTCGCTGGTGCTGCGCCTGCTTGACCAGGAGACCGTGAACCGCACCGAGGTTCTTGAGATCTTCTCGACCGTGCAGAAGCGGCCGGTCCGCGGTTCCTACACCGGCTACGGCAAGCGACTGCCCTCGGACCGCCCGCCGGTCTTGTCGCCCAAGGAACTGGCCCTGGCGGCGGCCGACCCCGGTGCCGGTAACGGCAACGCGGCGCTGCCCGCCAACGGCCAGTCGTTCGGCTACAACCAGCCGAACGCGGGCACGGGCTACGGCAACGAGCCAGGCCACGGCGAGACCAGCGGCAACGCATGACCCAGGAAGCTAAAAGCGGCGGTTTCGACCTGCCGCGAATTGAGCGTGCGGTCACCGAGATCCTGCTCGCGATCGGCGAGGACCCGGACCGGGACGGCCTGCGTGATACCCCCGCCCGGGTCGCCCGGGCCTACGCCGAGCAGTTCGCCGGGCTGGGGCAGCACCCGGCGGACGTGCTCACCACCGTTTTCGACGCGGGTCATGACGAGATGGTCATCGTCCGCGACATCGAGATGTACGCGACCTGTGAGCACCACCTGGTCCCGTTCTTCGGGGTGGCGCACATCGGCTACATCCCGAACGTCAAGGGCCAGATCACCGGGCTCTCCAAGCTGGCCCGCCTGGTGGACGTCTACGCCCGGCGTCCGCAGGTGCAGGAACGGATGACCAGCCAGATCGCCGACGCCCTGGTGGCGACGCTGGAGCCGCGCGGGGTGGTGGTGGTCATCGAGGCGGAACACCTGTGCATGGCGATGCGGGGGGTGCGCAAGCCGGGCGCGCGGACGGTGACCTCGGCGGTGCGCGGCTCTTTCCGCGACAACGACGTGACCCGCGCCGAGGCGATGAGCCTGATCTACGGGTCGCGCTGAATGTACCGGCTGCGCTGAATTTTCGGCTGCGCTGAATTACCGCCCGTCCGGCTGAACGTAAACGCCTCCAGCCGCGTCTATGAGGTAAGCGGTCGCCGCGAGGCCGCCAGGGGGATCAGCCAAGAATTTTCCTGCACTTCCCGGTGGTGGCGGCTGTCTGCGTCCCGGCCGCCGGGACTTTGCCTAGGCTTGGAGGTACCGTGAACGCAGGACGCGGGGTGGTGTGATGGCTACGCTGACCCATCGTGATCCAGGGCCTGACAAGAAAGCCGCCGATATGAGCGACAGCGACGAAGCTGGGCAACCTAAGGGCGCGAGCCTGGCCGTGGCCAAGGGCGGCTCCGCGCCTGCTTCGGCGGCGAACTTCGCCGACCGCGGGCGTCAGCGTTCCTGGGTGCCGATCAGCGCGGCGCTGCTCACCATGCTCATCGGCTTGTCGGACGTCATCGCCATCTTCAAGCCGGGCTGGCCGCATCGGCTGCACAAGCTGAACTACCTGATGCCGGGGACGCTGACCAACGTCGCCCGGAGCAGCGACGTGATCATCGGGCTCTTGCTGCTGCTGCTGGCGCACGGCCTGCGGCGCAGGAAACGGCGGGCCTGGCAGGCGGTGACCGCGCTGCTCGCCTTCGACGTGGGCATCCATCTCTTTCACTACTCCCAGCGGATTCCCACCACGGTCGTCGCGCTGCTCGAGATCGTCGCGCTGCTCTATTTCCGCAACGAGTTCTACGCCGAGGGGGACCACCGCAACCGCTGGCGGGCGCTGCGAACCTTCGTCGGCCTGGTCGTGGCGGACGTCGTCATCGGGCTGACTTACATCCTGCTGGCCAAGGGGCTGGAGGAGAACTACTCGCTGAGCACCCGGGTGTGGGAGGTCATCACCGGCCTGGTCGGGGTGTCCGGACCCGTGCAGTGGACGCCGGAAGCGCGGGGCGACCTGTTCAACATCTTGACCAGCGCGCTCGGCATTTTCACCCTGATCGTGACCGCGTACCTGTTCCTGCGGCCGGCCGAGCCGCGGGCCCGGCTTGGCCGGGCCGACGCCGACCGGGTCAGGGAACTGCTGGCCAAGCACGGGGACCGGGACTCCCTCGGCTATTTCGCCCTGCGAAACGACAAGAGCGTGATCTGGTCGCCGACCGGCAAGGCCTGCATCTGCTACCGGGTGGTGTCCGGGGTGATGCTGGCCAGCGGCGACCCGATCGGTGACCCGGAAGCGTGGCCGGGCGCGATCGGCCCGTTCCTGGACGAGGCGGCCCGGCACGCCTGGGCGCCCGCGGTAATGGGGTGCAGCGAGCTCGGCGCGGAGGTGTGGTGCCGTGAGGGCGACCTGACCGCGCTCGAGCTCGGCGACGAGGCGATCGTCAACATCGCCGACTTCAGCCTGTCCGGCCGGTCGATGCGAAATGTCAGGCAGATGGTCAACCGGGTGGCCAAGAACGGCTACGTCGCCGAGGTCCGCCGGGTCGGCGATATCCCGCGGCCGGAGCTCGACGCGATCGTCAAGGCCGCCGATTCCTGGCGCGGCAGTCAGACCGAGCGCGGCTTCTCGATGGCCCTGGGCCGGATCGGCGCGAACGGCGACGACCAGTGCGTGCTCGTGACCGCGAAGGAAAACGGGGCGGTCCGTGCGGTCCTGCAGCTGGTCCCCTGGGGCGCCGACGGCCTTTCCCTTGACCTGATGCAACGAGACAAGGGCGCCCAGCCCGGGCTGAACGACTTCCTCATCGTGGAGACCATTAAGGCCGCCTCCGGCCTGGGCGTGAAGCGGATATCGCTGAACTTCGCGGTCTTCCGGGCCGCACTCGAGCGGGGCGAGCGGATCGGGGCCGGCCCGGTGCTCAAGGCCTGGCGGTCGGTACTGATCTTCATGTCCAAGTGGTTCCAGATCGAGTCGCTCTACAAGTTCAACGCCAAGTTCTGCCCGGTCTGGCAGCCGCGGTTCTTCGTCTTCCCCAGCAGCCGGGACGCGCCGCGGATCGCGCTGGCCGCCCTCCAGGCGGAGGCGTTCCTGGTCCGCCCGCAGGTGGAGCTGAACCGGATCGCCCGCCGTATCGCCCGCAAACTAGGCCTAGCCAAGCTCCGCCGCCGCTGGCAGGCCCGCCAGACCAGCACACCCCGCAAGGCCCCCCTTGCCCCCCCGTGAGGAACCCCCCAGGGGGTACGAGGGGCCAGGGGAAGACCGGAGCGCCCCCCGTGAGGGGGGCCCCGGGGGGTACGGGGGGGCGGGCAGCCCCCCCGTGAGCAGGGGGGGACAGGGGGGGATCGTCCCCCCGGGGCAACACTGCCTGGTGATGGGGGTGGTGAACGTCACGCCCGATTCCTTCTCCGACGGCGGCCGGTGGTACGGCGCGGACGCGGCCATCGCGCACGGCCTGGAGCTGATGGCCCAGGGCGCGGACATCGTGGACGTCGGCGGCGAGTCCACCCGGCCCGGGGCCCAGCGGATATCCCAAGACGAGGAGCTACGGCGGATCGGCCCGGTGGTGACCGAACTCGTCAAGGCCGGTGTCCCGGTGTCCATCGACACGATGCGGGCGCCGGTCGCGGAGTTCGCGCTGAACGCGGGTGTCCAGCTCGTCAACGACGTCAGCGGCGGCCTGGCGGACCCGGACATGCCCCGGCTGGTCGCGGCGGCCGGGGTTGGCTACGTGGTGGTGCACTGGCGCGGCCACAGCCGCCAGATGTACTCCCGGGCGCAATACGCCAACGTGGTGCGTGAGGTCCGCGACGAGCTGGCCCAGCGAGTGGACGCGGTGATCGAGGCGGGGGTGGACCCCGGCTGCATCGTGCTCGATCCCGGTCTCGGCTTCGGCAAACGGGCCGAGCACAACTGGCCGCTGCTCACCCACCTGGCCGAGCTGGCGCAGATCGGGGCGGCCACCTTCCCCGTCCTCGTCGGGGCGTCGAGGAAGCGTTTCCTCGGCCATCTGCTGGCCGGGCCGGACGGTGCGCCGCGGCCGTTCGAGGATTGCGACGGGGCCACAGTCGCGATCACGGCGCTGGCCGCCACCGCGGGCGCTTGGTGCGTGCGCGTCCACCAGGTACCGCTGAACGCGGACGCGGTCCGGGTCGCGGCCGCGTGGCGGGCGGCCGGGCCGGACGCCGCCGCCCAGCCCGCCGCCCAGCCCGCCGCCCAGTCCGCCGCCCAGTCCGCCGATCCGCCGCTGTCGGTCACCGGACGGCCGTGACCGGGCGGCGCGTGGTGCTGGCCATCGGAGCTAATCTCGGCGACCGGCTAGGTACCCTTCAGGCATGCGTGAACGCCATCGGCAGGCTTCCGGGCACTGACGTGCTGGCCATCTCGCCCGTGTACCAGACCGCCCCGGTGGGCGGCCCGCCGCAACCCGACTACCTGAACGCGGTGCTGGCCGCGGCGACCGGCCTGGGCCCGGGTGAGCTGCTCGAAGCGGCGCACGGCATCGAGGCCGGGTTCGGCCGGGTCCGGGAGGTGCGGTTCGGGCCCCGCACGCTCGACGTCGACATCATCAGCTACTCCGGCGAGGTCAGCGACGACCCGATGCTGACCCTGCCGCACCCCCGCGCGCACGAGCGCGCCTTCGTGCTCGCGCCGTGGCTCGATATCGACCCCGAGGCCACTGTGCCCGGATGGGGGCCGGTCCGGGCACTGCTTGCTGGCCTGGACGCCGGCGGCATCCGGCGCCAGCCCGGCATGGTGCTACTGCCTCCCCCGGGCGGCCCGGCGGCTGAGGGCAGATGAAGCCGACCCGTCCAGCCGCGCTGGCCCTGATCGCGGTCATCTTCGCCGTACTGACCTGGCTGCTGCTGCGGTTGCTCTACCAGCGGCTGCCGCCGTTGCCGTGGTCCGGAGTGCCCGCGCTGCTGCTGGCGGCCGCGGCGGAAACCTTGATCGGCCGGGACCTGCGGGCCAGGATCGCCGGGCGGCAAGCGGGCAAGCGGGCCGAGCCGCTGTTCGTGTCGCGGATGGTCGCGCTGGCCAAGGCCAGTTCGCTGGTGGCCGCGGCGGTGGCCGGGCTCGCGGCGGGTTTCGACATCTACCTGAGCGGATCCCTGACCGCCGCGGTGCCGCGCCAGGACGCGCTCACCGCGGCCCTGACCCTCGCCGCCGCCGTCGTGCTCGCCTGCGCCGCGCTCTTCCTGGAGAACTGCTGCCGGGTGCCGGACCTTCCCGGCCGCGGCCAGGACGACCAGCCAGGCTCGCCGCGCTGATCCCGGCCCGCGGCGCGGCCACGGGATAAAGACGCAGCGCCGGAGCACGCACCGGAGTCCGTTCGGAATATTTCCGTGGCTATCCTGGTCAACGCAGTGCCCGCCGTCCGGTACCCCGCAGGACTGGAACGAAATGAAGCCTGATCATCGCCTGCCCGCCGAGCCAGGGCGGGCCGCACCGCACCCGGCCCGGCTCGCCGTCGGCATCATCGGCGCGGGCAAGGCAGGCACCGCGCTCGGCGCGGCGCTGCGCCGGGCCGGCCACCAGGTGGTCGCCGCGTCCGCGGTATCGGACGCCTCGGTGGCCCGGGCCAGGGTGAACTTTCCCGATGTCGTCATCGCCGAGCCCAGCCAGGTGCTGCGCCGGGCCGGCCTGGTCCTGCTCACCGTGCCCGATGACGCGCTGCCCGGCCTGGTCGCCGGGCTGGCCGCGACCGGAGCACCGGTGCAAGGCCGCATGCTGGCCCAGGTGAGCGGACGTTACGGGGTGAGCGTGCTCGAACCCGCCACCCGGCTGGGTGCGCTGCCGCTGGCGCTGCATCCGGTGATGACGTTCACCGGGCGCAGCGACGACGTCGACCGGCTGCACGGCACGTGCTTCGGGGTGACCGCTCCCGATGTGCTCAGGCCCGCGGCCGAGGCCCTGGTCATCGAGATGGGCGGCGAGCCGGTCTTCATCGCCGAGGAAAACCGTGATCTGTACCACGCGGCGCTGGCGGGTGCGGCGAACCACCTGATCACGCTGGTGGCTCAGGCCACGGACCTGCTCACCACCGCGGGCGTGCCGGACCCGGCCCGGCTTCTCGGCCCGCTGATGTCGGCCTCCCTGGACAACGCGCTGCGGTTCGGCGACGCCGGCCTGACGGGTCCGGTCGCCCGCGGCGACGCGCAGACGGTGGCCGCGCACGTGAGCGCGCTCGAGGCCGCGCCGTCGGCTTCGGCGGCCGCGGTCGCCGCCTACATCGCCATGGCCCGGCTGACCGCGGACCGCGCCCTGGCGGCCGGGCTGCTCAAGCCGGCCGACGCGGAGCGCCTGCTCGACGTGCTCGGCGGCCGCCCGTGAGCGCCCCGGCGCTGGCCCGGACGAAAGCCGACCTGGCCGCCGTGCGGGCGGGGCTGGACGCGCGCGGCGGTCCCGTCGTGCTTGTGCCCACTATGGGCGCGCTGCACGTCGGTCACCGGACCCTGCTGCGGGCGGCCCGGACCCTGGCGGGGCCGGACGGCAGCGTGATCGTGTCGATCTTCGTCAACCCGCTCCAGTTCGGGCCGAGCGAAGATCTCGATCGCTACCCGCGCACGCTGGAGGAGGACCTGACCATGTGCGCCGCGGCGGGGGTGGATCTGGTCTTCGCCCCGTCCGCGGCGCACATGTATCCCGGCGGCAGGCCGGAGGTGACCGTCGAGCCCGGGCCGGCCGGGCGGGTCTTCGAGGGTCAGTTCCGGCCGGGTTTCTTCGACGGCGTGCTGACCGTGGTGCTGAAGCTGCTGCACCTGACCCGGCCGGCCGTGGTGGTCTTCGGGGCCAAGGACGCGCAGCAGCTTGCGCTTGTCCGCCGCCTGGTGACCGACACGGACCTGGAGATCGCCGTCGAGGCGGTGCCCACCGTGCGCGACGCCGACGGGCTGGCCACCTCGAGCAGGAACCGTTACCTGTCCGCGGCCGAGCGGACGGTGGCGCTGGCCCTGCCGCGAGCCCTGCGGGCCGGCCAGGCTCGGGCGGCCGGAGGCGCGACGGCGGTGCTCAGCGCCGCCCAAGAGGTGCTGACGGCCGAGCCTGCCCTGGCCGTCGACTACGTCGCGGTGGTCGACCCGGGTACGTTTACCGCGGTCCGGCCGCCGCACGCCGGGCCCGCGCTGCTGATCGCGGCGGCCAGGGCAGGCGGTACCCGGCTGATCGACAACGTGCCCGTGGTGCTGCCGGCCGGACTCGCCGAGCCGGCCGGGACCGGCCCAGCTGACGCGGCCAGGGAAGGGCGGGCTCAGCATGCTGCTGACCATTGACATCGGAAACACCAACACGGTTCTCGGCGTATTCGACTCCGACCGGGTGATCGAGCACTGGCGGATCGCGACGGTCCCTGACCGGACCGCCGATGAGCTTGCCGTCGTCCTGCACGGCTTGCTCGCAGCCAGCACCGCCTTTGCCGAAAGGGATATTCACGGTATATCGCTGTGCTCAACCGTGCCTTCGGTGCTGCGCGAGATGAGAGAGATGTGCGAGCGCTATTACGGAGACCTGGAAACGGTCATCGTCGAGCCCGGGGTAAAGACGGGTGTCCCGGTGCGGACCGACAACCCCAAGGAAGTCGGCAGCGACCGGATCATGAACTCGCTCGCCGCGGTGTACCTTTACGGCGGCCCGGCGATAGTCGTGGATTTCGGCACCTCGACAAACTTTGACGCGGTGAGCGTGCGGGGGGAGTTCGTCGGCGGTGCGCTGGCACCTGGAATCGAGATATCCGTGGACGCGCTGTCACGCCGGGCCGCGCAGTTGCTTAAAGTCGAGCTGACCAGGCCACCTCGGGTCATCGGGAAAAACACCGTGGAGTCCTTGCAATCCGGCATCGTCTACGGGTTCGCCTCGCAGGTGGAGGGAATTGTCCGTCGGATGGCGCGCGAGCTGTCGCCCGATGACCCAAGCGCGGTCACCGTCATCGCCACCGGCGGGCTGGCCTCCTTGGTCATCGACGAGGTCAGCGTCATTGACACTTTCGAGCCCTGGCTCACCCTTATCGGCTTGCGGCTGGTCTACGAAAGGAACGCCGGCCAAGCCAGACCCGGGGGCTGAGATGACGCCTCCGCGGCCGCCTCAGCCTATCCGGACGGCGCCGGCGTAGGCGCTCCAGTAGATCGGCTCAACCTTCACCGTCTGGCCGAAGTCGGGAGCATCGATCATCAGCCCGTTGCCGACGTAAATGCCGACGTGGCTGATGTCGGCGAAGAAGAAGACCAGATCACCCGGCTCCAGGTCGGCGCGGGCCACGTGCATGCCTGAGTTCCACAGGCTGCCTGTATAGTGCGGCAGCGCGATGCCTTCCTGGGCGTAGGCCCACACGACCAGCCCGGAACAGTCAAATTCGCCCGGCCCCGCCGCGCCCCAGATATAGGGGTCACCCCGCCTGGTCATCGCCGCCTGCAGGGCCTGACCCCCGACGGTATTGGCGGTCGGGATACTGATGTCGGGATAATTCCCGGTCTGGGTGAAAACCGCCATCGCCTGCTTCATGGCCACGCCGTTGATCACATCAATCTTGGCGTCGATGGCTTGTTTCTTGGCGTTCATCTGCGCCTGCAGCGCCTGCACCGCCGCCACCTGCTGGTCGGCGGTCTGCTTGGCCCGCAGCGCCTGGCTGACCTCGTTGCTCAGCGTATTGACCTTGGTGCCGCTTGACTGGTCGAGTTCGGTGATCGTGGACGCCTGGCTCAGGAATTGTTCTGGATTCCCTGTGGTCAGCGCCTGGAGCGTCGGGTCGAGCCCGGAGTTCATGTAGTTCTCGGCCGCCAGCTGGGCCACCGCCTGCTGGCTGACGGTCAGCGCGGACGCGCCCCGGGCGGCGGCATTCTCGGCGATCCTGGCGTCCGACTGGGCCTGGGTGAGCTGGATACGCAGGCCGTCGTACTGCTCGCTCAGCGCGTTGATCTGGAACTCAAGCTGTTTGGCCTGCGCCACCAGGGTGGTCAGGCCCGGCTTGGGCGCCGTGGTCTGCGCCGCGCTGCTCCCGGCCGGCAGGACCAGGGCGAGCGCAGCCGTGACCGCCGTCAGGCAGGCGGCTCCGCTGATTTTGCGCACAGCGATGCACAATATTGGAATCAACGCCCGGCTGCCACCGACTAGGAGAAGTTTTACCCTGGCCGCCCACGGCCGCCGGCCTGGGCCGCTGCGCCAGCGGCTATCGTAGACCGCGCTATGGCGTACACGATCAGGCCCGCGCGCACGCGCGACGTGCCCGTGATCCGGAAGCTGGTCGACGGCAATGTTGAGTCTGGACGTTTGCTGAGTAAGGCTCCTGTCACTCTCTACGAGGACATCCAGGAGTTCTGCGTAGCTGACCTCCCGGCCGGTGCGGGGCTGGCGGGTTGTGGTGCATTGCACGTGATGTGGGAGGATCTCGCCGAGATCAGGACGGTGGCGGTGCGCGCGGACTGCCAAGGGCTGGGTATCGGTCACGGGATCGTCGACACTCTCCTGCGCCGGGCCGGCGCCCTGGGCGTAGATCGCGTCTTCGTGCTGACTTTCGCGGTCGACTTCTTCGCCCGGCACGGATTCCGGACCATCAACGGCACTCCGGTAGCCGCAGAGGTGTACCAGGAGCTATTGCGTTCCTATGACGAGGGCGTCGCGGAGTTTCTCGACCTGGGCTGGGTAAAACCCAACACGCTCGGCAACACCCGCATGCTGTTGCGTCTCTAACCGGAACGGTGAAAGAGCATCGGCGTGACGGACGAGACGATACAAGCCCAGCGGGAGCATCGTCCGCCGGGCCGGAGGCAGAGAGGACCCGGCTATGTGGCAGGATCTCGCGGCGCTGACTCCGCCGCTGGTAGTTTGCGTTGCGTTCCTCATCGGCCTGGCGATCTTCCTGCGGCGGCAGATGTCTCCCAAGCGCCGGGCGGAGAGGGACGACAAGCGCCGATCACGTGACCAGCGGTCTTGAAATGTCATGCCACGACGGGTTTATCCGAACTGGTAGAACTACTAGAACCGGGTAAACGCATGGCCGGCTGATCCGGTATCAGCAGAGCGCATGATCTGTGTTCGCGCAGACGGTGCTAACGGCGCCCATCAATACTGATTACACTGAGTGACGAGCGGCGTCGATGCCGTCGATGGCAGCGTACTGAAAAACAACCGAGCACTTGTTGCGGGAATTGTCAACGTCAAGAGATTGGGTATACATTTAGCATCTGAAATAGGTTGCTCCGTCAGAAGGGCTGTTTCCATGGCACAGAAGGTACAGGTGCTTCTCGTCGACGATCTCGACGGTAGCGAGGCTACCGAGACCGTCGCGTTTGGACTCGATGGTGCCTCGTATGAGATCGATCTGAGTACCGGCAACGCGGGCAAGCTCCGTAAAGAGCTTGCCCACTATGTGGAGCACGCCCGCAAAGCGAGCGCTCCGGCTAGGCGCCGCCGGGCGCGCACTGGTCCCGGCCGCGAGCGCAGTGCCCAAATCAGGCAGTGGGCGAAGCAGCGCGGATACAAGGTCAATGAGCGCGGCCGTATTCCGGCGAACATCGTCGCTGAGTATGAAGCGGCGCACTAGTACGGATGCATACCTAGGCACCGGAGTTCGCGAGTTCTTAAGCGGACGCCGGGCTCATCGCCTTGTGGCGAGCGACTCCCATAGCGAGCGGTGTCACCTCCGATCGGCCCCGGCCGGGATCGTCCTCGCGGATCCTCCAGTGGCCGGGCCGGCCGCGGATCGCACCGTTGGCCCTGGACGGCTCTTACCGTCCAGGGCCAACGGTGCGATTGCTTGTCCGGCGCCCGGCGCCCGGCGCCCGGCGTCTGGCGTCTGCGGGTCTCCGGGTCTCCGGGTCCGCGCGCCGGCGGCGAGGCGGGCCGCCGCGGAGCGCGGCCGGGGCGTTCGCTCGCGGCGTACCGGGAACACGGGCCTGATCAGGAGGGTTGGATAAGGGTGAATGCCCGGTGTCCAGGGAACGTCCTGTGATGCGTGGCGCATACTCGAAGAGGAGCACAACCGTAGGTACGCGGCTGCAACCGTGGGCACGCGGCTACTATGCGGAGTAGGCAACGATAGGGCCCGCCCCCGTGCTGTGAGGAGAGCGACGAAATGTTCGAAAGGTTTACCGACAGAGCGCGGCGGGTTGTTGTCCTGGCGCAAGAAGAAGCCAGGATGCTCAATCACAACTACATCGGCACCGAGCACATCCTGCTCGGCCTCATCCACGAGGGCGAGGGTGTCGCGGCCAAGGCGCTCGAGTCGCTCGGGATCAGCCTGGACGCCGTGCGGCAGCAGGTCGAGGAGATCATCGGCCAGGGCCAGCAGGCGCCGTCCGGGCACATCCCCTTCACCCCCCGCGCCAAGAAGGTGCTCGAGCTTTCGCTGCGCGAGGCGCTGCAACTCGGGCACAACTACATCGGCACCGAGCACATCCTGCTCGGCCTCATCCGTGAGGGTGACGGCGTGGCCGCCCAGGTGCTGGTGAAGCTAGGCGCCGACCTGAACCGGGTGCGTCAGCAGGTGATCCAGCTGCTGCACGGGTACCAGGGCAAGGAGCCCGCCGCGTCCGGTACGGCCGCGGAGTCCGCGCCGTCGACGTCGCTGGTCCTTGACCAGTTCGGCCGGAACCTCACCCAGGGCGCGCGGGAGGGCAAGCTCGACCCGGTCATCGGCCGGGAGAAGGAAATCGAGCGGGTCATGCAGGTGCTGTCCCGGCGGACCAAGAACAACCCCGTCCTGGTGGGCGCGCCCGGCGTCGGCAAGACGGCGGTGGTCGAGGGACTGGCCCAGAAGATCGTCAAGGGCGAGGTCCCGGAGACCATCAAGGACAAGCAGCTGTACACGCTGGACCTCGGTGCGCTGGTGGCCGGGTCGCGTTACCGCGGTGACTTCGAAGAGCGGCTCAAGAAGGTGCTCAAGGAGATCCGCACCCGTGGCGACATCATCTTGTTCATCGACGAGATCCACACGCTCGTCGGGGCCGGGGCCGCCGAGGGCGCCATCGACGCGGCCTCGATCCTGAAGCCGATGCTGGCCCGTGGCGAGCTGCAGACGATCGGGGCCACCACGCTGGACGAGTACCGCAAGTACCTGGAGAAGGACGCCGCGCTCGAGCGCAGGTTCCAGCCCATTCAGGTGGCCGAGCCGACCATCTCGCACACCATCGAGATCCTCAAGGGGCTGCGGGACAGGTACGAGGCGCACCACCGGGTGTCCATCACGGACAGCGCGCTTGTCGCCGCGGCCCAGCTGGCCGACCGCTACATCAGCGACCGCTTCCTGCCGGACAAGGCCATCGACCTGATCGACGAGGCCGGCTCCAGGATGCGGATTCGCCGTATGACCGCGCCGCCTGACCTGCGCGAGTACGACGAGAAGATCGCCCAGGTGCGCCGGGAGAAGGAATCGGCCATCGACTCGCAGGACTTCGAAAAAGCGGCCGCGCTGCGCGACAACGAAAAGCAGCTGCTGGCGAAGAAGGCGGCGCGGGAGAAGGAATGGAAGGCCGGCGACATGGATGTCGTCGCGGAGGTGAACGAGGAGCTCATCGCCGAGGTGCTCGCCACCGCCACCGGCATTCCCGTGTTCAAGCTCACCGAGGAGGAGTCGCAGCGTCTGCTCCGGATGGAGGACGAGCTGCACCGGCGGGTGATCGGCCAGAACGACGCCATCAAGGCGCTGTCCCAGGCGATCAGGCGGACCCGGGCCGGCTTGAAGGACCCGAAGCGGCCGGGCGGTTCTTTCATCTTCGCGGGCCCGTCAGGCGTCGGCAAGACGGAGCTGTCCAAGACGCTGGCCGAGTTCCTGTTCGGTGACGAGGACGCGCTGATCCAGCTGGACATGAGCGAGTACATGGAGAAGCACACGGTGTCCCGGCTGTTCGGGTCCCCGCCCGGTTACGTCGGGTACGAGGAGGGCGGCCAGCTGACCGAGAAGGTGCGCCGCAAGCCGTTCTCCGTCGTGCTGTTCGACGAGATCGAGAAGGCTCACCCGGATATCTTCAACTCGCTGCTGCAGATCCTCGAGGACGGCCGCCTGACCGATGCTCAGGGCCGGGTGGTCGACTTCAAGAACACGGTCATCATCATGACGACCAACCTCGGCACCCGCGACATTTCCAAGGGCGTGACCGTGGGCTTCGCCCGGCAAGGTGACTCCACGGGTTCCTATGACCGGATGAAGTCCCGGGTGGGCGAGGAGCTGAAGCAGCACTTCCGGCCGGAGTTCCTGAACCGCGTGGACGACATCATCGTGTTCCACCAGCTCCTCCGGGAGGAGATCTTCAGCATCGTCGACCTGATGATCGCCAAGGTGGACCAGCGGCTCAAGGACCGCGACATGGCCATGGAACTGCGGCCCGAGGCCAAGGAACTGCTGTCTCAGCGTGGCTACGACCCGGTTCTCGGGGCCAGGCCGCTGCGCCGGACGATCCAGCGGGAGATCGAGGACAGCCTGTCGGAGAAGATCCTGTTCGGCGAGCTCAGGCCGGGCCAGATCGTCGTCGTGGGGGTGGAGGGCAGCGGCGAGACCGCCACGTTCACCTTCAAGGGTGAGCCCAAGCCCGACGACCTGCCCGACGTGCCCGTGGAGCTGACCAGCGAGGCCGTCGCCACCAAGAGCGGCGCGGTGGGCAGCTCGTCGGGTAGCCCGGGCACCGCGGACGGCGGCGGGACCGCCTCCGCGCTCGGCTAGCTACTGGCTTGCGAACCCGGGTCTTGCGGTGCCGCGGCACCGCAAGACCCGGGTTTCATGTTGTCTGCGGCCGAAGCCCGAAGCCGGGCAGCGCGTAGCGGCCGTCCGGCAGCGGGTCCACCAGGCCGTCGGCCACCAGCCCGTCCAGCGCGCGAGCCAGCTGGGCCCGGCCCCCTTGGCCCTCTGGGCCCGCGCCCTGGCCGGCCCAGGCCGCGTCGAAATCAGCCTGCCTCACCGGGGTACCGGAATCGCGCAGCACCGCCAGCAGGCGGCCTCGGCATTGCCGGTCGGTGCCGTCGTAGCGCTGGGCCCGGCGCCGGGCCGCCTCGGGCGGCTGGCCGGCCGCCAGCCAGGCGCAGTCGCGGGCTACCGGGCAGGCGCCGCACCGCGGCCGGGCGGCCGTGCACACCAGCGCGCCCAGCTCCATCACCGCCACCGACCAGCGCGCCGCGACGGCCGGTGAGCCGGGCAGCAACGACTCGGCCAGCCGGGTCTCCGCCACCGAGGTCGCGGCCGGCGCCTGCGGCGCGCCCGCGACCAGCCGGGCCAGGACCCGCCGGACGTTGGTGTCGAGCACGGCGTGCCGCTGGCCGAAGGCGAAGCTGGCCACGGCCGCGGCGGTATAGCTTCCGATCCCGGGCAGCGCGAGCAGGGCATCGCGGTCCGCCGGGATGGTCCCGCCGTACCGCGTGGTCACGATGGTCGCGGTCGCGTGCAGCCGGAGCGCGCGCCTGGGGTAACCGAGCCTGCCCCACTGCCTGATCGCCTCGCCTGGCGGCTCGGCGGCCAGCGTGCCCGGCGTGGGCCACCTGGCGATCCAGTCCCGGTGCGCCGGGATCACCCGGCTGACCGGCGTCTGCTGCAACATGATCTCGCTGACCAGCACCGACCAGGGGGTGCTGCCGGGGGCGCGCCACGGGAGATCCCGGGCGTGCCGCGCGTACCAGGCCAGCACCGGCTCCAGGTAGGGCGTCGACATGATGCCACCTATGGTGGCACGCGCACTGCCAGGGCGCCGAACGGAATGGGCCGTTCTGCGGCCGGCGGGTCTTCGCCGCTACACGCCGGGCAGCTTGCATACTCTCCGTATGGACCCGAATGCTTACAGTTACGAAGATGAGGACACGGAACGGCCAGATTCCTACTGGCGCCGAAGGGTGATCACGCTGGCGGTGGGCCTGGGCTTGCTCGGCCTGCTCGGCTGGGCCTTCTCCGGCGGCGGGAAGCCGGTGAAGCCGGTGCCGAAGACGTCGCAAGCGTCGGGCGTCTGGCCGGCCGCGGCCTACAGCGGCGCGCCGTCCCCGTCGGCCAGCGCCGCCGGCTCGGCGGCGGCTGGTTCGGTGACAGGCGGTTCCCCGGCCTCCGGCCTGCTGCCACTGTCGTCCCCGCGAGCCGCGGGCGGCACGCCCACGGCCAGCGCATCGGCCTCCGGCCGGGCCGGTGCCGGCCCGGCCGCCGCGGGCGTGGCGGCGGGCGGCTGCTCCCCCCAAGCGGTGGTGCTCAGCCTGTTCACCAGCCGGGCAGAGTACTACGGCGGTCAGGATCCCGAGTTCGAGCTCTACGCCGTCTCCACCGCGTCCGGAGCGTGCCCCTTCGACACCGGCCAGAAAAAGCTCCATGTGGTGGTGATGTCCTCTGGCCGCATCATCTGGGACTCCGCCGACTGCGCCCGTGGCCGGGGCAGCCGGGTCGCCGAGCTCCGCCGCGGCGTCCCGGCGCAGGAGACGGTCAGCTGGAACCGGACCATCAGCCTGCCCGGCTGCGTCACGCTGGCGTCGGCGGCCCGTCCGGGCATCTATCAGGTCCAGGCCAGGACCGCCACCGTGGCCAGCCCGGTGCGCACCTTCAAGCTCGCGCACTGAGCGCATCCGGCCCTAGAGATCGGTACCAAGCACGGCGGAGAGCGCCTGGCGGATGTCCTGGACCTCCTGGACGTCCATCAGGCGTGAAGGGCCGTCAGCAGGCTCTAGGGAGCCGCCGGAGGCCGCTGGGACGATGGCACGCCGGAAACCCATCCGCTCGGCCTCCGCCAGGCGGCGCGGCAGCGCCGCGACCCGGCGGACCTCGCCGGCCAGGCCGACTTCGCCGATCGCCACCACGCCGCGCGGCACGCTCAGGTTCGCGGCCGAGCTGGCCAGGGCCACCGCCACGGCCAGGTCCACCGAGGGCTCGGTCAGGCGGACGCCGCCGACGGTCGCCGCGTACACGTCCTGCCGGCCAAGCTTGAGCCCGGCCCGGCGCTGCAGGACGGCGAGCACCATGCCGACCCGGGCGGCGTCAAGCCCGGAGGTAGCACGGCGCGGCACCTCAAGTGCGGAGGGGCCGACCAGCGCCTGCACCTCGGCGGGCAGCGGCCTGCGGCCCTCCAGCGTGACCGTGACGCAGGTACCGGGCACCGGCTCCCGGTGCTGGGACAGGAAAAGGCCGCTCGGGTCGGGCAGCCCGATAAGGCCGTATTCACCCAGGTCGAAGCAGCCGACCTCGTCGGTCGGCCCGTACCTGTTCTTCACCGCACGGACCATGCGCAGCTGCGAGTGCCGGTCGCCATCGAAATGCAGCACCACGTCGACGAGGTGTTCCAGGGTCCGCGGGCCGGCCACGGAACCGTCCTTGGTGACGTGCCCGACGAGGATGGTCGCCAGCGACCGCTCCTTGGCCACCGCGGTCAGCGCGCTCGCCACCTCACGTACCTGGGTCACCCCGCCGGGGACCCCTTCCACCCCGGCGGCGGCGATGGTCTGGACCGAGTCGATGATCAGCAGCTTGGGGTTGACCTGCTCCACGTGCCTGAGCACGGCGTCGAGATCCGTCTCCGCGGCCAGGTAGAGCTGTTCGCTGACCGCGCCGATCCGGTCGGCGCGCAGGCGCACCTGGGCGGCCGATTCCTCCCCGGTGACGTAGAGCACCGGCCCGGACTCCGCGACCAGCGCGCCCGCCTCGAGCAGCAAGGTGGACTTGCCCACGCCTGGTTCGCCCGCCAGCAGCACGACGGCCCCGGGCACTAGGCCGCCGCCGAGGACCCGGTCCAGCTCATCGAGCCCGGTGGCCCGCGCCGCGGCATCGGTGGCGTCGACCTGGCCGATGGGCAGCGCCGGGGTGCTGACCGGCGCGCCGATCCGGTGCGAGACCGCCCGGATGCCGGCCCGGGAAGGCCCGGACACCCGGCCAGGCCCCGCCTCCTGCACCGTGCCCCAGGCCTGGCACTCGCCGCACCGCCCGCTCCACTTGGCCGACTGCCAGCCGCACTCCCCGCACCGGTAGCCAGCCGAACCCGCCGTCGCCTTCGCCATGACCCGCACGTTAACGGTCACCTCTGACAATCTCAGTAAGCTGGAGGAACCTACGGAGGGAGTCCAGCGGTGAGCGGCGAGGTTAACCCACCCATTCCGGCCGTCGCCCTGTCTACCTCGTCCGTCTACCCCGAACGCACCCCTGAGGCTTTCGAGATGGCCGCGCGGCTTGGCTATGACGGGGTGGAGGTCATGGTCTACACGGACCTGGTCAGCCAGGACGCTGACGCGCTACGGGGGCTGCGTGATTACCACCAGGTCCCGATCGTGTCCGTGCACGCGCCGGGCCTGCTGCTGACCCAGCGGGTCTGGGGCCGTGATCCGTGGGAGAAACTGCGCCGGGCCAAGGACGTCGCCGAGCGCGTCGGGGCCCGGGTGGTGGTGTTGCACCCGCCGTTCCGCTGGCAGCGCGAGTACGTCCGCGGGTTCGAGGACGGCCTGGCCGCGATGGCTGAGGAAACCGACGTCATCTTCGCGGTGGAGAACATGTACCCGCTGCGGGCCGGCGGCAGCGAGATGGTGCCCTACGCCCCGCACTGGGACCCGACGGCGCTGAACTGCGCGCACGTCACGCTGGATCTGTCGCACACCGCCGCCTCCGGCTCTGACGCCCTGGCCATGGCCGCCGAGCTCGGCGGCCGGCTGGCCCACGTGCACCTGGCCGACGGCACGGGAAACCCCGCCGGGCCGTTCCCCGACGAGCACCTGGTGCCTGGCCGGGGCGGCCAGCCCTGCGCCGAGCTGCTCGGCCGGCTGGCCGCGACGGGTTACCCCGGTGTCGTGGTGGTCGAGGTGAAGACCACCCGGGCGCCGACCCAGGAAGCCAGGGTGGCCGACCTGGCGGAGTCGCTGGCGTTCGCCCGGCGGCACCTGGCCCTGCCGGCCGGCCAGGCCAGCCGGGGGTAAATTTCCTGGCATGAGCGCAAGCGCTGACCACCAGACCCTGATCACCGTGGCCCCGACCGGCGCCGAGGCGGACAAGTCCGCGGTGCCGGCCCTGCCGGTCACGCTGGACGAGCTCGTCGCCACGGCCAAGGAGTGCCAGGCGGCCGGGGCCGCGGTCATCCACGTGCACATCAGGGATGCGGCGGCGCGGCCCACGCTTGAGGTCAGCAGGCTCGCGGACACCGTCGCGGCGCTGCGGGAGGGCACCGATCTCATCGTCCAGCTCTCCACCGGCGGCGCGGTGACCGACAGCTTCGCCAGCAGGCTGGCCGTGCTCGACGCCGAGCCGGACGCCTGCTCGCTGACCTGCGGCACGGTGAACTTCGGCGACGACGTGTTCGCCAACCCCTGGTCGTTCATCAAGGAGCTCTACCAGCTGACGCAAGAGCGTGCGGTGGTGCCTGAGTTCGAGCTGTTTGACCTCGGTCAGGTGGCGACGCTGCACCGGCTGCTCGCCGAATTCGGTCCCCCGGCCGGCGGCCACGTGCACTGCGACCTGGTGATGGGGGTGCCCGGGGGCATGCCGGGCGACGTGGCCACGCTGACCGCCGCGGTGGCCGCGCTGCCGGCCGGCGCCACCTGGTCGGCGACCGGCATCGGCCGTAGCACGCTGCCGGTGATGTTCGGTGCCCTCGGCGCAGGCGGTCACCTGCGGGTCGGGATGGAGGACACGGTGTCGTTCGCCCGGGGCCGTCCGGTCGCGGGTAACGCCGAGCTGGTCGAGCGGGCCGCGGAGCTGGCCAGGATCCTCCAGCGCCCGCCCATGCCCCCGGCCGGCGCCCGTGCCTTCCTCGGCGTCGGCCCGTGATCGCTGCTTGCTGGGCGTTTGCAATTGCAAGCATGCGGTGGCAGACTCGACCCATGCGTAACGTAACAGTGAACTCGATCGGTGAATACATCAGGGAACAGCGGGAGCAGGCGAAGATCTCGATGCGCCAGCTGGCCGCGACGGCCGGGGTGTCCAACCCTTACCTGAGCCAGATCGAGCGTGGCCTGCGCAAACCAAGCGCGGACATCCTGCAGCAGATCGCCAAGGGGCTGCGTATCTCGGCGGAGGCGCTCTACGTGCAGGCCGGGATCCTGGAAGACCGGCCGGCCGACTCCGGTGTCCGCTCGGCCCTGCTCGCCGACGCTGAGCTGTCGGAACGGCAGAAGCAGGTGCTGATCGAGATCTACGAGTCGTTCCGCCGGGAGAACGTAGCCGCCAGCAAGAGCGTGCAGGCAGAAGCGGCCGCGCTCGCCGCGGGTGGACCAGACCTCGCCGACGGGGCGCCGGGCGCCGAGGAGGCGTTCCTGGCCGAGATGACGACGGAGATGGCGAACCAGGCCGCCGCGGAGCAAGCGACCCCGTACGCACCGGGACCCGAAGTGGCCGACGCCGGGTCAGAGCCGGGCGCCGCCAGCTAGCCGGCACTTACGATCAGACCAGACAGTGTCTCCGACTAGGTAGCGTGATCCCGTGATCGGTTCTTCCTATACCCCCATTGCCTACTTCTTCCTGGCCGTGGGCGTGGTGGCTTTCGTCGTCGAGCTGTGGGCCTTCATCGACGCCATCACCAGGCCGAGCCAGGCCTTCGTGGCGACAGGCAAGCGGACCAAGCGGTTGTGGCTCATCATCCTCGGCGTGGCCGTCGTGGTGGGGCTGGCCGGAGTGGTGTACCGCATCGGCCCCACCTCGATCCTGCCGGTCGCGGCGTTCGTGGCGGCCGCCGTCTACCTCGCCGATGTCCGGCCCAAGGTGAAGGAGTTCCGCAACGGCGGAGGAACCAGCTCGGGACCGTACGGCCCCTGGTAGGCGGGCCCGCCGGTAGGGGTGCGGCGGGTGGTCAGCGGACGAGCAGCGTGACCGGGGCGGTGACCAGCAGGGCGGCGGCCAGGCAGATCGCGGCCACGGCGAAGGCGGGCAGCGGCCGGGCCGGGTGCAGCAGGCGGCTGACCCTCGCGGTCACCTCGCCCTCGCCGGCCGCCAGCGTGCCTGCGGGTGCCGGACCGTGGGCCGCCGTGCCGAATCGCACCAGCGCGGACACAAGTTCCCGGGCCGGACGTGACCGCAGCGCGTGGTCGTCGGCCAGCATCTCGACCAGCAGGGCGACCGCCCGGTGGGCGTCGGTGCAGGTAACTGACTTGGGGAAGGCGCGCCGCAGCGCGGTGAACGGGAGCAGCACGAGGTCGTGCCGTTCGCGCAGGTGCGCACGCTCGTGCGCGAGCACGGCCGCCAGCTCGCCGCGGCCGAGCAACTCCAAGGTGCCGACGCTGACCACGATCTGCGACCGCAGTCCAGGCAGGCAGTACGCGGCCGCGGCGGGATAGTCCACGACCAGCGCGCCTGGCACCTTCGGGTCACCGTGGGCCAGCAGGGTGAGCAGCGCTCGCTGGCGCCGCCTGGCTTGCCGCGCGGCGGTGGACGCGGCGACGAGCACCCAGCACAGCAGGCCGAACAGGGCCAGCCCGCCGGCCAGGCAGGCCAGCCGGATCGAGACCACGATCACCGGCACGGTGCCCGCCGTGCCGAGGACGCCGGCCACCCGGAACGGGCCGCCGGCCCGGAACAGCGCGCCGAGGTGCCAGACCGACCGGACCACGCCGGTGGTGCTGTCCGGCATGGCCAGGCCGAGGAGCGTGCCGACGGAGGCCAGGCCGGAGGCGAGGCCGAGGGATTGCCAGAGCAAGATGGCCACGGCTGGCGACCGGCCCGGCCAGCGTGCTTGCCCGAGCACCGAAGCTCCGCACGCGCTTCCGACGGCGACTACGGCCAGCAGCGCCGCGTCCTCAAGTCCGGTCATCCTTCTCGCCGCTACCTTCGACTACTTCCAGAGCGTCGCGCAGTGCCTCGGCCTCGACGCCAGATACCGATCGTGCGAACCGAGTCAAGGCCGCCGTGCGATCCCCGGTCTGTTCGAGCGCGGTCAGCATAAGCTCGGTGACGTAGGTCTCGCGAGTAGCGGCGGGGCGATAACGCCAGGCACGCCCGTCGCGTTCCCGTCTGGCGAAGCCCTTTTTCGCGAGCCTGTCGAGCACCGTCATGACGGTGGTGTGAGCTAGGTTACGCGCGGTCAGCTTAACACTGACCTCGCGCACGGTGAGAGACGTATCCGTTTCCCACAAGACGTCCATGATGGCCCGCTCAAGATCACCCAACCGGTTCACGGTCGTCAATGTACCCGTATTGCGCGCTGTCCAATAGTGACCGTCCGGTGCCTTTGCCTCGCCCCCACCTCCGGCTGATTATCGTGGACCGCTACCTCGTTGTGAACGCGGTAGATGTCCACGATCCTGCGCCAGCGCGGGTGCGGGGGTGCGAAGCCGCTGGCGCGGGGGTTTGGTCAGCGGTCAGGGTCAGCGGTCCGGGTCGGCGAAACGGGCGAAGGCGCGCAGGTTGGCCAGGCTCTCCCCGCGCTTGGCGCGCCACGCCCATTCCCGCCGGATGGCGGAGGCGAAGCCGAGCTCAAGGGCCGTGTCGAAGTTGTCGTCGGAGTAGCTGAGCACGCAGCCGAGCAGCCGGTCGATGTCGGCCACGCTGACCGCGCTGAGCGGCAGCCGCCCGGTCAGGTACACGTCACCCACCGGGTCGAGGGTGAAGTGGACCCCGTACATGCGCCCACTGCGCTCAAGCAGGAAACGGTAGAAGGCCTCGTGGTTCTCGTCGGGCTGGCGGCAGAAGAACGACTCCACGCCGAGGCTGTGCTCGCCGGCCACCAGCCAGGCCATGGTGGCGAGCTTGTGCTGGCCCTCGAGCCGGACCAGGTAGGCCCCGGGCCGCGGATTCTCGAACGACAGCCCAAGCTCGGTCAGCGCCGCCTCGATCAAGCCCGAGGTGTCTTCCAGCGCGCTCATGCGCGGACGGTCGCGGCGGCTTGGTCCATAGCCGTCATGGCGTTCATGGCATCGGTATAGACGCCGATCAGCTGGTCCGCCGTCGCGGGCCAGCCGAACGCGGACGCGTGCTCGATCGCGCCCCGCGACAGCTGCGCCAGCCGGCCAGGCGAAGCGATCAGCTGCTCCAGCTCGCGCGCGTAGGCGGCGGGCTCGCGGGAGTCCACCAGGACGCCGGAGTAGCCGTCCCGCACCGCGGTGTGCAGGCCGCCGACGGCGGCCGCGACCACCGGGGTGCCGCAGGCCTGAGCCTCGAGCGCGACCAGGCCGAACGATTCCGAGTGCGACGGCACGAGCACCACCGTAGCGGCCCGGTACCAGTCCGCCAGCTCGCGCTGCGGGCACGGCGGTTCCTGCCGGACCCGATCGGCGATGCCAAGCGCGGCCGCCAGCGAGTCGAGCCGTCCGGGGGCGCCCACCTCGGTGCCGCTCGGGCCGCCGACGAAGACCACCACCAGCCGGTCCGCCAGCGCCGGGGCGGACCGCAGCAGCTCGGCCGCGGCGCGCAGCACGATGTCGGGGCCCTTCAGCGGCTGGATCCGGCCCGCGAAGACCAGCACCATCGCGTCGGCGGCCAGCCCGAGCCGGCCCCTGGCCGCCGCCACGGAACCCGGCGAGAACAGGGCCAAGTCCACGCCCGGGCTGACCGTCTTGACCCGCCGCGGGTCGGCGCCGTACAGCTCGACCAGCTGCCGCGCTTCCTCCGCGGTGTTGGCGACGAGCCGGTCCGCGGCCGCGACGACCTCGCCCTCGCCGCGGATCCTGGCCGCGGGCTCGGCGCGGTCCCCGCTGGCCAGGGCCAGGTTCTTGACCTTGCCCAGGGTGTGCATGGACTGGATGAGCGGAACCCCCCAGCGCTCGGCCGCCACCGCGGCGACCTGGCCGGACAGCCAGTAGTGCGCGTGCAGCAGGTCGTACCGGCCGGGCGCGAAGGCGGCTTCTGTGCGCAGCACCCCGAACGTGAACGGGCAGATCTGCGCGGGCAGCGAGTTCTTGTCGAGTTCCTCGAACGGCCCCGCCACCACGTTGCGGACTAGCACGCCCGGGGTCAGCTCGACGGCGGCCGGTGCGTCGGGGCAGACCGCGCGGGTGAAGATCTCGACCTCGACCCCGCGGCGGGCCAGTTGCCTGGCCACCTCGACCACGTAGACGTTGAGTCCGCCCGCGTCGCCGGTGCCCGGCTGGTCCAAGGGGGACGTGTGCAGGCTGATGGTCGCGATGCGGCGGGGAATGCGCGACGCCGCGCTGGGACGATCCGCTTCGAACACGCTCTAAGCAACCCCGGAGAAGCGCCGGCTGTTCCCAGGCTAGGCTTTGCGACTATGAGGACGCTGGTGCTGCTTCGCCACGGCGAGAGCGAATGGAACTCCAAGGGCCTGTTCACCGGATGGGTGGATGTCGGGCTTTCCGAGACCGGCGAGCGGGAGGCCGCGCACGGCGGCCAGCTGCTGGCCGAGGCGGGGGTGCGCCCCGACGTGGTGCACACCTCGGTGCTGACCCGGGCCATCCAGACCGCCAACATCGCGCTGGGCCAGGCGGCCCTGCTCTGGCTCCCGGTACGCCGGTCCTGGCGGCTCAACGAGCGGCACTACGGCGCGCTGCAAGGCAAGGACAAGGCCGCGACCAGGAAGGAGTTCGGCGACGAGCAGTTCATGCTGTGGCGCAGGTCCTACGACGTGCCGCCGCCGCCGATCGCCGACGACGACCCTTTGTCCCAGGCCGGCGACGCCAGGTACGCGGTGCTGCCGCCGGAGGCCAGGCCGCGCACGGAATGCCTGAAGGACGTGGTGGGGCGGATGCTGCCCTACTGGTACGACGCCGTGGTGCCCGGGTTGAGCCGCGGCGAGACGGTGCTGATCGTGGCGCACGGCAACTCGCTGCGCGCACTGGTCAAGCACCTGGACGGGATCAGCGACGCGGCCATCGCGGAGCTGAACATCCCGACCGGTATCCCGCTGCTTTACCAGCTGGACGACGACTTCCGGCCGGTGACGGCCGGCGGCACGTACCTGGACCCGGCCGCCGCCGCCGAAGCCGTCGAGGCGGTCAAGAACCAGGGCCGCTGACCGGCCGCCGGGAACAGGCCGGGTCGGTGCGGGTAAGCCGGCGCGAATCCGGCATTACCGGACATTGACCATAAGGTGAACAACCTGCGAATATCGCCCGGTGTTACGCATCGTACTGTTTTCCGTGCCGCCCTACCGCATACCATGAGACCTGTGAGTCTTCACTGGTCAACGGCCTGGCCTGCGCGGATAACGGAGATCGGGTGGCGATAAGAACCAGGACCGGGGGGAATACCCGGCAGGTACGGGGGGCGCGGCTGCGGACCACGCGGCAGCCTGCCCGGCTGCCGCCGGGCATCGCCTCGGTTCTGTCCGTGCTCTCCTCCTCTGCCGTCGTGCTCGACAGCAACGACCGGGTGCTGCGGGCCAGTGCCGCGGCCCGGGCGTTCGGTCTGGTCAAGGGCGATCGCCTCATGGTCAGTGAGCTGGCCGCGCTGGCCCGCCAGGTCCGCAGGGACGGTGAGATCAGGGAGGGCGAGGTCGAGGTCCCGATGCCGAGGTTCGGTGGCCGGACCACCAGCTTCGCCGTCCGGGTGGCGCCGCTCGGCGGTGCCGTCGGTGGCGGTGGCCTGGTGCTCGTGCTGGCCGAGGACCAGACGGAAAGCCGCCGGGTGGAAGAGGTCAGGCGGGACTTCGTGGCCAACACCAGCCACGAGCTGAAGACGCCGGTGGGGGCGCTGGCGCTGCTGGCCGAGACGATCGAGGACGCCGCCGACGACGCCGAGGCGGTGCGCCGGTTCGCGGGCAAGATGCGCCAGGAAGCGCAGCGGCTGACTAGCCTGGTGCAGGACCTGATCACGCTGTCCCGGATCCAGGCCGCCGAGCCGATGCCCGACCCGCACCGCGTCAACCTGGACGCGGTGGTGGCCGAGGCGGTGGACCGCTGCCGGATGAGAGCCACCGCCCGCGGCATCACGCTCGCCTCCGTCGGGACCCGGGGCCTAGCCGTCCGCGGCGATGAGGACCTGCTCGTCACCGCGCTGCGTAACCTGCTGGAAAACGCGGTCGCCTACAGCCCGGAGCGGACCCGGGTGGTGGTCAGCACCAAGAGGCTGACCGACGGGACCGCCGAGCTGAGCGTGGCCGATCAGGGCATCGGCATCCCCGAGCGCGACCTTGAGCGGATCTTCGAGCGTTTCTACCGGGTCGATCCGGCCCGCTCGCGGGCCACCGGCGGCACCGGTCTCGGGCTGGCCATCGTCAAGCATGTGATGGCGGCCCATAACGGCAACGTCACGGTGCGCAGCGTGGACGGTGCCGGATCCACCTTCACCCTGTACATCCCGCTACGGAGCGACCAGGCCGGCAGCGGCACGGCATGAACCCCCAAGCCGTGCCGACCGCAGCGAACCCACGAGCACCGGTAGAGCCCAGGAGGACTCAAGTGACACGTGTGCTGGTAGTTGAGGACGAAGACTCGTTCAGTGATGCCATCTCGTACCTGCTGCGGAAGGAGGGTTTCGAGGTCGCCGTCTGCGCGACCGGTCCCGACGCGCTTGACACCTTCGACCGGACCGGCGCCGACCTGGTCCTGCTCGACCTGATGCTGCCCGGTCTGCCGGGCAGCGAGGTCTGCCGGTCGCTGCGGGAGAAGTCCAACGTGCCGGTGATCATGCTGACCGCCAAGGACAGCGAGATCGACAAGGTGGTCGGGCTCGAGCTCGGCGCCGACGACTACGTGACCAAGCCGTTCTCCTCCCGCGAGCTTGTCGCCCGGATGCGCGCGGTGCTCCGGCGCCGCGGCGAGCCCGATGACGTGGCCGAGTCGGCGCTGGAGTCGGGTCCGGTCCGGATGGACGTGGACCGGCACGTGGTCACCGTCCGCGGCGGCTCCGTGCCGCTGCCGCTGAAGGAGTTCGAACTGCTCCAGGTGCTACTGCGCAATGCCGACCGGGTGCTGACCAGGATGCAGCTGATCGACCGGGTCTGGGGCGCGGACTATGTGGGCGACACCAAGACCCTGGACGTGCACATCAAGCGACTGCGGGCGAAAATCGAGGAGGACCCGTCCCGGCCGCAGCACATCGTGACCGTCCGCGGCCTAGGCTACAAGTTCGAATCTGCGGCCTAACTACAGTCCGTTCGGTACAATCTTTAGGCCGAACGGCCCCGGCTGCGTGCGCCAGGCCCGCTACGGCGTGGTCGACGGGCTGGCGCTCGCCGACGGGCTGGCGCTCGCCGACGCCGACCCTGACGCGTGCGTCTTGGGCTTCACGCTGGCGGTGGGGGTCGGCGTGGGGATGGCAGGCGGGGAGTAGGTCGCGTACTCGTAGGCGCGCGGCATGACCGGCAGGTTGAGCGTTATCTCGCCCTGCTCGGCGAAGGTGAGCACCACCTGGATGGTCTGGCCGCCGGCCAGCGGGGCGGTCAGCCCGGTGAGCACGATCCGCGGATCGGGGCCGCTCAGGTCCACCAGTGACTGCGGAGCCAGGTTGACAGACCCGCTGGCGATCTGGGCCGAGGCCGCGGCGTGCGGCGCGCTGACCGACACGAGCCGGTCGCCGTTCGCAGCTTCGAGGGCGAGGAAGACTCCGGCCCGGCCGCCGGCCGGCAGCGTGGCGTTGAGCGCGGGCCCGAGCACGAAGGCGTTATCCACGGTGATCCCGTTATCCACCACGCTGACCCCGTAACTGGCCGGATGGAATTCCAGCGTGGGAGCGTTCTGGCCGGCCTCGCAGCCGGCCAGCACCGGGACCAGCAGGGCTACGGCGCCGACAAGCAGGCGGCGGTTCCAGCGCGTCACCTTCACGGTCTCCTCGATTCACTCCCGTCGGACGGAAGAAATCGTAGCGGTCACGCCGCGCCGCGTTGACGCGGGGTCTACGGGGCGCCGCTGGGTGCCGTTAGGGGCGGCGGATGACCTCAGCGGGCCGGGGAACCTGAGGGAACCGGCCGGGCGCCGAGGCGGACGGCGTCGCCGGGTGGCTGACCGGTGCCCTGACTGTGCCGCTGGCCGGCGCCGGGGCTGAGGCCGGGGCTGAGGCCGCGGGCGTCGCCGGGTGGATTCGCTCGGCCGGCGCCGTCGCGGGGCTGAACGTGGCCACCGAGAGCATGGCGCCCGCGACGAGGCAGACGGCCAGGATGCTCGCCAGCAGCGGCATGATCGTCCCGCGCCCGGCCAGCGGCCCGCCCAGCCGCCGCAGCCGGCCGCGGCGGCGCCTGGCGCGCAGCTCACGGTGGTAGGCGAGGACGTCGCGGTCAAGCTCCCGCGCGTCATCCGGGATCTGGATGTCGAGCGGGGACTCATCCCATCCAGCTCCGCCGCCAGGATTCACCGTCACCTCCGGCGCGAAAACAGGCTTTGGTCTCCAGTATGCGTCCTCCGGCGGGGTCCGGGGGATGCCCCCCCTGGGCAACACCGCAGATCAATCAGCGGCGTGTCAGGTTCGCTGGGGTAGCTCAGGTAGACTAGTCGTTAAGTCGCGAGCCGTGAAGGGGCGGTGCTGGCCGTGGTCCGGCCAGCTAAGCGGTATGGGTACGGACCGGTAACAACCGTACTGACCTGCATATTTACGGTGATGGGCATTTTATCGACACCGCTTGACGTGGTAAGATGGCCTTCAGCGGAAGGGGTACTTGCCACATGTCTTTCAAGGTCGGCGATACCGTCGTCTATCCCCATCACGGGGCTGCTCGCATCGAAGCGGTCGAGACTCGCACCATTAAGGGCGAGGATAAGACCTATCTGGTCCTCAAGGTCGACAAGGGTGACCTGACCGTACGCGTCCCTGCGGACAATGCCGAGTTGGTAGGCGTTCGTGATGTCGTAGGTGCCGAAGGGCTTGAGCGGGTTTTCGAGGTGCTCCGGGCCCCGCATACAGAAGAGCCGACGAACTGGTCCAGGCGCTATAAGGCCAACCTGGAGAAGCTCGCCTCCGGCGATGTGAACAAGGTGGCCGAGGTAGTCAGGGACCTGTGGCGCCGGGACAGGGAACGCGGCCTGTCCGCGGGTGAGAAGCGCATGCTCGCCAAGGCGCGCCAGATCCTGGTGAGCGAGCTGGCCCTGGCCGAGAAGACCAACGAGGACAAGGCCGAGGCGCTGCTCGACGAGGTTCTGGCGACCTGAGCCTGACACCGAAGCTAGCCAGGTCACAGCCGTGCCTGATTCGGTAGCTGGGGTACTGGGCCGGGGTGTTCCACGGGTCGGGATCGGAGTCGATGTCCATCCGCTGACCGCCGCACGGGAGCTTTACCTGGCGGGTTTGCTGTGGCCAGGTGAAGCAGGCCTGGACGGTCATTCCGACGGTGACGTGGCCGCGCATGCCGCTTGCACCGCGCTGTTGTCGGCGGCCGGGCTCGGTGACCTCGGCGAGAATTTCGGTACCGCCCGCCCGGAATGGGCGGGCGCGTCCGGGCTCGCCTTGCTCGCCGAGACGGCCCGGCTGATTAGTGCGGCCGGCTTCGTCATCGGCAACGTCGTGGTCCAGGTGATCGGAAACCGGCCCCGGGTCGCGCCGCGGCGGGCCGAGGCCGAGAAGGTGATGGCCGAGGCGCTATCCGGCGCCTTGGTCACCGTGGCCGCCACCACCACCGACGGTCTCGGTCTGACCGGCCGGGGTGAGGGCATCGCCGCGATGGCGACCGCGCTGCTGCTGCCGGCCGGGTAACAGGCCGGCGCGGCGCCGTTGTCAGCGCTCTGTCGGCCGCCGAACGCATCCCGTATTCTTACCTGGTGACATTGCGCCTTCATGACACTGCCTCGCGGTCGGTGCGCGAGTTTACCCCGATCACGCCGGGCCAGGCGTCGGTGTACTTGTGCGGCGCCACGGTGCAGGCGCCGCCGCACATCGGCCATCTGCGTTCGGCGGTATGCTTCGACGTCCTGGTCCGCTGGCTGGAGGCCACCGGCTACCAGGTGACCTTCTGCCGCAACGTCACCGATGTGGAGGACAAGATCCTGCGGACCGCCGAGCGGGCCGGCCTCGCGCCGCCGATCGTGGCCGAGCGCAACCAGCGCGCGTTCACCTGGGCCTACGACGCGGTCGGATGCCGTCCGCCTGATCTCGAGCCGCGCGCCACCGGGCACATCCCGGAGATGATCGTGCTGATCCGGCGCCTGATCGAGCGGGCCAGCGCCTACCCAGGCGGCGGAGACGTGTATTTCGACGTGCACTCCTACGCCGGCTACGGTGCGCTTTCCGGCCAGCGGCTCGATCAGATGCGGGCCGCGGAAGACGCCAACGCCAGCGGAGCCAAACGCGACCCGCGCGATTTCACCTTGTGGAAAGCCGCGAAGCCGGGCGAGCCCAGCTGGGAGACCCCGTGGGGTCCTGGCAGGCCGGGCTGGCACCTGGAATGCTCGGCGATGGCCACCAAGTACCTCGGACCGTCCTTTGACATTCACGGCGGCGGGATGGACCTGATTTTCCCGCACCACGAGAACGAGCTCGCCCAATCCCGCGCCGCCGGAGACGGGTTCGCCCGGTACTGGCTGCACAACGGCCTGCTCAGGCTGGCCGGGGAGAAAATGAGCAAGTCCGGCGGCAACTCGCTGCTCGTCACCGACGTGCTGACCCGGGTCCGGGCCGCCGAGCTGCGGTATTACCTCGTCCAGGCGCATTACCGGTCGCTGCTTGAGTTTTCCGAGGATGCGCTGGATGAGGCGGCCGCCGCGTACCAGCGGATCGAGCGCTTCGTGGTGCGGGCCACCGAGGTGCTCGGGCGTCTTGGCATCGACTACAGTACGGATGCTGCCGGGGAACGGGACGGCCGGGAGGCAGGGGAGCCTGCCGCGCTGCCGGTGTCGTTCTGTTCGGCCATGGACGACGACTTGGGCGTTCCGTCCGCGCTGGCGGCCGTGCACGCTTGCGTCAGGGACGGCAACCAGGCGCTGGCCGCCTCGGACAAGGCCGGCGCCAGGACCAGCCTGGTCGGGCTCAGGGCGATGCTTGGCGTGCTCGGCCTCGATCCGCTCGCGCCGCCCTGGGCCGGGGCCAACGGCGGGTCAGGTAACCGGCTCAGCCAGGTGGTCGACGCACTGGTCAAGCTGACCTTGCAGCAGCGGGACGCGGCCCGGGCCCGGCGCGACTACGCCACCTCGGACGGGATAAGAGACGGCCTTGAGCAGATCGGCATCGTCGTCGAGGACACGGGCGAAGGCCCGCGATGGGAGCTGAAGCGTTGAGTGGAACAGGTGGCGCCCGGCCGCGCCGGAGCGGAGCCGGGCGGGCCGGCACACCTCGCGCCGGATCGGACCGGACCAAGTCAGGCAAGCCGCGTCCGGGTACCGGCGGGCAGGGGCGCCGCGCGCTCGAGGGCAAGGGTCCGACCCCGCCCGCGGCCATGCGGCCGGGGCACCCCGCGCAGCGGCGTTCCGCGGCTTCCTCCGACGCGTCCCGGCCTCGCCGCCAGGGTGATGGCCCGGCGCCGGAGTCGCCCAGGTCTTACCGGCCCGCCGGGTCTACCGGGGGCGCCGGGCCGGCCAGATCTTACGACTCCGCCGGGTCTGCCGGGCCCGCCAGGTCTTACGAGTCTGCCGGGCCTGCCCGGTCTTACGGGTCGGCCAGGTCTTACGACTCTGCCGGGTCTGGCAGGTCGGCCAGGTCTTACGAGTCTGCCGGGTCTGGCAGGTCGGCCAGGTCTTACGAGTCTGCCGGGTCTGGCAGGTCTGCCGGATCGGCGGGATCTTCGGGACCCCCGGGCCGCGCGTCGCGGGGCGCCGGAGACGCGGCCGAGTTCGTCGCCGGTCGCAACGCGGTGGTCGAGTCGCTGCGGGCCGGCGTCCCGTCGGCGGTGCTGTACGTCGGGGCCCGGGTGCAACATGACGACCGGATCGCCGAGGCCATCAAGCTGGCTGCCGACCGCGGGGTGGCGGTCCTTGAAACCGGCGCCGCCGAGCTGGACCGGCACACCGGCGGGGCGCTGCACCAGGGACTGGCCCTGCGGGTCCGTGCCTATGACTACGCGCATCCCGACGACCTGCTGGCCCGGGCCGCCGATACCGGCCAGACGCCGCTGATCGTTGCCCTGGACAGCGTCACCGACCCGCGCAACCTGGGTGCCGTGGTACGTTCCGCGGCGGCGTTCGGCGCGCACGGAGTGGTCGTACCCGGCCGCCGCGGCGCCGGCGTTACGGCCGGGGCGTGGAAGGCGTCGGCCGGGGCCCTGGCCCGCGTCCCGGTGGCGCGCGCGGTCAACCTGGCCCGCGCGCTGCAGTCCTACCGCGACGCCGGGGTTTTCCTGGCCGGCCTGGACGCAGCCGGGGACACCGACATCCGGGACCTGGAGCTGGCGACCGCCCCGCTGACCCTGGTCATCGGATCCGAGGGCCGTGGCCTGTCCCGGATCGTCGCCCAAGCCTGTGACGTGCTGGTCAGGATCCCGATCGCGGCCCGCACCGAGTCGCTGAACGCCGGGGTGGCCGCGGGCATCGCGTTGTACGAGGTGGCGGCGATCCGATCCCGGCCGCGGTAACATCGCGCGGTGGTCGCCCGCAAGCCATGATCTGCCACCGGATGGGTTACCATGCTCAGAGTCTCCCGCCGGTGTAGCTCAGTTGGCAGAGCAGCCGTCTTGTAAACGGCAGGTCAGCGGTTCGAATCCGCTCACCGGCTCCCAGAGGTCTTCACGTTTCGGTGAGGACCATTTTCACGTTTGAGTCTGACATTCCTGGCGTGCGTCGTGGCGTGGCTGGGGCTGCTGCTGTGCCGTGTGCGGCTGGTGTTTGCCTGGTG
>Ga0224557_1000032_pt1 | contig 174907 bp, 145 predicted proteins | sample 714S31014metaG_FD_180677 | JGI IMG/M metagenome (GOLD analysis project Ga0224557, IMG submission 180677) | Peat soil microbial communities from Stordalen Mire, Sweden - 717 S3 10-14 | ecosystem: Environmental > Terrestrial > Soil > Wetlands > Peat | place: Sweden: Norrbotten County, Stordalen... | reverse complement strand
GTGCGGCGCGCCCTTGTCGTAGACGGACGACGGGCCTCCGGAGAGGACGATGCCGACGGGCGAGTAGCTGCGAATCTCGGCGAGCGTGGCGTTGAAGGGGAGGACTACCGAGAAGACTTTCTGTTCGCGGATGCGGCGCGCGATGAGCTGCGAATACTGCGCGCCAAAGTCGAGGACGACGATTGCCTGGTTAAGCTGGGATTGGGTTTCCACGGATGAGTTTCTCAGATTGCGGCCATTTAGTCATTAAATCATTTAGCCATTGAGTCGTTGAATTTCATGATTAGGCGATTGCTATTGACTCAATGACTCAATGGTTCAATCGCGCTATTTGATCACGATGTTCACGAGTTTTTTCGGCACGACGATGACTTTCACGATCTGCTTGCCGGCGATTGCGGCTTTGACTTTTTCGTCGGCGAGGGCTGCTTCTTTCACCTGATCGTCAGTTGCCGCGGCCGGCACTACTACCTTGCCGCGGAGCTTGCCGTTGACCTGCACGGGGATTTCGATCTCGTCTTCGGCGGCGAGCGCGGGATCGTACTTGGGCCAGGGCGTTTTCAGCAGATTGCCGTTTTCGCCGATCATCTCCCAGAGTTCATGAGCGAGATATGGAGCCATGGGAGCTAGCAGTAGAGCGATGGAGCGCTGGACATCGGCTACCAACGGTACGGGAACTCTTCCGGCGGCGATGGCTTCTTCTGCGCTGTAGACTTCGTTCAACAGTTCCATGATGGCGGCGATGCAGGTGTTGAAGTGCCAGCGGCCCTGGAAATCGTGACTGACGCGCTTGATGGTCTGGTGAAGTTTGCGCTGCAGGGCGCGGGCGTCCGGCGTTAACTCGGCCGGCACAGGCTTGCGCCACTCGGGATGCTCCGGCTTCGCGTCGCGGATGTAGAAGCGGTAGACGCGGCCGAGGAAGCGCTGGATGCCTTCGATACCCGTGTCCTGCCAATCGAGATCGCGGTCGGGAGGCGCGGCGAAGAGGCTGTAGAGGCGGGCGGCGTCGGCTCCGTAGCGCGCGACCATTTCGTCGGGCGAGACTACGTTGCCGAGATTTTTGGACATTTTGGCGCCGTCTTTGATGACCATGCCTTGCGTGAAGAGGCGCTTTACTGGTTCGTCGTTTTTTACCAGGCCCATGTCGCGCATGAACTTGGTCCAGAAGCGCGAATAGATAAGGTGGAGAATGGCGTGTTCGACGCCGCCGATGTACTGATCGATACCGTCCTGGCCGAACCAGTAGGCAATCGTGTCGCGGTCGAAGGGCGCTTTGTCGTTGCGGGCGTCGGCGTAGCGGTAGAAGTACCACGACGAGTCGACGAACGTATCCATGGTGTCGGTCTCGCGGCGAGCGGGGCCTCCGCACTTGGGACACGTCGTGTTGAGGAATTCCGGGACGTTCTGCAAGGGCGATCCGCCGGCTAGGGTCACGGTCACTTTGTCGGGCAAAATCACGGGCAAATCTTTTTCCGACAGGGGCACGACGCCATCTTTATCGCAGTAGACCATGGGAATGGGCGTGCCCCAATAGCGCTGGCGCGAAATGCCCCAATCCTTGATGCGGAAAGTGACGGTAGCTTTGCCGAAGCCTTTTTCTTCGGCGCGCGCCGACATCTTGCGCATGGCCTCTTCGCAACTGAGGCCGCTGAACTCGCCGGAGTTCACTAGCATGCCGTCGTCGCTGGTGAAGGGAAGCACCGGCTCGGCCATGGTTTCTTCGGGATTGCCGCCGGCGGGGAGAATGACGAGGCGGATGTCGAGTTTGTATTTCTTCGCAAACTCGTAATCGCGGTCATCATGCGCGGGCACGCTCATGATGGCGCCGGTGCCGTAGTCCATCAGAATGTAATTGGCGACCCAGACTGGCAAGGCTTCGCCGTTGTAGGGATTCTTGGCATAGCGGCCAGTGAAGACGCCGTGCTTTTCGATGGTGCCGATATCGCCGGACTCTTTCGCGCGGCGCTGCTCGGCCATCAACTGCTGTACCTGGGCGCGGAGATCGGCACTGCGCGCGGTGAGGTCGGCGACGATGGGATGCTCGGGAGCAAGCTGCACCGAGGTCGCGCCGAAGATCGTGTCGACGCGGGTGGTGAAGACGGTGATCGTGGAACCTGCTGGGCCGACGGCGCCGCCGAGGTCGAAATCGACCAGCGTGCCCACGCTGCGGCCGATCCAGTTTTGCTGCATGATGCGGACTTTTTCGGGCCAGCCGTCGAGCTTTTCGAGGTCGCGGAGCAATTCGTCGGCGTACCTGGTGATGCGCAGGAACCACTGCTCGAGTTCACGCTGCTCGACGGGAGTATCTTCGTGGCGCCAGCAGTTGCCACCGACTACCTGTTCGTTCGCCAGCACGGTGCAGCACTTGGGGCACCAGTTGACCTTGCTCTTCTTGCGGTAGGCAAGGCCCTGGTCGTAGAGCTTGAGGAAGAACCACTGGTTCCAGCGGTAGTACTCGGGGAGGCAGGTGGTGACCTCGCGCGACCAGTCGTAGGCGAAGCCGAGGCGATTCATCTGCGTCTTCATGGCCGCGATGTTGTGGAGTGTCCACTCGCGCGGGGGCGTGTTGTTTTTGATGGCAGCGTTTTCGGCAGGCAAGCCGAAGGAATCCCAGCCCATGGGATGGAGGACGTTGTAGCCATTCATCCACATGTAGCGGGCAAGCGCGTCGCCGATGGAGTAGTTGCGCACGTGGCCCATGTGCAGCGCGCCGGAAGGGTAGGGAAGCATCTCGAGCACGTAATACTTGGGCTTGGCGGAGTTGGCTTCGGCGGCGTAGAGCGAGGGATCGCTGTGCCAGCGCTCCATCCATTTCTGCTCGATGCGCTGAGGGTCGTAGCGGTCTTCTCGTTCGATGGGGCGCTCGTTGCGGGTCACCGATTTTTCTTCTTGTGGCATATAGGGCAATGGCAATAGAGCTGTAGACGGTAAGTCATCATTCTACAATGCGGCTGCGGTGCGGCCCGGGTCGCGTTCGATGAGAATGTGGTTTACGCCTGTGATGTGGCGCACAGTTCTGAGATTCGTGAGTTGGATATAATCCGCGGTTGCGTAGGCCGACTTCCTATACGTCTGCGCAAGGAGAACCCAAACATGCGTCGGCTCGCATTGCTGTTGTCCTTGCTTTGTCTTGTCCTGATATGTGTGGTGACAATCAGTTGCGGTGGCAGCTCCAAGTCCACCACAACTACGAACTGTAACGCCCCTTCCGTTGACGTGGTAGGAGACTGGACGTTCAATGGTACTTCGAGCAGCGGTTCTGTCTCCGGAACGGGCGTGATTAACTCCTCGGGGTTGGCGGTCTTCTTTCAGGCTGGCGGGTCGACTGAGGGCCAGGGAGCGGGAGACACAACGGTTATGCCCACCATTAGTGGAACTGAGTGTTTTTCCGGAACGGCTACATTTTATGCAACGCCTTTCAGCGATCCGCCCAGCGGTGGCTCCGAGAGCGACTCGGTGCAAGGCACCGTCAACTCTTCCAGCTCTATTACTGGCACGTTATCCAACGGGAACAGCTTCTCGCTGACTTCGAGTTCTCCGTTGACCGGCTCAGTTACGGCTTTTTCAGGAACTAGGTACATAGGCGAGATCGAAGGCTGGACGGGTACGGACAATGTGTGGCGACTGGATTTTGAACCAACCGGGAGTGGCGCGAGTATGAACTTCGGTGGTTCAAATGACCAGTGCGACATCAACGGAACAATCACGCAAGAGGGGAGCGTCGCGGCAGATCTCAACGTTTTCGATGTGTCGATTACCTATACCCAAGAGGCCGGGTGTCCGGAGAGCGGGAGCGGCGTTGGGTTCGAAAGCAGCGTGGATTACTTCCACATAAGCGAAGGCCAACCGGGCCCCTATTTTTATGCGGTGCTATCGAATGGCGCATCCGTCCTCGAGATACTCAACTCAACGCCGTAGATTCGAAGGCAATTGCCGCAGCGGTTTATTGCTGCGGACCAGTTCTGATCTGCCCCGTATACCCATACGCGGAGTTCGCCTTTGAATGGGCGCGTTCGCGTCCGCCCGGCTGTGCGGTAAAGAATTGCCCTTCCTGTGCGGCGAGGCTACACTTCTAGCTCGAGGATCGCATGCTCATTGTTATGAAGGCGCAGGCTACGGAAGAGCAGGTCCGCGCCGTCTGCCAGAAGATCGAATCGCTGGGATTCCGCGCCCATTCCATCCCGGGCGCGCAGCGCACTGCTATTGGCATTACCGGGAACCAGGGCGAGGTGGAGACCGGGACGTTCGACGAGATGGCGGGCGTGCAGGAAGTGATCCGCGTCTCCAAGCCTTATAAGCTGGTTAGCAGGGATGTGAAGCCCGACAACACGGTCATCAGGTTTCCGGGGCACTCGGCAACCATCGGCACGCGCGATCTCGCGATCATGGCCGGGCCTTGCGGCATTGAGAGCCGGGAGCAGGCATTCGCCATTGCCGAGCGGGTGGCTCGGGCGGGGGCACAGTTCTTTCGCGGTGGCGCCTACAAGCCGCGGACTTCTCCTTATTCTTTTCAGGGGATGGGCGAAGACGGCCTGAAGATCATGGCCGAAGTCCGAGACCGATTTGGGTTGCTTATCGTCACGGAAGCCGTGGATTACGAATCGCTCGACCTGGTCGAGAAGTATGCCGACATGATCCAAATTGGCGCGCGCAACATGCAGAACTTCTCGCTGCTGAAGCGCGCCGGACGGGCACGCAAGCCGGTGCTGCTCAAACGCGGCATCTCGGCTACGCTCGAAGAGTTCCTGATGGCCGCGGAATACATCATGAGCGAGGGCAACTACAACGTGGTGCTGTGCGAGCGGGGCGTGCGCACGTTTGTGGATCACACGCGCAATACGCTTGACCTGAGCGTTATTCCCGCCGTGCAGCGACTGAGCCATTTGCCCATCATCGCGGACCCAAGCCACGGAACGGGGAAGCGCGACAAAGTTACTCCACTGGCACGCGCGGCCGTTGCGGTTGGAGCCGATGGGTTGATCGTTGAAGTGCATCACGATCCTGACAAAGCGCTCTCCGATGGCATGCAGTCGCTCTATCCCGACCAGTTCGACGCACTGATGGAGCAGGTGCGGCTGATCGGGGCGGTGCTGGGACGGAATGTCGCGGAGGTCGGAAGGCGGCTTCCGACGGCGGTTTCCAAATAGTTGGATACCTACTGGAAGTTGCGAGCGTGAGGACTATCCGGCAACTGCTAGAATTCCTAGTTCTTCAACTCTGACCAAAGCCAGGCTACTCTCGTTGCGCAAACTTCTACTTATTGCCGTGTGTGTTCCACTCGCGCTTGCTGGGGGATGGTATTACTTCCACGAGCGCGCCTTGCCCGCTTATGGGCCGCTTTACCGCGAATACGCCTACATCACCAACGGCAAAAGCAACAACGTTACTGTCATCGACCTGCGCACGTTTTCGCCGGTGCGGACGCTGACGGTGGGCGCGGAACCTACGGGCGCGGCCGCGAATCCGAGGCGCAACGAGGTATATGTCGTCAATACAGGCTCGGCGAACGTAAGCGTGATCGATGCCGAGCAGAACAAAGTCGTGGCCACGCTTGGCGTGGGCGGGCGTCCTTACTTTATTGATGTCTCTCCCGACGGGCATCGTGCGTGGGTTGCGAATTCCGGATCGAATAGCGTTTCGGTGATTGATCTTGACCGCCGCGTGGTTGCCGCTACTTTGCATGTCGGTGGAAGCCCTGGACTGGCGCGGGTTTCGCCGGATGGTTCCACGGTTGTGGTCAGCAATCGTGCGGATAACACGGTCTCTATCATCGACGCGGCACGGATGGCGGTGCGATCGGCGGTTAGCATCTGCATTCAACCGGAGGATATTGCGATCCTGCCGGATGCGACCAAGGCGTTTGTCTCCTGCTCGGGATCGGGGCAGGTCGCGAGCATCGATCTGAAGAACGACAAACTGCTGGCGCTGCTCGATGTGGGGAAATCGCCGGTGAGCCTGGCGCTGAAGCCCGATGGCGGCGAACTGGTCGCGTTCAATTTCGATGCGGGGAGCATCTCGATCATCGAGACTACGCCGGATGAAGTCGCGGGAAGTTACCTGGTTGGCTCGCAACCAACGCGCGGCGTGATTTCGCTGGATAACTCGCGGCTTTATATCTCGAACTTCGGTTCGAATAATATTGCAGTCTACGACATCGATCTGGGCAAAATCGTGGCGTATCTGCCGGTCGGCGCGCATCCCGATGGAGTCGCGCTGTCGCAGAATCAAAACTATTTGCTGGCGCTCGATTCCGGCTCGGGCGATGTTGCGGTGATTCAAAAACGCACGCCGAAAAAGAAATTTGAGCCGTCGGAATATTCGCTGGTGACGATTATCCCGGTGGGCATGCAGCCGAACCAGATTGTGGTGAAGTCGTTTTTGCTGACTAAGCCGGAGGCGCGGTAGCGAGCTATTGCAGATTCCTCGCTCCGCGAGGAATGACAAAGGAAGCTGAGAGTCGTTCTTGATCGCAAGCGCCGAGGGCGGGACGCCCCTGCGACAAGCTCAGGGCAGGCCCTCGGGACAGCCGGCAAGATGCCGGCGCTACAAAATCCTTATTTTCCTGCCATGACACCGATTAGCGATGCGAAAATCTTGCAGCCGTCGGTGCCACCTAATTCCGGTTCAGCGGCGCGTTCGGGGTGGGGCATCATGCCGAGCACGTTGCGGTTGGGGCTGCAGATGCCGGCGATATTTTCGAGCGAGCCGTTGGGATTTGCTTCCTCGGTGATCTCTCCGTTTGGGCTCGAATAACGGAAGACGATGCGATCGTCGCGCTTGAGTTCGGCGAGGGTTGCTTCATCGCAAAAATAGTTGCCTTCCATGTGGCCGATGGGGATGGTTAGCACTTCGCCTTTTTTGCAGGCGTTCGTAAACGGGGTCTGATTGTTATCGACTCTTACATGCACCGGCTTGCAAACATACTTCAGACCGATATTGCGCATGAGTGCGCCGGGGAGGAGACCGGCTTCGCACAGAATCTGGAAGCCATTGCAGATGCCGAGGACCAGGCCGCCGGCATCGGCGAACTGACGGACGGATTTCATGACGGGCGAGAACCTGGCGATGGCACCGGTGCGGAGATAGTCGCCATAGGCGAAGCCTCCGGGGACGATGATGGCGTCGCAGTTCTGGAGGTCGTGAGAGTCATGCCAGAGGAAAGTTACGGGTTGTTTGGCGACGTTCTCGATGGTCCAGAAGGCATCGTGATCGCAGTTGGAACCGGGGAAGATGATGACGCCGAATTTCATTGAAACCTCGATGTTCGCTACTTTCGGGCAGAGCCAATCGCCACAATCACGCGACGACAGGCACCGGGAAACGCCGGTCTTGTTCCAATCCCGGCCGGATTTCTGCGGTGTCCTTAGAAGAGCTGGACTCTTAGACTGCTTCTGTTTCTTGTACGGAGTCTGTAGAATTCCGGCCGCAAGCGGCTTAAAATTCACTAGTGCTCTTGGGCCTTCGATCTATTCCGGTTTCATGGATTCAGAGTAGTACAAGTCGAAGGAAGACGATACCAGAAAATGTCGCACTCAAACGAATCCAACCCATCCCAAGAACTCCAAATCAACCACGGCGGGAGTCCGAGTATGAATACCAGCGAGGCCGAAGGCGACAACGGTGCGGCGGAAGCACCAACACAATCGGGTTATCCGGAATTTTGGGAAAACCTTCGGGCGGATCTGAAAAAGCCAAAGACCTACTTCGCAATTTCCGTTGTTATTGGCTTATTCGTTTTTATATGTTTGGCTGCATGGCAGAGCTGTGAAACCAATCACCTCGTAACCATTTTGCAGCGGGAATTCGATATTTCTCAACGACCCTATGTCGGGGTTAACCACATCAGCCGGTCGTTCAGCAAGAAACTGTCCAACGGACAAGAAGTGGTGGTTGACAGTCCGGACAGCGATACTCATGGGCTTAACTTCACGATTGAGGTCAAGAACTTCGGACCTGCACCCGGCGTTAACTATTACAGCGATTGGAGTGTATTTGTGGGCGGCGTGAAACAAAGAGAATTGTCCGCCCAGCCCAACTCCCCGTTCACACTTTTTCCGGGTGAGAGTTCTTATCTATCCGGACAAACTGGTCCCGACGATTATGCGGGCGTGATGAATGGAAGCAAGAAATTGATCATACGAATGATCATTCACTACGACGGAGTCGCCAGCAAATACGAGGAGTGCAACCAATATCAATTTCGGCCAGATGCCAAAACATTCATGGCGCTTGGGCAATGCGATTGGTAGAACTTGCCCGGTCCCGGTTGGGCAGGAACCTCCGCCCGTTCTGGTCAGGTTATGTACTCGTGACCGCTATGCCAGTTTCTCCCGGATTTGCACCCGTGGTGGGACTGGCGGGTTGGCTGTCCGGCGTTGAGGCTGGCGGGCTCGACTGATTCGCGGGTGGCGTAGCTGGGCCCGCATCGGGTCGGCGGTAGGGAGGACGAACGTCGTCGTCTCCATAGATGTAGCTGTTATCGTAGTAATAGTCCGGGTTATACATCGGCCACGGAGCGTACCAATATGGATTGAACCAGGGATCCCAGCCCCAATAGGGCCAACCCCATCCTAGGCCCCATCCCCAACCTAATCCCCAGCCCCAACCACCACCCCATCCCCAACCGCGACCATAGCCCCAACCGCGGCCGAAACCGAATCCGTAGTTTCCGCGACCGTAGCCGAAGCCAGACCGGACGCCTTCGCCTACGAAGTTAGCGCCTCTGGACCCGCCGAAGGAATGCCATGCGCCGTCGGCGGCGCCACCGCTACGGGCTGTGAGGTTTGAGTGTGCGGAGTGCGCCGCCGAATTGCCGGCGACGCTCGAGCGGGCGGAACTGGCTCCGCCGAACGAATGCCACTGGCCATCGTTGATGGCGCGAGAATAATTTGGATGACTTTCCGATGCTGAATTACGGCCGGCTTCCATGCCGCGAGACGCGCCGTTGCCGCCTCGTCCATATGCTCCCTGTTCACCGCCGCGGGAGTAGCCGCCGCCGGAGCGGCCGCCCTCGTAACCACGGCCCTCCGATCCGCTGTGTCGGCGGCCAGCGTATCCGCCTGCGTGAGAGCCACCGCCGAAGCCGCCGCCGTGAGACGCGCCACCACTGACGCCGCCTCCGCCGCCATGCGAACTGCCACCGCCACCGCCGTGGGATCCACCTCCGCCACCTCCGCCGTGCTGGGCGAAGGCTGAAGTTGGAGCGAGTGCGAAAGCAAATAATGCGGCTGATGTGAGGAAGGATCCGAGGAAACCGACGCGGCTCATAATGTAGCCTCCGTTCGAGCTTGGAGAGCAATTTCGAGCGAGGAGCCTAGGGACAAGGACTGCGCTCCTAGTTAATGAGATTCTACTTCCTGGGAGGAGGTTGCGCGGGAAAAAAAGGCGGCTTGGGGCGCGGCTTCCTTTGGCTTTGGGTCGGAGGCGATTGTCGGAGTCTCCCACGCGACGTCCCTCCACCCAATCGCGCCAAGACCGAGCGTGATGGGGCCGCGGCCGCAAGGGGAGCGACGTGTAAGGGGGGCAATTGTGGTTGATTAGCTAAGCAAAGTTAGCTAATATGCTGCTATGGAAACCGTGACCATTCACAAGGCGAAGACGGAGCTTTCGCGGCTGATTGAAAAAGCTTGCCGAGGGGAGGAAATCGTGATCGCCCGCGGGAAGAAACCAGTGGTGCGGCTGGTGGCGATTGAGGACAAGAGCGGGCAGCGGAAGCCTGGGGCTCTGCGCGGGAAGCTGAAAGTGGGACCCGAGTTCTTTGAACTATTGCCTCCGGAAGAGATTGACGCATGGGGGCAATAGCGTGCGACTTTTGTTGGACACGCACACGTTGCTCTGGTGGTTGAGTGACGCCGCCGCGCTGCCAGTGTCGTGCAGAAAATTGATTGCCCAACCGGGCAACAGTGTTTTTGTCAGTGCCGCATCCGCCTGGGAAATTGCGACTAAGTTTCGTCTGGGCCAGCTTTCCAGTGCTTCCGAACTGGTGCAGGATTTCGCTGGCTACCTGGATCGCGACAGCTTCTTGAGTCTACCCGTGTCCTACGAACACGGAATTCGCGCTGGGATGTTGCCGGGACCGCACAAAGATCCGTTTGATCGGATGCTGATCGCGCAGGCGGAGATTGAGAAACTGTTCATTGTGAGCAACGAGAAAGTCTTTGATCAATATGGGGTGCGGCGGGTGTGGTGATGGTAGAGCTCGAAGCCCGGTAATCCATTCCAATGACTCTTTTCGCCGTCTACTGCTAATCGTCAGTGCTTCAATGGCTTATTTTGACCGGGGGTGCATGCTTCGGTACCATTACAGTATCCAGAAGCATCTTTTTGGGGCCGGCGGTACCCTAATAGAGTGGGGCTTGGGGAGTGGATCTGCGAGGGCGGGACGCCCTCGATACAGCCGGCATGCCGGCGCTACTTGTCAAGGTTCGATTGTTGGGAGAGAAAACGGATGGCATTGTCGGAGAGCAAACAACTTCTACTATTGAAGCCACGGGGGTTTTGCGCGGGGGTGGTTCGGGCGATTGATATCGTGCGGATTGCGCTGGAGGCGTTTGGGCCTCCGATTTATGTGCGCAAGGAGATTGTGCACAACCGCTTTGTGGTGGAGGAACTGCAGCACAAGGGCGCGATTTTCGTGGATTCAGTAGACGAGGTGCCCGCGGGCGAGCGTGTGATTTATAGCGCGCATGGGGTGTCTCCGGAGGTGCGGGAACATTCGAAGCTGCGGAAGCTGCGGGTGATTGATGCGACTTGTCCGCTGGTCACGAAGGTTCACGTGGAGGCGGTGAAGTTTGCCAAGGAAGGGTATTCGCTGATTTTAATCGGGCATCGCGATCACGATGAGGTGATTGGGACATTGGGCGAGGCTCCGGCGGTGACGCAGGTGGTGGGATCGCCGGAAGAGGTGGCGGCGGTGACGTTGCCGGACCCGAATCGCGTGGCGTATCTGACGCAGACTACGCTTAGCCTGGATGAGACGCGGGACATTATTGCGGCGCTGCGGAAGCGGTTTCCGAATATCAAGGGGCCGGCGGCGCAGGATATTTGCTATGCGACTGAAAATCGGCAGGTTGCGGTGAAGCATGTGGCTTCGGATGCGGATCTGCTGCTGGTGGTGGGATCGGACAATAGTTCAAATTCAAAGCGGCTGGTAGAAGTGGCTCGCAGTTTGGGCACCGAGGCGCATCTAATCGATAACTACGGCAACATTAAAGCGGAGTGGCTACAGGGCGTGAAGACTGTGGCGTTGACGGCGGGAGCATCGGCTCCCGAGCACCTTGTGCAGGAAGTGGTGGAGTACCTTGCAGGCAAGGGGTTTGGCGACGTGCAGGAACTGGAAATCATGCCGGAGAACGTGCGGTTTGGATTACCGCCGGAGATTGTGGAGACGATTGCGGCGGCGCCGGGCGCGGGAGCGTAGTTTGCGCTCCCAGGTTAGCGCCCAAAAGACGGGCGCGAACCTGGGGCACCCAGCGATTCCTTAAGCGGAGACATAAATGGACGAATCCTTCCCCCAGAGTTCGGCCCCAGTGCCGCAGATGCGATTTGGAAAGATTGATGACCTGGCGAGCCGGGTTGCTGTGGCCGTGGATGCTGCGCGCAAGTTTCTGTTCTCTCAACAACACGAACAGGGATATTGGTGTGGAGAACTGGAAGCCGACACTACGCTCGAGTCGGATTACATTTTGCTGCACACATTGCTGGGGACGGGGAATCCGGAGCGCTTCGCGAAAGCTGCGCGGTACATTCTGAACCATCAGAACGAGGATGGCGGGTGGAGCATTTTTGCCGGGGGCCCGTCGAATCTGAGCGCTTCGGTCAAAGCTTATTTTGGATTGAAGCTGGCGGGCTACGACGGCGACGATCCGGCGCTGGCGCGGGCCCGCAAGAAGATCCTGGAGATGGGCGGGGTGACCGAGGTCAATACATTCACCAAGATCTATCTTTGTTTTTTTGGGCAATACGACTACGACGCGGTGCCGGCGATTCCTCCGGAGATCGTGCTGTTTCCGAACTGGTTCTGGTTCAATATCTACGAAATTTCCTCGTGGTCGCGAGCCATCCTCGTGCCGCTTTCGATCTGCTACGCCAAGAAGCCGTTTAAGAAAATTTCCGATGAGATGGGGGTGGAGGAGCTTTTTGTGGGCGGGCGCGACAAGTCGCGCATGCATCTGCACTGGGCAAAGAAACTGATTTCATGGCGGAATTTCTTTCTGGTCGTAGATCGGATGGTGCACTGGTTTGAGGCCGTGCATGTGCGGCCGCTGCGGTCGATCGCTTTGAAGAAGGCGGAGAAGTGGGTGCTGGAGCGCTTTGAGATGAGCGACGGGCTGGCGGGAATTTTTCCGTCGATCATGAACTCGATCATTGCGCTGCGCTGCCTGGGGTATTCCCTTGACGATCCGCAGGTGATTCGTGCGCTCGATGAGTTTGAGAAGTTGGGGATCGAGGAGGGCGACACGTTCCGGATGCAGCCTTGCGTGTCGCCGGTGTGGGATACGGCATATGCGTTGTTTGCTTTGGGCGAGGCGGGAGTGCCGGCGAACGATCCGCGCCTCGTGAAATGCGCGGATTGGATGCTGCAGAAGCAGGTGCGGAAGCCGGGCGATTGGAAGGTGAAAAACACGAAGGGCGAGCCGGGCGGGTGGTATTTCGAATTCAATAACGAGTTTTATCCGGATGTGGATGACAGCGCAATGGTATGCCTGGGGCTAAGCCGCGTTGAGCATCCGAATGGACGGTATCAGCGGGAATCGGTGCAGCGCGCGATTGACTGGATGTTGTCGATGCAGTGTAAGAACGGCGGCTGGGCCTCGTTCGATAAGGACAACGACCGGATGGTGTTTCAGTACGTGCCGTTCGCCGATCACAACGCCATGCTGGATCCGCCGACGGTGGATATTACGGGGCGAATGCTGGAATGCCTGGCTACGTATGGATTCGATAAGAGTCATCCGGCGGTGAAACGGGCGCTGGAGTTCGTCCGCAAAGAGCAGCAGCCGGATGGGAGCTGGTTTGGGCGCTGGGGCGTGAATTACATCTACGGAACGGCGCTGGTTTTGCGCGGGCTTGAGGCGATGGCGATGGACCGCAATGAGCCGATGATCCAGCAGGCGGCGGAGTGGCTGCGGATGGTGCAGAATCCGGACGGCGGCTGGGGCGAGACCGTGGGATCGTATGACGATCCAAATTTGCGGGGGCAGGGAGACAGTACGGCCTCGCAGACAGCCTGGGCGATCATGGGACTGCTGGCGGCGGGTGACACGCGCAGCGAATGCGTGACGCGCGGGGTTGCGTACCTGCTGAAGACACAGAAGAAAGATGGAGCGTGGGATGAGGCGCTCTACACGGGAACCGGATTTCCGCGCGTGTTTTATCTCAAATACCATCTGTACCGGCAATACTTTCCGCTGATCGCGCTGACGACGTATGGGAAGGTGATGGCGGAGAAGAGCAGCTGTTAGCCGTCAGCCATCAGCCTCAGGTAAAAGCATCTTGAGCGCGATCGGTTTGTCAGCTTTTGGGATCTGAGCACGGCCCGCGGCAGCTGTTGCCGTGAACTTTGGTTTTCCTGATGGCTGAGAGCTGGCCATGAAGGCTTTTGTTACTGGCGCTACGGGATTTCTGGGCAGTCATGTGGCTCGCGTGCTTGCCGCGCAGGGAGCAGAGTTGCGGCTGCTGGTGCGGCCGACCAGCGATCTGCGGAATATTGCTGATCTGAACGCTGAGCGGGTTTCCGGGGACTTGCGCGATGCGGGATCGATCGAGAAGGCGGTGTCCGGGTGCGAGGTTGTTTTTCACGTTGCGGCGGATTACCGGCTGTGGGTGCGTGATCCAGCGGAGATGTACCGGTCGAACGTGGAAGGCACGCGAACGTTGCTGGAAGCGGCGCGGAAACAGGGCGTGCGGCGCGTGGTCTACACGTCGAGCGTGGCCACGATGGGATTTCGGTCGAATGGGCATGCTGCCGGGCATTTGACGGATGAAGACAGCCCGGTGTCGCTCGGCGAGATGATTGGACACTATAAGCGCTCGAAGTTCATGGCGGAGCAGGTCGCGTTTGAGGCGGCGAGGTCGGGGATCGATGTGGTGATTGTGAATCCGACTACGCCAGTCGGAGAGCGCGATGTGAAGCCTACTCCAACCGGGCGGATCGTGCTGGATTTTCTGAAGCGGAAGTTTCCCGCGTATGTGGAGACGGGGCTGAATCTGGTGGATGCGACCGAGTGCGCTCGCGGACATCTTCAGGCGCTGGAAAAAGGGAAAGCGGGCGAGCGGTATATTTTGGGCGGCGAGAATCTGACGTTGAAGCAGATTCTCGATCGGCTGGCTGCGATTACGGGATTGAAGTCGCCGACGGTGAAGCTGCCTTATGTTTTTGCTTTCGCCACGGGCGTGGTGGACGAAATGATTACGGGCAGGCTGATGGGGCGCGAGCCGCGCGCGACGATTGATGCGGTGCGCATGGGTCGGAAGATGATGTTTGTGAGCTCGGCGAAGGCGGAGCGGGAGTTGGGCTGGCGGACGGTTCCGGTGGATGGAGCGTTGCGGCGATCGGTGGAGTGGTTCCGAGCGAATGGGTATGTCTAAGCAGCTAACAGCCATCAGCCATCAGCCATCAGGAAAAGCCTTTGGCGCGGATCGGCAAGCTCAGGGGCAAGGTGCTCGGATTGCCGTCGTCGCGGCGATGGAACGGGAAGTGGCACCGCTGATTCGGGGCTGGAAGGTGCGCGAGCTTGCCTGGGATGGACGGCGCTATCGGCTGTTTGAAAGCGGCGACACGGTTTTGATCTGCGGCGGGATTGGAGCGCAGGCGGTGCGGCGAGCGGCGGAAGCGGTGATTGAGGAGGCTCGGCCGGCGCGGGTGGTTTCGGCTGGCTTTGCTGGAGCTTTGGATTCGAGGATGAAGGTGGCGGATGTGATGGAGCCGCGCGTTGTCGTGAACGCTGCCGATGGTTCGCGGGTGGATACAGGGTCGGGGCAGGGAACGCTGGTGAGTTACTCGGGCGTGGCGGACCGGAATCAGAAACAGCGGCTTGCACTTGCTTATGCGGCGGATGCGGTCGATATGGAAGCGGCGGCGGTGGCGCAGGCGGCGCAGGCACACGAGATTGAGTTTGCCGCGCTGAAGGCAATTTCCGATGCGGCCGATTTTGCGATGCCTGCGACGGAGAGATTTGTTTCGAGCGACGGACGGTTTCGACCAGTGGGATTTCTCGTGTATGTTGCGGTGCGTCCGTGGCTTTGGGGGAGTACGATTGCTCTTGCTCGGAATAGCGCGAAAGCGAGCAGGGCGTTGAGGGCCGCGATTGAAGATTATCTGGCACGGGACGGAGTGAAATCAAAAGGGGAGACGGAGTTTTCGGGAGAGGAAGCGAAGGCGAGACGCCTTCGCGACAGCCGGCGGGACGCCGGCGCTACGAGTTAGAGCTATGGCAACTGTTCGGCCAGTAGAGATTGAAAACGGCGTTGAGCGGGTTCCTTCCACGATGAAGGCGGCGGTGTATCGCGGCGTCAACGATGTGCGGCTGGAGGAAGTTCCGGTACCTGAGATCGGGCGGGGCGAGATGCTGGTGCGGGTGCATACTTGCGGAATCTGCGGGACGGATCTGAAGAAAATTTCTACGGGATCGCATTCTGCGCCGCGCATCTTTGGGCACGAGACTTCGGGGGTGGTGGCGAAGGTTGGAGAGGGTGTGCGGGAGATTAACGTCGGGGATCGGGTGATGGTGTTTCACCACATTCCTTGCCGCGAGTGTTACTACTGCCGGCATAAGACGTTCGCGCAGTGCGAGGGATATAAGAAAGTCGGGTGCACGGCGGGGTTTGAGCCGTCCGGGGGCGGGTTCTCGGAATATGTGCGGGTGATGGATTGGATCGTCAAGAAGGGGACGGTGCGGATTCCGGACGGGATTTCGTTTGAGCAGGCCTGCTTTGTCGAGCCCGTGAATACGTGCATGAAGGGGATTGAGACGCTCCGACTGGAACCGGGAGAGACAGTGCTGGTAATCGGGCAAGGGCCTATCGGGTTGATTCTAGCCGTGTTAGCGAAAAGAGCAGGCGCACGGGTGATTACTTCCGATTTGTATCCGGCGAGGCTTACAATAGCTAAATCCTTCGGTTTGAACGTAACGATTGATGCATCGAAAGCTGAAGCAGGGCAGACGGTGCGTGGAATGACGGAAGGGCGCGGGGCTGACGCTGTGATTTTGGCGGTCGGCGGCAGCGGTCTGATCCGGCCAGCGATGGATTCGACGCGTCCGGGAGGGCGCGTTTTACTGTTTGCGCAGACGGCGCGCGGGGAAGCGACGATTGACCCGGCGGCGGTGTGCGTGGATGAAAAGGCGTTGTTGGGTTCTTACAGTGCGGCGGTGGACTTGCAGGAAGAGTCGGTTCGGTTTGTGATGAACCACGAAATGGACTTGGAACGGCTGATCAGCCATCGTTTTTCGCTGGAGCGCAGTGTGGAGGCGCTCGCCTTGGCTGCCCACCCTCAGCCGGACTCGATGAAAATTGCGATCCAGCCGGGCGTGCATGGGAAGGACATGAAACTGTGAACAGCAAGATGACGGCGGCCGTCCTATACGGCAAAGAAGACATCAAGATCGAGAGAGTCCCGATCCCGCGCGTAGGGGACGGGGAAGTGCTGGTGAAGGTGCATGTGGCGCTGACCTGCGGCACGGATTTGAAGGTGTATCAGCGGGGTTATCACGCGCGAATGATTGTGCCTCCGGCGCTGTTTGGGCACGAACTGGCGGGAACGATCGAGCAGGTGGGCGAGGGTGTGCGCGGATTCAAGAAGGGCATGCGGGTGGTGGCGCTGAATTCGGCTCCTTGCGGAATGTGCTTCTACTGCTCGAAGCATCAGGGAAATTTGTGCGAAGACCTGTTGTTTAATAACGGGGCGTATGCCGAGTACATCCGGGTTCCGCGGCGGATTGTCGAGACAAACATGCTGGTGGTGCCTCCGCATGTGAGCTTTGAAGATGCGGCCATGACGGAACCATTGGCGTGTGTGCTGCGCGGGCTCCATGAGACCGGAGTTGAGATTGGCGACACGGTTACGGTACTGGGCGGCGGGCCGATCGGGCTGATGTTTGTGCAGGTGGCGAAGGCGATTGGATGTAACGTGATCGCGGTGGTGAAGCGCGACTCGCAAGTGATACTGGCCCGGCGGAAGGGCGCGCACGAAGTTGTGCAGATCTCCGCGGTGAAGGACCCGGTTGAGGCGGTGCGGCAGTTGAGTCCGGAGCGGCGTGGATCGGACGTGGTGATTGAAGCGGTCGGGCGTCCGGAGGCGTGGGAGTGGGCCGTCCAGATGGTACGCAAGGGCGGAACGGTGAACTTCTTCGGCGGATGCGCGGCGGGGACGAAGGTGCAACTGGATACGAACCGGCTGCATTATTCCGAGATTACGCTGAAGGCGACCTTCCACCACACACCGGAGACGGTGCGGAGGGCGTTCGGCCTGATAACCGAGAAGAAGGTGCGCGGGACGGACTACATCACCGGCGAAGCGCCGCTATCGCGGCTGCATGATGTGCTGCGGCACATGCTGAACCGCAACGGCGATATCAAGACGGCGATCATCCCGGGACATTAAGGTGGGGTCCTCAGGGGCTAAAGCCCCTGTCATTGGTGGCGACTATCGGCACGGCTGAAGCCGTGCCCTTCCAGAAAACATCTGATGGACAAACTCTAAGGAACAGGAAGCAGCATTCCCGGATTCAATAGTCCTTCCTCGTACTTTATGTTCTTGCGATGCGAGAGGAATTGAGCGATGAGCGAATGACAACGGTGGCCACCAGCGATCGCGAGAGCCGGGCAAATCTTGCCGGGTGGGCCAGGCTTCCGGCGGAGTATGCGATTCCGGAGTCGGCTCCCACTTTGGCTGAGGCGCAGGAGTATTGCCGGCGGCTGGCGCGGTCGCACTACGAAAACTTTTCGGTTGCTTCGTGGTTTCTGCCGGGGCATCTGCGGCAGCATTTCTTTAATGTTTATGCGTATTGCCGGGTCTCGGACGATCTGGGCGATGAAGTGGGTGACGCGGCGGCCTCGTTGCGTCTGTTGGAGGAATGGGAAGCGGAGCTGAATGCCTGCTATGAGGGCGGTCCGCGGCATCCAGTGTTTGTGGCGCTGGCAGGAACGGTGCGGGAATTCGAGATTCCGAAGCAGGAATTTGCCGATTTGCTGACTGCGTTCCGGCAGGATCAGACGACAGGCCGCTATGAGACTTTTGGCGATCTGCTGGGGTATTGCCGGAACTCGGCGAATCCGGTGGGGCACCTGGTGCTGTATTTGTGCGGGTATCGCGATGAGGAGCGGCAGATACTATCCGATTACACTTGCACAGCGCTGCAGTTGGCGAACTTCTGGCAGGACGTTAGTGCCGATTTCGCGAAGGGGCGGATTTATTTGCCGCTTGAGGACTTGCGGCGGTTTGGCGTGAGCGAAGAAGAGATCTGGGGGTCGGAGAATAGTCGGGCGTTTCGCGAGATGATGCGGTTTGAAGTGGCTCGCGCGCGCGAGTGGTTCGCGCAGGGGTTGCCGCTGGTGAAGCAGGTTGACCGCAAGTTGGCCCTCGATATTGAACTATTCAGCCAGGGCGGGATGGAGATTCTGAACGCAATCGAGCGCCAGGACTATGCGGTGTTGGGATGCAGGCCCGCAATTTCGAAGGCGCGAAAACTGGCGCTGGTGGCGCGCGCGGCGCTCCGCCACCCCATCACGCCAAAATCGGGCGTGCTAGGGACCCCGAGGAAACTGCGATGAGTACAGCCGTGGGAAATGCGCCGACACAGTTTGCTCCGACTCGCTCGCAGCTCAACATGGCATATTCGGTCTGCCGGGGGATTGCGCGGTCGGCGGCCAAGAATTTTTATTACGGGTTTGCGGTGCTTCCGCCGCGGAAGAAGAACGCACTCACGGCCGTCTATGCATTTATGCGGCGGTGCGACGATATTACCGACAACAATGCGTTGAGCGTGACGGACCGGCAGAACCAACTGGCGGAATGGCTGGACAAGGTTCACCGCGCGTTGGCCGGGCAGCCTACCGACGACCCCGTGCTCTTGGCGCTGACCGATGCGCAGCGGACTTATCAGATTCCATTCGGACTGCTGGATCAGTTGGCATTTGGCACGGCCGCGGACCTGGAGCATGGTGAGCCACCGGTTGCGGGCGGGGCTCTTGTTTCGGGCGCGCCTTTGGTCGCGCGCTATAAAACCTTTGAAGACCTGCGCAAGTATTGCTATGGCGTAGCATCGGTGGTCGGGCTGGTATGCATCCGCATTTTTGGGTATCGCGATCCGGCGGCTGAGTCGCTGGCGGAGCGGTGCGGGCTGGCATTCCAGCTGACGAACATTATTCGCGACGTGAAGGAAGATGCGGCGATGGGGAGAGTTTATCTGCCGCAGGAAGATTTGCTGCAATTCGGGTTACTGGCCGCCGATCTGGCGACGCCGGAACTTTCGCGGATCCGTCCGCTGCTGGCTTTTGAAGCAGACCGCGCGCGCGAGTACTACCAGAGCGGGGAAGAACTGATTCCGCTAGTAAATGAAGATAGCCAGCCTGGGCTGTGGGTGCTGATTACGATCTATCGACGGCTGCTGGAGAAGATCGCCGCCAACGACTATGACGTCTTCTCCCGGCGGGTTCGGTTGAGCACTCCGGAAAAAGTCAGCGTTCTGGGTAAAGGATTTGTCAAACGCCTGCTGTGATGAGCCCGGCCTCCATGGAACGGTCGTCGTCGGCAAAGACGGTTGCGATTGCCGGAGGCGGGTTGGCGGGACTGGCCGCGGGCTGCGCGCTGGCCGATGCCGGGTTCCGCGTTACTTTGTTCGAGCGCCGCCCTTATCTGGGCGGGCGCGCTTCTTCCTACCAACATCCGGGCACGGGCGAGGTCGTCGACAATTGCCAGCATGTGTTGCTGGGCTGCTGTACGAACCTGATCGACTTCTATCGGCGAACCGGGGTTGAAGAAAAGATCCGGTGGTATGAACGGCTGACCTTTCTGGAACCGGGTGGCCGGGAGTCGGTCATCGGGCCTTCGTCGTTGCCGGCTCCCTTGCATACCGTTCCTGCGTTCTTGCGTGCTTCCTGCCTTACTCTTTCGGACAAGGTGGCAATTGGGCGAGCGATGATGACGCTCGCTCCAGCGGTGCCGGCGGATCGAGGCGAGTCGTTCCTGGACTGGCTGCGGCGTCACGGGCAGACAGCGCAGGCGATTGATCGCTTCTGGAAGACGATTCTGGTTAGCGCGCTGAATGAGGACTTGGATCGCGTGTCGGTGCCCTATGCGGCGCAGGTGGTCCGCGAATCGTTTTTGAAATCGGCAGCGGCGGGGCGGATGGGGCTTCCCACGGTTCCGCTCACCGATCTTTACAGCGCGGCGGGAGATTACATTCGCGCGCGCGAGGGCGAGATTCAGCTGCGCGCGGGGGTGGAGTTGTTTCGTAGGCAGGACGGCGGCGTCAAAGTGGTGACAAACGGAGAGGTGCAGAACTTCGACTACTTGGTTATGGCGGTCCCGTTTGATGTTCTGGGGCGGATGCTGAGAGATGCGCCTAGCGAAGCCGAGATTGGGGATACTCTGGCGGTGGCGCTGGGCAAGCTTTCGACATCGCCGATAACCGGAATTCATCTTTGGTTCGATCGCGAAATTTCGGAACTTGATCATGCGGTTCTGCTCGACCGGACGATTCAGTGGATGTTTCATAAATCGCGGATTCTTGAATCGCGGAATCAGCAATCTGGAAATCAGGCGTCTCGGGCCTCGGGATCTCAGGAGAAGGGAAGTGGCAGTTACGTTGAGCTGGTGGTGAGTTGCTCGCGGAGTCTGGTGGAGAAATCGAAAGCGGAAATCGTCGAGATGGCGGTGAAGGAATTGAAGGAGTTTTTCCCCGGGTCGAGGGAGGCAACTCTGGTGAAATCGACGGTCATCAAGGAAGTGCATGCGACTTACTCACCTGCGCCTGGGGTGGACCAGTTCCGGCCAAGGGCGGCAACCGCGTGGCCGCGCGTGTTCTTGGCGGGCGATTACACAGCGACCGGATGGCCGGCGACCATGGAGGGAGCGGTGCGGAGCGGCTATCTGGCCGCGGAGGCGCTGGCGAGGTCGGCCGGCAGGGACTGTTCTTTTCTGGCTCCGGATCTACCGTCGGCGGGCCTCATGAGGTTGTTTGGGTGAGATGACTTTTTCGGGCCTAGCGTGCCGTCAGGGCTACGGTCTGCGGCGGTGATCGGCGCGGCTGGAAGCCACGCCTCCAAAAGAGCCTTCCCATTCATGCCGCGAATTCATGAGACAGCAGCCTAACGCGAGGCTGGCGCAGCGGCGTTGCGGGCGGCGATGAATTTCCTGGCATTGTCAGAAAGGGCGCGCGCCTGCGGCATCAGTTCGAGCGCCTTAATTACCGCGGGATCGGTTTCCGCGCGCACCTTCAAGCCTTCTTCCTGGCCGAAAGCATTGACGAAAATTTCGCTCTTGAGGCTGGAGCGAAGCCAGTCGTTGTTTTCGAGCATCTCGGCTTCGGTGTAGGGAATTTTTTCGGTGTCGAGGTACTTGCGGAAGTCGAGAAGGATTACGTCATCGACTTCGAAGCCCTGCGTGATTTTGTGCGAGTTGGCGTAGTTTTTGGCGAAATTGAAAATGGCGTAGTGCTGGAGCACGGACTCCTGAAACTTGTTGCTTTTGTAAGGAGGCAGCTTGACGTCGGGCGTGATGCCGCCGCCGCCGTAGACGGTGCGGCCGCCATCGGTCAGTTTGACTTCCTTGTTGGCGTTGTTGTCTTCGCTTTCGCGGTTGTAATAGTAGTCGTAGAGCGAGAGGTTCGAGTAGTCGCGCTGGATGAGGCGTCCGCTGGGCGTGTAGTACTTGGCGGTGGTGAGCGCGAGGCCGGTGTTTTCGGCGAGCGGATAGACGGTCTGGACAAGGCCCTTGCCGAAAGTAGTTTCGCCAACGATGAGGCCGCGGTCGTGATCCTGGATGGCGCCGGAGACGATCTCGGCGGCGGAGGCGGTGCCTTTGTCGACCAGGACTACGAGCGGGTAATCTTTGCCGCCATTGCCGCGCGAGGCCACGTAACGCTTTTCAGGCGAGGAGCGGCCGTGGTGGGAGACGATGAGTTGTCCCTTCTTTAGAAATTTGTCGGCTACACCTACGCCCTCACTGAGCAGGCCGCCGGGATTCTGGCGGAGATCGAGGACCAGGCCCTTGAGGTCTCCCATTTGATCGAGAGCTTCGGTGACTTCATGCTCGGTCGTCTCCTGGAAGCCGGAGATGTGCAGGTAGCCGATGCCGGGCTTGATCATGAAGTGAAGATCGACGCTGTAACGTGGGATCTCGTCGCGGACGACGCTGAACTCGAGCGGATGGTCGGAGCCCTCGCGCAGCATGGTAATGCGGACAGTAGTGCCCTTGGGACCCTTGAGCAAGTCGGCGACGTCGGAGGTGCTCATGTTGTCGGTGGGCTTGCCATCGATGGCGGCGATGATGTCACCGGGGCGGATGCCGGCGCGATAGGCGGGAGTGCCTACGAAGGGCGCGATGACGATGACCTTGTTATTGCGCGGGCCGACGGTCATGCCGACGCCGTAGTACTTGCCGCGCTGCTCTTCGCGCAGGGCGGAATAAGACTTGGGATCGAAGAAATTGGAGTGCGGATCGAGCTGGTGGAGCATGCTCGGGATGGCGCCGTTGTAGATTGCCTTGTCGGGATTGACGGGGTCGGCGTAGTTCTGCTCGATGGTCTCATAGACCTGCGTAAACTGCTTAACGCTCTCGCGGATGTCGGAGTCGGAGCTGGGCGAGGCGCCGGGGCTGATTTTCTGCGCGAACAGCATGCCGAGCAAGCCGAATAATCCGAGGACAATAACGATCAGGAAGAGAGAGCGACGAGAACTACGGGCCATGAGTCCGAATCCTTGGGCAGGTGTGTGGAAAGCGCTGAACCCACCCCAATTAACGCAGTATAGCATGCGCTGCGCCTGGTTTTTGACGCGCGAACTACCCGAAAGTTACTCCGGTTCGCAGTTGCTAAAACGGCAGAAATGGCTCAAAACACACGGGTGACGCCTTCTTCGAGGACGACAACTTTGTCTTTCACATGGGCTGCTGCTGCTTCGCGCGCGAGCAATTTCAGCGGCTCATCGACGGGCTCGTGCGACAGGCGAAATGTTCCATAGTGCATCGGGACCATCCAGCGCGATTTGAGGTCGAGAAAAGCTTGCATGGCATCGGCCGGACTGGTGTGCACGTTGCGAAATTGCGGCGGATCGTAGGCTCCGATGGGAAGTAGCGCAAGCTCGGGAGCCAGGCGTCGGCCAATTTCGGTGAAGCCGTTGAAATAGGCGGTGTCGCCGGCGTGATAGACGGAGTGTTTGCCGGCGCGCAGGACGTATCCGCCGTAGCCGCGATGGGAATCTTTCAGGATGCGCGCTCCCCAGTGGCGGGACGGGACATGCGTGATTTCCAGCGCGCCCACCCGGTGAGCATTCCACCATTCGAGCTCGATGATCTCTTTAAAGCCGAGATCGGAGACGAGGTCGAAGACGTGATGCGGGACGACGAGTGTAGGTGCGGTTCCAGTCTGGCGGCGGGTTTGCCGCGCAATGGTGCGCAACGATTGCCGGTGCAGGTGATCGAAATGAGCATGAGTGACCAGCACGACGTCCATAGGAGGCAGGTCGCGCAGGTGCAGGCCAGGTTGGCGAAGACGCTTCAGGACAAAAAGCCAGCGGGCAAAGTTGGGATCGATGGTGACGTTCATTCCGCCCATCTGCAGGAAAAAGCTGGAATGGCCGATGAAAGTCACACCCATGTGCCCGTTCGAGACCAGTAGCGGTTTGTGGGTTTGGCCGGTGCGAGGTGTAACGACAGAATGCCGAACCAGGCGCGTGAATTGACCGGCTCGTTTGCGGAGTGCTGGATTTTTTAATGAAGACTTTAACATTGCTTCCACCAGCCCTGCTGTTTCCCTGCCGGCTGGTCCAAACTCACTTTCAGCTAGGTTAGATGCTGCAACAGCCACATGGGACGCACGGGTCCCGGCGATTTACTCGCGCAGGAACTCTTGCATCCGGCGGAATCGCGTTTCCACCGGGGCTGAGGCCCCAACTGAGTCGCGGCAGCTTACGCGGCCCCTGCGGCTTCGCTCAGGGCAGGCACTAAAAGGGCCGCTTTTCTACGGCGACGTAAAGGCCAATGGACTCTTTCAGTTTATGCCAAATGGGTTTGTCTTGACCGTTACTTTGGTGGTCATATCTAATTCAAACCAGAGACGAAGCGGGCCCACAAATTCAAGTCTTGGAGACCAAGATCATGCGCGTGGCATTTTTGGGATTGGGAATCATGGGACGGTCGATGGCTGCCAACCTGGCGAAGGCAGGACACGAGGTCGCGGTGTGGAATCGCTCAGCAGGCAACGATGTGGAAGGCGCGCGGACAGCGGCTACTCCGGCAGATGCGGCGCGGGGCGCTGAGGTGGTGTGGATGTGTGTCTCGGACACGAAGGCTGTCGAGAGCTTGTTATTTGGCGAGAACGGCGTGGAGAGTTCGCTGGCGCCGGGGATGATTATCGCGGATTCGAGCACGATTTCTCCTTCGGCCACGGAGCGATTTGCTGCGCGGGTGAAGACGCATGGAGTGGATTATGTGGACGCGCCGATGACCGGCTCAAAGATCGCGGCGGCGGGCGGCAGTCTGATTTTTATGGTGGGCGGGGATGAGAGTGTGCTGGCGCGCCTGAAACCGCTGTTTGACGCAATGGGTAAACAGGTGTTCCACATGGGCGCGACGGGGAAGGGGCAGGCGACGAAGCTGGTGATGAACCTGCAAATTGCGCTGATTTTTGAGGGCTTCGCCGAGGCGCTTACGCTGGCGACCAAACTGGGCGTGGAACTGGAACGGCTGCTGCCGCTGGTGCAGGCTTCGATGGTGCGGTCGGGGGTAGTGGAGTACAAGGCTCCTTTTATTATGAAGCGCGATTTCTCGCCCAATTTTCCGTTGCGGCTGATGTTGAAAGATATTCGTCTGGCGCTGGCTGCGGCGAAGGAGTCGCGGGTGCGTCTGCCGGGACTGGAAGCGGTCGAGGAGGTGTATGACGTGGCGGCCGAGGAAGGGCAGAGCGATCTGGATTATGCGGCGACGCTGACGCTGCTGGAGAAATGGGCCGGGGTGGAGGTTAAGAGCGCGGCGTAAGGTGGCTAGCAGTTCGGGTTGTGCTTTAACTGCCGAACTGCCCTCGGCTTGAACAGCCGGGGGCGGCTCTTCGTACGTGACGGCACCCATCGCTCAACGCTGAGCGGACAGGAGTGTCCGCGCCACACGAGCTACTTCTCACCAAACTACTTCTTTGCGAAGGCGCGGATGTAGTTCACCACATTCCAGACATCGTCATCCTTGGCGCGGTCGCCTTCGGGGGGCATTTCGCCTTTGCCCTTGCGGATAATCTGGAACCATTGGCCATCGGTCGAATTCTTCTGGACATCGGGATTGGTGAAGTCGGTGACATTTTTCATGTCCGCAGCCATGTCGCCTTTGCCGTCACCATTTTCGCCATGGCACATGGCGCAGTCGACTCTGTACACCTTCTTGCCTTTGGCGAGCGATTCGGGCGAGGGTTTGACGGGGTTGGTTTTATCCTGCGCGTTGGCGGGAAGCTGCGCTCCGAGCACACAGGCGAAAACAAACAGGACCAGAGCGATGGATGCGATTTTCAAACGAGACCTTCCTGGCACGGCGACCTCCGACGTGGGAGTACGCTGCAAGTACAAGGTAATTCTACGACCGGGCGGGGCCGGGCGGGAAGGTTATGGATCACTCGACTGCGTTCGCGGAATCACGCTTGATACGGAGGAGGATTTCCGGCTGAGAGGCGGGTTGGGGGCAGGGAACCGTGAGAGATTGGGAAAGAGTGCCTCCTGCGCGGTGGTCTGACCGCCGCGGCTAAAGCCGACGCCAAAAACCAGGCCGCTCATCGCAGCGGTAAACCGCTGCGCCACCCAAAATCGGAATCAAACGGGTCTTCCCGCAGCCTACCCATGGTGTCACGCCTGGGAGCATTTTTCCTCTTCCTCCCCTTGCGCATCCACATCCAGCGGACGTACCATTTTTGCGAGAGGCGAAGTTGTGGGGCGTTGGGTTCTGATTGACGTCGGTGCGGCGGCCGTGGTGTTTGCCCTGCTCTGGTACAGCTGGTTTGTGCGCTACAACCGGCGCCGGGCGGCCAGCGTGCTGGAGTGGCTGCAGGCAGCTTGCCTGGGCAAAGGACGGCTCAGCAATCTCGAGTGGCAGGCCAACAGCTCCCGGCTCACAGCGCGCCTGCATCTTGCCTCGCGCTGGTTTGACGACGCCTCGGTGACGATCCACCTGCTGCCGCGGCCCCTGCCCGTGAACTGGGCTTTAAGCCGGCTGCGCCGGGAGCAGGAAACGCTTACCTTTGAAGCCGACATGGGCTTTCCGCCGGGCTTTCATCTCGATATCGTGCGGCACCGCTGGACGGGCCAGACGGGACCCAAGGGCACAGCCCGCAAATGGATGATCACACGGCCGGGGCCGGTTGTTCTGACCACTCAAGAAGACTGGCCCATGGAATTGACCCCGGTGGTGAATGCGATCGTGGGCAGCCGCGACAAAGAATTCGTGAACGTACGCTTCAATCAAACCGCGCCACACTTTGCCGCGACGGTCGACCTGGAGAGCCTCTCGGATCAGAAATCGGCGAGCGCCGTGCTGGGACTGTTCCGGGAACTGGCCGCTAGTTCCTCGGCGAAGCAGCATTAGAGAACGTCGTTTGCTGTTCACCCTTCGCTACTTCTACTCCGGTTCGGCTACGAAGCGGTAGCCGACTCCTCTTACCGTTTGCAGGTGCTTCGGCCGCGACGGATCTTCCTCGATGTAGCGCCGCAGGCGCACAACAAAGTTATCGATGGCGCGCGTGTCCGTGTCTTCGTGCAAGCCCCAAACTTCTTCGAGCAGCACTTTGCGGGAAACCACCCGGCCCGCGCTGCGCACCAGGTAGCGCAGAAATTCCGCTTCCATGACGGTGAGGTGAATGATATTGCCGAGGCTGCGAAGTTCGAGCTCGCGGAAGTCGATGGACTTGCCCGCGAACTGAAATTTATCGGCTAGGTTCTCAGGCATCAACGGCTCATTCGGCGTAGCCGGTGGCGCGTTTCCGGCAACGGGCACGGCGGTCTGTTTCATCCAGACACTGCGGCGCAGCAAGCCGTCGAGGCGCGCAATCAGAATCGCCAGCTCAAACGGTTTGGGCAGATAATCGTCGGCGCCCGAAGCGAATCCCTGCAGGACATCCTCGGGCCGCCCGCGCGCTGTCAACATCAGAATGGGCACATAATTCTTTCTTTCGCGCAGGAGCGCCGCCACCTCGAAGCCGCTTTTGCCGGGCAGCATTACATCCAGAACCACGGCATCGAAGCGCTCGGCGCGGTCGAGCAGGCGCAAAAGCGCATCTTCGCCGTCGCCCGCAACTTCCACATCGTGCCCCTCGGCCTGCAGATTGAAGCGCAGGCCCTGCGCCAAGTGAGCTTCGTCCTCGACGACCAGAACGCGGCTCATGCCGTCCTCACGATGGCGCCGGTCATGCGACTCTCCGGCGCGGTAACTCGAATGTCACGGTTGTTCCTTTTCCCGCTCCGCCGCTCTCGGCAAAGACGCGGCCACCGTGATTGCGCGCAATCGAACGCACGATGAACAATCCGAGGCCGGTTCCTTTGACGCGCGCACGGCCTCTCTGGCGCACCCGATAGAAGCGTTTGAAAATCCGCTTCAGCTCGTTTTGTGGAATGCCGACGCCCTGGTCGCGCACACGCAGAACAATGTTTTCAGAATCCGGGTTTTCTGAATCGTGCGCCACCAGTTCCACCGTAATATGCACCCCGTCGGGCGAATACTTGACCGCATTGTCGAGTAAGTTGGTGACGGCCGTGTGCAGTTCCTCGGGATCGCCGAGCACGCCCGCGCTGCCGTTCTGCGAAAGAGATGCCTGGTAGTCGAGCTGCTCGGGAAGAAGGTGATGGCGGGCGCGCGCCAGCTCCACGCACTCGCGCACGAGCGAACTGAAATCCACCGGAATGCGCTGCCCCGAAGTTTTTTTCTGCGCGATCGCGCCCGCCTTCAGCACCTGTTCGACGGTACCCATCAGGCGCTCGGTATCGACGAGCATCGACTGGTAGAACTCGCGCCGCGGCGCCTCATCCACCTCGCGACGTTGGAGGGTTTCGAGATAAAGACGAATGGAGGCGATGGGCGTCTTGAGTTCATGGGTGACGGCGTTGATGAAGCTGTCGTGCTGCTCGTTGCGGCGAATCTCACGCACTAGAAAGATGGTATTGAGGACGAGGCCGGTGACAATTGCGCCGAAGAAAATGATGCCGAGAAAAACCTTGATGCCTTCGCGCCAGTTGAGGATGATCCAGCCGCTGCCGACGGCGAAGGCCAGCGCGGCCAGGCACACGCCGAAGGTGAGGAAGAAGGCAATCGCTTTGCGCCGGCTGGAGATTCGCACAGGGAGATTGTAGCGATTTCACCGCCGAGACGCCGAGTACGCCGAGAGAAGCGAGGGACTGATTCAGCGGGGCGGGGGGAGGGCCCCAAGTGGGGGGGGCCAAGAGGCTATCGGTTGAACTAGAACAACTCGATTGTCGCCGCCTGACCCGAAGCCGACGCGAGCCGGCCATCGCGCGTAATCAAGGTGGCGCCAAGTTCTTCGGCAAGGGCGACGTAGCACTTGACCCGCCGCGACGCGGAGGCCGTGGCTGCCTATGTCAAGTCGCTGCCGACGGCGAAGTGAGTAGTTGGAGGCGTTCTTCCTGGCAACTTCTGCCTCTGGGATAGCTGCCGGAAAGCGCAAAAAAAGGCTGTCGCCCCAAGCCACTACGGCTTGGTTCGAGAGCCTTTCCTGACACCTGAGCACTGAGACCTGAGACCTTCTTTAATCGTTCCCCGCGGTCGACGCTACCATCCCTGCCGCTTTCAAGTCCCGCACCAGCTCCGGCTTCGGCGGCAGATTATCGAGCGTAACTTTGTACACGTGCCGCGCCAGGCCCATCTTTTTCAGCAGCCAGATGCCGTACCAATTCAGATCGATCTCATACCACGTCATGCCGTGGCGCGCCGACACCGGATGGGCGTGATGATTGTTGTGCCAGCCTTCGCCCCAGGTAAACAAGGCAACCAGCAGGTTGTTGGTCGACAAATCCTTCGTAGCAAACCTTCGCGTTCCCCAGAGGTGGGTGACCGAGTTCACCGCCCAGGTTGCGTGCAGACCGACCACCGTGCGCGCGAAAACTCCCCACAGCAGCCAGGGAATGCCGCCGATCGCGTAAAGAATGACGCCGACGATGATGTTGCTCGTCCAGTGATACTTGGTCAGCCAGACGTGAACTTTGTCTTTGGTCAGATCGGGGACGTAGCGCGCCAGCGTCGTCGTATCGTGGTGCATGGAGCGACCGGAGAGAATCCAGCCCATGTGCGACCACCATTTGCCGTCGATCGGCGAGTGCGGGTCGCCTTCAACGTCGGAAAACTGATGATGAATGCGGTGCGTCGCGACCCAAAAAATCGGGCCGCCCTCGAGCGCCAGCGTGGCGCACCAGGTCAGGAAATATTCCACCCACTTCGGGGATTTGAATCCGCGATGCGTGAGCAGGCGGTGATAGCTCATGCCGATGCCCAGGCTGCCGGAAACCCACCACAGGAAGCAGGCGACAAAGAATGCCTTCCAGGTGAAGAAAAACAGGGCCGCAATTGCGCCCACGTGAAACAGCAACATCGCAGTGGCCGTGCCCCAGTTGACGCCGTCGCCCTGGGTGGCCGCTCTGCCATAGCTGGCTCCGCTGCCGGACGTGTTCAATGTTTCGGTATTGGGTTCGCTCATCCTCTTCCTCTCCCCGTGTCTACGCTGAAGCCCGAATAGGACGATACCGCGAGTGCGGCTAATTCTTTGTAATACTTGTGTAAGACTCGCCGCGAGAGGAGGTTACACTGGTAACAACTCGGCTCCATACGCCGGGAGAGTGACGATGATTTTGCCCTTCGAGGCTGTGTTCCATACAGCGGGTGGCCGATCCTTCGCGCACACTCCTCCCCGCTGCGGTAAGCTTTCCTGCCAGATGACAACTATGGAGTTCCCATGACCGACCCCGCAATCGCATCCGAAAAGGTGGAATTACCCGTCGCGGACGGCAGCCGCATGGCAGCGTACACGGCTCGTCCCGAGGAAGCGGGCCCGCATCCCGGCCTGCTTTTGTTCCAGGAAGCATTCGGAGTCAACCATCACATTCGCAGCGTGTGCGATCGCTTTGCCGCGGAGGGGTACGTCGTCATTGCGCCGGAGATGTTTCATCGCACCGCGCCCCCAGGCTTCGAGGGCAGCTATACGGATTTTCCGGCGATGATGCCCCACTACCAGGCCGTGACCACACAAACGGCGGAGATGGACATCAAAGCGGCCCATGACTGGTTGCGCTCGCACGCCAAGGTGCGCGCGAACCAGATTTCCAGCGTGGGGTTCTGCATGGGCGGCCGCCTTTCTTTTCTGGCCAACAGCGTTGTGCCTCTGTTGCGCGCCGCCGTCTCGTTTTACGGAGGCGGCATCACCCCCGCGTTGCTCGACCGTGCCTCGCGCCAGCAAGGGCCTCTTTTGCTCATATGGGGTGGACTGGACAAACACATTCCGCCCGAGCAACGGAAAGCGGTGACCGACGCCCTGAGCGCCGCGCAAAAGGCCTATGTGAACGTCGAGTTTTCAGCAGCCGGCCATGGGTTCTTCTGCGACGAACGCGCCGCCTATGAGCCGCACTCAGCCCGCCAGGCATGGGCCCTGACGCTGGAGTTTCTGCGCTCCTAGAAGCAACAGCCCGTGGGGGTTTGATCGCCCTTTACACCGACAACCCGATCACTAGATGGTGAGATGACGCGATCAGAAGTGATCTTCTACCGGCCGCCCCGGATGCTCGAGTGCGCGCGCCTGAATCGCCCGATCCCACGGACTCGCCTGCCAGTTGTCCTTCTTATACTCGCCGTGAATCCACGGCGGCAGCGTGAAATTCAGGCGCCCGCCCATCGAATACACGTACGGTTCATAGAGCGCGCGCAGTTCCGCCAGCCGCTCGGCCGCATCGGTCCCCTCATAGAGCGTCACGCCGTGCTGGGCGAGTTCTCTTCTCAGTCGATCCAGATCTTCTAGTGTGAGCCGATCGGGCGCATTCGGGTCATATTGCGCTTTTGCCCCCTGCGCCAGGTCGACGGCAGCGTGCCGTGCCATCGCAAATGTCAGCTTCGCCTGCTCGGGATGAATTCCATCCACTCCCGTCATAACCAACGAAGTCACGTCGAGCATCACTGTCAGCGCGCTGAGCCACGATTGATTGCTGTGCTGCGATCGAAAAAAGACCAGCGCGGGATAAGAGATATGGCTCGACAACAGATCGGCGCACCACCGCTCCCAGTCGCGAAAAATGCCGTCGAGCACCGTTTGTTCCGGACAGCATCCCAGCCGTCCCAGGAATTCGGCCGCGGTCGGAGGCGAGCCCGCCCGCGCATCGAGCAGGGAAATTTCAATTTCGCGCGCCGCAAACGAGTTGTAAATGACCGGCAAATATCCGATCACGACGCCGAGGAAGGCGAAGCCCATTCCCGCTTCCAGCACGGCGAGGGCGCGAGCCGCTGCGTTGTTGGGCGTAATGTCGCCATAGCCCAGAGTAAAAAAGGTTTCGCCGCTCAGGTAGAGCACTTTCCCAAACGTGATTTTTTCGTTGGCCAGCGTCAGGTGTTCGCCCAGCCCGTATTGCACGCACGCGAACCCAAAGATCAATCCAAAAGCCCAAAAACCCATCAGGACAATCAGCGACATCGGCCCATAGTAGGCAAGGAAACCTTCGCGCCGCGAATCCGACTTGATGTGGCGCGCCACCCGCGTCCAGCGTATCCATGTCGCCTTGTAGAAGGCCGCCGTAATGCGGAACGTCCGCTGGATACGCCGTGGCAACACGACGGTTTCAAACGCATCCAGCAGGATGATGAAGATCAGGACGAAGCCGGCAATCGAGGCGAACAGGTGCATATGCGATGAGAATGAGATGTGGCGGGAATGGTACCAGATTCACAAACGAACGTGAGCGTGGCAATTGTCACGGATTCATCCGGCACTGTGGCTTATAAGATGACGGCCCCCTCCCAATGCCTGCGAACTCAGCCGCTGCCGGCTTCTGCTAACATTTGCTGTCCATGAAAAACGTTAGGAACGTTGGCGAGAACGTCGTGCGCATTGAGGCGGAGGCTTTGCGGGCGCTGGCCGACCGGCTAGCGGGACCGATGGCATTTGCCTTTGAGCGCGCGCTCGATTTGATGTTTCGATGCCAGGGGCGCGTGGTGGTCACGGGGATGGGGAAGAGCGGGATCATTGCGCGGAAGATTGCGGCCACGTTGAGTTCGACGGGGTCGCCGGCGCTCTATCTGCATCCGGTGGAGGCGCTGCACGGGGATCTGGGAATGATTGTGCGGGGGGATATTGTGGTGGCGCTCTCGGCCAGCGGGGAGACGGAAGAGATTCTGCAATTGCTCGCCACTATCAAGCGGCTGCAGGTGCCGCTGATTGCGATGACGTGCGATGAGATCGCGGCGACCGAAGCGGGCGAGGGCCCCCACGACTCGCGCTCAGGGCAGGTCCGCGCCACACAAGCATCTACGCTTGCGGCGGCGGCCGAAGTAGCGCTGGATTGCTCGATCTCCCAGGAGGCGTGTTCGCTGGGGCTGGCTCCAACAGCTTCGACGACCACGATGCTGGCTCTGGGTGATGCGCTCGCTGTGGCACTTTCAGAAAAACGCGGCTTCAAGGAAGAAGATTTTGCCAACCTGCATCCGGGAGGCAAGCTGGGCAAGAGGCTGGCAAAGGTGGAATCGCTGATGCACTGGGGAGAAGCCGTGCCGCGGGTGACGGCGCGAACCAAGATGCCGGACGTGATCTACGAAATGTCGCGCAAGAAACTGGGCATGACCACGGTGGTCGAAGATGAGCGATTGCTGGGAGTGATCAGCGACGGCGACCTGCGGCGGCTGCTCGAGCAGAGCGGCAAGGACGCGCTCGACTTGCAGGCGCAGGACTGTATGACGCGGTCTCCGAAAACGATTGGGCCGCAGGAGTTTGCAGCGACGGCGCTGGCGCGGATGGAGGAAATGAAGATTACGTCGCTGGTAGTGGTGGATGGAGACCGGCGGCTGCGCGGAGTTGTGCATCTGCACGATCTGTGGGGGACGGAGATGGTGTAGGGTCAGCTCCGAGCTGCGAGCCTTGAGCAAGCAGATTCCTGCCGTTCGATATCGGCTCAAGGCCGGAATGACAAGTCCTTAGATTTTCAATGGACCTTTGAAAACTAAACGGGCGTCGCGCCCATTGCTCTACAGAACAATAAGGACGGGCTTGGCGCCCGTCCTTTGAAAAGGTACCTGCCGCGGGCGAGGGCGCCCGCGCTACACAATCTACTTCCACGCCGCGTTTATTCGAGCACGAAGATGTTCTTCTTCGCGCACATCTCCTTCAGTACTTTCGGCCATACCGTTACGCTGACTTCGCCCAGGTGGGCTTTCCTCAACAGTTGCATCAGCGTGCGCGATTGGCCGATGCCGCCGCCGATCGAAAGCGGCAACTCGTCGTTAATGATCGCCTTGTGATACGGGAACTGAAGATTCCCAAGCAGGTTTGACATTTCGAGCTGGCGGCGCAATGTGTCCGCGTTCACTCGGATGCCCATGGAGGTGAGCTCGTGGCGGCGCTTGGTCACCGAATTCCAGACCAGGATGTCGCCGTTAAGGCCGTGCGTGTCTTTGTGCGTTTCCTTCCTGGTGTCGGTGATCCAGTCGTCGTAGTCGGCGGCGCGGTTCTCGTGCGGGTAGCCGTCTTTGAGCGGCCAGCCAATGCCAATGATGAAAACGGCCGGGTGCTTCTGGAGAATCGCGGTCTCGCGCTGCTTGCGCGGGAGAGCCGGGAACATGTCGAGAATTTCTTCCGCGTGCAGAAAGGTGAGTTCTTCCGGCAGATTGGGGAAGCGCGGGTCACGCAGGGCAGGGAAGATATCCTGGGCAAACCTCTCGGCTCCCACCAGCACTTTCCAGATCTTGCGGACAATGTCTTTCAGGAATGCCACATTGCGATCGGTCGCATGAATGGAGCGCTCCCAGTCCCACTGATCGACGTAGGCGGAGTGGTCGTGATCGAGGAAATAATCCTTGCGTACGGCGCGCATGTCGGTGCAAATGCCCTCGCCGGGCTTGCAGTCGAATTGCTTGAGCGCAACCCGTTTCCACTTGGTGGCCGCCTGCACGACTTGCGCATCGATAGGATGCAGGTTGCGGTCGTTCGAGATGTGGAAACCGATGGGCGTGCGCGATCCGTCGCGGTCGAGCATGTCGTTGACGCCGCTATCGACGTCGACGATGAGTGGAACCTCGACCATCATGAGGTTGAGCGCTTTGCACAGGTTGTCTTCGATGTAGCGTTTGACTTGAAAAATCGCTTCCTGGGTTTGACGCCGGTCCAGCAGGGAACGGTAGTCATTGGGCAGCACACGTTCGAGTTCGGCGTAGTCGCCAATGCCGGGCCCGGCCAGATCGGCTTTCTTGTCATAGGTAAGAGTTGCCATGAATCCCTCCGCAGATGGAATAAAAACCGTGGACATACTTATGGAGTACGCCTGCGGAGAACGGCGGTCTGTGACGCGTGGCACAGGCAGGGGTGAGGAAAGGCAGTGCGGTCATCAGCTATCAGGAGACAGGTTGTAGCCAGGAGCCGCCAAGCGGAGAGCTAGTGGCAGAAGCGCTGGAGGCTGGGCGGCGGGGTAGTGGGAAGCTCGTCGAATTCGCCATCCCACCCGGAACATCCGCGCGAGGTCACGGCGCGAACGACGATCTGTTCCATTTCGCGGGCTTTGGCCTGGGCGTCCGCAATCTGCTCGCGCGTGAGAGCGTCGCCGCTGGCGAGTTCGCCCAGATCCGGGCCGGCGGGTTTGTAACCGGCATCGTAAGCGATCGACAGCCAGACATAGGCATTGAAGCGGTCCTGCGCAATGCCACGGCCCTCTTTCAGGGCTTTTCCGTAGAAGTACTGCGCCTGGGGCAATCCCTGGTCGGCGGCAACTTTGTAAAGCGCGGGAGCCTTGACGAAGTCGCGATCGGCCATCAGCCGGCCGAGATAGTAAGCGCCGTAGGCGTTGTTCTGGCCGGCGGACATTTTGAACCACTTCTGGGCGGCATCGAGGTCGCGCGGTACGCCACTGCCGAGGAAGTAGAGACGACCGGCGAGCCACGCGGCCAGCGGGTCGCCAGTTTGCGCGGCCTTGCGATACAGCTCAAGAGCGTGAGCCTGATCCTTGGCCAACGTGGTGCCGGTTTCGTAGTAGTAACCGAGCGCAATCTGGGCGGGTCCGTAGCCGACGTCGGCCGACCGGCGGAAATAATCGATTCCCTGTTGGTCGTCGTGAGCGGCGCCCACGCCGGTGATAGCATCCATGCCGCGGTCATAGAGAGCGTCGGGTGAAGTGCTTTGCGCGTAAGCGAGCGCGCTCAGCAGGACGAGGACGAAAAGAAGAATGATTCGGCACATAGCAACAACCTAAGTATAAAAACGGAAACGTCTGGATGCAGAGTTACGAAAGTTCGAGGCGATGGCACGTTTGGAGGAGGCAGTGCGGCGTAGGGCGGGGAGGTCCTCGGCAGCTGCACTTGCAGGCCCGGCTCTGCTTTTGCGGGAATCCCGATGATCCAAGTTCACTTAGCGATAGCGTTCGCGCATGAAGCTGCCGATGGCGGAGTAGGCTGCGCTCAGCGTGCGCTCATCAGGCAGGAAGACGATGCGGAAATGCTTTGTGCCCGGACGCTGTCCGAAGCCGGAGCCGTGGACGACCATGACATACTTCTGGCGGATAAGTTCGGTGACGAAGACGTCGTCGCCTTCGGGGATGTCGATGCGGGGATAGGCGTAAAACGCGCCGCGCGGGGCTACGCAACGGACGCGGGGCGTTTCCGAGCACCATTTCATTGTCAGATCGCGGCGGCTGCGGAGTTTGCGCTTGACTTCGATGAGGTGATTCTGCGGGCCTTCGAGCGCAGCCTGTATCGCGTATTGCTCAGGATGATTGGCGCAGATACGGGCGCGCAGCAGCTTGTTGATTCCTTCTACATAGGGCTTGATTACGGAGGCGTCACCGCTGGCGATGCCCCACCCGATTCGCCATCCGGGGGCGAGATAGTTTTTCGACAAGCCGCCGAAAGTGATGACCGGGACGTCGGGTGCGACGGCGGCCATGGCGACATGTGGATCGTCTTCCACGATTAACTTGTCATAGATTTCATCGGCGAAGATGACCAGGTTATGCTGGCGCGCGAGTTCGGCGATTTGCTCAAGCATGGCCCGCGTGCAGACCGAGCCGGTGGGGTTGTTGGGATTGATGAGCACGATGCCGCGAGTGCGTGGCGTGATCTTCTTGCGGATGTCGTCCAAATCGGGCTGCCAGCCGTCTTCTTCATTTAGATAGTAGGTATTGAGTCCGACGTCGAGCTTGGCTAAAACGGCGGAGTAGAGCGGATAGTCGGGGCAAGGCGTGAGCAGGTTATCGCCGGGATTGAGCAGGGCGGCGAGACAGATGTCGACGGTTTCGCTTACGCCGGAAGTAATGAAAACGTCCTGAATGGTGGTGATGCCTTTGCGGGCGGCCTCGCCGCGGATGGCGTCGAGCGCGGGCTTGATGCCGGAAGAAGGTGAGTATCCGTTCTTGCCGTCGCGCATGGCTTTGTGGACGGCTTCGATCATGTGAGCGGGCGTGGCGAAGTCGAAGTTGAGCGGATCGCCAATATTAAGCGGCAGGATCTTGTGGCCCTGGCGTGCGACCTCGTCGGCGATGCAGGCTAGGTCGCGGATGGCATAGCGAACGTTCTCGAGGCGGGCGGCAGGGGCGATTTCGCGAAGTTGTGTTGTCGGCATGCAGAAATTTTAACCGCAGAAGACGCGGAGGACGCAGAGAAATGCAACTTCTTCCCGACTTGCGGCCCTTCGCTGAGAACCCTCCGGCTTGGGACACAGAGCGCAAATTTTGTCGCAATATTTATCGAGAGATGAGGCCATGATGATTGCTCCTAAGGCTATGAATTAGAAACAGATGATTGGTTTATGCGAAGTCAGAATTGGAAAAATGTGGGGGGTGCCCCCCTTACCTAAAAACAGTTAAGTTGATGATAACAAATAGCTTATACGTAAAGTATCGAAAAGATTGGACTTAGTGGGATTGCCGAGGTCAGAGGTCAGATCGCAGAGGTGAAGAAATCGCGCTGACCGCCGACGTTTCGTTCGGTTTTCAAAGAGCTGAGACGATAGTTGAGACGCGCCGCCTCTGGAGACGGGCGCAGTTCTCGATAGTGCAATGTCGAGTCATCTTCGCACTGATTTCGGTGCAGGTCTGTGATGGCGGAACGGGAAAAATGTGATGAAAAAATGATGAGTGTAATCGCGATGTTTCATCAATCATCCCTTGCGGGACCGGTCGGTTCTTGGAATAGGGAACGGGCGAGTCAGATTTCCAGATTGTATGGGCGATAATGTAGAGGTGCCGTTCACCCTAGCGCACGGTGCTGCCGCTCTCCCGTTTCGACGCCTCCATCTCGTCTTTTCGGGATTGTTGGTCGGTACCTTCGCACCAGACTTCGGGATTTTTCGCCAGCGCGCCCGCGCCGGGAAGGGCAAGGTGGGCGTAAAACCAAGGGCCAAACGCCCGCAATGGTTTCATCTTGACCGCTGGCCTTCAGGGATAGAGAATGCAGTTGTTTGAGTTTGACTGCTGTCCCCCCCCTCCGGCAGCTGAGCAGGCGTTTCCTGGGCCTATGTAAACATGGCCAACAGAGAGTCTGCGCTTACGATTTCCGTAAAGCAAGCGGTGGTTTTACTTCAATTCAACGGAGACTGGACTCATGAATAGGACAGCGCAATATCGGAACTGGATTGGCGGAATACACAAGCGAGTGGTTAGTGGCGCTCTTGCTTTAGTTATGCTATTTGTACCTGCGGTGCTCGCGATCGGAGCGGCTCGAGCTCAGACTTACACTGAGAGTGTGCTCTATTCTTTTGCGGGCACCGCGGATGGCGCACATCCCTATGCAAGCTTAGTGCGAGATCCCCAGGGGGAGCTTTATGGCACGACCATTCAGGGCGGTGCTTTCTCCTACGGAACGGTGTTCAAGTTGGATAAAGAGGGAAATGAGACCACTTTGTACACCTTCCCTGCGAATGGTGGAGAGGCCGCACTTCCCACGGGTTTGACGCGAGACAAGCGGGGCAACCTATATGGCACCACTTATGGGGGTGGCGCTTACAGCCAGGGAAGCGTGTTCAAGTTGGATGCGAGCGGGAATCAGATCGTTCTCTACAGCTTTACTGGTGCTGATGATGGCGCAGAACCCCAAGCAGGTTTGTTGCTAGATGCAGAAGGCAACCTATATGGCACTACCGAGCACGGCGGGAATCTTTCAAGCTGTTACGGCTCCGGCTGCGGAACGGTGTTCAAATTGGACACGACGGGCCACGAAACCGTCCTCTATACCTTCACCGGGACTGCGGGCGACGGCTACTGGCCCATGGCAGACTTATTAGTGCGAGACGTGCAAGGCAACCTGTATGGCACCACTTCTGAGGGTGGTGCGTTCAACTATGGAATGGTGTTCAAAGTGGATGCGACCGGCAAGGAAACCGTGCTCCACAGCTTCACCATGATCGACGGGGACGGCGCGTATCCCCAGGCAGCCTTAGTGCGAGACGCGAGGGGCAACCTATATGGCACCACCATCTGGGGCGGTGCGTTCGGATATGGAATGGTATTCAAGTTAGATCGAACCGGCCGGGAGACTGTACTTCACAGCTTCGGAGGTACTTCGGGTGACGGCATACAACCCGACGCTGGCTTACTGCGGGACGCGCATGGCAATTTGTATGGCACCACGGGCGCTGGCGGCGCTTTCAGCTCTGGAACGGTGTTCACGTTGGATACGAAGGGGAACGAGAGCGTGGTCTACAGCTTTAGAGGCACTGGCGGAGACGGCCAATATCCCGCCGCAGGTTTAGTGCGGAATGCACGGGGCGATCTGTATGGCACCACCGTGGGTGGCGGTGCATACGGCTACGGAACGATCTTCAAGCTGACGCCTTAGTTGGGTAATAGCGCATCGTTGAAAACGACCAGGCTCGTAAAGACTTTGCCGATGAATTGGCGAAACCAGGCACAAGCTTGCGCCGTTTGTTCGCCTTCCCTAACCCCACGCTCAGCTCCGGCAAACGGAGGAGACGGCGACGCGGAAACCGGGAGGAAGACCCATTCGGGCAACCTCCGCGTCTTCCGCGACCTTTGCGTTTTAAGGATCGTGAGAATCCCCGGACGAGCTTGTGATAACGCATGTGATCGCGGGGTCCTTCGACTCCGCGCGGCGCGCTTCGCTCACCGCGCTCCGCTCAGGATGACAGAGTGAGGAGAGCATAGGCGACTCCGCCTAATCGACCCGATCGATCTGCGCCTTTTGCAGCTTGTCGGAATAATCCACGTAGACCGCTTTCCACTCGGTGTAGAAATCAATCGCGCCGATGCCGCCTTCGCGGTGGCCGTTGCCGGTGGCTTTCGTTCCGCCGAAAGGCAGGTGAACTTCCGCGCCAATCGTCGGAGCATTGATGTAAGTAATCCCCGCTTCGAGGTCGCGCACAGCAGTGAACGCCTTGTTCACATCTTTCGTGTAGAGCGCCGACGACAGCCCGTACTCGATGTTGTTGGCGATCTCAATCGCGGTCTCCATGTCGTCGCAGGGGATGATCGAAACCACCGGCCCGAAGATTTCTTCCTGCGCGATTCGCATCTTGGGATCGACATCGGTGAAAACTGTCGGCTCAAGGAACCATCCGTGCTGGTATTCGCCCTTGTCGAGCCGATTGCCGCCACAGACCAGCTTCGCGCCCTCGTTCTTGCCGATTTCGATGTATTCGAGGTCAGTCTTGAGCTGATTCTCATTGACTGCCGGGCCCATATCGACCGTCTCATCAAGGCCGTTTCCAACCTTAAGTTTCTTCGCGCGCGCTACAAAGCGCTCGATGAACTCGTGATACACGCCCTTCTGCACGATGATGCGGCTGGTTGCGGTGCAGCGCTGGCCGGTGGTGCCGAAAGCGCCCCAGAGTCCGCCTTCAATGGCGAGATCGAGGTTGGCGTCGTCGAGCACGATCATCGGGTTTTTGCCGCCGAGTTCGAGCGAGCAGTGCTTAAAGCTCTTGGCTGCCGTCGCGCCGACGATCCTCCCGACAGCGGACGATCCGGTGAGCGAAATGGCGCGCACGGTGGGATGCTCTGTAAGCGGCGTACCGACTTCGGAGCCGAATCCGCTCACGATGTTGATGACGCCTTTGGGAATGCCGGCATCTGTGAGCGCCTGTACCAGGTTGAAGGTGGAGAGCGGTGTGTCCTGCGCGGGCTTGATTACGCACGTGTTACCGCAGACGACGGCGGGCAGCAGCTTCCAGGAAGAGATGGCCATGGGGAAATTCCACGGCGTAATCATGCCGCAGACGCCGATGGGCTGGCGGACGGCCATGGCGAACTTGTTGGGCAGCTCGGAAGGAACCGTGGGGCCGAACAGGCGGCGTCCTTCGCCGGCGTTGTAGTAGGCGGCGTCGATGGCTTCCTGCACGTCGCCGCGAGTTTCTTTGATGACCTTGCCCATTTCGCGGGTCATGTCGCGGGCATATTCTTCCTTGCGCTCCATCAGAATTTCGGCGGCGCGGAAGACGATTTCAGCGCGGCGCGGCGCGGGAACGAGGCGCCATTTAGCATAGGCGCGCTTGGCGGCATCGACGGCGGCGTCGACATCGGCTTTGTTCGAGCGCTGGAAGATGGCGACGACTTCGCGCGTGTCGGCGGGGTTGCGGTCTTCGAACGTGCGACCGCTGACGGACTCGACCCATTCGCCATCGATGAAGTTCTTGAAGACTCGGGTCTTGGTGGTTGCGCCGTCGATTGCGGGCTTGGTCAGGGTATCGGTTGCCATGAATGCCTCCTGGGAGTAGTGCAGAGTCGCATCTTCGGAAACTATGCCAACGAGTATGCTAACAACGACGGTGGAGAGCGGCAAGGCGAGGTCCCTACGCACAAAGTCGCCGCGGCCGGCTAGCTTCGTCAGAAACCTGCGAATAGCACTCCAGTCACGGCCAGGACCAAATTCCAGCCAGCGGCAAGGCCTAATTGCCGCTTGATCCCAGTCACTTTCGTAACCCCTCAATGCATGGCCCAAATTTAATACTCCTGGCACCAGGGATATGATGATCGTAGTTTGAGAATGTCGCGTATCCTTGCAATTTTGAGTTGAGGTTAGGACCAGCTCGTGCCGAGACAGCCCAAGCCCGGGGTGTATGTCGCCTGGAAGACGGTGACATATCGCAGCGTCGTGCTCATGATGCTGGGAGCGCTGGTGATACTGATGGGCGCGTTGCACCTGGCGTTTCCCAAAGCGACGGACTCGACGGTGCGGGCGGCGGGAAGACTTTCCAGCGATCTCATCGATAAAGTAGCCGGGCTGGCCCCACCCCTGAAAACGCCATCGGCGCCGGTTGGAAAGCAGGCGCACTTTACCGCATTGGATGGTACCGTGCGCGTGCGCAAGGGGAACGGCAACAGCTGGATCACGGCCGACTACAACGTGCCGCTGGAAAAGGGCGACGTGGTGCAGACGGCAGCGGAAGGCATGGCGAAGATCGTGTTCAACGACGGCACGAACTACACCATCAAGCAGGATTCGCTGATCGTGATCGAAGAGAACTCAGCCAACGATCAGCAGCAGACGAACGTGGCGGTGGCGGTGACGACCGGAACCGTCGACCTGACGACCGCGACTTATGTGCAGGGATCGAAATCGCAGGTGATTGTGGCGGGCGCGAAGGCTTCGCTGGCCCCCGACTCTTCGGCCATGGTGCACAACAATCCCAAGGACGATCAGCACGAGATTTTGGTGAAAAAGGGCAGCGGCGACATCGAGCGCAATGGCGAAACCGTTCGCCTGGCGAGCTGGGAGAAGGTTAGCTTTAAGAGCGATTCGAAGACGATGGAACGGGCCACGGAAATTAGCCCGCCAGCACCGATTTCGCCGGGTAACATGATGCCGGTTTTCGTAAATGCCGGGGACACGTCGAAGGAAGTGGAGTTTTCCTGGACGCCCATTGCAAACGCCGTGGGCTACCGGTTGCGCATTGCCCACAACCCATATTTTTCCTCGCTGCTGCTGGACCGCAAGGTAGACACGGCGAGCGTGACGGTAACGGGCATGCCGATCGGCGCTTACTACTGGTCCATCCAGTCGTCGGATGCGTCCGGGCGGGAATCGGTCGAGAGCGAAAAGAACAGGTTTACCATCATTGCCAAGAGCAAAGAGAAAGTGGAGTTGCCGCTCGATATCGATCCCTTTGTGCAGCACGGACACGTGATCGAAGTGACCGGCAAGACCGAGGTGGGAGCGCGCGTGATGGTGAATGGCAAGGAAGTGCCCATGGTCAGCGACGATGGCTCCTTCCACTTCTTCACGCCGCCGTTGGCGAACGGAGAAAACGTGATCACGGTGACGGCGCAGAATTCCAAGGGCGGGGTGAAGACTCGCCAGGCCAAGGTCATCATTCAGTAAAGTTCGGGCAGTGCACAAGTTGGCAACAGGCTGGAGCAGAACAAAGTAGAATAGAAACACCGAGAAAAAGATTCCTTTGAGAAGAACCCGTGTTCCGGGGAGAGACGAATTTTGAAGAGAGAAGAGAAGTGCTGCCATGTCAAATAACGGTTTTCATAACGGATCTTCACGATCGCACAATCTGCGTTCGCTGTTCAGCATGTTCTCGAGCGATCTTGCCATTGACCTGGGAACGGCCAACACGCTGGTGTACGCGCGGGGCAAAGGCATTGTGGTCAACGAACCTTCGATTGTGGCTTTGAACAAGAACACAAACGAAGTCGAGGCCGTGGGCAAGGAAGCCAAAGAAATGCTGGGCCGCACGCCGGGCAACATCGTGGCTATCAAGCCCATGAAGGATGGCGTGATCGCCGACTTCAAGGTCACCGAGAAGATGCTGAACTACTTCATCCAGAAGGCGCACAACCGGAAGATGCTGGTGCATCCGCGGATCGTGATTGGCGTGCCTTCCGAGATCACGCAGGTGGAAAAGCGCGCGGTCATGGACTCGGCCTATCGCGCCAAGGCGAGCGAAGTACATCTCGTAGAGCAAGCCATGGTGGCGGCGATTGGTGCGGGCCTGCCGATCACCGAACCGAGCGGCAACATGGTCGTGGACATCGGCGGCGGCACCACCGACATTGCGGTCATTTCTCTCAGCGGCATCGTCTATTCGCGTTCCGTGCGCATGGCCGGCAACCAGATGGACGAAGCCATCATGAATTACCTGAAGCGCAAATACAACCTGCTGGTCGGCGAGCGTACGGCAGAACAGATCAAGATGGAAATTGGCTCCGCGTATCCGCTGGACAAGCCGCTGACCATGGAAATCAAGGGGCGCAACCTGATTGAAGGCGTGCCGAAGACGATTACGGTCGACGACAGCGAAATTCGCGAGTCGTTGAGTGAATGCGTTTCGACCATCATGAATGCGATCCGCGTGGCGTTGGAGCGGACACCGCCCGAACTCTCAGCCGACATCAGCGACCGTGGCATCGTGCTGACCGGCGGCGGCGCGCTGCTGAAAAACCTGGACAAGCGCATCCGCGAAGAAACCGGTCTGCCGGTTTCGATTGCCGACGATCCGCTATGCAGCGTGGTGCTGGGCACGGGCAAGATGCTCTCGGACTTCAAGCTGCTGCGCAAGATTTCGATCGAATAGAACTTCGAGTTGCGGGCGACGGGCCGCGAGCGAGCAAGAGCAGATTCCTCGCTCCGCTCGGAATGACAATCTCAATTGAAGTAAATCGTCCCGGAAATTTTGTGCCAGCGACGATGGGTTCCCTGAGACCTGACAACTGAGACCTGGTTATGGACGTCCTTGGCCGCTATCGCAACCTGATCGTGCTGGTGACGGTGCTGTTTGCGCAGGTGCTCGGCTTGGCCGTGCAGGTCAAGCGCACCAGTGACAGCGAGCCGACGCGGCTCATCCGCGTGTGGGCCGTGGGAGCGGTTACGCCCTTTGAAGAGGGTCTGCACTGGTTGCAGACCTCGACCAGTGGCATCTGGCACAACTACCTTTACCTGCGCGGCGTGCGCGCGGAAAATCGCGATCTCAAACAACAGCTCCAGCAGATGCGTCTGGAACAGGTACGCGTGAGCCAGGACGCGGAGCAGGCACACCGTCTGCAGGCTCTGCTCGAATTCAAGGAACAATTCATCTCGCAGACGATGGCGGCGCAGGTTATTGGATGGAGCGGCAGCGAGCAGTCGCGTTCCATCTACATTGACAAAGGCGCGCGCGAGGGCATTAAGCCCGACATGGCCGTGATCACCAAGGACGGTATCGTGGGCAAGGTGTTGCAGGTCTTTGGATCGAATCCGCTGGAGCGTTCCGTGTCCCAAGTGCTGTTGATCAACGATCAGACCAGCGGAGTGGGCGCGATTCTCGATCAGGCGCGGTTGCAGGGGATCCTTCGCGGCACGCCATCGGGTGACGTGGTGCTTGAAAAAGTCATGAGCGATGAAACCGTGCCCGTGGGGGAAACGGTGCTCACGAGCGGAGGAGACGGAATCTTCCCCAAGGGTTTGCCAGTTGGCAAAGTCACGAAGGTTTCTGCTGGCAGCGAACTGTTTCTGAATATCCGCGTTCGGCCGGCCGCGAACCTGAACCGGCTGGAGGAAGTGCTGGTTGTAACCAAGATCGACGAGCGGCAGGCCGAGCCCGAACAGGCTGGACCCATGCGCGCAGTTGACATTCTGGCGGAGCGGTTGCCGACAGTTCCGCCCAAACAGGATGCTTCCACTCCAGGGGCGGACAAAACTACCGCTGGAGGAGCGGGTGCTGTGACGCCAAATGCTGCTGTGCCGAATGTTGGTGCGGCAAGCGGCGGCGCGGCGAGTCCCGGTGTGCCAATAACCGGAACGCCGCAAGCCGCTGTTCCAGGCGGCGGAGTTGCGAGCGGCACAGTTCCCAGCGCTGCTACGGCTGTGGTGAAGAAAGCCTCCGCGTCCGCACCGTCTTCGGCCGCGTCCGGGATTGGCTCGACCGCGGCTGCTGCTACGACTCGACCCGCGACTGCTGTGACGAAGCCAGCTACGAAGCCCGTCCAATCAACGGTTACGCCCAAACCGCAGCCTGCGTCCCAGGACACTCCACAATAACGTGGCTATCACATACACATCCGGGGAACAGGTTGAGGTCTACCGCTTCAGCCTTCCCGCAACCATCCTGATTCCGCTTGCAGCCATCTTCCTGCAGGCGTGGTTGCCCCTGAGATTTCCTATCTTGAAGATCTTCGATCTTCCTCTGCTGGTCGTCATTGGCTTTGCCACCGCGCGTCGGAATCCGCTGGCTGGGCTGTTTACCGGCGGATTGATCGGCATTCTGCAGGATGCGCTTACGCACCAGCCGATCGGGCTCTATGGGATTTCGAAGACTGTGGTCGGGTTTGGCGCCTCGTCGCTCGGTATCAAGGTTGACGTAGAAAATCCGGGCGCGCGCTTTCTGCTTACCATCCTCTTCTATGTTGTGCACGAGATCGTCTTCTTCATCATCGCGCGCGGCCTGGTTGGTTTGCGCATGGAATGGAGTTGGCCGCACGAAATCGGTTCGGGAGTTGCGAACGCGGTGCTGGGAATTGCCGTCTACGCGCTGCTGGACCGCGTCAAGCAGCGAACCTGATATTTGCACCGTGCAGTGATCGTCTTGCGATTGCCTCACGAATTAAGACGAGTGGGGCAGCGTCTTTTCGAGTTTCTTCGATGCCGCATCATCTATCATCCATACAAGGTCACCGTTGACCGGTTGCACCTGTTGAGATGGATACGGTGGAGTGTTCTTTCCTTCGAGTACCTGCTGCACCATGTCGGCCTTGTCAGGGCCGCTGGCCATAAACATCACCTCTCGGCCATTGTTCAGAACAGGAAACGTGAAGCTGACGCGGTGCGTTTTGAACTTTTCCACCCAGTTGGCGATCACCAGGTTCGATTGTTCTTTCAGACCTTCCGACCCCGGGAACAGGGAAGCGGTGTGGCCGTCGGGGCCCAGGCCTAAGAGGATGAGATCGAAGCGCGGGAACTGGCCGGGAGAGAGCGCGAAGAACTTCTGCATTTGCGCCTCATAATCGGCTGCCGCGGCTGCGGCGTCGGGGTTCTCGGCCTTCACTCGAAAAACATTTGCCGCGGGGATGCTGATCTTGCTGAGCAGCGACTCGTTTACCATGCGGTAGTTGCTTTCGGCGTCGCCGGGTGGGACGTGGCGCTCGTCGCCGAAAAAGAGGAACGTGCGGCTCCAGTCAAAGCCGGCGTAGTTGGCCGCGAGCAGGGAGTAGAGGCTTCTGGGAGTGGAGCCTCCAGAGAGCGCAACGGTGAAGCGGTTGCGGGCGGCGATCGCTTCGCGGCCGACGCGCTGGAATTCTTCGGCGGCGGCGCGGAACAGATCGGCGGGCGTGGGGAGGATCTTAATGGTGCGGGTAGTGGGCATGGGCAATTTAGTAATCCAGCGTTTGGGCCGCCGTGGGTAAGTTTCGTTCCGAACTAGATTCCTCCCCTTCGGCTTTCGCTCAGGGTCGGAATGACAAGCTCAATAGATCACTTCTCGAAGTTTCTCCAGTGCCGCCCGTCGCGCTCCATCAAATCTTCGGACTCCTTGGGACCCCAGGTGCCGGAGGGGTAGTTGGGGAAATTGCGCGGCGGCAGGGCCTTCCAGACGTCGAGGACGGGATTGACGATGCTCCAGCCGGCTTCGACCATGTCGGCGCGCTGGAACAACGTGGCGTCGCCGATCATGCAATCGTGCAGCAGACGCTCGTAGCCGGTTGAGGGATTCTGGCCGAAATAGTCGGCGTAGGCGAAATCCATGTTGACTTCGCCAAGCTGCATGGCGGGCCCGGGGGTCTTGGCGGCGAAGCGCAGCGAAATGCCTTCTTCGGGTTGAATGTGCAAGACGAGCTGGTTGGGCATCAAGTTTTCGACCGGCGTGTCGCGGAAGAGCATGAACGGCGCACGGCGGAATTGAATGACGACGTGGGTGTTGCGCCCGGGAAGGCGCTTGCCGGTGCGCAGGTAGAAGGGAACCCCGGCCCAGCGCCAGTTGTCGATCAGCAGACGCATGGCGACAAAGGTTTCGGTGCGAGAGTCGGGCGGGACGCCGTCTTCAGAGCGGTACGCCGGCACGCGCTCGCCATCGACAATGCCTTCGCCATATTGGCCGCGCACGGTTTTGCTGAGCACGTCTTCGGAGCTGAAGGGCTGAATGGCGTGCAGGATCTTGGCCTGCTCGTCGCGGACGGCGTTGGCCTCGAAGGAAATGGGGGGCTCCATCGCGGTGAGCGTGATGAGCTGCATGATGTGGTTGGGGACCATGTCGCGCAGGGCGCCGGCTCCGTCGTAGTAACCGCCGCGCTTTTCAACGCCCACGGTTTCGACCACGGAGATCTGCACGTGGTCGATGTAGCGGCGATTCCAGATGGGTTCGAAGATTCCGTTGGCAAAACGGAGGGCCAAAATATTCTGGACGGTCTCTTTTCCCAGATAGTGGTCGATGCGGTAGATCTGGTGCTCGGCAGCGACTTTCAGCAGTTGCTGGTTGAGCGTCTTGGCGGTGTCGAGGTCATGGCCGAAGGGCTTTTCCACGATCACGCGGCGCCAGTGGCTGTTTTCTTCCTTGATCAAGCCGACTTGGGAGAGGCGCTGGACGATATCCCCAAAGTAATTGGGCGCAGTCGCGAGATAGAAAAAGCAATTGCCTTTGCAATCGTGTTCCTTGTCCGCTTTGGCGATCACGTCTTTTAGTTTTGTGTAGGTGTCGGGGTTATCGAAATCGCCGGAGAGATAGTAAATACGGCGCGTGAACCAGTCCCAGAGATCGGCGTCGATGGGGCCGCTGGCGAACTGCTTGAAGTCCTCGGTCATCTTCTTGCGGGCATCGTCATCGTTCATGGGAGTGCGGCCTAGTCCGACAATGGCGAACTCGCGCGAAAGCAACCCCTGGCTGGCGAGATTGTAGAGCGCGGGGATGAGCTTGCGGCGGGTGAGGTCTCCAGAAAAACCAAAGATGACCATGACGCAAGGATCGGCGACCCGGCCGACGCGGGGCCTGGGCGGAGTGGGCAGGACTTCGGTTTGAGCCATTGGGTTCCTCTGTATTCAGCTGCTAGCTACTAGCTACTGGCTTCTAGCTAAATCCCCACATCTTTTCGATCGCGGCTCGAAGCCCGGGCTCGCAGCGATGGGTGTAATAACTGCGACTCTCTCTAGTTCTTGGCCGGGGGCTTCAGTTCAACGTGCCCGCCGAACTTTTGTCGCATGGCCGAGAGCATCTTGTCGGCGAACGTGTGTTCCTGACGCGAACGGAAGCGCGCGTACAGTGACGCCGTCAGCACTTCGGCAGGAACGGCTTCTTCGATTGCCGCCTGGATAGTCCAACGGCCCTCGCCGGAATCCTGCACGAAGCCGCTGTATTCGGCCAGCGTGGGATTTTCCACCAGCGCCATGGCGGTCAGGTCGAGCAGCCAGGAGCTGATTACGCTGCCGCGACGCCACAGTTCGGCGATATCGGGCAGGTTGAGATCGTAGCGGATGTTTTCCGGCAGGTCCTTGCTGGTGGCGTTCTTGAAAATGTCGAAGCCTTCGGCGTAGGCCTGCATGATTCCGTATTCGATGCCGTTGTGCACCATTTTGACGAAGTGGCCCGCGCCGGAGGGGCCGCAGTGGATGTAGCCGTTCTCGGCAGTGCCGGCTCGTTTTTCGAAGCCGGGGGTGCGCGGGATGTCGCCGCGGCCGGGGGCGAGGGTTTTGAAAATTGGATCGAGGCGCTGGACGACTTCTTGGGGGCCTCCGATCATCATGCAGTAGCCGCGCTCCAGGCCCCAAACGCCGCCGCTGGTGCCGACGTCGACATAGTGCACGCCTTTGGCTGAGCACATTTCGGAGCGGCGCACGTCGTCCTTGAAGTAGGAATTGCCGCCGTCGATGATGGTGTCTCCCGACTGCATCAGAGAGAGAAGGGTCTCGACCGTCTTCTGCGTAGGATCGCCCGACGGCACCATCACCCAAGCCGCGCGCGGGGCAGTGAGTTTGCTGACGAGATCAGCAAGCGAGGAGGAACCGGTTGCGCCGTCGGCCGCCAGACCCTTGACGGCGTCAGGGCTGAGATCGGAGACGACGAGTTGATGACCTCCGCGCATGAGCCGGCGAGTCATGTTTGCGCCCATGCGGCCTAGACCTACCATTCCGAGTTGCATTGGTGCTCCTTGAACCTTAGCGGCGAGCTTCGAGCAAGCTGATTCGGGTCGGGCCGAAGCTGTTGCTCTGGCCTACGATTGCTGCATAATTTGCGCTAACTTCTTTAAGCCGGCTTTCACGTCGCTGCCGATATGGACGCGCAGCGCGCGGCGGTTGCGATCGGCGAGGACCGCGAAGTCTCCTCGAGCCTGGGCTGCTTTCACCACTCCGAACGTGTATTTCTGCTGCGGGACTGGAAAATCGGCTGCGTCATCGCAGGTGATCTGGAGGAAGACTCCGCTGTTGGGGCCTCCTTTATAGGCTTGGCCGGTCGAGTGCAGAAAACGGGGACCGAAGCCGAGGCAAGTGGCCACGTGCTTTTTGTCGCGCACGCTCATGCGCAGTGTTTGCAGCAGCGCCTCGTGCTCAGCATTCATCTCGACGTAGGCGAGCACGGCAAAATAGTCGCCGGGCTTGATGCGGGCAAGGTGCGCTCGCAGATAGCTGGCCAGCGTGCGACCAGAGCCAGCAGCCTGGGCCAGTGCGGCGGCGTTCTTGTCGTCAGTGAAGAGTTTGAAACCGTCTTCTTCGAGCACTGGCTTTTCAGCGGGCAGAGAGCCTTTGCTTTCATATTCGGAAGTCAGTTTCTTGGTTTCGATTTTGCTGGCTTCGACGTCGGGCTGGTTGAAGGCGTTGATGCCGATGATGGAGCCCGCTACGGCGGTGGCGATCTCCCAGCGGAAGAATTCCTGGCCGAGGTTGTAGATGTCGGCTACGGCAATGCGGACTACGGGTTGTGCGGCCTTTTCCAGCGCGGCGACTTTGGCATCTTGTGCGGCGTCGGGTCCGCCGTCGAGGCGAAGATAGGCGAAGATGCGATCGCTGCCATAAACGTCAGGTGCGCCGAGCGCTTCGCGATCCACGGGAATGATGCCCTTGCCAATCTTCCCGGTGGACTCGGCGATCAGTTGCTCGAGCCATGCGCCGAGATCGCCGATTCCGGGAGACGTAATAAGCGTGATTTTGTCTCGGCCCATTTTTGCGGCGGAGCCCAGGATGATGCCTAGCATCACACCGGGATTCTGATCTATGGGGGTAGATGCGGCGCACGCGTCGACCATTTCTTTGGTGCGGGCGAGGAACTTGACGGTGTCCATGCCCATGGCTGCGGCGGGGATTATGCCGAAGTTGGAGAGCGCGGAATAGCGGCCACCGATCGAGGGAACTCCGTAGAAGATGTGGCGGAAGCGGTCGCGCTCGGCGACTTGCTGCATTTTGGAGCCGGGGTCGGTGATGGCGACGAAGTGGCTGCCAGCCTTGTCGGCTCCCACTGTTTGCTGCACCCGCTCGAAGAAATATTGCTTGTAGATGTTGGGTTCGAGCGTGCTGCCGGATTTGCTGGAGACGATGAACAGAGTTTTGGCGAGATTGATTTTCTTTTCGACAGCTTTGATCTGCGCGGGATCCGTCGAATCGAGGATGTGCAGTCGCGGGAACCCGGCTGTTTGGGGATAGGTCAGCGACAGGACTTCGGGGCAGAGGCTGGAGCCGCCCATGCCGAGCAGGAGAACGTCGGTGAAGCCTGCCTCCTTGACTTCCGCGGCGAAACTTTTCAGGCGGGCAGAATTCGCGATTTGATCCTCGGCAATGGCAAGCCAGCCCAGCCAGTTGGCTTCGTCGTCATTGGTCCAGAGGCTGGCGTCTTTTTGCCAGAGCCGTCTTACTTTTCCGGATGCGCGCCAGTCGTTAACGTTTTTTTTTACGTTAGCGTCCAAGTCGGCGGGGAGCGTGGCGCTCTGCGCGTTGACTTGGGGCGTCGAAGCGCGGCGCGAGTTTTTCTCCACGGCGGCCAGAAGTTGGTCGAAGGCGTCGGCAAAGAGCTTCACGCCGTCAGCCGTCAGTTTGTCGGTGACGTCGTTCATTACGATTCCGGCGGCAGCCAGATCGGACATGGTTTTGCGAGCGCCTCCGATATCTTCCGTGAGGCTCTGGCGCGGTTTGCCGTGATCGCGGAACGCGTCGAGCGTGGCCGGCGGCACGGTGTTGACGGTGTCGGGCCCGATGAGTTCTTCGATGTAGATAACATCGCGATACTTGGGATTTTTGGTGCTCGTGCTGGCCCAGAGGACGCGCTGGGTTTGCGCGCCTTTGGCCGCTAGGGCCTTCCAGCGCGGAGTCGAAAATATACGCTCGTAAGCTTCGTAGGTCAGTTTGCCATTGGCAATGGCGACTTTGCCCTGAATGCTTTGCAATCTTGCTTTGCGCGCGGGATCGGATTCGGTTTTGAGTTTTTCCGCGGCCAGCGAATCGACGAGCGAATCGATGCGGCTGATGAAGAAGCTGGCTACGCTGGCGATTTTGCCGACATCGCCGCCGGTTGCGGCGAACTCTTCCACTCCGTCGAGGTAAGCGGCGGCCACCTCTTCGTAGACTTGCTGCGCGAAAAGCAACGTGACGTTCACGTTGATGCCTTCGCTGATTAATTGGCGGAACGCGGGAATGCCGGCCGGCGTGCCGGGGACTTTGATCATGATGTTGTCACGCCCCACTGTCTTCCAGAGGCGACGGGCTTCGTCTAACGTGCCGTTTGTGTCGTTGGCCAGGTACGGCGACACTTCGAGGCTGACGTAGCCATCGCGCTTCTTTGTGCTTTGGTAGACGGGGTGCAGGAGATCGGCGGCGTCCTGGATGTCGCGGATGGCGAGTAATTCGTAACGGCCTTTCGCGTCGAGATCGGAGCGGCCAGCCAGCGAGTCGAGGAAATCCTGGTATTGCGTGGAGCCGGCGATGGCTTTTTCGAAAATAGCCGGATTCGAGGTCATGCCGCGGAGGCCGTCTTCGTCGATCAGGCGCTGCAGTTCGCCGCCTTTGAGAAGATCGCGGCGGATGTAGTCCAACCAGATGGATTGTCCGAAGGTCTGGAGTTGCTTAAGAGGATTTGCGGCTTTGGCGGTTTCGAGGGTGCCTACGGGATTCATATGTCCATCTCCTGACGATCAAAAGCCGTCTGCAGTAGTAAGTCGTTTGGTGGCTGCGAGCTTCGAGCCACGAGCTACGAGCGAACTTTCGATTAATGCCGCGTTCACACGAGCAAGTCATCTCTTGTGCATTCCACAAAGACGGGGCAAGCCCCGTCTCTACTGGAGCAGGTCACGGGCCGCTTGCGCCACTGCGTCGGCGCTGAAGCCGAATTTTTTTTGCAAATCTTTCAGCGGCGCTGAGGCCCCGAAACTTCTCATGCCGATGATTCGGCCTTTCAGTCCTGTGTATCGCTCCCATCCGAGTGTCGCGGCTTGCTCTACGGAGACTCGTGCCGTGACTTCGGGTGGAAGGACTTGATCGCGGTAGCTTTGATCCTGATGGTCGAATAAATCCCACGACGGAAGGCTGACGACGCGGGCACGAATGCCTTCGGCTTTGAGTTTCTCGTAGGCATCGACGCACAGATAGATTTCGCTGCCAGTAGCGATAAGAATTACCTGCGGCTTACCGCCTTCAGCCTCGGCCAGGATGTAGCCGCCACGGGCCAGGCCCGCGGCCGACGCGTATTTTGTGCGATCCAGAGTCGGCGCCGCCTGACGCGTCAAAATGAGCGCGACCGGCTCTTTTTTCAACTTCATGATCACTTTCCACGCTTCGACGACTTCGTTGGCGTCGGCGGGGCGGAGGGTCATCAGGCCGGGAACCGCGCGCAACGTGGGAAGTTGCTCGATGGGCTGGTGTGTCGGCCCGTCTTCGCCCACGCCGATGGAGTCGTGCGTGTAGATCCAGATTGAGGGAATTTCCATGATCGCCGACAAGCGGATTGCGGGCTTCATGTAATCGGAAAAAATGAGGAAGGTCGAGCCGTAGGACCGCAGGTACGAGAGCGTCATCCCGTTGACGATGGCGCCCATGGCATGTTCGCGGATGCCGAAGTGGAAGTTGCGGGCGTTGTATTGCCCAGCTTCGAAGTCACCAGCGCCATCGAAGGTGAGGCGCGTTTTTGTCGAGGGATAGAGATCAGCGGAGCCGCCCATTAGCCAGGGGTCGTTCTTGGCGATGGCGTTGAGAACCTTGGAAGACGATTCGCGCGTCGCCAACCCCTTAGCGTCGGCGGCGAAAGTGGGCAGTTCCTTATCCCATCCGTCGGGGAGTTCGCGCTTTTGCATCAGGGCAAATTGGGCGGCCAAGTCGGGATATTGCTCAGCATATTTCTTGAAAAGCGCGTGCCATGCGGTGCTCAATTGGCGCCCGCGCGTGCCCATGACGTCGCGGAAGTTTTCGCGGACTCCGTCGGGGACGAGGAACTTGGCATCTTCGGGCCAGCCATAGTTACGCTTGGTCAGTTTGACTTCTTCTTCGCCGAGCGGCTCGCCGTGTGCCTCTTTTGTGTCCTGGCGGTGGGGCGAGCCGAAGCCGATATGGCTATTAACGATAATCAGCTTGGGGCGATCGGTAACAGCGAGCGCTTGGCGAAATGCATATGCGAGGGCGTCGAGGTCGTTGGCATCGAGGACGTGCGTAACATCCCAGCCATAAGCTTTGAAGCGAGCGCCGACGTCTTCATCGAAAGCCAGATTGGTCTTGCCCTCAATCGTGATCTGGTTGTTGTCGTAGATCCAGCAGAGATTTGAAAGTCTCAAATGCCCCGCGACCGACGCCGCCTCGGAGGAGATTCCTTCCATCATGTCGCCGTCGCCGCAGAAGACCCACATGTTGTAATTGAACAGCTCAAACCCAGGACGATTGAAATGACCGGCGAGCCAACGCCCGGCAATGGCCATGCCTACGCTGTTGGCGACTCCTTGACCTAGCGGGCCGGTGGTGGTTTCGACACCTGTGGTCAGTCCGTATTCGGGATGGCCGGGAGTTTTGCTGTCGATCTGGCGGAAACTCTTGATGTCGTCGAGAGAAACGGCTTGAGAAGAGAGGATTTCGCCAGCGGAGCTCACTTCGCGCACGCCCGCCAAATGGAGAAGAGAATAAAGAAGCATCGAAGCATGGCCGTTCGAGAGCACGAAGCGGTCACGGTTGGGCCAGTGCGGATCTTCCGGGTCGAAGCGCAGAAACTGCTGCCAGAGGCAGTAGGCGACCGGAGCGAGCCCCATGGGTGCTCCCGGGTGGCCGGAGTTGGCTTTTTGCACGGCATCGATGCTGAGCGTGCGAATCGTGTTGATGGACAACTGATCGAGCTGTTTTCCGGTGACTACCGCCTGGTCACTGACCGCCATCCATGCGCTCCTTCGATGTAGTTTGCGCAGCTTTCTATTTAGATGAAGACCGCCCCGATTCGATGCGCTCTGAGCGGAGTAGTTTCGCTGAAGTTTTTCTTTGTCGGTTTACCGGGATTCAAAATCGCAAATCACGCTCGATTTTACACTGTTGGGAACGAGTGTGACGGGCGGAAGGGCCTAGGTGAGATAGAGCTTGGCTTGGGTAATCCGGTGCTGAAGAGTGGAGGCAAGCTGGTCAACCTCGGTTGCCGACAGATTCATTACCTCGGGCTCAAGGATTGGAAGGCGGTTGCTTCCTACGGCGTCGCGCCGGACCTGGATCAGCAGGGCCTGCAGCGCCTGTGGATCGTATTTTTGCGGGGTCAAGCGGATCAGTTCCTGCAGGGCGGAGCCAATCGAAAGGCGTTCGCGATAGGGGCGATCGCTGGTCATGGCGTCGAAGCTGTCAGCCAGCGCAATGATGCGGACTGCCTGTGGTGTCTCGTCTCCATGCAAGCCATCCGGGTAGCCCGAACCATCGCCGCGCTCATGATGCCAGCGGACGATCTCGGGAATTTGCGGCCACGGAAATTGGACGTGGCTGACAATTTGATGGCCGACAACCGTATGGTCGCGCATGAGGCGCGACTCCTCGGGATCGAGCGAGGATGTCTTGGCGAACAGACGCGTATCGACCGCGACCTTGCCGATGTCGTGCAGGTAGCCGGCAGAGCGCAACGCGGCGACTTCGTTGGGATCCATGCTGAGGGCTTCTCCGATGGCTTGCGCATAGCGGCCTACGCGCAGCGAATGGCCGTGAATGTTGACGTGCTTCACGTCGATGGCGGTGGCGAAAGCTTCCAGCGCGTTATCGTAGAAACCGTGCAGCGAGGCCAGAAGGCGAAGATTCTCGGATATGCGTTGCGCCAGGGTCTGGCCGAGATTGTGATTCTGAATCGCCAGCGCCACGTAGTTGCCGATCATTTCGAAGGCGTCGAGGGCGTCTTCTTCGTAAAGAGCATCTCCGGGACGGCGGCCGAGCGCGATTGCTCCCACCAACTTGCCGCGCACCTTCAAAGGGCAGAGGCACTTGAACAACTCCGGCGCCACATTGCCGTTCGAACTGAGAAAGACGTCGATGGTGGAGCTATTCAGCAGAATCGGGCCAACGGCGGCGCTGAGCGTATGAACGTGACGCGGCAGGAGTGGAATGATGGCGGGCTCGGGCAAAAGCGCGAAGCCCTGCGCATCGAGCGAGGTTAGCATGGAGGGCCGCTCGCCGAAAGAAAACAGCGCTCCCTCGCGGGCGCCAGACGCCTCCATGACAGCAGTCAGCATGGCGCGCGCGGTGTGCCGGAAGTCGCGGTCCGCCGTCAGTTCCGGCCCCAAGTCCGCAAGGGCCTCAACTGTGCGCAGAAGCTTTCTAAGATTGGTCGCCTGCAATACCTCGTGCGGAAGTTCTTGCGAGACACCAGAGCGTACCTAGCGTAGCACCAGCGTGGTTGCCTGATTGTTAGTTAGTTTGGTGCTCGAATTCCAGCACGGAAGCAACCGGACAAAGGCAGTTCACTTCTCCCCGGTGGTCGCCCACGACGACCGTCGCGAGTTGAGGCCAAAGCGTCTTAGCGTTTGTGTTCTTCCGCTTGTTCGAAAGAGTGCGAACTCGCTGAGTTACCTTGACAGTCGTGGGAAGTTGGCTCATACTTCGGCAAAATTACTTGCGCGCCAATCGTGCTTTTGCCGGTGTTCCCAGCCTGCCGGTAATTCGTTTGAGTGAGAATAACCCTTGGCTGTACCGCCATCAGAGCCGGTTCCTTCGAGGAAAGTGCTGAGCAATGCCGGGCACGATTTCGGGAAGGGAACCACGGCGTTTCAATCCGCGAATCGCGAAGAAATGATGCTGCTCGCTTCTTTGAAGGACTTGATTTCTTCGGGAGAGCACCGGTTAGACGCGATGCTGGCCGCAATTGCCAGTGCCGCGCGGCGTTTGACGGGCGCGTCGGGATCGGCAATCGCGATGTGGAAGGACGGCGTGATGGTGTGCCGGGCGCGCAGCGGCGAGACGGCTCCCGCGCTGGGCGCGGAATTGAACGCGGAGACTGGAATCTCCGGCGAGTGCCTGCGCACCGGGGCGGTGCAGCATTGCCCCGACACAGAAAAGAATCCTCTGGTGAATGTGGAAGTTTGCCGCGGGCTGGGATTGCGCTCGATGGTCGTGCTGCCGATTCGTGGATGGCACGCAATCAACGGGATTCTGGAAGTGTTTGGCACCGAACCGGCGGCGTTCTCGGAGCATCAGGTCGCCCTACTCGTGCAACTGGCGGCGCTGGCGGAGCGAGCGCGCGCTTTGCAACCGCACGGCGCATCGCAGGTCGTGCCCAAGGATCCGGACGAGAAGCCGTTGCCGACGGGGCTGTTGCGCGCCTCCGATCGTGTCCGCGATCTAGCTTTGGCGGTCGTAGGCCGCCGATCGGGGCGATTTATTCTAGGCGCCCTTGGTGTGGCCGCCATCGTGTTGGTTTCCCTGGCTATTTGGCTGGGATGGCGCGGCGCTAATCAGAACGATAGCAAGGCGCACGCGGCGCCGCGGTCTTCCGTTGCCGCTACCGTGACAGCCCGGCAGGCGCATCTTCCAGATAACGACCCTGTCTGGAAACCAAATCCGGGGGGCGAAACGTTGTTCGCATCCAACGGCAAAGCCACCGCAGGATCGGCAGTGCGATTCGCCTCTAAGACGGACGTGATTGATGTGAACGTCGGCGGACGGAAAGCGGAGCCTGGGAACCCGGTTTCGAGTGCTGCTGCGGCCGATGTTACTCTCCAGAACAAAAGTTTGGAGGCAGGTGCGAACGCGAATGCGCCCGCAGCTCCGCCCGAGGCAGAGAGTGCTTCTCTTGAGCCTCCTTCGATTTCCTCGCAGCCGGCCGATTCCTCCGCACTGAACGGGGTTCTTGAGGGAAGCGTCTCGGTGCCTGAGCTGTCGGCTCCAGTTTCGCAGGGCGTTTCCGGCGGGCGGCTCCTGCACGAGGTTAAGCCCATCTATCCGGCCCAAGCCCAAAATATGCGCATCGAGGGGGCGGTTGTAGTGGAAACAACGGTGCGGGAGGATGGAACCGTCGGCGACGTCAAAGTTGTGGAAGGCCCGCCCCTGCTCGCGGAAGCTGTCGTGGATGCGGTGAAGAATTGGCGCTACCAACCAACCCTATTGGATGGCAGGCCGACCAGGGTAGAGAGGAAAATCACCATCAAGTTCAGGTTGCAGCCGACTTCACACTGACCTACACGCCCACCGGGAATGGTTTGGTGTGAGATTCCGAGCTGACCGACAATCCCGCCAGCCGCCCTTGCAGCAGCGACATCAGGCCGGTGCACCAGTAGCCAAGCACGAATAGAAGAAGGAACGGGACGGTAAAGTAATTTTCGTTGTCGATGGCGTAATAGACGGTCAGCGCGAAATAACATCCGATCGCCAGTTCAATCCACGGGACCCATTTCAAGCGCTTGCGATACTTATTGGCGCGGACTTTGTCTTTTTTGGTCTCGACGCGGTACTTGGGAGTGCGCACGAAAGAGGTTTCCCTGCCGACAAGCGCTTCGAGCACGGCGCGCGTGTTGGTGATGGTCAAGCCGATGCCGAGCGCCATCAGGAGCGGAAGAAACAGAAGGGAGCGCATCCACGTTTTCGGGAAAAGTTCCTTCTGCGAAACCAGGTAGAAGCTGGAAATCGAAAACGTCGATGCCATGAACAGGGGCAGGTCAATGTAGAGCATCTGAAACCAGCCCTGGTAGAAGCGGATGATCATCGCGGGCAGGAGCAGAACCGAAAGAACGATCATCAGCGGATAGCTCATATTCGCGGTGAGGTGATACCAGGCTTCAATCTTCTGGTGCCGCGAGACATCGCTCTTAAGAATCTTGGGAAGAATCTTCTTCGAGACCTGGATCAAGCCTTTCGCCCAGCGCGCCTGCTGCGTCTTGAAGGCCGTCATTTCTACCGGCAGCTCGGCCGGGCATTCCACATCCTGCAGGTAGAGGAATTTCCAGCCCTTGAGTTGCGCGCGATAGGAAAGATCGGTGTCTTCGGTGAGTGTATCGTGCTCCCAGCCGCCCGCTTCCTCGATAGCCTGGCGACGCCACATTCCTGCCGTGCCGTTGAAGTTGAAAAAGACGCCGCTGCGGGCGCGGCCGGAATGTTCGAGAACAAAGTGGCCGTCGAGCAGGATGGCTTCGACCTCGGTTAGCAGCGAATAGTTGCGGTTGATGTGCGTCCAGCGGGTTTGCACCATGCCGACTTTCGGGTCGGTGAAGTGGTGGATGCACTTGAGCAGGAAATCGGAGTAGGGGACGAAATCGGCATCGAAAATGGCAACGAACTCGCCTGTGGCCGATTTGAGGCCCGCTTCGAGCGCGCCCGCTTTAAAGCCTTCGCGATTGTCGCGGTGAAGATAGACGACAGGATAGCCGGCCGCGGCATAGCGTTCCACCAGCAGGCGCGCGACCTCGGTAGTTTCGTCGGTCGAGTCGTCGAGCAACTGGATGTCGAGTTTCTCCCGCGGATAGTCAAGGCGGCACACGGCATCGAGCAGGCGGTCGACGACGTACTGCTCGTTAAAGATCGGCAGTTGCACGGTGACTCGCGGCAGATCGTCGAAAAAGCCCGGCGGGTCGGTCGTCTTATTTTTTCGCTTCTTGTAATAAAGATAGACGAGCCAATAGCGATGCCCGCCATACCCCGCCAGGATGATCAGCACAATGAAGTACGGAATCAGCAGCGCCAGGTCGAAGGCGTTGACTTGATAGAGGCCCTGGAAAGTCTTGTCGAGAAAGTGCTGCCGAAAGTAGGGGCCCAAGCCTTTGGAGGCAAGAATCACCGCCAGCGCGGAGGGTTGGAATGGCAGGGCCATGAACTCCAGGGAAAAGACCGCAGACAGAGCATTGTAACTGATGAGAGTGCGGGTTTAACGCCGAATTCAGTTCAGAAAATACTGTCGGTAGAGCGTGTCGCGCTGCGCTGGACGGAAGCCCGCATCGCGAATGATCCGCCGCAACTCTTCCTCAGTCGTGCAGTTGGTGACGCCGGCGGCGCGCACGACGTTTTCTTCGAGCATCACCGAGCCCACGTCGTTTCCGCCAAAGCGCAGACCCATCTGGCAGACCTTCAACCCCTGGGTTACCCAACTGGCCTGAACGTTCTGAAAATTCGAGAGATACAGGCGCGAGATGGCGAGCACTTTCAGATATTCGACGGCGGTGGCTTCGTCCCATTTGCGGCCGCCGAGGGCGGTATTGGCGGGCTGGAAACTCCATGGAATAAAGGCAGTGAAGCCGCCAGTTTCTTCCTGCAAACGATAGACAGCGTCGAAATGATTGACGCGATGTTCAAACGATTCGCCGACTCCGAACATCATGGTCGCGGTGGTGCGCATGCCGAGCTGGTGCGCAGTGCGATGGACGAGCAGCCAGTCTTCGGTGAGGCACTTAAGCCGCGCAACTTTGTGACGCACTTCGTCATCGAGAATTTCGGCGCCCCCGCCGGGGATGGAATCGAGTCCGGCATCGCGCAGACGCGCGATCGTGTCGCGCACGCTCAGGTCGCTGTATTCGGCAATGGCAAGGATCTCCGACGCCGAATAGCAGTGCAGATGAACTTTCGGGAAGCGCTGCCTGATACCGCGCAGCATCTTTTCGTGCCAATCGATTTTGAGATCGGGATGCAGTCCTCCCTGCATAAGCACGCCGGTGCCGCCGAGTTCAACGGTTTCGCGAATCTTCTCGTAGATCGTGTCGAAGTCGAGGATATAGCCCTCTTTCGACGCCGGTCCCTTGAGCGGGCGATAGAAGGCGCAGAAGGTGCAATATTCCGTGCAGAAGTTCGTGTAATTAATGTTGCGGTCAATGATGTAGGTTACGACGCCTTCGGGATGCAGGCGGCGCCGCACGGCGTCAGCCTCCATGCCGATGCCGATCAGGTCATCGGACTGGAACATCTCGAGCGCTTGCTGCTTGGTCAGGGACATTCTTTACCCCACGGTAAGGGATATTTTAGCTGGTACGGGGCGCCTGCGGCGAATTCTTCACGGCGCGGGTTGATCGATTTTCTCGCTGGCTGTCCTCACTCGCCCGGGACTGGTCCCGCGCCTGCGCCAGTATTCGTATAAGCCGAACACTCCCCCAATCACGGAAAGAGCGACCAGGATGATCAGAGCCGGCGCGTAGTATCGCGCAAAGAAACTGACAATGTGCCGCCCGTAATGCTCCCCGAGATAGGCAAGGATCACGTAGCGAGCGCCACGGCCAACCGAAAGCGCGGCCAGGAATTTTTTCGTTGGGTATTGCAGCGCACCCGCGGCCAGCAGCATGGGCACAATGGGAAAAGGTGGCGGCAATAACGCCGGGATCGCGACCGATGCGAATCCCCATCTCTCAAAAATGGCGCAAACCTTGTCAACCTTCTTTTGCGGAAAGCGCTTCTCCAGCGCGGCTTTTCCGGTTTTGCGGGCCATGCGATAGGTGCTGTATCCGCCCAGGACCGAGCCCACCGTCGCCATCACCGCGTAATAAATCCATGGTTCTCGATGATGAGCCGCGAGCAAAATCGTGACAAGGTCCGTGCTGCCGGGCAGAGGAATCACCGAATTATCAATCAGGCCAAGCAGGATAAGGCTAGGCCCACCGAGATGGATCAACCACCGCAGCGTGTGTTTCTTCGTGGCAAAAACGGCGAGAATGGCGAGTCGCACACTCGTTAGAGGCAGAATCTGCGGCGTGCGATGCAAAGAGGATCGTCTTTGCGAGCCGATGCGAAGTAAAGCCTTGCCAGTTTCCTCAGAGGAAGCGGATCTCAGGGGGTTGTGGGAGCGCCCCGACTTCCGCGCCATAGCGATAAAACAGCGCCAGCCCTTCGAGACACGGCGGATCGAGATAATAATGGATATTGCGAACAAGATAGGTCCGAACCGATTCGACAGACAGGTTCAGCCGCGGCGCCCAATCCTGCGCAATGGCTTCAAGATTTTCTGAGTGCAGGCCATGATCCCGCGAAGTTTGGAACACTCGGGCAATCGCCCGCGCATCGCGCCCGGCGAGCGCCTGCTGCCGAATCGCCCAAAACGCGAAGACAAATGATTTCCCCGCGCAACGGATCCACTCCTCGGCCAAATCGAGCGTGACGAACCGGCTGCGATCGACCTGGAGAGCGGGATCGCCGATCAGGAGCGCAGCGTCGCAACTACCGAGCATTAAATCCAGATTCGGGGCCATGGCGGAGTACTCGCGCGCTCCGCCCAGCCATTTCGCGAACAGAATTTTGGTCAATGCCACCGACGTCATCGACGATGTATCGAGAGCCACTGTGTTCACTTGCCCAATCGGCATTTTGCTGACAAGGAGTATGGACCGCACCGCCCGCCGCGCCGCGATAGCAACGTCGGGAATGATGGCCAGATCAGGGACCGTTGTATAGGCCGCGGCGGGAACAATTCCGATATCGGCCGTGCCCTCGCCGAGCGCCCGCGCGCAGGCCGAAGGAATGGTGTAGGAAATTTCAAAATCGGCGGCAGCCCCGCTTTGCCCGGAACCCCCATGCTCGAAGTCCCACATCAGCGGGGCGGTATTGAGATAGGAAATGGCCGAGATCTTTAGCCTGCTCATCACGTTGCGAATTCTACCAAAAGCAATGTGCGCGCCATCATTGACACGGCGCCAAGGCAAAGCTAGCGTCACGACAATGGCGACAAAAGCCGCAACCAGCGCAAACTCTGCTTCGCGCGACGCCACGTACTGGATGGCACTCGCGCTCACCGATGGATTAGGGCCTTCGCGCATCCGCAAATTGGTGGCGCACTTTGGCGCCGCGGAGCGAATTTTCCAGGCCAGCCTAACCGAACTGGAAGCCACCGGCATGCGCGCAGTCTCGGCGCAAGCGCTGGCCACCGGCAAGTCGATGGAACTGGCGCAGGAAGAGCTGGCGAAAGCGGCCGGCGCAAAAGCGCGAATTATTTCGCTCAGCGACTCGGAATACCCGCCGCGCCTGAAGGAAATCTACGATCCGCCGGTGATTCTTTTTGTGAAGGGAAGCGTGGAATTGTTGTCGCAGCCGGGCATTGCGATGGTCGGAACGCGCCATCCAACACCCTATGGCACGGGGATGGCCGAGCGGCTGGCGACGGACCTGGCGGCGCGCGGGCTCGTAATTATCAGCGGGTTGGCGCGCGGAATTGACACGGCTTCGCATCGCGGCGCCATCGCCGCCAAGGGGAAAACCATCGCCGTCCTGGGCACCGGAATTGACGTCGTCTACCCGAAGGAGAACACGCGTCTTGCCGAACAGATCCTCGCACTCGGCGGCGCGTTGATTTCCGAATTTCCGATGGGCACTTCGCCGACGCCGCAAAACTTTCCCATCCGCAACCGCATCATCAGCGGCATGTCGGTCGGCGTGCTGGTAGTGGAGGCAGCGGAATACAGTGGCACGCGCATCACCTCGCGCTGCGCGCTGGAGCAGAACCGCGATGTCTATGCGGTTCCCGGCAACGTGACCAACAAGAATTCCTGGGGGCCGAACACGCTGATCAAGCAGGGCGCGAAGCTGGTGGCCACGTGGGAAGACGTTTGGGAAGAGCTTCCGACAGACGTGCAAGCGGCCCTCAGCTCCATGCAGGTTGAATCCCCGCAGCCCGCGAACGCATCTCTATTCCCGGACGACGTTCGATCGCCGCACGAACAGAAGATCCTCAAGCTGCTGAAAGCCGATCAGTCCACCCAGATTGACGAACTAGTAGAAATGCTCGAAAACGAAATGTCCTCCTCGGAAATCTTTGCCGCCCTGTTCGAATTGGAGCTGAACGGGAAGGTGCGGCAACTGGCGGGGAAGAATTTTGTGAAGGCGTTCTAGGTAAAGCTGTCAGCTATCAGCTCTTAGCTTTCAGTTACCGCACGGTGGTGCAGCATGCAGAGTTTCCGCAATCTTCGAGTCTGGGAAAGGTCGCACAAGCTGACTCTTGATGTCTACGCGTCCAGCAAGGCTTTTCCTAGAGATGAAATATTTGGTCTGACGAGACAGATGAGGCGCGCCTCAGCATCGATAGGAATGAATATCGCTGAGGGCTGCTGCCGTAAAGGTGATGCAGAAATGTCTCGGTTTCTGCAGATAGCGATGGGGTCGGCAAGCGAGCTGGAGTACCAACTTCTTCTCGCCCACGACCTCGACTACCTGCGCAATCCGGGCTACGAGCGTCTGGCAATACAGGTGGTTGAGGTGAAAACAATGCTGTCATCCCTGTTGCAGAAAGTGAAGGCGGTTAACTGACAGCTGACAGCTGAGAGCGACAGCAATCGGCCACACAGTTGTTGCTTCCCCCGCATTCGTGCTAGCTTCAAATCCAATACCCGCAAACTGAGGGAACATTGTCCAAAGGTCTAGTGATTGTCGAATCGCCCGCGAAGGCGAAAACGATTCAAAAATATCTCGGCAAGGGATTCACCGTCGATGCCTCGTTCGGCCACGTGAAAGACCTGCCCAAAAGCAGCCTTGGTGTTGACGTCGAAGACGGCTTCAGCACTGAGTACGTAGTTATCCCGGGCAAGGAAAAAGTGCTTGCCAAGCTGAAGAAGCTCGCGCTCTCGGCGGATATGATCTACCTCGCGCCCGATCCTGACCGCGAAGGCGAGGCCATTGCCGCCCATCTCGCCGATGAACTGGGCGGCGAGGGCAAGAAAAAGAAAAAAGGGAAGACCACCAAGAAAGAACAGGAACATCCGGATGGCGAGCGTATTCGCCGCGTGACCTTTAACGAGATCACGCAGCGCGCCGTGAAAGCCGCGTTCGAAAATCCCCGCGACATCGACCGCAACCTGGTGGACGCGCAGCAGGCGCGGCGCGTGCTCGATCGCCTCGTGGGATATCAGGTTTCTCCCCTTCTATGGGACAAGGTTCGCCGCGGGCTCTCGGCGGGACGCGTGCAGACCGTTGCGCTGCGTCTGATCGTCGATCGCGAACGTGAGATTAAGGGTTTCGAAAAGAAAGAATACTGGACCATCGACGCCAATCTTACCGGCAGCAAGCCGCCGGCATTCGACGCGCGCTTCCTCGGCAAGGGCGAAGAGAGAGTCGAAATCGCCAATGGCGAGGACGCCGAGAAAATCCGCCTCGCCCTCGAAAACGCCGACTGGGTGGTGCGTTCGGCGGAGAAGAAAGAGCGGCGGCGCAACGCGACTCCTCCGTTTACCACCAGCAAGCTGCAGCAGGATTCTTCGCGCAAGCTGCGCTTCAGCGTGAAGCGCACCATGATGATTGCCCAACGCCTTTATGAGGGTATTGAGCTGGGCGGCGAAGAAGGGCTGGTCGGTTTGATCACGTATATGCGTACCGACTCGACTCGGGTTGCGCCCGAGGCGATCCTGGAAGTGCGCGAATATATCGCGAGCGAATACGGGCCCCAGTACATGCCCGAAAAGCCGAACACATATAAGGAGAAGAAAGAAGCGCAGGCAGCACACGAAGCCATTCGTCCCACGTCGGCGATGCGGCATCCCGATAAGGTCAAACAATACCTGCAGGAAGATGAATTCAAGGTTTACAAGCTGATCTGGCAGCGCTTTATCGCGTCGCAGATGAATCCGGCCGTGTTTGACCAGACCACGGTGGATATCGACGCGAAATCGCCCAACGAAGTTTTCTGGTTCCGCGTGACTGGTTCGGTGATGAAGTTCGATGGCTTCCTCAAGGTCTACGAAGAGTCGAAGGACACAAAGGACGAAGAGGACGAAGAGCTGAAGCACAAGCTGCCGCCGCTCGAAGCGGGGCAGAAGCTGACCTTGAAGGAACTGAAGCCAGAGCAGCATTTCACCGAGCCGCCTCCGCGGTACAACGAAGCGTCGCTGGTGAAAGAGCTGGAAGAGCGCGGCATTGGGCGGCCCTCTACCTACGCGACCATCCTGAGCACGATTCAGGAGCGGCAGTATGCGCAGAAAGTCGGCGGCAAGTTTACGCCCACCGAAATCGGCCTTGTCGTTACCGATCTGCTGGTGGAAAACTTCAAAGATATTTTCGATTTTCAGTACACGGCGCGGCTGGAAGAAGAACTCGACGAGATTGAAGAAGGCAAGGAGAAGTGGACGGATGCGCTAGGTGACTTTTACAAGAAGTTCGCCAAGGATCTCCGATACGCCGAAAAGCACATGGAGAACATCAAGCGTATGGAGAAGCCCACGGACGAGAAGTGCGAGCGCTGCGGCGCGCCGCTCGTTATCAAGTGGGGCAAACACGGCTCCTTCTACGCTTGCAGCACCTACGACAAGGAAGATCCAAACTCCTGCACGTTCACCAAGGAAAATCCCATTAATCTGCCGGACCTGGATTCGGCCGACGTGCAGGAGACTACGCAGGAGGAGTACTGCGAAAACTGCGGTCGCGTGATGGTGCTGAAGCGCGGACGCTTCGGGCAGTTCATGGCGTGCACCGGCTATCCCGATTGCAAGACCACGCGGCGGCTCGATCAAGGCAAGAAAGTTCCCGACATTCCGCTCGATGAAACCTGCCCGTTGTGTAAGCGCAATCTGATTCTGCGGCATGGGCGCTACGGCGAATTCACTTCCTGCAGCGGCTATCCCGATTGCAAGTACGTGAAGCAGAATTTCATTGGCGTAAAGTGCCCGTTGTGCAAGGAAGGCGAACTGGTCGAAAAACGGGCTCGCAAGGGCAATACTTTTTACGGCTGTGGGAACTATCCGAAATGCAAGTTCACATCGGCTGCGAAGCCGATTGCGGAAAAGTGCCCGTCCTGCGGGCATGAGTATCTTGTTGAACGCATGCGAAAAGACGGCACCGTGATCGCGTGTCCGAACAAGGAATGCGATTACGAGCGGGCGGCGGAGGTCGCCGCTGACGCAGCTGCGAAGTCAAGTTGAGATGTTGAAGGCTTGCGCGGCAGAAATCACTTCACACTAAACGAGGCGAGAATATGGCGAAAAAAGCAACTACACACGACGGAATGCTGATGTTGGAGCTTTACGATCTCCGCCGCGAGGCGGAGATGCGCAAGGCGAGGAACTGGTTCATGGTGGATTTCTGGCCGCTGAATGCCGACGATTTTCTGAAAGTCGCCAACGCATTCCCGAGCCAGGAGAACAACTGGCTGCGCCAGGTTGGCGGCTATTGGGACATGGCCGCATCTTTAGTGCTGCAGGGCGCGCTGCACGAAGAACTGTTTCTCCAGCCCGGTTGCAGCGGGGAAATGTTCTTCTTCTTCGCGAAAATCCAGCCCTTCCTCAAAGAGTTGCGCCAGAAGATGAACAATCCCGACGCGTGGTCGAACATGGAGAAGGTGGCGACCGGATCGAAGCTGGCTCGCAAGCGCCTGGAACGTGTGTCTGTCAACGTTGAAGCTCGGCGCAAACAACTCGCGAAGGCGGCGAAGAAAGGCTGATCCAGCTCAAGGCGAGTTGGCATCCAGCTTCTTTGGCGATGGATTGAAGAACGTTCCGGTCATGCCGGAAATATTTTTTCCTCCGTTCTTCTCCGATGTTCTCGCCGCCTTCTGCTATCCTAAACAGTTGTGCGGATGCTCTGGTGGTTATTGATTCTTGCAGTCAGTACAGCGGCAGTGGTGTCGGTTGCAGTCCTGCTTTTCACGCGAGTTCGGCGCCAGTTGAAGCAAGCGTCGGGCCGTGCAGCGGAATCCGACTCGCTCGACCGGCCCTCATCCACCCCCGACGCCTGATCCGTCTCATGAAAGGAAAGCAATGACGAAAGCAGCGACTCAGGTTTTACAGCCGCAAACTCGATACCCCGAGCGGGCAAACGACTGGGCAAAGCAGGCCGCCATCGTAATTGGCGCCAGTCTTTTTGTGGCGCTTTGTGCGCGTGTCACCGTGCCGCTGCCCTTCACGCCCGTGCCGCTGACGCTGCAAAATTTTGGAGTGCTCGCCGTTGCTCTCGCGCTCGGGTCGCGTCGCGGCTTCGCCGTGCTGGCCCTCTATCTCGCCGAGGGCGCAGCAGGTCTGCCAGTGTTCAATGCCGGACTGGGCGGAGCGGCGCACATCATCGGCGCGACCGGCGGCTTTCTGATGGCCTATCCGTTCGTGGCGTTCGTCGCGGGATGGATCTACGAGCGCACCTCCCGCAGTTTTGGCTGGGCGGTGCTGGCGGCATTCGCCGGTGAGATCGTCCTGTTTGCGGGTGGCTTGGGCTGGCTCTTCGTGTTCACCCACTCGCTCGCGCAGGCCGCCAAGTGGGGGCTGTACTGGTTCGTTTTCGCCGAAGTGATCAAGATCATGTTGGCGGCTGCGGCCGCCAGCCAGTGGAACCGGCGTTTTCCGCGTCACGCCTAAACGTAAGAAGTTCTTTCGAGCCCCCGGAAAAACCGGAAGGCGAAAGCCAACAGCCAACAGGTAAGAGCCGATTGCCCAAATTATGAGTACCGTTTCTTCTCCCGTTCGCGAAATCACCGTGGCCCACAGCCCGGATTCCGATGATGCCTTCATGTTTTATGGTCTGGCCACGAACAAGGTTCGCGTGCCCGGTCTTCGTTTTACGCACACGCTGTGCGACATCGAAACCCTCAATCGCGATGCCCAGCGCGGCGTTTACGATGTGACGGCGATTTCGTTCCACGCCTATCCGTATATTCAGCAGGACTACGCGCTCATGTCGTGCGGTGGGAGCGTGGGCGACGGCTATGGGCCCATGCTGGTTTCAAGCCGACCTTTTACGCAAGCGGAAATCAAGCAGAAGAGAATTGCTGTTCCCGGCAAACTGACCACCGCGTATCTGGCGCTGGAGTTGTTCGCCCCCGGGATCGAGGTCGAAGTAGTTCCCTTCGACCAGATTATTCCGCAGGTCCTCGAAGGCAAGTATGAAGCTGGCCTGATCATCCACGAGGGCCAGTTAACCTATGACAAGTCTGGATTGCACCGGGTTGTCGATCTCGGAAAATGGTGGCTCAAGGTGACCGGCCTTCCGCTCCCGCTGGGCGGAAACGCGATTCGGCGTTCTCTGGGATCCGAAATGATGGCGAGTGTCACGCAGGCCTTGAAAGACAGCATTCAGTATGCGCTCGATCATCGCGACGAAGCTCTCGCCTATGCCATGCAATTTGCCCGCGACCTCGACACGCAGCTAGCCGACAAGTTTGTCGGCATGTACGTCAATGAGCGCACGCTCGATTATGGCGAGGACGGCAGGGAAGCGGTTCGCCGCCTGCTCGATATGGGCCACAAGGCCGGCATTATCCCGCAAACGCCCAAGGTTGAGTGGGTCTAGAAATATCTCGATTGTAGCGCCGCCGCGCCGGCGGGCGTCTCCGCCGCGCCGCAACCGCTGCGGGGAAAAAGCTTGATTTTGGGTGGCGCAGCGCTTCGGCGCTGCGGTAAGTCATCGGGCTTGAACCGGCTTTAGCCGCGGCGGACCTCACTCTTGCCTACTTTCCGCCACCATTTACTCCACAACATTGCCATAAGTCGGCACTCCCTGCTGCACTAAGTAAAGAAGCATCTGCCCACGCGACGACCAGTCACTTTGCCCATATTGCGAGACTAACTGCTGCATTAGTGATATAGCCTGATTCTTAGCCTGCTCCGATTTCTTGGATTGGTCTTCCGTCTTATAGATCTCGATCAGCGCAGCTCGCCGGTAAGCCGCGTCGTACAGGGCTTCCGGCGCTGCCGGAGATTGCGGATGCTCTTTCGCATACTTTTCGTAAAGATCCGCTTCCTTGTCGGGACACTTGGAAGAACCCTGCCACTCGCCGCACAGTTTATTGTCGATGAGATGGAAAGCAGCTAACTCAGCCCACTTCGACCCGGGGAACTTCTTCATGACTAACTTCATCTGTTCTTCGTTGATGCCCTGGCGGTAGAAGGACTCCTTTTCATGGGCGGAAGGACGGGATAGCGTGTCGGCTTTGTCGAATTGCCATTTGATGTCGGCAGCGCGATACAGCGCTTCTCCGGCGAGCGGCGACGTGGGGTAGATGTCGTAGACGCGATAATAGAGACGAAGCGCGTCCTGGCCAGCGCCACGGCGCCCGTGGCGGCGGCTGGCCTCGTCTTCCGAGTCAACAGCCGCCCCAAACAGAATGCGGTCACCATTGGGAGTGGAGGGCCACACAATCCCGGTATCGAGGATCCAGCCGGTAATGGTCTTGCGCTCCGCACCTTCATCTTCAATGAAGGCAGGATCGGGGACCTTGGCATACCCCAGCATGGCCTCCACGTGCGCCCAGTTGTGGGTTTTATCGAGCAGCACGAGTTCCCGTCCGCGTTCAACTTGCGCGAGCTTGGCAGAGGAAGTGTCGGGTGAGATATAGATGACGGCTTCGCGGACGATGCTGCCGTGATCGGCAGCAGCGGCGGGCAAACTGGCTACCAGCAGCAGAAGGGGGACGAGCAGGAACGCGGCTATAGGTTTCACGGTTCGAGTCTCCGGTGTCGAGGGTAGCATGCTGGTTTAGATGCGGGGAATGGGGAGATGCGAGGGCGGGCGCGATGCACAGAACCTCTTCATCGTTTCTTGCCGCGGGCGCTGGTGGATGTTTTGCGAGCACCTTTACTTTCTGCGCTGCGGCCTGTTCGCTTGGCCGGCAACGGCTCGATCCGAGAGACGCGATTAGGCCTCGACTTCGCATTCTTTTCGACGCGCAGCTTCCAGGCGGCGTGCAAGGCTCCGGTGAGCACGTCTTCGCTCGCGGCGGAAAGCCGAATGTGCGTCGCTCCCATTCGTCCCCAACCGGCGTGAACTGGAAGGAAGACCTGCGGCATCTCTTCGACAAAGGCCGCTTGCTGCTCCGGAGCGAGCATCAAGTTCCCATAGCCTTGCTTTGCCGAGGCGAGCGTAGCAAAGATGCGCCCGCCGACGCGGAAGTCGGGGTTGCCCATATGTGAACTCTCTTCTGTACCCTCGAAGCCGAGCGCGATGCGGCGGAAATCTTTTATGGTCATGCTGACCCCACGGTCTTGAACAAAGTATCGCACGTTGCAGAATGCCCAAGCTAAACAGGCTGCAAAAAACTCGGATTCGTATCCGGGTGTCGCTTTGGCGATACCGGAGGTTCTCAGGAATCAACTGCCCCTTCAGGGGCTGGTAGTCGAATCTGGACTTCTTTCGCAAGCTGTAACGCCGATTCGAAAATGATCGCCAACCACGCGATTGCGGCCCGGCAGATGACCAAGGTTACCCGTGGGCACTTAGAACGGCCGCCTTGTTCTGATATTGTCAAGTAACGGGGCAATGGCGCGTTAGCCAACGAAAAAGATGCTGCGGGTTCGATCTCAAGCCGCCTATCTTGCGTTCGTCGTTCTCATCGCTGTCACTTATTGCGTGGCGCAGTGGTCTCCCGTGTCTACGGTAACTGTGGATGGCGTCGTGCAGGATGCCACCGGTGCGGTAATTCGCGGGGCCACTGTCCGCCTCGAAAGTGGGGCGTTTCGCGCGACCGCGCTGACGGACGAGCGCGGACGGTTTGCGTTCACCAGCGTTCCTCCCGGGCCGGGAACGGTCGAGGTTGCGTCGCCGGGATTCGTTACGACGCGCAAAGCGTTTAGGGCAGACGAAATTGGTGCCGCCAGCGGCGCAGACACCGGCGCAGTCCACCTCGAGATCGAGTTGGCTACGCCCTCGGTCAACGAGCAGGTGCTGGTATCGGCGGCGCGGACAGAGGTGCGATTGTCCGATGCGCCCGGCAGCAATCTTCTGCTTTCAACGACGGACTTGAAGGCGTCGCCAGCGCTGCGGACGGACGACGTGCTGCGCGAGGTTCCGGAATTCTCGCTCTATCGGCGTTCCAGCAGCCGCACCGCGAACGCATCGTTGCAGGGCGTTTCGTTGCGCGGACTGGGAGGCACAGCCGCCAGCCGCGCGCTGGTGCTGGCCGATGGGATTTCGTTGGTCGATCCGTTTGGCGCTTGGGTCTATTGGGACCGCATCCCGGCCGCCGCGATCTCTACCGTAGAAATCGTGCGCGGCGGAGCTTCCGATCTCTACGGCAGTGATGCGATGGGCGGAGTCGTACAGTTTCTGATCCGCGAGCCTGAGGCTCCTGCCTTCACCCTGGAAACCTCGTACGGCAACGAGAATACGCCGGACCTCTCGGTGTGGACGGGAAACCGCTCGGGCCCGTGGGAATACTCAGGAGCAACCGGACTGTTTCGCACCGATGGATTCATCCTGGTGCCGGACTCGCAACGCGGAAGCATCGACACGAAAGCGAACGTTGAAGATGCTTCGGTGTATGCGCGCCTCGGCCACTCATTCGGGGCGAACGGAAAGCTTTTCCTGCGCGGAAATTTCTTCAACGAGTTCCGCAACAACGGTACGCCGTTTCAGACGAACGATACCCACCTCGGCGAAGGCGCCGGCGGGCTCGATCGGCAATTTGGCGCCAATGATTCGCTCTCGGTGCGCCTGTACGGGGACGTCGAAACCTATCACCAGACTTATTCCGCAGTGGCCGCTGACCGCAACAGCGAAACCCCGACCTCGACGCAGCACGTTCCCGAACAGGTGGGGGGTGGCGGCGCGCAATGGACCCACCTTCTCGGCAAGAGCCAGACCCTGGTCGGCGGCATGGACCTGAATGAGGTGATCGGGTCGAGCGTTGACGCGCTTTTATCTGGACCCAACCAGGGCCGCATTGGCGGCGGCCGCCAACGCAACCTGGGGTGGTTCGGCGAAGATATCTTTCATCGCTCGAACTGGACCGCTATTCTCGCGGTTCGCCTCGACGATTGGAGCAACTTCGCCGGCAAGTTCATCACGATTCCGGTTTCCGGCACACCGACTGTGACGCTTTACCCCGGCCGCAGCGATCTGGCGCTGAGCCCTCGCCTCTCGGTCCTGCGTGCGCTGAATCAACACGTATCGGTGACGGGCTCTGTCTACCGGGCCTTTCGCGCTCCCACTCTGAATGAGCTGTATCGCGTTTTCCGCGTGGGGAATGTCACCACGTTCAACAACCCCGCTCTCAATGCCGAGCGCTTGACCGGAGCCGAGGCGGGAGTGAACGTCACTGGATGGGACAAGCGGCTCGATATGCGCGGCACGTTTTTCTGGAGCGACATTGTGGACCCGGTTGAGAACGTAACCATCAACCAGGCTCAGACGCAGGCGATGAAAGAAAACCTGGGCCGCACGCGCTCGCGCGGGGTGGAACTGGATGGACTGGTGCGCGTAACCCGCGACATTCAGATCACCGCGAGCTATGCCTACATCGGCGCGACCGTCGTGAGCTATCCGAACAGTCCCGTTAGTGTGGATCTGGTCGGCTTGAATGTACCGCAGGTCCCGCGCAATGCGTTCACGTGGGAGGCGCGTTATTGGAGGCCTTCGCGCCTGTTTCTGAGTGTCCAGGGGCGATTCAACGGACGCGTGTACAACGACGATCAGAACCAGTATCCGTTGAACAGTTTCTACACGATGAATCTTGAGGTGGGGCGCGAACTGGCGCGGCACCTCCAGATCTTTGCTGGGATTGAGAACCTGACCAACCAGCGCTATCAGGTGGCAAGCACGCCGGTGGTACAAAACGGACAAAATCTGCCGTCAGTGTTCAACCTCGGCCCGCCAATTCTGGTTCGGGCGGGAGTGCGCCTGAACTTTCCGGCGAAGTGATAGTGCCGTCAAGCGACGCTTCTTGCGAAAGAAAATTCCAGAAACACGTCCTCTGTCGTGGAAGAGGGGATTGCCCCGTCTAGAGACGCGGCTTGCCGCGTCTCTACTGTTGACAAAGATGCGACGGCTGCTGTAAGAAGGGGCGCAATGACTGGGGCTGCGCCACAGATGTCAATACGCGACCTGCGCTCAATTGACGAACTTATTCAACTCAAGGCCGTGGAAAAAGAAGTGTGGGGAATGGATGATGAAGATGCCATCCCGCTGACGCTGGCGGTTGCCTTGAAGGCGGCGGGCAATATCTTTATCGGGGCTTTCGCCCAGGGAACTCACGACAAGATCAAGCCCGCAGAGCAAAAGTCTGGCAAGGAGAAGCCGGAGAAAGAACACAAAGAACGGATGGTCGGATTTGCGTTCGGGTTTCTGGGGCGCGAGCACGGGCAGACTACGATCCATTCGCACATGTTGGCCGTGCTTGACGCGTACCGGCACCTGGATCTGGGAGCGCGGCTGAAGTGGGCGCAGCGGGAACGGGCGCTGGCGATGGGGGTTCACGAGATAACGTGGACGTTCGATCCGCTGCAAAGCCGCAACGCCCACTTCAATTTTGCGAAGCTGGGCGCGCTGTCGGAGACGTACAAGGTAGATTTCTACGGGCCCGAGACTTCTAGCGTGCTGCACCGGAACGGGACGGATCGGCTGTGGGTGCGGTGGCTGCTCGACTCGCGGCGGGTGAGGGACCGGATTGCCGGGAAGAGCGGGCGAGCGGAAACGCTGGACGGGTTGCGGCTGCTGGCTCCGCTGGTGCGATTTGATGGGAAAGGGAAGCCGGTGCGGGCGGAGTTGGCGGAGGCACTGGGGCGGGAGCGGGTGAGAATCGAGATTCCGGGGGATATTCTGGCGGTTGAAAAGACCGACATGGGGCTGGCGCGGGAATGGCGAGAGGCGACACGGTGGGCGTTCCGCGAGAGTTTGAAAGCGGGATTTTTTGTGGCGGAGTATTGCCGGTCGATGCGCGGGCAGCAGGGGCCGGGGGCTTATCTGCTGCAGCGGGGGACGGTGGGGGAGCTGGTGGGGATGTGACGGAAGAGGGCAGTCTTTGCCTACCAAACGTCTTCTTTCGTGGAGGGGCACGAAAGTGGATTTTTGTTGGGTACGAAAGTAGACAAAATGGGCTAAGAATTTTGGCGGTTTTTGGTTCGTTTTATGATATGGGGAGTGCGCCTTCGCTTCCTTGATTTGGCGCTCGTTTTGGGGGATGCGGCCGGTAGCTCTCCACTGAAGCCAAAGGAGGGCTTGAATGGGCCACCGTTCCGCGATTCGGAGGTTCTTTCTCACCTCGCGGTTCTCTTCCCACCTTCCGCGGAACGAGGTCTCGACAATGCTATTGGCCCTTGTCCTCAGTGTGTTCTACGACAGCAAGACGACGCCCGTGGTTTTCGCCGCGCGGCGCAATTGCTCATCCAGTGTGGCCAGGGGGAGGCCTTGCCGCAGGGCGAGGTCCAGGTAGGCCGCGCCGTATCCGGATAAAGAATGTTGACGCGCAACGGGCAGGATGTGGTCGAAGGCGCGAGGCGGATCGATGGGGAGGACCGCGATGGGCAGGGCGGCGATTCTCTGAAGAATGGCCGTGACCTGCGCCACGACAATGCGGTTACGGCGCTCTGCGATCAGCAAAGCGTTGGCGACTTCCACCGGCCAAATGGCAGGAACCAGGGCTTCGGCGCCGGCGGAAAGCAGGTCGAGAACGCTCTCGGTGAACTTGGTTGCTTCGTCCTCAAAGCACCAGGCGACGGCCACGGACGCATCGAGCACGAAGCGTTTAGTAGCGGCGGCCTTCATCGATCAACTCGCGTATGGAAAGTTTCCCCAGAGTGGCCCCGCGGCGCAGTCGGCGGATGGAGACGGCCAAACTGTGAGCGTCTTCTTTCTGGTTGGAGTCGGGTGGAGAAAGCTTGGCAACGGGGATTCCGCGCCTCGTGATCTGAATGGTCTCGCCTTTCGAGGCTCTCTGGAGCAGCTCGTTGAGGTGAGTTTTGGCGTCGAACGCACCTACGGTTTTCATGCGTGCATGATCTCATAGAGAAAACCAGTCGATCAACTAGTTTGTTTGTACCTTCGCGAAAAGAGCTTGATTCCGGGAGCGAACAACCAGTGACCGTCCCGTCTATCCCCGGTTTATGTGTCCCCGGTTTATGATGCCGGTTTATGCGCTTCCGTTTCGCCCGGCCAGACTCATTGTGGCTCCACGCTGCCCGGCGATCTCAACATCCTGTTTGCCCGTCTTTCGGTTGCAATTGCCGAGGTTGTGAGCCTTCTTCTCCGTCCTTGCCTGTTTCTATTAACTGTGGTTAACTATAACAACTAATCGTTGGTTAATAGACGAGAGCAGCAGCATTTTGCCACTTCGGGGCAGAGCAGCGGGGTAGTCATGGCGCGGGCAGCGAACTTTGCTTTTGTTGTATTGACGGTGGCGTGTCTTCTTCCGGCGAAAGCGGCCGCACAAGGGGAAACGACCAGTGCCATCGTTGGCCAAGTCCGAGACTCAACCGATGCGGTTGTCGCTGGGGCCTCTGTGACGATCACCAGTCAGGAGACCGGCCTGAAGCGTAGTGCACGGACTGATGACGCAGGCAGGTTCAACTTCCCTCAGCTAAGGCCGGGCACGTACTCGGTCAGAGTCGAAACGGAAGGCTTTGCTCCGCGGCAGATTGACCACGTCATTTCAGGTCTTGGCCAAAAGCAAACGGTAGATTTCACGCTTAGGGTGGCCCGGTCCAATGAGACGGTGGAGGTGAACAGCGAAGCTCCAATCATCAACCCGGAGAACGCAAACACGTCTACCACACTCGATGCGCCGGCGCTGGAAGACCTGCCGAATCCGGGCGGCGACCTGACCTACCCGCTGCAGTTTACGCCGGGAGCGCTCATCAATACAGCGGGAAGCAGCAACGACTTTGTTGGCGGCAGTAACGGGTATGGCAACGTGGAATTTAACGGACTACCCGCTCTCTCCAACGGCTACATCGTTGACGGCCTGGAAACAAACGACCCGCTCACCAACCTCAACAGCGGCCTCTCCACCAACCTCGTGCTGGGATTGAATTCAATTTCAGAAGTGACGGTCAACACTCTTTCCTATTCCGTGGATCAGGGACGGTATGGAGCAGCCCAGGTCAACTACGTCACCAAATCTGGCGCGAATCAGTTTCACGGAAATCTCTATGAGCTGTGGAATGGTTCGCTACTCAACGCCGCGGACTATTTCACCAATGCGACGGCGGGAAACCACAAGCCCAGATCGACGGTGAATCATTTTGGGGGGAGTGTGGGCGGCCCTATTGTGCACGACAGGCTTTTCTTTTTCTTCGACAGCGAGTGGGTGCGGATTGCACTGCCCATCGTAACGCCGACGATCGTGCCCAGCCCGGCATTCCAGCAATATGTCTTGCAGCAACTTTCTGGCGGACAGCCAACCGGCTGCGGGACCAACCCGAATGCGAATTGCTTGTTTTATCAACAAATGTTCAAGCTCTATGGAAATAGCAGCGGCGCACCTACTGCGATACTTGGCTGCCCGCTTGGCAACGACGGGGACGGTTGCGGGAACCGGCAGAGCGTTTCGCACTCCAGTGACGACCACGAACAAGTGCAGACCGTCCGCCTCGACTACAACATCAACGAGAAAGATACGGCTTGGCTTCGTTTCCAGGCCGACGCAGGCGTGCAAGCAGCCTACACAGATCCCATCAACCCGGTGTTTGACGCCGTTTCTCCTCAACCTCTCTATTCGTTTGCCGCGGGACACACGCACGTCTTCTCGCAGAACCTCGTAAACTACTTCAACCCGGCGTTCTCCTGGTACGAGAGTTTGTTTGGGCCAAGCAACCTTCAGCAGACGCTTTCCGCGTTCCCGATCGTGTTGCAGGGCACCGGCCCGAATCCCTTTACGCCCATCGGAGGGCTGGACAATACCTGGATCCAGGGCAGGCGCGCATCCCGCTTCTTCATCAATGACAACCTCGCCTGGAGCCGCGGCGCTCATGAACTGCGGATCGGAACGAATACCCGCATCTTCCGGCTGAACGACTATGACTTCGGGGAAGGCACGGTTCCGACCGTGACCTACGCGAATCTGTCGCAATTCATCGATGGACTGGCAAACACCGCGTCGCAGACCTTCCCTTCGAACGTAAATGAGCCCTTCAACTTTCTCAATCTCGATGTCTACGCGCAAGACACCTGGAAAGCGACTCGCACGCTGACCTGGACGTTCGGCCTGCGCGACACCTTCAATTCCAATCCGCTGAATCCGCACGATCAAGTCGCCCGTCTTCGTGGCTCGTTCAGTTCCATATCGCATAATCCCAGTCAAGCGCTGAACGAGGTCATCCAGACTCATCTCGGCCATCTGTTCTCGTCCACGCCCGCGGCCATTCTGCAACCGAGGATGGCGATTGCGTGGCAGTTCGAACCGAAATCCGTTTTCCGCACCGGCTTCGGAATTTTCAGCGACATCTTGCCCGGCAGTGTGGCCGATCTGATCGGCATGAACCCGCCGTACGATAAAACTTTTCAGGGAGGACTACTTGGCACCGTGGGTACGCCGGGAACCGCGGGGTGCGACCCGGTAGTCGGCTGCGTAGGCATCGCGCCGGGTGGGCCCAACAGCGCGGTGGGCGCAATCGTTGCCGCCAATCAGGCTTTCACTTCGGGATTTCCGCAGGGTCTCTCCTCTCTTCCGCCACCAGAAATTACAGCCATCCCAGACGGCAAGCTGCACGCGCCGTACTTCATGGAATGGAGCCTGGGAGTGGAACATCAATTCGGAACAACCGGCAGCGCGCAGGCGCAGTACGTGGGCACGCGGGCCGTGAACCAGCCGTACTCGACCCAAGTCAACGGCTTCCAGACGGTTTGCCAGGGATGCTTTGCGCCATTTCCCTACCAGTCGCCAAACGATCCCCGGCTAAGCCCAACCGACCCACGATTCGGCGCAGTGACGCAGTTCTCGACCGGCGCGAACAGCCATTACAACGGCCTTCAATTGACGGCGATGAAACGGCTCGGTCATGGCCTGCAAGGACAAGTCAACTACACCTGGAGCCGTTGCATGGATACGGTCTCAAACGGAGGATTCCTTCCGTTTTCTGCGGGAGGAATTCTTTCGCCTCTGCCGGGAGAACTGGCCCGCGATTATGGTCCCTGCGACTACGACATCCGGCACAATCTGAATGCGCAATACGTGTACCCGTTGCCGGTTCGAGTGCGCAGGCATTCGCTTGGCTATGCGCTCAATGGCTGGCAGATTTCTGGAACCATGTTTTGGCACAGCGGCGTTCCGTTCTCGGTCCTGAGCACGCCCTATTCAGCGGTCAATGCAATCACCATGCAGGAAGAGGGAATTGTGCAGGGCAGCGGGCCGCAGTTCGCCAGCCTTGTGCCGGGAGAGAATCCGTATTGCCGCCATTGCAACCTTCCTGCTACCCCACAGGGTACGATTCAATGGTTGAATCCAGATGCGTTCATTTCTGCGGTCGATCCAAGCACGGGAAAGTGCAATGGTGGCGACAGCCCGCAGAATTGCCAGTTCGGAACCCTCGGCCGCAATGGCCTGCGCGGTCCCGATTTTTTCTGGAGCGACTTCTACCTGACAAAATGGTTTGCCTTGACCGAGCATGTGAAGCTGCGGTTTGAGGGTCAGTTTTTCAACGTATTGAACCATCCGAATTTTGGCCTTCCCAGCGTGGTGCAGGCTAGTATTCCGGGAAATCCCTCCACGCAGAGTGGATTTGGAGCGCTCACGTACACTACCTCTCCACCGACCGGCTTGCTGGGCGTCGGTCTGGGTGGCGATAGCAGTCCACGCATGATCGCCTTTCAGGCGCGGTTGGAGTTTTGAGCGTGCGCGGAAATTCTGGATGGATTGTCGGCAAACGGGAAGTTATTCGATCCCATAGCAATTTCGGAATTGCCCGTGATCCGGAGGAGGAGTCTTGCCGTCCTGTCAAACTCACGCGGCAATCGGCTCCGACCATAGAAGGCAAGCATCTCTCGGCAGTATGATGTTATGGGCTCCCGATGCGCCCCACGCCGATCATCACCGGGCTCATAGTGGTGGCTGTTTCCGTTGGCATTCTAGGGCTAGCGGCCCTGCTGCTATGGCTGTCGGGCGATTGGCGGTGGGTGGAGGGATGGATCTTCGGCCTCTGGTGGGTATCCTTCGCTGCCGCCCTTCTGTTGTGGCTTCGCTCCAGGGACCCGGCGCTGCTGGTCGAGCGCATGCGCATGCCCGGCACGGGCAGTGAATCGCGCGGCGATGTGGCTATCCTCATCGGGATAAAAGTGTGCTTCCTGGCTTTGATCATTGTGCCGGCGCTGGATGTGCGCTTCGGTTGGACACCCCGTCTGCCGCTGTGGAGCGAGGTATGCGGAGGCATCCTGCTGCTCGGGGGCAGTTTTCCGTTCTTCCGCGCGTTCACCGATAACACCTTTGCGTCGCAGTTGGTGCGGATTCAGAGCGAGCGCGGCCAGCACGTCATTGATACGGGCGTCTACGGCTTTGTTCGCCACCCCATGTATCTTGGGGCAAGTCTAGTGTTCGTTGGCGCGGCGTTGCTGCTCGGCTCCGTTTATGGCCTGGTCGCAGGTCTGGCAATGGCCGGGCTGCTCGTTGTGCGCATCTTTGGCGAGGAGAAGCTGTTGGCACGCGATCTGGAGGGCTACAGGGAATATCGCGAGAAGGTGCGGTACCGGTTGGTGCCGCACGTCTGGTAATTGCCGCGGCAACGGATGTGCGCTCTCGATGAGGCAAGGTGTGGGCGGTGTCCGACTCAGTGGGCGGATCCCCACTCTAACGTCGAGGCTGTTGGCGAAGAGGCGGTGGAAACGAAGCTTTTAACCGCAGAGTTCGCAAAGAGCGTCCGCAAAGATCGCGAAGAAAGGCCGTGTAGCCGGAACATAAAAGTCGATCTGTCTGACGCAATACACTAGCGCGTGGTTTGGGCGACGTGTTGGGGGTCCTTTACGGCGCGCATGTATTGGGCGCGCTCGAAGGCGGCGGGATCGGCGCAGTGGAGTTGGCTCATGCCGCCTCGCATCTGCGTGACCGACTCGTACTCGTGGGACTCCATCCAGCGGCGGACGCCTTGCTCGATGGAGCGGAGGTGATTGATGCCGTTGCGCATGAGAGTGGAGCAGAGCATGGTGACATCGGCGCCGACCATGATCAGCTTGACGACGTCTTCGGCGCCGTGAATGCCGCTGGTGGCGGCGAGCGCGGCTTTGACGCGGCCGCGGAGGATGCCGATCCAGGTAAGTGGCAGGCGCATGGCTTGGGGAGTGCTGAGCAAGACTCGGGGCGTGAGTTCCAGCGTTTCCAGATCAACATCGGGCTGATAGAAGCGGTTGAAGAGGACGAGGGCGTCGGCTCCGGCATCGTCGATGCGCTTGGCCATGTTGGCGAAGTTGGTGAAGAAGGGACTTAGCTTGATGGCGACGGGAATGTGGACGGCGGTTTTGACGGCCTGGACGATGTCGACGTAATGCTGCTCGACTTCGGCGGAGGTCATGTTGGGATCGGTGACGATCCAGTAGATGTTGCACTCGATGGCGTCGGCTCCGGCTTCTTCGAGTTGGGTGGCGTATTGAATCCATCCGCCGACGGAGGTGCCGTTGAGGCTGGCGATGATGGGGATCTGGACGGCGGCCTTGGCTTTGCGGATGTGCTCGAGATAATCGTCGGGGCCGAGGTGAAACTCTTTTTGCTCGGGGAAATAGCTGAGGCTTTCGGCGTAGCTCTCGGTGCCTTCGCTGAGATAGTGGTCGAGCTCGAGGCCCTCTTGTTTGAGTTGCTCTTCGAAGAGGGAATAGAGGACGACGGCGGAAGCGCCGGCGTCTTCGAGCTGGCGGATGGAAGAGATCTCTTGGGAGAGCGGGGAGGCGGAGGCGACGAGGGGAGTGCGAAGTTGAAGGCCGAGATAGCGGGTCGAGAGGTCGAGCATTTTCTTTTTCTCCCTCGGCGAAGCTCATGCCGTCGCCGTTAATCTCAGCGGCTAAAGCCGCCGATCAAAGCAAACTGCTTATCGCAGCGCTGAAGCGCTGCGCCACCCAAAATCGATACTCCTGCCTTACGCGCCCGCTCATGGCTCACAGCTCACAGCTTACCGCTACTACTTCACGAAAAACTCTTCTTTTGGCGTCAGCTTTCTTGAGGCCAGGTATTCGTAGAACTTGAAGCGGGCTTCGGCGTCGTGCTGGGCTTCGGCCCAGAGAACTTTGGCGTGCTCGGGATTGCTCTTGGTCAGCATTTTGAAACGGGTTTCCATGAGCATGAAGTCCTGGACTTTTTTTGTGGGCGAGCGCGAGTCTAGCACAAGGGGATTTTCTCCGGCGACGGCGCGCTCGGGGTTGTAGCGATAGAGGAGCCACTCGCCGCTGTCGACGATGGCTTTTTGGTTATGCATGCCGGTGGTCATGTCGATGCCGTGAGCGATGCAGTGGGCGTAGGCGATGATGATGCTGGGGCCGTCGTAGGCTTCGGCTTCGAGGAAGGCCTTGAGCGTGTGCTCGTCTTTGGCGCCCATGGCTACGCTGGCGACGTAGACGGTGCCATAGGCCATGGCCATCATGCCGAGATCTTTCTTGCCTCCGGGCTTGCCGCCGGCGGCGAACTTGGCGACTGCGGCGCGGGGCGTGGCTTTGGACTGCTGGCCTCCGGTGTTGGAGTAGACCTCGGTGTCGAGGACCAGCAGATTGACGTTGCGGCCGCTGGCGATGACATGATCGAGACCGCCGTAGCCGATATCGTAGGCCCAGCCGTCGCCGCCTACGATCCAGACGCTATTCTTTACCAGCATGTCGGCGAGTTGGAGGAGTTGCTTCGCGTCGGGCGTGTCGATGTTTTTCAGTTTGTCTTTCAGTTCGGCTACGCGTTGGCGCTGATCGTAGATATCGGACTCGTCTTTTTGGGGCGAGTTGAGGAGGCCGTTGATGAGCTCGTCACCGAGTTGGCCGTTCGAGCGCTTGACGAGTTCGCGGGCGAATTCGGTTTGCTTGTCGATGGAGAGGCGGAAGCCGAGACCGAATTCGGCGTTGTCTTCGAAGAGCGAGTTCGACCAGACGGGGCCGCGGCCATCGGCGTTCTTGGCCCACGGCGTTGTGGGCAGGTTGCCGCCATAGATAGAAGAGCAGCCGGTGGCATTGGCGATGAGGGCGCGATCGCCGAAAAGCTGCGAGAGAAGTTTGAGGTACGGAGTTTCGCCGCAGCCGGAGCAGGCGCCGGAGAATTCGAAGAGCGGTTCCTGGATCTGCTGCGAGCGAATTGCGCCGACTTTGATTTTGCGGCGGTCGAGTTCGGGAATCTTGAGGAAGAAATCCCAGTTGTCGCGCTCGGGGAGGCGGAGCGGCGGTTGCGGCTCCATGTTGATGGCCTTGAGGCGCGTTTCCTGCTTATTTTTGACGGGGCAGACATCGACGCAGATGGCGCAGCCGGTGCAATCTTCGGGCGCGACCTGGATGCTGTACTTGAGGCCGGCGAATTCCTTGTCGCGGGCTTCGGTCGTCTCGAAGGTCGGTGGCGCGCCTTTGAGTTGGGTGGAGTCGAAGACCTTGATGCGGATGACGGAGTGCGGACAGACCATGGCGCATTTGCCGCACTGGATGCAGATTTTCGTGTCCCAGACGGGAATTTCCAGAGCGAGGTTGCGCTTTTCCCACTTGGCTGTGCCGGTGGGGAAGGTGCCGTCAACGGGGAAGGCGCTGACGGGGAGTTCGTCGCCGCGATTCTCATAGATGACGCCGAGAACGTTGCGATCGAATGCGGGGGCGGTGGTGGGGAAGGGCTCGGGGATTTCTAAAGTGCTGGTGACCTGCGCGGGGACTTTGGCTTCGTGCAGGTGGGCGAGAGTTTCGTCGACGGCCTGCATGTTCTTCTGGACGATGTCCTCGCCCTTGCGGCCGTAAGTGTCGCGGATGGATTTGCGGATGGCTTCGACGGCTTCGTCGCCGGGAAGAATTTTGGAAATGGCGAAGAAGCAGACTTGCAGGATGGTGTTCATGCGGCTGCCCATGCCGGTGTCGCGCGCGACGGAGTAGGCGTCAATGACGAAGAAGCGGGCTTTCTTGGTAATGAGCGCTTGCTGCACGGCGCGTGGGAGCTTGTCCCAGGTCTCGTCTGTGCTGTAGGGGCTGTTGAGCAGGAACGTGCCGCCTTCTACTAGCGCGCTCAGCATGTCGTAGCGTTCGAGGAAGATCCACTGGTGGCAGGCTACGAAATTGGCTTTCGAGACTAGATAGGTGGAGTGAATTGGATTGGGGCCGAAGCGGAGATGGGAGGTCGTCACCGCGCCGGATTTTTTCGAATCGTAGACGAAATAGCCTTGCGCGTAGTTGGGCGTGTTCTCGCCGATGATCTTAATGGAATTTTTGTTGGCGCCTACGGTGCCATCGGCACCGAGACCGTAGAACTGGGCGCGGACTACGCTGTCGGGTTCGGTGTGGAAAGACGGGTCATAGGCAAGGCTGGTGTGGCTGAGATCGTCGTTGATGCCGACGGTGAAGTGGGTTTTGGGCTCGGGCAGCTTGAGATTGTCGTAAACGGCCTTGACCATGGCGGGGGTGAATTCCTTGGATGAGAGGCCGTAGCGGCCGCCGATTACTTCCACGGCGGAGCGTTTGGATTCGTGCAGGGCATTGACGATGTCGAGGTAGAGAGGCTCGCCAGCGGCTCCGGCTTCTTTGCAGCGGTCGAGGACGGCGATCTTCTTCACTGTCCTGGGCAGAGCTTCGGCGAAATGCTTGACTGAGAACGGGCGATAGAGGCGGACTTTGAGAAGACCGACTTTTTCGCCGCGGGCGGTGAGGGCATCGACGGTTTCGTGGGCGGCTTCGGCGCCGGAGCCCATCATGACGATTACGCGCTCGGCATCGGGCGCGCCGACGTAGTCGAACAGATGATAGGAGCGGCCGACGATCTTGGCGAACTTGTCCATGACGGCCTGAACTTTCTCGGGGGCTTCGTCATAGAAGGAGTTGATGGTCTCGCGCATCTGGAAGAAGACGTCGGGATTCTGGGCGGTGCCGCGGAGCACGGGGTGGTCCGGAGAAAGGGCGCGCTGGCGATGCTCGAAAACGCGGTCCATGTCGATCATGGCGCGGAGGTCGTCGTTGTCGAGGATCTCGATTTTGTTGACTTCGTGCGAGGTGCGGAAACCGTCGAAGAAATGGAGAAAGGGGATGCGGGTTTCGAGGCTGGCGGAATGGGCGATGAGGGCGAGGTCCATGGCTTCCTGAACGGAGTTGGAGGAGAGCAGGGCGTAGCCGGTGGTGCGGCAAAACATAACATCGCTGTGGTCGCCGAAGATGGAGAGGGCGTGGGTGGCGATGGTGCGGGCGGAAACATGAAATGTGGTGGGGGTGAGCTCGCCGGCAATCTTATTCATGTTGGGGATCATAAGTAGTAACCCCTGGGAGGCGGTGAAGGTGGTGGCCAGGGCGCCGGTCTGAAGAGCGCCGTGAATGGCGCCGGCTGCGCCGCCTTCACTTTGCATCTCGGCGACGTGGGGGACGGAGCCCCAGATATTTTCCAAACCTTCGGAGGCCCACTGATCGGCCCACTCGCCCATGTTGGAAGAAGGAGTGATGGGATAAATGGCGATGACTTCATTGACGCGGTAGGCGACGCTGGCAACCGCTTCGTTGCCATCCATAGTTTTGAACTTGCGCATCGTGAATCTCCTCTTGCCTGGACGGGCAGGTGATGGGCAGGCCGCTAGGGGCCGGCAGTTGAAATCGTAGAGCGAACCTTTGGGGACTGCGGGGCCGAACCCGCCAACGTCTTCTAATATGCAGCTAAAAAAGGGACAAAGTGGCGACGTGGGTCACAGGGAAATGTGACCCCAGTCACAGGGATTGTGGGCATTGGTTGGCGGTGTTTCCTCGTAAGCCTGTGCAAGATGGGCAAATTAATCACCTTGAATTGTGATTGCCGTCACTGTCAAGCATTCAAATTGCAGTAACATTTGCCCCCGTTACCCGGTCGAGCCAGGAGCCTTCATCAATGGAGGCAGGGAGATGGCCGGGAACACAGGAGGAAGTGATGCAAGTACGGAGCAGGATTGTCGGCAGTTTGATTGTGTTGGGTCTTCTGCTGTTGAGCACGGCAGCGATGTGCGAAGACCTGCCTGCAGCCGCATCGGCGGCGCAGACAAACACGGTGACAGCGGGCGATCCGCTGTTGCAAATGCTGGTGGCCAAGGGAGTGATCAATGCCCAGGAGGCAAAGTCACTGGTTGGAACCCCGGCGGAACAAAAAGCGAAGCTATTGGAGCTATTGCGGCAGAAGGGAATTTTGAGCGCTTCGGACTATGAGACGCTGACCACGCCATCGGCTTCGGCGCAGGTGGATGCGAACCTGGTGGCGTCGACGACACCGATTTTGCCAGCGATGATATCGCAAGCGCCAGCACCGACAGAACCGCCGAAGCCGGCACCGCCGGCAGTGATTCCGGCGGTGGCTCCGGTTCGGGTGTTCCCGGTGGACGCGCCGAAGACGGGCGGTCTGAATGGGATCAAGGTGGGGCCGCTCACGGTTGCGCCGTACGGCTTCATCAAGGCGACGATCGTGCATGACAGCAGCGCCCCCGATGGCGACGACTTCCCGTTTCCTGGCCTATTCCTGAACTCGGGAAGCATTCTGAGCACCGGCCCAACCAAGGACCCCGAGGTCCACGTCAAGGCGCGGTCGACCCGCTTTGGGCTCAACCTGGAATGGCCGGACATGTCGAAGAACCTGACGCTGACGGGAAAGATCGAAGGCGACTTCGAAGGCAACTTCAGCGAAGTCGACAACCGGGACGTTTCGTCGATCCGGAGCAACCAACCGCAACTGCGCCTGGCTTTCGTCCGCCTGGATTACCACGCCAGCGAGAACACCGACATCTTCTTCGTCGGTGGGCAGGACTGGACGCTGTTCGGATCGGGCGCAATGATGAACATCCTGGAAACGACGTTCAACGGCGCATTCTGGGGGAACACTTACACCCGTTCGCCGCAACTGCGCGTCGGGCTTTTAGAGACGCTGAGCAAGGAGAACAACGTCAAGCTCGAGGGTCAGTTTGGGGTCATGATGCCGAGCACGGGTCAGATCCTGAAGCTCGGGTCGCTCGGTCTCGCTGGCCAGATTGGGGAAGGCGAGCGCGCGGGCGCCGATTCTGACCGCCCCGAGTGGGAAGGAAGAGCGGCGTTGAGTTTCCAACTCGACAAGGCTAAGGGCGTCGCCCCGGCACAAATTGCCTTCGCTGGATTCCGTTCTCGGCGGACGTCGATCGTTCCAAACAGCTCCTACACGTTCAGCGACTACTCCAGCTGCGGCACCAGTTCGAACCCGCTGGAGTGCTCCCTGGAGTCTGCCTTCCCGAACGGCTTTCAAGCATCCAGCAAAATGTGGGGCGGCCAAATCGTGGCGCAATTGCCCACCCGCTGGTTTACGTTGGTGGCCAGCGCCTATAAGGGCGGCGATCTGCGTTTCTACTTCGGCGGCCAAATCAACAGTTTCGCTACCGATACGTTCGGGCTGACTGCCGTATCCAAAGAGTACGCCACTCTGGATGGTGGTCCGCTGGCTGCGGCGGGCGCCTCCGTCCTCGGTTGCACCGCGGCGCTTAATGTAGACGGCACGTGCCCGAGCGGGAGCGTCGCGATTGCTCCGCAGAGGCCCATCCGGTCGTTTGGCGGATTCCTCCAGCTCGGCCTACCGCTTTCGCGGTGGTTCAACGCCGATCCGAAGGGCCACAACGCGGGCTGGCAGCTATCCTTCACCGTCGGCAAGGACCAGGTGGTGGATCGGGACCTCAACAATCCCAACTTCACCGGCAACGCCAACGTTTTGTCTCCGTTGCCCTTGCTGATGGGCAAGTCGGCCATAGTAACGCTGAACTACAAATTCAACAACTGGTGCGGGTTCAGCTTCGAACAGTCGATCTATGCCACGCGTATCTTTGACCACGCCAACGCGTACACAATCGCTGGAGTTGCATCGAACGAATGGCAAGATCACCGGACGGAGTTCGGACCGATCTTTACGTTCTAAACCGAAGTACCGCAAGCGGGCCAAAACTGGCCCGCTTGTGGTTTCGGGCGGGTGACCAAAAAGGCCGGCGCGGATCATGGCACTGGCTGCGGAAGAACGGGGGACGGGCTGGACTCGGGGCGACGGTCCGCAGCTGAGTCTGTCCTCCCCAACCTCCTCCAACAGGAAAGCTGTTGTGCGGGGCACGCCGAAAGAGCACAATGTAGCGCATCTGCGGGACTGGCATCTGGAATTGTTCGAAAATGCCAGTTATATCCGCGGTGTTCGGAGGACTTGGTGCGATGAGGACGATTAGGATCGCGGCGCTGTTGGCGGGTTTTTCGCTGGTGGCGATGTTGGCGGACGCGGCGTCGCGAAACAACACGATCCAGCTTAAGGTTCTGGATTCTCAAACTCGATCCTTGGCGCTTAACGACAACGGTGTTCCCTTGAATTGCGATCAACTCACGTTCGACGCAAATTGCCGTTCCAGCAGGAGCGCGCCGCTGATGAATACCTTGGTGGTGCAGGAAGGGAACAATCCGCCGTTCCGGATCAGCTGTACGGCGGAGTCGAAAATGTCGAAGTGCACGCCTTTGCCTAAGGGCGAGACTTTTGACGCCAGAAGAGAGAAGAAGGGCGTCACGGTGTACTACCTGGACGACAAGGGCAAGGTGCGAAGCCAGCTTTACACGGTGGTGGCGGGGGATGCGAAGGGAATACCTGCTGCGCCGGCGGTGGCAGGAGCCGCGGTTGCGGCGCCAGTAAGTTCGGGTGCGGCGAGTGCGGATCCGGCTGAGAAGGCGGCGCCGGCTCAAGCTCAGAGTGCGGGGCAGGCTGCAGTGCAGAGCGGCGGACAGGCTCCAGTCGTCACGGGGGCGGCAAGCAAGCAGCGGGACACGGTGAAGTGCAGTTTTAGTTCGACTCCTGCTGGGGCGGAGGTTACTGTTGACGGGCGATATGTGGGCAGCACACCTTCGGTTCTGGGGCTGACTACGGGCACGCACGTAGTGGTGGTTTCGATGACGGGTTTTGCGCAGTGGAAGCGGGAACTGGCGGTCGAGGCGGGATCGGAACTGACAGTGAACGCAGTTTTGGAGAGGGCGCAGTAAGCGCGCGGGAGGCCGTCGAAGGTGCTGGCGGGATCAACGCGCGGAGGTTGAGCGGATCGTCACGCTTTGCATGAATAAGGTCATGTGATCGGCGGTCCAGTTTGGATGGTGGTTGATTGGAAGGCAGCAGGCATACATAGGCGGGGCGGGAGCCGAATGAGTTTTGTGATGTAGGAGCGGCGCCCGGTTCTAAGAACGTCACTTCGTAAAGGAGAAAAACTGTGGCTACTAATGATGCATCTGGATCTGACCATCTGAATCGGTGGTGGCACGTGGTCGGCGGAGTCTCCATGAACCTGGCGCTGGGCTCGCTCTACGGCTGGAGCGTGTTTGTGGCGCCGCTGGAAAAGGAGTTTCACTGGAAGCGGGCGGATACTTCCAATGTGTTCATCATCGCGGTGGTGGTGTTCGCGCTAACGTTTATTGTGGCTGGCCGGTTGCAAGATAAGCTTGGGCCTTTCAAGATTTCTATCATTGGCGCGATCCTGGTGAGCCTGGGATTTTTCCTCTGTTCTCAGGCCGACAGCCTCACCAAATTCTTCATCTTCTTCGGCGTCCTCGGGGGGTTGGGCAACGGCTTTGGTTACGCTACTCCGATTCCGGTCATGTCGAAGTGGTTTCCGGACAAGCGCGGATTGGCGGTGGGACTGGCGGTGGGCGGATACGGCGCGGGATCGGCAATCTTTGGCCCGCTGGCCAATAACTACCTGATCCCGAACTATGGTTGGCGCACTACCTTTCAGATTCTTGGGGGAATATTCTTTGTGATGACGGTCTTCGGCGCATTCCTGCTGCGGAATCCACCGGCGGGTTATAAGCCTGCTGGCTGGACGCCGGCGCCGGCTTCGAAATCAGTGGCGACCACGTACGACTTCACACCGGGCGAGGTACTGCGCACACCGACCTTCTATTTTATGTGGGTGGCGTATGCGCTGGGGTGCGCGGCGGGTCTGATGGTAATCAGCCAATTGGTGCCGTTTGCGAAGAGCGTGGGCATTCCGAGCACGACGCTGGCGGCGTATGGCTTGGTGGTGGGAGCGGTGGGCAATGCATCGGGGCGCATTCTATCCGGCTGGATGTCAGATCATCTGGGCCGGATTAACGTGTTGCGCCTGATGATCGGCATCTCCATGGTGGCCATGCCCATTCTGTATTTCGTGGGAGGCAACGTCCTGGGACTGTTCGTGATGCTGTTCATCGTGTACTGGTGCTATGGCACGCAGTTGTCGGTGAATGGCGCCGCGGCCGCCGATTTCTGGGGCACGAAGAATGCGGGCATCAACTACGGGATGTTGTTTACCGCCTGGGGCGTGGCTGGTCTACTGGGAGGCCGCATCGGCGGCATGCTCTACGACAAGTACAAGAATTACCAGATGGCGTTCTACACGGCGGCGGTGCTGGCGGCGGTGGCGCTGGTGTGCGAATTGCTGGCCAAGCGTCCGGCTTTACCGGAGGGAGCGCTGGCGGGAAGGAAGTCCGCGGCATAGCATTCTGGGGTTGATCATTGCGGAAACGCGATCAGGTCCGGCAGCAGAGTATGGTGCGGACTGGGAAAGAGTGAGGGCGCTTCAGGCTGCGAGCGCCCGTTTTCGTACGTCCGGCTGCGAAGCCGGGGTAGGTCTGGTGCCGCTCGCGAGATCGCGTGTGGCGACGAGCAGGAATTGGAGAAGCGGTAGGGATGAGTTTCTGCAGGAACTGCGGGCCTTTGAGTGATTCCTCTGGCGGAGGATGCGGTGGCGGCAAAGTGCCTGTAAAGTAGCGCAAAATTCAGCAAGACAAATTCACGATAAGGGGTAATTGATATGGCTGATATTCGTCAGAAGGTAGTTGAAACCAGCGAAGCGCAAATCGCAGTTCACTGGAGGGAAGAGGAATACTACTATCCTTCCTCCAAGTTCATCGGGCAAGCCAATCTGTCCGATCCGGCCGTTCTCGACCGGTTCAGCGAGGATAAGTTTCCGGAATGCTTCCGGGAGTACGCCGATCTGTTGAGCTGGGACCAGTACTGGCACACGACGCTGGACACGAACGATCCGCCGTTCTGGAAATGGTTTGTGGGCGGCAAGCTGAATGCTTCGTACAACTGCGTGGACCGGCATCTGGAGAAATACAAGAACAAGGCGGCGCTGATTTTCGTTCCGGAGCCGGAAGGCGACGCGCTGGTGTCGGTGACGTATCGCGAGCTCTATATTCGCGTGAATGAGTTTGCGGCTTTGCTGCGCGATTTCTGCGGGCTGAAGAAGGGCGATCGCGTCACCATTCACATGCCGATGCTACCGGAGTTGCCGATCACGATGCTGGCGTGCGCGCGACTGGGCGTGATTCACTCGGTGGTGTTTGGCGGTTTCAGCGGCGAGGCTTGCGGCACGCGGGCTGCGGATTCACAGAGCCATATCCTGATCACGATGGACGGGTACTACCGCAACGGCAAGATGCTGGACCACAAAGCCTCGGCGGAGACGGCGCTGGAGGTGTCGGCCAAGGAAGGACATAAAGTAGATAAGGTGCTGGTGTGGAGGCGGCAGCCGGGCAAGAGCGCAACGGCTAGTCCATTCGTGAAGGGGCGCGATTTCTGGGTGGACGAAGTTCTGCCGAAGTATGCGGGGCAAATCGTGGCGCCCGAGCCGGTGGAAGCGGAGCATCCGCTGTTCCTGATGTACACGAGCGGCAGCACGGGCAAGCCGAAGGGATGCCAGCATCGCACGGGCGGATATTTGGCCTATGTGGCGGGGACGTCGAAGTATATTCAGGATATTCATCCGACCGACGTTTACTGGTGCATGGCGGATATCGGATGGATCACGGGCCACTCTTATATTGTGTATGGCCCACTGGCGCTGGCGGCGACCAGCGTTCTGTACGAAGGCGTTCCCACTTACCCGGATGCGGGCAGAGTGTGGCGCATTGCGGAGCGGCTGGACGTGAATATCTTCCACACGTCACCCACGGCGATTCGCATGCTGCGCAAATCCGGCCACGATGAACCGACGAAGTACAACTATCACTTCAAGCACATGACGACGGTGGGAGAGCCGATCGAACCGGAAGTCTGGCGCTGGTATTACGAGACGGTGGGCAAGCGCGAAGCCGTCATCGTGGATACGTGGTGGCAGACGGAGACGGGCGGGTTCCTGTGCAGCACGAAGCCGGCGATCGATCCGATGAAGCCGGGCAGCGCGGGTCCGGGGATGCCGGGGATCTATCCGGCGATTCTGGATGAGATGGGCGAGGTACTGCCTCCGGGATCAGGAAAAGCGGGGAACATTATTATCCGCAATCCGTGGCCGGGAATCATGCAGACGATCTGGGGAGATAAGGACCGCTTCGTCAACCAGTACTACCGCAAGTATTGCAAGGACCTGAAGAGCAAGAAATGGCAGGATTGGCCATATTTCGCGGCGGATGGGGCCGTGCTTGCGGTGGACGGGTATTTCCGAATTCTGGGACGTGTGGATGACGTCATCAACGTGGCGGGCCATCGCCTGGGCACCAAGGAAATCGAGTCGGCATGTCTGACGGTTCCTGAGGTGGCCGAGGCAGCGGTTGTGCCGGTAGCGGACGATGTCAAAGGACGCGTGCCGGAAGTCTACATTGCGCTGCAGCCGGGAACGCCGGCGAGTCAGGAAATTGTGGACAAGGTCAACAAGGCGATCGAAACCATCATTGGCAAGATTGCCCGGCCGAAACACGTCCACATTGTGCCCGATATGCCGAAGACGCGGTCCGGGAAGCTGATGCGGCGCATTCTGGCCGCCATCTCGAATCATGGAGCTACCGGGGACATCACTACGCTGGCGAATCCGGATGTGGTCGAAAAGGTCCGGGAGCTGGTGCAAGGCAAGGAACCGGTTGCCGTGGGCGAAGTCGCCGACGACATCAAGCAGTTCGGGAAAGAAGACTAAGAAAAGCGGCTAAAGCTTCACCGCCGAGACGCAGGGTGCGCCGAGGAAAAGCTGGCTAGGTACAAAGTCCCTGAAGCCCAGCCTTTTCTCGGCGCACTCTTTTAAGGGTGAGTTTCACTTCGGTTTTTCGCGGGGGTTTGTTTCTTTTTGGCGGGGTCGCCGACCTCGCAGCCGCTGGTGCGTCAGGTGGGGACACCCAACTTCGGCAGGAGCCATTGCGTCAGAACAAGCCAGACTATTAAGACGAGAGCGAATCCAATCCACTGGTTCATATGTACCTTGATTGTAGAGCAAGGTGGGGACTGGAGTATGCCCCTTTAAGGGGAGCGTTTTTGCATTGAGCCTGCATCACCCATTGAGCCCGATCACCAATGGTCGGATCCTTAACGCGAGTCCAGCAACTGGCGGTGCTGTTGCATCTGTTCGAGAAAGGCGTCGACGGGGAGGTGCGCTTGCTGGAGGAAGAGGTTTACGAGGGCATCGTCGGCGGCGGCAGAAGAGGGTCGTTCCTCTGGGGAGACTGGTTCCAAACCGTTTGGCTCGACGAAAAGATCGATGGATTCGCCGTTCACGCGCAGAAATTCGATCAGCCGGTTAACCTGCTGGCGCTGGTCGGCGGTGGACTGGAGGAACTCGACACCCATGCCAAATTCAGGGTGGGTGAGGCGGACGATGCCAACCGCGCGCTCCGCAGGGCTGGCTGGACCGACCGAAAGAATCACGCGGGTGGATACTGGGAACGGAGAACTGGTCTTGAGATAGCAGCCCGCGGCGCTGAGGTCGGTGAGGCGGCAAACGACGGGCGGGTCGTCAGCGACAGGCTCGGCAAGCTGGCTATCGAGCCATTTACGGAGTGCGCTGCGCTGGTCCGGGGGGAGATCTTTGAAACGGACGCCAGCCTGGTCTTTGCCGGCTTCCCAAGCCATTTCCCCCCAAACTTCGAACTGGTGGTCGAGACCGGGCAATTGGAAGGAGAAACGGATGACGCTTTCCCTGGATTTGCGGCCGGTAAACTTTACGGCCATGCCGCCTTCGCAGATGTCGAGCGTCATGGCCTGAAAGCGGGCCGATCCGAAGCACTCGACAGGGATTTGCACCGGAATGCGCAACTGCAAGCGGCGCTCGCTCTTCATAAGGGCGCGAACCGCGCGGAAGCTGGATTTGGCGCGTTCGACGGCTAAAGGCTTGTGGAGAACGAAATGAGCCCCCATGTCGAAGCCGCCTTTAAGACCAAGCTGAGAATCGACGAGCACGATGGAAAGCGCGCGCTTGTTTACAGGAGCGGCCTTAGCGGCGCGCAGGACGTTGCCGGCATCCTCGGGGTCGGAACAGTCGACGATGATCGCTTCAAAGCGCTGGCGGGTAATCCGGCGGATGACATCGTCGGAGAGTGAGAAGTGTTCAACCCCAATTTCGAGGTCGCTGAGGACGCGGCGCAGAACCCGTACCGTCTTATCGTCGGAGCTCAGTAATAGGGTTTTCAGGTTCATTAGCGAAGCGCTCAAGCATGGCTCGGTATGGGCCATGTTGAAACGGAGCTTATCGGGACTCGGCGAGCTGGACTCAAACTCAAATGGCGAGCCATTTCGGGGGCCCGAACAACTCCTGTTTGCACTCTAAGTCCATGGAATTCTGCGGTCAACGGCGGCCCTCTGCATCAGGGTTACTGCAGTCACCGCCGACCGTTGCGCAAGAGGGCTGCGCGGAAATTGACAGGCGCCTCGGCGCTGATCGGGGAAGCTGCGGCGTGGGGGCCAGGGAATTGGCGGTCCCCAAGGACGGGTTTGCAAGTTGCTGTGTACAAAGGGGATGGGGAAAGAGACGCGGATGGCACCATTTTTCTATTGACTACGCGTTGAAAACCTAGTATTATCAACAGCTTCCATGGGTTCTAGGGGGCTTGGGTAGCGCGCCTGCGCAATTTGTTTTTATGGCGTGAATCCCTTGGGTCCGGATTGGAATCCAAAATACTGTAGAAGCTAGAGTTTCAGTAGGTAGATAAGTCCTTAAATTTACAGAACAAAAAGGAAACATTTTACATGGCAAAGCGACGTGGAAACCCCAACTGGGGAAAGCCTGAGCCCATCGGGCCAGTTACTCCCACAATCACAGAGTTCGAACAGGTTGTGCACGAGTATAAGCTCTCTCCCGACCAGTACTTGCGGTCGACCCGGCTGCGGGAATGGGCGCGCCGGAACAAGAACTCGAAGTACATCCCTGAGCCGCTGTTGGAAGCTTGGGGTTTTGAAATCGAATCCACCCTGTAGTTTTTGGGGATTTAGCGGAAGGGGTCGCCGGTTGGCGACCCTTTCTTATTGTGCGGAGAAGCTTCGAGCCGCGAGCAGGCTACGAAGAAGGTGCTCCGATCCGAGGGCTCACAGCTCGTGGCTCAAGGCTCAGTGAGCTAGTATGCTTAGACTGGCGACGATGCTTGCGAACGTAAAATTCGGCGGTCCGGAGCTGGTTGGCTTCATCGTGGCGGTCAGCTTTGCCGCCGGACTGAACCTGTATGCCACGCTTGCAAGCCTGGGATTGATGGCGCATGCGGGGTGGGTGGATTTGCCGGCGGGGCTGCATCTGCTTTCGAGTTGGTGGGTGATTGCGGCGGCGGGGGCGCTGTTTGCCGTCGAGTTTTTTGCCGACAAGGTTCCGGCGTTTGATTTGGTGTGGAATGCGCTGCATACCTTTGTAAGGGTTCCGGTGGCGGCGCTGATGGCTTATGGCGCGGCGGCGCAGCTATCGCCGGAGAAGCAACTGCTGGCAACGCTGGCGGGGGGAGCTATCGCGCTGGCGGCGCACGGCGGAAAGACGGCGGCGCGGGTCGCGGTGACGCCTTCGCCTGAGCCGGTTTCGAATATTGCGCTCAGCGCGGGAGAAGATACGCTGGCGATTTTTCTGACTTGGGTTGCAAGCGCGCATCCGATCGTGGCGGGATCGATTGTGGTGGTCTTCCTGGTGGCGATTGTGATTGTGATCCGCTTTGTGGTGCGGGCGATGAAAAAGTTGTTCCGCGGGGCGGAGGGCGAATTGGTGGCGGACAAGGGCGCTAACTTGAACGCGGCCTGAGTTCTCTGTGCAATCGAGGTGGACTGGCTTTAATGCTCTGCCTGCCCTTGGCACGGCGGGCGGGACGCCCGCCGGACAGCCGCCGGGACGGCGGCGCTACAATCGAGAATTAATGACTCCTCACTCACCTTTTACAGATGTGGCGACCGCTATCGAAGAGATTCGGGCGGGGCGGATGATTGTGGTTGTGGACGATGAAGACCGCGAGAACGAAGGCGATTTGACGCTCGCGGCGGAAAAAGTCACGCCTGAGGCGATCAACTTCATGGCCAAGTTCGGGCGCGGGCTGGTGTGCCTGGCGATGACCGAGGAGAGGCTGGACCATCTGCGGATCGGGAACATGACTTCCGAAAATACTTCGCAATACGGGACGGCGTTTTGCGAGGCGATTGATGCGCGGGAAGGCGTGACGACTGGGATCTCGGCTTATGATCGCTCGCACACGATCAAAGTGGCGATTGATCCGGCGACGCGGCCTGCGGATCTGGCGCGGCCGGGGCATGTGTTTCCACTGCGGGCGCGGAAGGGCGGCGTGCTGGTGCGCGCGGGGCAGACGGAGGCGTCGGTGGATTTGGCGCGGCTGGCGGGGATGGTGCCGGCGGGGATTATTTGCGAAATCATGAGAGACGACGGCACGATGGCGCGGGTGCCGGACCTGATCGAGTTTTGCAAGACGCACGAGATGAAGATGCTGACGGTGGCGGAGTTGATCCGGTACCGGATGCAGCATGAGCGCTATGTGCACCGCGTGGGCGAGGCGATGGTGGAGACTCGGCATGGAGAGTTTCGGCTGATTGCGTATGAGAGTGAGGTGGATGGGGGCGGGTCGCACGTTGCGCTGATTCGCGGCGATATCAGCGACGCGACGAAGCCGGTGCTGGTGCGCATGCATGCGCACTGCCTGCTGGGCGATGTTTTTGGCGCGACCGGATGCGACTGCAATCAGACGCTGGAGGCTGCGCTGGAGACGATTGCGACCGAGGAGCGCGGGGCGCTGATTTATCTGCATCAGACTTCGCGGGGATTTTCGGCGGAGAAGGTTGGGGAGCAGTCGTTTCTGACATTTCATCGGGAGCGGCGGCTGCCGACGCTGCCGGACAGCGAGCGGAAAATTCAGCGCGAGATTGGGCTGGGGGCGCAGATTCTATCGGATTTGAATCTGAAACGGATTCGTCTGCTGACGAATCATCCGCGGCGGGTGGCGGCGCTGGAAGGGTTCGATATTGAGATTGTGGAGCAGGTTCCGGTGAAACTGGCGGCGCGGGAAGGGCGGGGGTAGACGGACTCGTTAGACACTTTGCGGGCGATGAAATCTCTAGTACTCCCAGGAACAGGCCGCGTCATCAACTGAGTAATCACTTCAGGCCGCCGGCTGTTACCGTCTTAGAATCCATTTTCTAGCAACCAGAATAAGCACAGGAACTCCGATAAGCATATTGAGCGCCGCTACGCGCACAAATTGCTTGTTGTTCACGTGTTCCGCCGGCACAACCACAAAAATCAAATACCACAGCATTGGAAGCCACACCCCTATAAGAGTGAACATTAGCAGCATCCACTGCTTTCTGCTGTACGGTGCTAATTTGGGGCCTGCATAGACAATTACAGTGACGAACAGTGCCAGCGCTATGCCTAATTCGAACGCCATCTGCGAATTATAAATCCGTCCGGCGAAACTCATTCGCAAACTGCGCGAATGGGCGGGGAATGCTGATTTAGAGCGCAGTGCTTATCGCAGCGGTGAGGTGAGTGCGTGCGAACTCGTCTTGCGCCCCTCTGGGGCTTGAGCGTTTCCCACTCGCACCCACGGCTTGCGCCGTGGGCTGCATTCTTGCGTCGCTCCGCGGCTGACAATCGAGCAACATCGGGTTTTTCCGCAGCCTGTAAAGCCGCGCCCTTTCAAATTCGGCTTATGAAGCTCGCTTTGGGCGGCCCGTGGTGAAACTCCAGCGCCCCAATGCAGCGCCTAAAGGCGCATTCGTGACAAAGCACTTGCGGCATGCCTGGAGGCATGCCCTGATACGAATCCCACTTTGGCCACAGGCTGCCAGGATAATTATCAAACCTGCATCGTTCTCTCTTCTCTCACGTTCTCTCTGCTCTCCTGCCTTCGTTGACTTAGCCTGCATGACGCCCTAAGATTTCAGCGCATGATTGGGCAGACCATCTCGCGCTACCGTGTGCTTGAGAGATTGGGTGGCGGGGGCATGGGGGTTGTCTACAAGGCGGAGGACGTTACGCTGCACCGCTTTGTGGCGCTGAAATTTCTGCCGGATGATGTGGGGAAGAACTCCAACGCGCTGGCGCGATTTCAGCGGGAGGCGCAAGCGGCTTCGGCGCTGAACCATCCTAATCTCTGCACGATTTATGAAATTGGCGAGGAAAAGGGTGAGCCGTTTATCGCCATGGAGTTTCTGGATGGCTTGACCCTGAAGCATTCGATCGGCAGAAAACCCGTTGCTACCGATGTTTTGCTGGGCCTGGCAATTGAGATCGCCGATGCGCTGGACGCTGCGCATGCGCGGGGAATTGTTCATCGGGACATCAAGCCCGCCAATATTTTTGTGACCAAGCGCGGACATGCCAAGGTTCTCGATTTTGGACTGGCCAAGGTAGAAGCGGCGCAATCTTCATCCAGCGGGATCACGGTGGCGACGGTGCATGCGGCGCTGGAGGAATCGCATCTGACGAGTCCGGGATCGACGCTGGGGACGGTGGCTTATATGTCGCCGGAGCAGGCGCGGGCTCGGGAACTGGATGCGCGCACGGATTTGTTTTCGTTCGGCGCCGTGCTCTATGAGATGGCGACGGGGATGCAGCCGTTCCGAGGGGAAAGTTCGGCGGTGATTTTCAAGGCGATTCTGGATGCGGCGCCGACTTCGGTGGTGCGGCTGAATCCGGATGTGCCGGAGGACCTGGAGAGGATCATCAACAAGGCGCTGGAGAAGGACCGCAACCTGCGCTACCAGAGCGCGGCCGAGATGCGGGCGGATTTACAGCGGCTGAAGCGGGACACGGAGTCGCACTCGGCGGCTGGCACTTCGGGGGAGCGTGGTGTGGAAGTAGCGCGCAGCGCTCCTGCGATACGCGGCCGCGGGGAGAGGCCGAAGGTCGGGCGATATGTTGCGGCTGCGGGGCTGGCTGTTGTGGCTGCTGCGGTGATCGCGGGGGGAGTTTGGTATCGCGCGCAACACGGCGCACGGCTTACCGACAAGGATAGGGTGGTGCTTACGGATTTTTCGAACAGCACGGGCGATGCCGTATTCGACGATGCGCTTAAGACCGCGCTCAGCGTTGCGCTCAACCAGTCACCGTTTCTGAACGTGCTCTCGGAAAATAAGGTGGCGGATACTTTGCAACAGATGACGCGTCCGGCGGGGACGAAGCTGACGCCGGAGCTGGCGCGAGAGCTTTGCCAGCGCACGGGGAGCAAGGCATATATTGCAGGTTCGATTGGCAGCCTGGGCAGCGAGTATGTGGTGGGGCTGAAGGCGGTGAACTGCCAGAATGGGGACCTGCTGGCGCAGCAGCAGGTGACGGCTCCGGCGAAGGAGAAGGTGCTGGATGTGCTGGGCGGCGCGGTTTCCAAGCTGCGCAGCCAATTGGGCGAATCGTTGGGCACGGTGCAGCGGTTCGATGTTCCTTTGGAGCAGGCGACCACTTCGTCGCTTGACGCGCTGAAGGCGTACAGCCTGGGGCAGAAGGCCGATCACGAAAAAGGGCCGGGCGCGGCTTTGCCGTATCATCAACGAGCTATTCAGCTGGATCCGAACTTTGCTATGGGCTATATGGCAGTGGGCGGAGAATATTTCAGTCTGGCAGAGCCGGGGCGGGCCAGCGAATATCTGACCAAGGCTTTTCAACTGCGCGATCATGCGAGCGAACGCGAGAAGCTGGCGCTGGCTGCCAACTACTATTTGAATGTGACGGGCGAGTTGGACAAAGCGGCGCAGAATTATCAGGAGGAAATTGAGAACTACCCGAACAAGTCACGGGCGCGGCTGAATCTGGGCGTGGTGTACGCCGAGTTGGGGCAGCATGAAAAATCCCTGGAACTGACGCGCGAGGACCTGAGTGTGAGCCCGGATAATGTGGCTCCCTGGGACAATCTCGCCAACGCCTACCTGGCGTTGCAGCGCTTTGATGACGCGCGCAAGACCATTCGCGATGCGCAGGCGCGCAAGCTGGAGGATTACATTACGCACAATGCGCTTTATGCGTTGGCGTTTCTGGCGGGGGAGCCGGCCGGGATGGCGGAGCAGATGAAGTGGTTCGCGGGGAAGCCCGAGGAAAATTATGGAGTTGCACTCGATGCTGACTCCGAGGGATTTGCCGGGCATTTGCAGAAGGCGCGCGCGTTGACCAAACAGGCTGTCGATTTAGCCATTCGCGCTGACAGCAAAGAGAACGGGGCGATATGGCTGGAGAATAATGCGCTGCGGGAAGCTGCTTACGGAAATGCGGCGGAAGGGCGGCAAGCGGCGGCGGAGGGCTTGAAGCTGGCTCCGGCTAGCCAGGGCGTGGAGAGCGAGGCGGCGCTGGCCTTTGCTATGGCGGGCGACATGGCGCGGGCTGAGGCTCTGGCGAAAGACTTGAATACGCGCTATCCATTGGACACGCAGATGCAGGGACTGTGGCTGCCGGCGATCCGGACGCAGGTGGCGCGGGAGAAGAACTCCGCGGCTTCGGATGTTGCGGGAGCGGCCGCGCTCGAGGCGCCGGTCCAGTTCGGACAGATTACGTTCTTGAACAATATTTCCTGCATGTACACGACGTATGTCAATGGAGAGGCGTTGCTGGCTGTGGGGCAGGGCATTTCTGCCGCGGCGCAGTTTCAGAAGATTCTCGATCACAGCGGGCTGGTCTGGAACTGCTGGACGGGTGCGCTGGCGCGGCTGGGAGTGGCGCGTGCGAATGCCTTGCAGGCTCGGAATTCACAGGGAGCGGATGCGGATGCGGCGCGGGTGCGGGCGCTGGCGGCTTATAAGGATTTCCTGGCGATCTGGAAGGATGCGGATCCGGATGTTCCCGTTTTGAAGCAAGCGCGGGCGGAATATGGGAAGCTGCAGTAAGCGGCGGGGACGAGTTGACGTCGTGCTAGAATCGGCTCGTGAGAACCCCGCGAAAGTTCACAGTGGTCATCGAGCGGGACGAAGCCGACTACTATGTCGCAACCGTTCCTGCTCTGCGCGGCTGCCACACGCAGGCGAAGAATCTCGACACTCTTATGAAACGAGTGCGCGAAGTCATCCAGCTTTGCCTGGAAGATGATCAGGGCAGCCCCGCGCTCGAACTCGTCGGCATCCAGCAAATCTCGATATGAGCCGCCTTCCCCGACTGAAGGGAAAGGAACTGGTTCGCCTGCTTGAAAAGGCCGGTTTCGAGATTGTGAACCAGGGGCAGCCACGTTTTTCTCAGGCATGCAGACGGAAGGGTAACTGCGGTACCCGTGCATTCGGGCGAGATCATAGGACCGGGACTTCCGCGTTCCATTCTTCGTGATATTGAAATGTCGACAGAGGAGTTGTTTGAGAGCCGCTGAGCAAGAATCGTTACCTCAGCGGCTAAAGCCGCGTTCAAAGCAATGCGGCTATCGCAGCGCTGAAGCGCTGCGCCACCCAAAATCAAGTTGCTGGCAAAGTTTTTCCGCAGCCCGGGGTAGCGTGCCTTCCCGGAAATTCCTTATAAGTTCTCCTGAGATTTTCGCGGGCGAGGGCGCCCGCGCCACACTTAACTCGAGTCTTGCTAGAACGGTTTGCGCGGGGTGATTACTTCATCTTTGATGAAGAATTGGGCGGAGCATTGGGAGGAGCCGCAGATGGTGGGGAGGAGGCCGGCTATTTGCTTGCGGGTAATCAAACCCAATGTGCCGCACGAAGGGCAGGAGAGGACCGCCCAATAGGGATCTTCCTTTTCGCCGACTTCGCCCGCATTCTCCAAGACGAATACGGTGCCCGGTTCCATCTGTTCGGGAATCCACTCGTTGATAATGCTCAATTCACCGATCATCATGCCTCCGGTCTGCTTTCCAAGTTGGCGTCAGGCTCTGCGAGCGCGGCGCACAGGCTGAACCCCTTCTGCAACTGCACGTTTCTTTTGCGACAGAATCTTGCCGCGGGCTATTTCTCCTCGAACCCGGCGGACTTCATCGCTCAGGCATATATCGAACATCGGCTGAGAGGAATTTTTTAGCAGGTCCACGACCTGCCTGGACGACGTGCGAAGGTACAGGTTTGTGCCGTCGGCGAGCAGGTGATACTCGGAGGCGGCGCGCACCGTGGAGGCAAGGTTTGTGCCGAATTCGCGCCCCAGGAAAGCGACGACCTTGCGGACGCGCTGCAGGGGAAATCCGCGGCGGCGCAACTGACAGATGACGGCGGCGGTGACGAGCTGATCCCAGTTGTAGATGCGGCGATGCCCCTGGCGGCTGGGCGTGACCAAGGCGCGTTCGTCCCACCACTGCAACTGGCGTGGCGTGATGCCAGTGAGGGTGATTACGTCGTTGGTTGTGAACTGCCGCTTCATTGTGCGTCCGTTCTGTTTCAAACAAATCGAGAGAGAAATGTTTGAAACATTTTAGGCGGAGAACGGTGGAAATCGATCAGGGTTTTGTGCTTATGATTGTTGACTAGGCGGGTACGCGGAGGGGGCTTTTGCGGCGCGGGAAATAATCGAGTGGCCGCAGGAAGCCCCCCAAAATCAAGAGGAACAGCGAGTTTTTCCGCAGCCTGTTTAAGCCGCTTTAGGCACTGCGAGGTTTGCGGTGCGGCTGAAGCCGCACCCGTTCAAAGCCAGATCACCATGTTCCTTCTTTGCGTCCCCACCACCAGAGGAGACCTACGGTCGCGGTGCTTTGGTCTTTGCTGAAGACTCCCTGTACGTCGGTCAGGAATGAGGGCTGGTTGGAGAAATCGCGACGCCACTCGTAGCGCGTCAGAAAACCATTCGCCATTTTGTAGTCGAAGGTGACGGTATTCTCTTTGAGCGCCTGCGTGATTCCGCTGAAGAGTCCTCCGCGGTCGGACATATATTCGGCGCGGGTCGCGAGGGCTACCCTGGGCGTGAGTTGGTATTGGATGTAGGCGACTCCGCCATCGACGTGAGAAGGCGCAGAGGACTCGCCGGGGGCCTGATTTTTCCAAAGACGCTGAATCTGATAGTCTCCTTCGATTTGCAATGTCAGCTTGGGCGTGGCCTGCCAGGTGGCGTAGCTGTCGAAGATGTGAGTTCGTCCATCGGGCGCGGGTCGGATCGCGGTAAAGCACAAGCCTGGCTGAACCGGGATCGGCCCGCAGTCGGTTGCTGGTGCACGATCGGGATGTTCCTGGCCGACGTAGTAGTTCATGGTCCAGGTGAGGGCCTTTTGTGGCTTGGCCGTGAAACCAAATAACTCATCTTTGAAAGCGTTGGTGGCTTCGACCTGATTGGTGCCATTTACTACCCAATAGTTGACTGCGAACCGGTCATTGAGCGGAAGGCTGGCCCGCAGTCCCATGTGATAGAAGGGCAGGAAACTGAACCAGAAGGAGCGCGAATAGTTCATCTGGTCTTTGGTGTAGTTGCCCTCGACGCCGAGCGAACTGCTCCACTTGCCGAAGTCGATGTTCAGTCCTTTGCCCAGGGGCACGACGTAGGTGCCGTAGACCTGAAAAATGTTGCGATAGATGTCGGGGCGGGGTTCATTTAAAGGATTTCCCTGCGACGTGTCGGTGGATTGACCAAATTGCAAATCCAGGCGGCCACCCCAGCGGCGGCCAGCAGCGACGTCGGGTGGATGATCGAAGATGACATCGGCCTGATTGAGGCTGAACTCGTTGCTCAAAACGTCATAGGGGCGCAGCAGGTTCACGCGGCCTACGGGATGATTAAAGTTGTATTCGTAGTAGGTATCCACCGCTAGATCGATGGTGGTGCCGCGCATGAAGTCGAGGGTCCTGCTGTCGTCAGGGCCGAGGACTGATTCTCGTAGGGCGGATTGGGTGGGTGGGGTGCTTGCCGGGGTAACGGTGGCGCTGCCTGTGGACGAAGGCGTGTTGCTCGCCGTGAGCTGCTTGACGAGCAGTTTCAACTCGCTCACCTCAGACTCAAGTTGGGTGACACGCTGTTGCAGATTCTCGGGGGAAGCGGATGGCGGAGGGGTGGGTTGCTCCGGTTTTGGCACTTGCGCCTGGACGGAGATAGCGCAGGCGCACACGGCGACGGCGGCACCACGATGGAACCATGACAGATTTGCTGGTACTGTCCGTGCTTTGCGGGACCACAGAAGGAATGGGATTCTGACGGTCCAAATAATCGATGGGATAAAAGGAAGACGTTTCATGTAGTCCTCACGTGCCACGCCGGTTGTGCAGTCCTGCCGCACTCCCGCGCATGATACTTCGTAGACAAATCCAGCGCTGTGATGGAAGGCACTACAGGCCGGGTATGGGCGAGGTTGAAACAAGATGTTGGCGACGATAAGAAAAGCGCGCCGGGAAGGCGCGCCTGAGATTAAACGCGAAAGCTAAATCAGAAATCGCTTCCTAAATGAACATCTCGTCGTTGGGGACGCCCATGCCGTTTTTGGGGTGGCGGCGTTTGTGGCCCACAAAGACTTCGAACCCCGTGGAAAGGGCGGCCATCAGGCCGTTGACCTGGCGCAGGGGGGACATGACGGTTTTGTGGACGACGTCGCTTGTTTCCTCCACGCGGTCCATTGTGCGGTTCAAGAGTTCATCGGCGCGGATGACCTGAAGGCGGGTGCGGTCGAGCGTGTCGGTGAGTGCGGCATCAATGCGGGCGAGTTGATTGCGCACCAGCGTGCTCGATTCGGAAACGTTGGTGGCAAGGTTGTCAAGTTTGGGACGCACGTCGGTGAGGAAGTTTTGCACGGTATCCACGGTGGGGAGCGCTTTGGCGTGGAGTTCGGTGGCGAGCGCTTCCATCTTCGCGGTGGTCTTACGGACGGCGAGGTAAAGACCAACCAGAATCCCGGCTTGCACCACGATGGCAAAGGTTGTGACGGCGATAAAAATTCTCAGGAGATTGTCATCCATGAGTTCCTCCTTGAGGTGTCGCTACTTCGGCGGTTCGGCGGTGGCCGTCGTTTCGTTGTAGGCCTGCCTGCCGGCTTCGTAGGCGTTGCGGAACCGGTCGCCTTGCTGGCCGATCACGTCGCGGCCGCGGTCCATCCAGTCGCCTGCCTGTTCGCGTGCGCGGCGGGCATGGTGACGAGCGCGCTCGGCGCCTTCCTGCGCCTTGGAACGAATTACGTCGCGCGTTTCATCGCCCGAACGAGGGGCATAGAGAACGCCGACAACCGCTCCCACACCGAGACCCGCGAGAAACCACAAGAAACCGCTGCCATCACGATCCGCCATAACTGCCTCCTCGAAATATTCCGTCCTGTTCGGATGTTAGCACCCGGAAATGCGAAAGACAATTCGGGCGCGTTTTGGTAGTGGTCAGTCTTGCCCGAGGCTGAACATTCTGCGGAAAAGGTGGCTTCTCAGCAAGAGTCGTCACCTCAGCGGCTAAAGCCGGGTTTAGACCAATGCGCTTCCCGCAGCGCTGAAGCGCTGCGCCACCCAAAAGCACGGTACCCAAAATCATGCCAGTCAAACCTGCTGTGCCCCGGCAGATAGATGATGCAGGGTGCTTGGGGGGTGTCGCGGCGAGAAAGAGGGCCTTGTGCAACGGGGGGCAAAGGCGGAAAATGAGGCGTTCCAGGAGGCGCGTTTGTCCGATCGCAAATACCGGCAGCGGGGATACCAGGACTCCAGTAACGAGGCCCAGAAGAAACAGGAGAAATCAACGGCGCCGAAGAGAGACAACACTTTCGGGCCGCGGCCTCTGAACATGCCGGGGACGCGGACGGTGTCCCGGTGCGCCGAGTGCGGCGCGCTGCTGGAGAATCTGAGCGAGACGGTCGGGCAGTGTCCGAAATGCAAATTTGAATTGCACTCGTGCAAGCAGTGCGAGCACTTCGATCCTTCGAGCCGCTTTGAGTGCAACCAGCCGATTCCGGAAAGGATCTTTCCCAAAGATAAGCGCAACGACTGCTCGTTTTATTCCATGCGGGTGCGGCTGGAGAAGGAAACTTCGAGCAAGCCGGCGCAGCGTCCCAACGATGCGCGGCAAGCGTTTGAGAATCTGTTCAAGAAGTAAACCTTTGCTCCCCAAGCTGAATCCGCGCTCTAAAGAGAGAATAAATTAAGAGAATGAGTTGGCAGATCGTCCACTGGATTGCGGGCAGCATACTGGCCCTGGCGTGGTTTCCCCGAATCGTGGAAGCGGCCATTGGCATGCCGCGTATTGCCGATGTGGCGCGGCCGGAATGGGACCGGAGGGCGTCCTGGGCTGGCGGCGAGCCTCGCGTTAGCGTCATCGTGCCTGCGCGCAACGAGGAAGAGGACATAGGCGCGACGCTTGAGGCGTTGCTGGCGCTTGATTATTCGAACTACGAGATCATCGCGGTGGACGACCGCTCGACCGATCGCACCGGGCAAATCCTGGAAGAGGTTGCCGCTGGAGCGTGTGGGGCAGGCAGTCTTGTCCGCCCCACACTGCGGGTCATGCATGTTGCGGAATTGCCGGCGGGGTGGATGGGCAAAACGCATGCCATGTGGACCGCGGCAGAGCAGGCGAGCGGCGACTGGCTGCTGTTTACCGATGCCGATGTGCTGTTCAAGCCGGATTCCGTGCGGCGCGCGGTGGCCTACGCCGAAGCCGAGAAGGCGGATCACGTGGTGCTGTTTCCGCGGATGATTATGGAGAATCCGGGGGAACGCATGATGATTGCGTTCTTTCAGGCGTTATTTGTGTTTGGGCATCGTCCGTGGAAGGTGGCCGATCCTGGGGCGCAGGACCACATGGGGGTGGGCGCGTTCAATATGGTGCGGCGGCCGGTGTATGAAGCGGTGGGTACGTACAAGGCGTTGCGGATGGAAGTGCTCGACGACATGAAACTGGGCAAAGTGGTGAAGAATGCCGGCTATCGGCAGCGCAATGTGTTTGGTGAAGACTTGATTTCGCTGCGCTGGGTGAAGGGCACGTTCGGAATTGTGGAAAATCTCACTAAGAACTTTTTTGCCCTGCTTTCCTTTCAGTGGCCGCGAACGGTGGCGTCAATCATCGCGCTGGCATTCCTGAATCTAGGGCCCTTCGTCGGTGTCTGGATGGCGCACGGGTGGGCGCGGCTGCCTTATGCAGTCGCACTGGCCTCGATTTTTGCGATTTATTGGGGAATGTCCGGGTTGTCGGACGTGAGGCCGTATTACTTCTTGCTGCATCCGATCAGCACATGTGTGGTGACTTACACGATTGCTCGATCGATGGTGTTGACGATCTGGCAAGGTGGGATTGTGTGGCGTGGGACGAAGTATCCGCTGGAGGAGTTACGCAAGGGGATGGTGTAAGGCGGCCGGTTGCTCCATAATATATTGCATTCCATTGTATGCTATGCTATGCTTGCATAGATGAATGGAGCTTCGGGAGGCCCAACCATGAGAGATTCCGACCGGATCCGGAGGCACGGCAGAGAAAAGTACGTCGTGCCAGCGCGACAGAAGAAGGAAAAGCGCTTTTCGATCGAAGTAGGCGACGTTGTTCGCGAATTGAAGATGAGTGGACGTGCCCCTGCTGTTTGCAGCGCCTTGAAGACTCGCGAATTTCTGCAGAGCAACGATTTGCGGATGGTTGACAAAAGCGGCCCGCCGTCGGGACAGAGCACGACCGTTACTTACACGTACGAATTTGTCGACGCTCATCAACGTTCCGCGGCGGCGGACGATTCCTGGGTGCGGCTGCGCGGGGCCTTGAAGGATGTTTTTGCCGAACTGGGCGGCGGGGAAGCCTATCTCCATGCTGAACGGCGCAACTTTTATGGGTCCAAGGAGGGTAAGTGAGCCGGATCTACTGGGACACGATGCTCTTCATCTACTGGCTGGAGGACCACCCGGAATTTGCGAAGAGAGTCGGCGCGATTCATTCTCGAATGGAACAGCGGGGCGACGAATTAATTACGGGGACCTTCACGTTCGGAGAAGTACTGGCAGGTGTCTACCGAAAGGGTGGGCCGCAGTTGGCGGACGAGTCGCGACGAATGTTGCGGAGCGTGGTTGCGGAGGTTGTGCCGTTCACAGTTGAAACGGCGGATCGCTATGCACGGATCAGGGCAAATCCCGGGATTACGCCCGCCGACGCGATTCATCTGGCGTCGGCCGCCGAAGCCGGCGCTGATCTATTCCTGACCAACGATAAACGCCTTCTAGATAAGATTGTGCCGGGAATTCAGTTTATCGCCGCTCTGGACACGCAATTCTTCTGAGGCGCGAAACGCGGGGCCGCGGAAGGGGGCCAGACTCACGGTTCTTCCGGATCTTCGAGTGAAATGGGGGAGCCTTGCGTGGTGCGCTTCGCCTTTTTGGCTTTGCTGGCGCGGAAGGATCCGGCGCTGTAGTGGCCCTGGCGTTCGACGTCGTAGTCTTTGGGAAGCGCGGTCAGATGGGAAGCGCTGCCGCCGAGTTGTTGAGCGTGGCGGAGGACAATTTCCGCGCGGTCGTCGTATTCCTCGATCCTGCCTTTGATGGTGATGTCGCGGCCTTGCAACTGGCGGACGTCGCCGACGGACCTGAGGTCGCCGCGAAATACGACCACCGTGAACGGGCAGGAGCGGTAATCGGTGCAGAAATCGAGGAAGGTGACGCCGTTGTGGCCCTCCTCGACGCGCACGACCGTTCCTTTGATGCAGTTGGTTTTACCGACCTGCTGCTGGGCTTCGGCAACGGTGAGGCAGTTTTGGGGTGCTTGATTGTCTGAGGAAGAATTGGTTTGCGACGAATTCCCGCGAAAAGGATTCGGGTTTGAATGACTGCCGGCCCAGCCAATCGCACTTACCGCAAACAAGAAACCAGCGATAAATGTCGCAGCCGAATCACGCATACAGTGGAGACGGAAATTGGAGGTCTCATCTCGATTGTAAGTGAGCGTGCGCAGCCTTGAGGCTAGGCGGGCGCTGAAAATCTCGCGGGGACTCCCGAAAAGGGAATTGTGGGAGCCGGGGTTTAACCCCGGCTCTGCGAACCCACGCGCCCGCCCAGCCGCCTATTTGTCGAAGGCCTTGATTGCCGATGCCTCGTCGTCCTTTACATCAAAGACGGTATAGAGCTTAGTGATCTGAAGCAGATCGTGGACCTTCTTAGTAAGGTTGAGCAGCTTAAGTTCGCCGCCCTGATTCTTGGCGGTGGTAAAGGCGCTGACGAGTTCGCCGATACCGGAGCTGTCGATGTAGTTGACGTCACCGAGGTTCAGCAGGATTTTCTTCTGTCCCTTGGAAAGCAGATCGCGCACGGTGTCGCGCAGAACAATGCTGCCTTCGCCGAGCGTGATGCGGCCGCTGAGATCGACAATGGTGACGCCATCGACCTGACGAGTACTGGACTTCATGGTCACTGAGGAGCCTCCTTGGAGTCCGCGTTGCCGCGGACGTGCTTGATCATTTTAAGTTCGGTGCCCGTTTTGGAGGGGTGGATCTCCACCACATCCATAAACGAGCGGATCAGAAAAATGCCACGGCCCGAGGTTTTGAGCAAGTTCTCCGGGGCCAGCGGATCGGGAATCTTCCCGGCATCCAACCCCTTGCCCTGATCGCGAATGACGATAACAAGGTCCTTGTCGTTCCGCTCAAAGGCGAGCATCACCTTTTTATTCGGGTCGTATGCATTGCCATGCAAAACTGCGTTGACAGCCGCCTCGCGGACGGCCATGGAGATCTTCATGATCTCCTCGTCGTCAAAGCCCGCCTCGGCCGCCATGCGGCCGGCCGTTTCTTCGGCGTTATTCACTGTCTCCAGCGTCGAATCGAGCGTTAAGGAGACGCGGTTTGAGGACATAGAGCGAACTATTCCTACGGTGGCTTCGCCTTGCTTGCGGGTTTGACACCGCAGCCATGATAACGCAGTCTGGCCGGGAGCACGACGAATTGAAAAGTGTGCCTGTAGCTTCGGGAAAAGTCAACGCGATACGCTAGCGGCCCAACCGATGGCGCGGGCAAGGGCCTCCAAATGCCTTGCGACCTTAAGCAGGGACATCCCGAGCGCGAAGCGGGTTCGACGGGAGACCAACTATCATGGAGTGCCGCCCTAGCAGCATGTAGGCAAGCAGCCAAACGGGCAGGTTCCAGAGAAACCAAATGTCACGCGAACCGAGGATGTTCAGGGCGAACATGGCGAGATTGACCAGTAGGTAGAAACCGAAGACCCGCTTGGCAAGACGCCGGTCCGGCGCCGCAACGAGATAAACTGCCGCCGCAATGAAAACCGGGAGCAGTATTACTTCGTCATAGGTCCAGGCATAAGGGGCTGTGATGAAGCCGACCAGCAGGAGCATGGGCAGGCGTTGTTGCCAGTCCCACGACGAGCGATATTTTTTCCAGTAGAGCGCGGCCCATGTGAGCCCGGGGACCAGAGGCAGGTACTGCAACCAAACCCGTTGGTAGCCGAAGGCGGCGCGCAATACTCCGCCCCATGCTGGAGCGGCGTCCTCCCATATTCTGGGGATCACTTCGCGGTACTGAGAAATAAGTACGGGGCGGAAGCAGACCGGGAGGAGCAAAATCGCAGTAGCCGCGGCAAGGGCCGCCAGCAGTTTCCATTTTCTTTCGCGCAGGCACCAGAGCAGAAGGACGAATTCGAACGTCAGGCATAGCTGAGGCTTGAGCGCCAGCAGGGCCAACGCCGCCCCAGCGAACGAGAATGCTCGCTTCCCGGTGAAATAGAGGAAAGCGACGATTCCGAGGAGCACAAGCGGGGTCATCTGACAATCGACCAACGCCGCGTAGATGGGGAGGAATGTCCCAGGTAAGGCGACCGCGAGCCAGCGGAAGCGGTCCGGCCCTCGATAGATTCGCCAGAGCCAAAAAGAAGATAGAAAGACAGCTGCAAACTGTAGTCCGAACCAAATGACGCCAGCGATGGTGAAAGGAAGAAGAGCGAAAGGCCCGAGCACAGTTAGTGCGATCGGAGGATTGAACAACATCCAGCCGCGGGGATTGGGACTGAGGTGTAAGTCTGCGCCCAGTCGCAAAACATCTGGCAAGGAGTACGGGTTAGTTCCGGAAAGAAAGAGGCGACCGGCAATCCAGAAGCGCACGAAATCGCTCTGCCGGAGCTTGAGGCCTCCTTCCTGGGCGCCGAGCCACAGCGCCAGCAGCAGCAGCGCCAGCAATATTGGTTTCTTGATGGCCGAGAACCGAAGATTGTCGCCGCTGACCATTTAAGACCTGAACACTCCCTCGAGCAATGCAACGTTCCACGCCAACCCGGCCGCGAACGGCGAAGCCGCGCACGGCTAGTCTATCGCTCCGCATGCAGGAATTGTTGCGCAAGGCGCTTGTTTGTCTGGATTCCACTGCTCCAGTTTTGTATTCTCTTGTCGATGAGCACGCTGGCACTTAGCGAATTGCTGGGGACGGCCGTCTACGACTCGACGGGGGCGGCCCGGGGCCGGGTCCGCGAGGTGGGGCTGTCTCCGCAAGAGGATCGCGCCAAGATCGCAGTGCTGATCGTGAAAACATCTTCCGGCAATCGGCTGTTGCCTTTGAGCGCGGTTTCGGCAATCAACGGAGGCGTGCGAGCTACCACGGTTGTGGGAGATTGGGCGCAGGCGGACGGGGCCGAAGGGATGCTGCTGTTGAGCCGCGACTTGCTCGACCAGCAGGTGATTGACGTTCACGGGCGCAAAGTGGTGCGCGTGAACGACGTGGATTTTTATCGCGACACGGTTCTGGGCCGCCCAACGCTGAAGGTTGAGGGCGTGGATGTGGGTGCGCGTGGCGCGGTGCGGCGTTTGCTGAAGGGGGTGGTTCCGGCGGCGGCGCTGCGCGTTTTGCTCCAGCGGTTGCCCCAGCATGAGATTCCATGGGATTTCGTGGATTTGATCGAAACCGATCCGGCGCGACGGGTGAAGCTGAAGATTTCACATGAGCGGCTAGCCAAACTCCACCCGGCCGATATCGCCGATATCGTCGAAGATCTGGCGCCCGACGAACGGGAGGCCGTCTTCGAAACGCTAGATGAAGGCGTGGCTGCCGACGCCATGGAGGAGCTGGAACCGAAGGTGCAGAAAGCGGTGGTCGAGTCGCTCGATTCCGATCGCGCCGCCGATATCGTCGAGGAGATGGAGCCGGACGCGGCCGCTGACTTGCTGGCGGATCTGACGGAGGAGCACACCGCCGAGATCCTGGTGCAGATGCAGCCCGAAGAGCGGCAGGAAGTGGCCGAACTTCTCGAATTCAAGGAAAACACGGCAGCCGGCCGCATGACCACGGAATACATCGCGCTGGCGGTCACGGCGACGGCCGATGATGCGGTCGGGGCGCTGCGCGGGTTCGAGGGCCGCATGGAGACCATGAGCACGATCTTCCTCATCGACTCGCATGGAACGCTTGCGGGGGCGGTGCCGTTAGCGAAGATTGTGCTGGCGCCGGCGGTGGCGCCGTTGCTGTCATTGACGCAGGAGCCGTTGATTTCCTGCCACGAAGGCGCCAAAGAAAAGGAATTTGCCGAGCTTTTCGATAAGTACAACCTGCTCACTCTGCCGGTCATCGACGAGCATAATCGGCTGATGGGGGTGATTACGCCCGACGACGTAATCAATATGCTGCGCGCCAAGCTCTGATATTTCTTTCCGATTGCGCAGTTTCGACCTGTTCAGAAAAGCGGGATGCATTTATTCTGATCGCTTGGTTTGGCGATCCTGAACCGCTGAATTGCGCGCATGAAATTTCTGAGACGCTGGAAGATCCAGATCCTGCTGATTTTTGCCGTGGTAGGACCGGGATTTATTACCGCGAATGTCGACAACGATGCCAACGGCATCTGGACGTACTCGCAGGCCGGAGCGCAATACGGCTACTCCCTGTTGTGGACGATGCTGCCCACCGTGATCGTTCTGATCGTGATTCAGGAGATGTCGGCGCGCATGGGCGCCGTAACCGGCAAGGGCCTGAGCGACCTGATCCGCGAAGAGTACGGAATCCGCATTACTTTTCTCCTCATGGTGGGGCTCATCCTGTGCAACTGCATGAACATTGTGGGCGAGTTCTCGGGGATTGCCGGCGGCCTGGCCCTGTTTGGCGTCTCGAAATACATATCGGTTCCAATTGGAGCGGCCCTGGCCTGGCTGATTGTGGTCAAGGGGCAGTACAAGAGCGTCGAGAAGGTTTTTATTGTCGCCTCGTTTTTTTATGTGACGTACTTGCTTGCGGGCTTTCTGGCGAAGCCGGATTGGCCGCAGGCGCTGCACGCTACCGTGGCTCCGCCGCCGCGAAGCCTTCTGGTCAGCTCCGATTACCTTTACCTGGTGATTGGCTTGGTCGGGACGACGATCGCGCCATGGATGCAGTTTTACCTCCAGGCTTCGATCGTGGAAAAGGGTGTGACTCGGCGCAGCTATGGAACTTCTCGTTTGGACGTAATCATCGGCTGCATCTTTGCCGTAGCGGTGGCATGGTTCATTGTGGTGGCGTGTTCGGCGACCCTTTACGTACATGGTTACCATGAAGTTCGGGATGGCGCCGACGCCGCGCAGGCGCTGGGCCCGCTGGCGGGGAAGTATGCCTTCATCCTGTTTGCGCTGGGACTGCTCAATGCGTCACTCTTTGCCGCCGCGATCCTGCCGCTCTCCACCGCTTACACCGTGTGTGAAGGGCTGGGTTTCGAGTCGGGAGTGGACAAGACATTTCGAGAAGCCCCGGTCTTCTATTGGCTGTATACATTGCTGATCGCCGCTGGCGCCGCTGTTATTCTGGTGCCGGACCTGCCGCTGGTGAAGATTTCCATTTTCTCGCAGGTTATCAACGGCATGCTGCTGCCTTTCGTGCTTGTGTTCATGCTGCTGCTGATCAACAAGAAAGAGTTGATGGACGAGTACGTGAACACACGTGCGTTTAACGTGATTTCCTGGATCGCTAGCGGAGCGATGGTGGTGCTGACGATCGCATGGTTCTGGATGACGTTCGGGCACCACTCGGGCTAGGGGAGCTTTCCTGGCACGCGGTTTCAGGGGAGTATTGACGCGACCGGAGTCCGGACTGTCGTCCGAGGCCTAGATGACCTTGCCGGCCGCCAGATCCTCGACCAGCGTGCGGTCGGCTTCGAGGAAGTCGAGTTCCAGCAGTTCTTTTCGGGTTACCCAGCGGATTTCTCGAAAAATGCGGTTTTCGATTTCGCCCTGGTATTGGTGCACTTCAAAAAAGCGGAGTTCGACCGAACCGCCGCCGGGGTATTCATGATGAATGCGAGCGACCTCATCACCGACGGTGGCCTCGATTCCGAGTTCTTCTTCGAGTTCGCGGCGCAAGGCATCGCGCGGCTGTTCGCCTTCTTCGATCTTGCCGCCGGGGAACTCCCACTTAAGGGGCATTACCTGGTGACGCGTGCGCTGGCAGGCCAGAATCTGGCCATCGTGCACGATCAGAGCAGCAACCACTCTCTTCCTGGTCATTCCGAACCTTGGGATCGGGGTGCGTGGCCCCGCTCGCTTTCCAGGCGCTTGCCGACGGCTTGGGCGCAATATTCGACGAGTTCGCGATCTTCGGCGCCGAAAGCCGCCGCGAAGTGACTATCGATATCGAGTTCGCCCGCAACCTCGCCGCGCACAAAAACCGGGACTACGATCTCCGACCTGGTTTCGAGCGAGCACGCGAGATAGCGCTGATCTTTTGAGACATCATCCACAACCACAGTTTTGCCGGTGGATGCGGCCGCGCCGCATATCCCCTGGTTGAGTGAAATCCGCGTGTGGGGCGTCATCGCGCCTTGATAATGCCCTAGAACCAGCACCGGCGGGTTGGCTTTGGGGTCCAGCATATAAAACCCCACCCAGTTGTACTTCAGCAATTTTTCCTGCAAGAGCAGCGTAATGCCTTTCATCAGGTCGTCCGCCGAACGCGCTTCAGAAATCAATTGCGCGAGGGCCTGACGCACTTCGTTGAATTGGCCAAGTTTTACGTTCGCGGTCATGAAGTTCAATCCTAAACCAATCGTGCGGAGATTGTTTCTGCCGGTGAAGATTCTGTAATCTGCCGCAATCCGTTTTGGGCCGTTGCCGGGGACGGGAAGACGTCGGGATGAATTGCCGCGGCCAGAGCGTGCAGGCCGGCGACGAGCGTAGGCGCGGGCGTGTTCAGAAGCTCGTCGGAAATGCAATAGACCTGGGAGGACTTGGCAGCGAACGTGTCGGACCAGCCGCGTTCGCGAACGACTTTTTCGAGCGGTACACGATTGCCTGCGCCGCACCATGCCGTAATGATGACCTCTGGGTCGAGCCGGGCAATTTCTTCTGCCGAGGTCTGCCTGCCCGGCTGCCCGAGGAATTCGCCGCCTGCCGCTTGCACCAATTCGTCCACCCAGGGCTGCGAGGCGATGATGGGCTTGCCCCATTCTTCGCAGAAGACGCGTTTGCGGCGCAGGGGCGCCGTGGCGTTTCGCACCTTTTCGATTTCCGACTGCATGTTGGAAATTGTCTGCTCACCGCGATCAGCCGCGCCAACGCATGCGGCGATGGTCGCAATATCGGTGCAGATGTCATCGAGCGAGCGCGGCGCCAGGGCTAGGAATCGAATGCCGGCTTTCAGGATCTCGGCGAGCGCCTCCTGCCGATAAGGGACGGCGGCGATGACGAGGTCGGGCCTGGCAGCCATGATCTCCCCGGCCTGTGCGCTCCACGAATCGGCGATGATGGGGCGCTTGGCTTTGAGTGCTGGCACCACGTCCGCACAGTACTTGGTGCAGGCGACTACGCGGTCGAGCGCGCCAACGCTTGCGAGGATGACGGTGGCGCTGGGCTGCAGGCAGGCAATCCGCCGGGGCGTGTGCGGGCCGGACATTTTTATATTGTAGGGGAGGTCGTCGGTTAGGAGACGTCGAAAGGGCATTTACAATCGGCGTGTGTATTCTGACGAACTGCTGGATCATTTTCAGAATCCGCGCAACGCCGGAGTCGTGGGGCGGCCAGATGCCACAGCGCGGCTGGAGAATCCGGCGTGCGGCGACATTCTGGAGCTCAGTTTGAAGTTAGAAGGAGATCGGATCGCCGACATCCGCTTTCGGGCGAAAGGATGCGTGCCGGCGATGGCGTGCGGATCGGCGATCACGGAGTTGGCAAAAGGCAAGAGCGTGGAGGAGGCGCGGGGCATCAGCAGGGAAGAGTTGCTGCGGAAAGTTGGCGGTTTGCCGGAGGCGTCGGGGCATGCTGGGTCCCTTTCGATCGATGCACTAAAGGCGCTTCTGGAAAAACTATAGGGCTGTCGTCGCACTCGGCGCCGAGGGCGGGTCGCCCCTTCGGCAAGCTCAGGGCAGGCTCTCGGAACCGCCGGTGCCGGCGCTACACCTGCAGAGCCTTCCGGCAGCTTAATGCTCTCGGTGGTTCAGATCCGGCTGATAAACCGTCCATTTGCTGGCGAGGGCAATCTCTTTCAGGTTTGGATTGGGGTTGATGGCGAATGCGTGCTTGGCCATGCCTAGCATTTCGCGGTCCCAGATGGCGTTGCCGAAGGCGCAATCGGGCGAGCGGCCGACAACGGATCGAATCGCCTCTACTTTGCCGGGACCGCTTGGCACTCTCACCAGGCGGCCGGCGATCGCGCCGTTCTCTACTGCTGCTTCAGCGGCGAGGATTCGGTTGGGGGGAATTCCGAAGCAGCGCATGGCAGAACGGATGATCCACTGGTTGGAGGAGGAAACAGCCCAGACATCGCAATGCCGCGCGCGCAGTTCGTCAATGAGCGCGCGCATCTCCGGGAAGATGTTAGGTTCGACCGCGAGCGCGAAATAGGTATCGCAGGCTTGCTGCACGACGTCTTCGCGCAGGCCGCGATGCATGGTTACCATCTCTCCGCACATTACGTCCTCGGCGACTTTGCCGGCGCGATAATCGGCGTAGCGCGGACGAGCCCAGCGCGCGATCTGATCGGACACGAGTCCCTGGTCGAGTTCCCAGGAGAAGAATCCTTCGCCGGCATCGCCGGACCAGAGCGTTCCGTCGCAATCGAAAGTGGCGAGGCGCGGCGAGAGTTTGAGAACACCAGAGATGAATTCGGTTTGTTTGGGCTTCAGACTGGGCATGAATGATGAAACCTCAACACGACTTAAATAGTGTAAGGCACGCAGAAGGATGGGCAGGTTTCGCGATTTGAGGCGGCTGAAATGGCTGGGATGTTGTATCCCGGCGAGCGCAAGACGTTCCAGAAATGCAAGATGCCGCCTTCATTGACTTGGCAATTTCGCCCACGTAAGATTTGCCCCTGATGATCGGGCAGACCATTTCGCACTACCGCATCGTCGAAAAGCTCGGCGGCGGCGGTATGGGCGTCGTCTACAAAGCGGAGGACACGCGGCTCAACCGTTTTGTCGCTCTGAAATTTCTGCCGGAATCGGTGGCCCACGATCCGGTGGCTCTGGCGCGTTTTCGACGCGAGGCGCAGGCCGCATCCGCGCTGAATCATCCGAACATCTGCACGATTTACGACATTGGCGAGGAGGACGGGAAGGCGTTCATCGCCATGGAGTACCTGGACGGCGTGATGCTGAAATACCGCATCGGCGGACGTCCCATGGAAACCGATACGGTGCTTGCGCTCTCGACCGAGATCGCGGACGCGCTCGACGCCGCGCATGCGGCGGGGATCATTCACCGCGATATAAAACCCGCGAACATCTTCATCACCAAACGTGGACACGCCAAGGTTCTCGATTTTGGGCTGGCAAAGAGGACGGACTACGGTACCAGGCGAGAATCGCGCGGGGCCTCGGACGATCCGACGATCGGCGCCACGCTGGATGACAAGGATCTTACGATCAAGAACGCGACCATGGGCACGGTGAGCTATATGTCGCCCGAGCAGGTCGCGGGCAAGCCGCTCGACGAACGCACCGACTTGTTTTCTTTTGGCGTCACGCTTTACGAGATGGTCACGGGCGCCTTGCCGTTTGAGCGCGAGACCGACGGAGCGACCTATGGGGCCATCCTTCACGAAACCCCGGAAGTGCCGAGCCAGCGGAACCCGCAGGCGCCGGCTCAACTCGACGCGATCATCACGAAAGCGCTGGAGAAAGACCGCGACTTACGTTACCAGCACGCCTCGGAGATGCGAGCCGACCTGCAACGGCTGAAACGCGACACCGAGAGCGGGCAGATTTCTGCGGGAGTCTCCGGGCCGGTGGCAGTGGCACAAGGTTCGGGGACGGTGCGAACGGTATCGGAGGCGACGGAGACGAAGATCGGGTTTCCGCTAAGGTTGGCAACCTTGCTCCTGGCCGGTCTGATCGGAGGTGGACTTTCGTACTACTTCGTCTACTCGCATTTTCATCGACTAAGCGAGGGCCTGACCGACAGAGACACGATCGTTCTGGCCGATTTTGCCAACAACACCAGCGACCCGGCATTTGACAACTCGCTGAAAACGGCGCTGAGCATTTCACTGGGGCAATCGCCGTTTCTGAATGTGCTCTCCAGCCCCGACGCGGCAAGGACCTTGCAGAAGATGGCGGTTGCGCCGGGCACAAAACTGACTCCCGAGCTGGCGCGCGAACTTTGCCGGCGGACGCGCAGCAAGGTCTACATTGCGGGAGCGATCGCCAGCCTGGGCAGCGATTATGTGATCGGGTTGAAGGCGGTGAATTGCGCTACCGGAGACACGCTGGCGCAGGAACAGGGGACAGCGGCGTCCAAGGGAAAAGTACTGGATGCGCTGGGCGGCGCGGCCTCGAAGCTGCGCGCGGAGTTGGGCGAATCGCTGGCCACAGTGCAGAAGTTCGACGTGCGTGTGGCCGACGCCACCACGTCTTCGCTGGAGGCTCTGCAGGCGTACAGTCTTGGACTGGACGCTTACAACGAAAAAGGACCGCCGGCGGCCATACCTTACCACCTGCGCGCCATTCAGCTCGATCCGAATTTTGCCAGCGCCTACCGGGCGCTGGGGAGCGACTACTTTGGTCTGCTGGAGCTGGAGCGCTCGCGCGAATACTTCACCAAGGCATTCGAACTGCGGGAGCATGCCAGCGAGCGGGAAAAACTGTCGATCGAGGGCGATTACTATGCGTCGGTCACCGGAGAACTGGACAAATCGGCTGCGGTGCTGGAGAAAGAGATTGCGACCTACCCCCGAATCATCGGAGCGTTCAGCAATCTAGGTCTCGCATACGCCTCCCAGGGCCAGTACGAAAAAGCGGTGGAGATCACGAAGGAGGGTCTGCGGCGGGCGCCGGAACGCTCCGATGCTTCCGTCAACCTGCTCATGGATTTGCTGTGCCTGCAGCGCTTCGACGAGGGGCGCGAGGTCGTCCGCGCGGCACAAGCGCGGGGCGTTGACGACGAGGCGTTTCACGCAGGTCTTTACATTCTTGCCTACTTCGGCGGGGACGCTGCGGGCATGGCAGAGCAGCAGAAGTGGTTTGCGGATAAACCCGACTTCGAGAACCAGATACTCGGGCTTTCCTCCGACAGCGAAGCCTACGCAGGCCATCTGCGCCGGGCGAGGGAGGTGAGCAAGCAGGCGGTTGACTCCGCGGTCAAGGCGGACAGCAAGGAAGGCGGGGCGGTATGGGAGGCGATCGCCGCGCAGCGAGAGGCGGCCTTCGGATATCCGGCGGAAGCCAGCAAGCTGGCGATTGCGGCTTTGAAACTTGCTCCCACCAGTCAAGCCGCCGAAAGCGAAGCCGCCCTGGCGTTTGCCGTGGCGGGCCGGACGGATGCTGTGCGAGCCAAGTCACTGGCAGAAGAATTAGCGAAGCGTTTCCCGCTGGATACACAGATGCAGGAACTGTGGCTGCCCACGATTCAGGCGCAGCTGGCACTGGACGGCGATAAAAAGGATCCGGCTGCCGCGCTGAATGCTCTGCAAGCGGCAACGCCGATCGAGTTGGGGCAGATGCAGTTCCTGATGAACGCTTCCTGTCTCTATCCGACCTACGTGCGCGGAGAAGCATATCTGGCAGCCGGACAGGGCAGCGCGGCCGCCGCGGAGTTTCAGAAAGTTCTCGACCACAGCGGGATTGTCTGGAACTGCTGGACGGGGGCGCTGGCGCGTTTGGGAGTGGCGCGTGCGAATGCAGCGCAATCAAAAAGTTCGCAAGGAGCGGATGCCGATGCCAACCGCGTTCGCGCGCTCGCTGCCTATAAGGACTTCCTCACCCTCTGGAAAGACGCCGACCCCGACATTCCCGTGCTGAAGGAAGCAAAAGCGGAGTATGCGAAGCTGCAGTAGGCATGGCGGCCATTCTTTTTCGGGCCGTCACCCGTTTTGTTTCTGCACTTGCAAATTCGTGACTGTTGATAGCCGGAGTTGCCGCTGGCCGGCAGGTTCCGAGTGGGATGGTCAGGGCAGCACGGCTTGGGGCAGGGCCGCATATTGCTCGGGGGTGTCGACGTTGGCGACTACTCGCGGATCTTCCACCGGAACGTAGGCGATCTTCTCCTGATGAGCGTGCTGGACTTCGCGCGCGCTGGATGAGGGTGGGGCTTTCAGGAAAGCTTCGATCATCTCGCGGCCGACGAGAATGGGATGACCATGGTTGCCGCGGTACTCGGGGACTGCGGCCCATTTCCCCTGGCGGAGGGCGTGATCGAAGGCCTCGTCCAATGCCTCAATCGTGGCGGGCTTCGCGGGTGGGCGATCGACCAGCGTGATGAGCGCCGTATCCTGGCCTCGGTTGAGCACTTCCTGGAGGCCATCCTGCAAAGAACTGAACTGACCACGCTCGGGATCGGGATTCACAACGAGAGACGCGCCGCTCGCGTAGACAATCGGCGTCAGAGCGCGCTCGTTCTTGCCGACGACTACTAAAACGACGTCGACACACGGAGTGAACAGTTCGATGGCGGCGGAGAGGAACGTGCCTCCCATAGCGCTTTCGCCAGCTTGCGGAGGCCAGGGGAGCAAGGCTTTGTCGCGGCCCATGCGCGAGGAATCGCCCGCTGCGAGAATCACGCCGCATCGGCTTAAGGGTCGTCCCATGCTGCGACGATAGCATTCTGAGCGGACGCTGCCAAGGATGGGGGTCACAGCGGGATATCCCGTCGTCCAGGTGGCTACGGTCGAATGTCCTTGCCCACCGCCGAGGGCGAGACGCCCTCGGGACAGCCGGCAGGATGCCGGCGCTACCGCTATACACCGCCCGGCTATCACCTCGCAGGCGCACTGCATTCCACCGGCGTCATCTCAGCTAAACATTGGCAGCTTGATTACATCTTCGTGGGGGACTGCCTCTACTGCCTGGCCGGCTTTACGCCAGGCGCGCAGGCCGCCGGAGATTACGAACACTTTGAATCCTTCCTGTTGCAGCAGATGCGCCACCCGGGCGCTCGTGGCTTCGCGCGCTCAAGTGCAGTAGAGATAAATCTCGCGCTCCTTGGAGAGGTTCTTGATTTCTTCTTCGAGGCGGTTGGGCTCGAGGCGGATGGAACCGGCGATGCGCTCGGAATCGGCATCGTAGTAGCCGTGGCTGCGGACGTCGGCGATAAGGATGCTGCCGGGCGTTGCGGCGGTCAAGCGACGGGCCAACTCTTCGGCGGGCACGCGCGGAGCCACGTCGAGCAAGCGATACTTGCGATAAATCCAGATGCGATAGATCACATAGACGGCAAGTCCGATTCCGAATATCAGTTCGGCGGCAGATCCGGCCGAACGCAGGCCGCGAGTGATCGCCCGCAGCGCATCGCTGAAGATATATCCTGCGAGCGCGTAGGCGCCGATGTATAACGCCGCGCCGACAGCGTCGAACGCCAGGAATTGCTGGGGCCGCATGCGCATGCTTCCCGCCAGCGGCGGAGACATGGTGTTGACCCCGGGGATGAACTTGGAGAAAAGCAGCGTTTGCTTGCCGCGGCGATAGAAATATTCGGCCGAGCGCAGGATACAAGTTTCCGGACTGGCCGAAAGGCGGCACAGCAATCCCAGCAACGCCCAGCCGGTGGCTCTGCCGGTGAAATACAGAATCGAATCGCCGAAGAGCATGGCCAGCAGGCCAGTAAGAAAGACGAGATAAAAGTGAAGCTGCCCGTAGGCTGCTACCGCCCCTGCGGTCAGGAGCGCCAGCGCTGCCGGCAGGGGAAGGCCGACGGCTTCGGCAAAACAGATAGCCGCCAGCAGCAGGTAGCCGTGTTGCGAGATCAGTGTGAGCAGGTCGGTCATGGGGAAATGGTTTGCGTAGTATAGCAATCAGATGCAGACGTGCTGCGGAGGTCGCGGGCTATTTCCAAAGCCGCGAGCCATGAGCTTGGAGCAAGCAATCCAGAGCGATTACCACGGGAGACTGGAGATCACAGGGGAGGCCAATATGCCGAGCGTGGCCGCTGGCATCGCGGCGCTATTTTTCTCTTGCTACCACATACTCGGGCGCCCAGAGCAGGGCTCGCTTGATCTCCGAATCCGGGAAAACGCAGATCGCATTGCGGGCTGACTCGGCATAGTGGGCGGCCTGACTGGAGGCGTATTCGAGAGAGTTGTAGCGATTGAGGATGGCGAGGATGTCGTCGTGCGTGACGCCGTTGAAGGCGCGGTCGCGCATTACCACTTCGATTTGACGACGTTCCGCGGCGGAGCAGCGCTCGAGCGCATGAATGATGGCCATGGTGGCTTTGCCTTCGCGGAGGTCGCTGGCCACGGGCTTGCCCAATACGCTCTCAGAGGCGGTAAGGTCAAGCACGTCGTCGACAATCTGGAAAGCCATGCCGAGGTCGCGGCCGTATTGGCCGAGGCGGGCTTCCTGTTCGCTGGTCGCGTTGCCAAGAATGCCGCCCACACGCATGCACACGGAAAAAAGGCATGCTGTCTTGCGGTAAATCAGGTCGAGGTACTCCTGCGAGGAGATCAGCTGGCCCAGCTTCTCCATTTGCAACAGCTCGCCTTCGACCATCTGTTGCGTGAGTTCGATCAGTACGTCGAGGATGCGGAAATTGCGCTCCTGCACGGCGATTTTGAAGGCCTGCATGTAGAGCCAGTCGCCGGCGAGGACGCATTTCGAGTTGCCCCACTGCGTGTTGGCGGCGGGGCGTCCGCGGCGGGTCTGGGCCTCGTCGATGATGTCGTCGTGAACGAGTGTCGCGGTGTGAATGATTTCGACGACGGAGGCGAGTTTGACCGCGCCCGTACCTTTGTAGCCGAGCAGTTTGGCCGAAAGCAGCAGAAGAGCGGGACGGATGCGCTTGCCGCCGCCGGCGCGCAGGTGTTCACCGATTTCGGTGATGGCGGCCACGTTCGAGACGGTATCCTGCCCGAACTGCTCCTCGATGGCGACAATGTCGTCCCGGAGCAGGTCGAAGATCTCTTTCCCGTTAATGGCGCTGGTTGTGCTCAAGTTGTGAATTCTCACCGCTGAGACGCCGAGTTCGCCGAGATGAACGATTCCACTAATTTGCTAACCCGATGCTCCGGAACCTCGGCGTTCTCGGCGGTCGATTTTCAATTCGTCCGATAGTTTGTAAACTGCGTGTCGATTCCGAAATCCTTCTGCTTCAGCAGGGCGATAATTTCCTGGAGCGTATCGCGGTCCTTGCCGCTGACGCGCACCAAGTCGGCCTGAATCGACGCCTGCAATTTCTTTTTCGAGTCCTTGATAAACTTCACGATCTCGCGCGCCTTTTCGATCGGGATGCCTTGCTGCATGGTGATTTTCTGCTTCGCCGTGCTGCCCGCGGCCGGCTCTACCACGCCATACGTTAAGCCTTTCAGGGGCACGCCGCGCTTGACCAGCTTCTGCTGAAAAATGTCGTTGATCGACTTGAGTTTGAACTCATCGGCCGAATGCAGAATGATGGCGTCCTTGCCTTCCAAGGCGATTTGCGACTTTGAGTCCTTCAGGTCGAAGCGGGTCGTGATTTCTTTCATGGCCTGCTGAATGGCGTTGGAGACTTCCTGCAGGTCGATTTTGCTGACGATGTCAAAACTGTTGTCGGGCATTGAGTCGAAAGAGACAGCTCTGTTTTTGGATTGTCAGGCGACAGGAAGCGACGCAGCTTTTTCGCATCTTTGCTGCTGTTGCTCACCCGAGCCCGTACCCATGAGGGTAACAGAAGAGGCGCTTTGTGAGCAGGAAAGATGCGAATTGAGCGGCGAGCCAGTTGAATCGGCCGGCGTCAGCTTTGCTTCGATGTGGGCTCGCCGACAAACACGAGGCAGCCGTTTGGATCGGCGATGTGGAACTCGGTCATCCCGTATTCCAGGTCAAATAGATCGCGAATTTTGTACTGGTTCTTGAAGGTTTTTACATGCTCCCAGAAAGCGTGAATGCCGGAGACTTCAATGTAGATCTCCGTGTGCTCGCGCATGCTCTTCATAACCTCTTCGGATGCGGCCTTCTGGAAGTGGATGGTTTGTCCATCCCGTTCCAAAATCGAGTACCCTGGCGATTTCATGGTGGGCGTGAATCCAAGCACGCTCTGGAAAAAGAGAATGGTTTTGTCCATGTTGTCGGTCGCCAACATGGGGCTGATTCGTTTGGCTGCGATGTTGCGTGTCATGAGGGGTTCTCCATCGATGGACTTGAGTCCGAGGGTCTACCAACCGAGTGTTTCTAGACTACTCCCGAAGGCGCCCCCCAAGCTCGGCTGGGGTACCGCTTCGCTGGGTAGAGACCGTGACAAACCTCACAGACACGTTGGAGCGACGGTGTTAGCCTAGGGCCGAAATTCTGGCTGTTTGCGAATTGGAAAGACCCAACCTTCCCTTTACAGATCACAATCAAGGAGCGGACTATGAAACTCATCCACTGCGTCGCTGCGGTGATCGGTATGCTGTTCGCCGCTTTGTTGCTTCAAGCCCAGGAAGTTAGCCCCACCAGCTTGACGCTTGTGGCTGTCCCCGGTTATACAAGTTCACCGCAAAGTGTGTTTTTTAAGAATAGCGGCGACAGTCAAATCACCTTGACCGTTTCTATCACGGGCCCGTTCGCAATTCCGACAAACAGTTGCGGACGTGGAGTGAAGCCCGGCACGCACTGCAATGTCTACGTTACCTACAAGCCCGTAGCCATCGGAACCGACACCGGCACACTGACCTTCTCTTTTAATGGGCAAACAGTGCCGGTTCCGCTCACCGGAAACGGCGTGAGTGTTGTTCCCACCAGCACCAAGGGTTTTAGCATTTCAAAGAACAAGCAGCAGGCTTCCTGGACACTTTCTGCGGAAGGCGATGTTATTCCAAACGGTGAACAAGGCTTTTTTCAGTGCATTGACTTCGAAGGCGTAAACGAAGAAAGCGTGGAAGGTCCATTTGTAAACAATAAGGTCACTTTCAATCTTGATTCGTGGTTCTTTGGAGACCACTGGAATGGCTGCACTGTTTACTACCAAGGAGATGAAGAATTTGCAGCGACATCCTGGGATTTCAGTTATCACCCATGTGAGCCGTCAATGAAATGTTTTGGGGAGTGACTTAGCCCGGTGATGCTAGATGACGTTTTGAGGAACCGTTGGGCTGGGCCCGTTGCCGATAAGCTTGAAGATGCGGCGGAAATTTTCTGAAGTTTGCTCGCCGATGGCTTCAGGCGGCATGCCTTGCAGCGCGGCGATCTGGCGTGCGGTTTCGATGACGAACGCGGGTTCGTTGCGCTGGCCACGGTGCGGAATCGGGGCCAGGTAGGGCGAGTCGGTCTCGATCAGCATGCGGTCGAGCGGAACCATCTGCGCGGCGTCGCGGATATTCTGCGCCTTGGGGAAGGTGATGTTGCCGGCGAAGGAAATGAGGAAGCCGAGATCGAGCGCTCGGCGCGCGTGCTCGACGCTGCCGGTAAAACAGTGCAGTATGCCGTGCGATCCAGTGGGCGCCCAGTTTTCGGTGATGAGCGACAGGCAATCGTCCCAGGCGTTGTCGCTGTTGTCGGAGGGGCGGCAGTGGATGATGATCGGCAACCTCGCGGCTTTGGCCAATTCCATCTGACGCCGGAATACTTCCTTCTGTACTTCGCGCGGCGAGTGGTCGTAGAAGTAGTCGAGGCCGATTTCTCCCCAGGCCACAATGCGCGGATGGCGCGCCCAGGCTGCGAGTTGAGCATAGGCGGCCTCGTTCGCAAGGCGCGCTTCGTGTGGATGGATGCCGACGCTGGCCCATATCTCGGGATATTCCGGGCGGCCGTTGTACTGTTCGGCCAGCCGGATTCCGCAGTCGGCGGTGTCGGGGCCATCGCCGTTTCCGATGGCGAGATATGTGGTCACGCCGGCGGCCTTGGCGCGGATTAATACTTCGTCGCGGTCGGCGTCGAAGCGCTTGCCTTCGAGATGGGCGTGGGAGTCGATGAACATCGGTCGTTCGTCATTCGTCGTTCGCAAAACCGCGCAGCATTTCGAGGAACGCTCTTTACTTCAGCCGTGCCCCTATTGGCACATCCTCAAGAAAGCTTGCCAGCACCGGCTTTCCACCCTCGATGGAGGCGGCGACGATCATGCCGTTCGATTCGAGGCCGCGCAGCTTGCGGGGCGCTAGATTGGCGACGATTACCACTTTGCGGCCGATCAGCGATTCGGGAGTATAGGCCTCGGCGATTCCGGCTACCAATTGCCGTACTTCGGTTCCCAGGTCGACTTCGAGCCGCAGTAGTTTGTCGGCGCCTTTGACGCGCTCGGCAACTGTGACTTGCGCTACCCGCAACTCGATCTTGGCGAAATCGTCGATGGTGATTTTGCCGTCGGGGATGGCCGCCGGCTTGGCCTGGACTGCCGGCGCTGTTGTGGCTGCTGCCGGCACTGCCGCGGGTTGTTGACCTGCGCTCGGCTGGACCCTTCGACCAGGCTCAGGGCAGGCTTGCGGGACGCCCGTCCCCGCATTTGCACTTTGCTCTTCCATCTTTTGCATCCTCTCTACTGCCGATTTATCTGCGCGCGGAAACACAGCCTGCACCTCGCCGAGTTTTGTGCCGAGCGGCAACTGTCCCCACTTCAGTTGAGTCAGGTCGAACTGTTTGATACCGCCGAGGCCTAGCTGTGCCCAGATTTTGGCCGTGGCATCCGGCATGACGGGATGCGCGAGCGCTGTCACTATGCGGAGCGCTTCGGCGCTGGTATAGAGGACGGTGGCGAGGCGCGCACGGCTCGCCTCATCCTGCTGGTCGCCGAGTGCCCAGGGCTCGTTTTCGACGATGTACTTGTCCACGGCTGAGACAAGTCCCCATGCGGCTTCGAGCGCTTTTGAAAACTGGTATTGATCGAAAAATGAGCCGAAATCCGCGATTGCTTTGCGAGCGGCTTCGGCAATGGCATCATCGGCCGCGCCACGTGCGGTGGGCGATGGATACGGCACTTCTCCTTTGAAATAGCGCGTGATCATGGTCAGCGTGCGGCTGGCGAGATTGCCAAGACCATTGGCCAGATCGGCGTTGTAGCGCTGCACGAGGGCGTCAAAGCTGAACGAACCATCCTGGCCAAAAACAATTTCGCGCAGCAGGAAATAGCGCAACGCGTCGGTGCCGAGTACATCGACAATCGTTTCCGCGCGCACGATGTTGCCGCGCGACTTCGACATTTTGTTCTCTTCAAACAAAAGCCAGCCGTGGGCCGTAATTCCTTTGGGAAGCGGCAAACCGGCTGCCATCAGAAACGCGGGCCAATACACGCAATGGAAGCGCACAATTTCTTTGCCGATCATGTGCACGTCGGCGGGCCAGTATTTGTCGTACTTGCTTTGATCCGCCGAGCCATAGCCGAGGGCGGTGATGTAGTTGGCGAGCGCATCGAGCCAAACGTAGATCACGTGCTTGGGATCGCCAGGCACGGGGATGCCCCAGGAAAATGTGCTGCGGCTGATGGAGAGATCGCGCAGGCCTCCTTTGACAAAGGCGAGCACTTCGTTGCGCCGTGTTTCGGGGCGGATGAAATCGGGCTGGCTGGTGTAGAGGTCGATCAGCTTTTGCTGGAAGGCCGAGAGCTTGAAAAAATAGTTCTCCTCTTTCACCGTCTCGGTGGGGCGGCCGCATTCCGGGCAGGGTGCGCCTGGACCGACTGAGTCAACATAAAGTTCGTCATACACACAGTACTGGCCGGTGTAGTGGCTTTTGTAGATATAGCCGGCGTCCGCAATGCGCTTCCACAGGGCCTGCACGCCCTGCTTGTGCCGCGAGGAAGTCGTGCGGATGTAGTCGTCGTAGCTGAGGCCCATGCGGTCCCAGAGGCCGCGAAACTCGGCCGAGACTTCATCGGTGAACTGCTGCGGCGTCTTGCCCGCGGCCTGGGCGGCGCGCTCGATTTTCTGGCCGTGCTCGTCGGTGCCCGTAAGGAACCAGGTGTCGTCGCCGAGCATACGATGGCGGCGGGCGATGGTGTCACAGGCAATGGTAGTGTAGGCGTGGCCAATGTGCGGGCGCGCGTTGACGTAATAGATTGGAGTCGTGATGTAGAACTTCTTGGTCATGATGTTGTGGGCAAAGCTTTGTTGCGGGCTGGCATCGAGCTACTAGCCATTGTAGCGCCGCCGTCCCGGCGATTGTCCGGCGTGCGTTATAGCCCGCCGCTCCGAGGGCGAGACGCCCTCGGGACAGCCGGCAGGATGCCGGCGCTACAACTCATCCACCAAGCTGGGCGCGCTATACTTCCGTAGCGCTTCTTCCATAACCTTCTTCAGCGGCACTTGATGCTTGGTCGCAATCTGCCGGCAATCCTCAAATTCTGGAGCGTAATTGGAAACTGTCCCGTTCATGTTCGCAACTTTGATGCGCACCGGACCCCACTCGGTTTCGACTGTTTCCCAATGCCGATCGAGCACTCGCCGGTGTTCATCGCGCCGGCGCACGCCTAGCGTTGTGGTTTCGGCGAACATCACTTTTGTCAGACGGTCGGCGTCTAGCGGCTTTGCGAGCACGGTCAGCAGCGCTCCGGCGCGGTTCTTCTTCATCTGCGCCGGCACGCTGAACACATCGAGCGCGCCCTCGGCGAGCAGACGCTCCATGGCGTAGGCGAGCACCTGGGGACTCAGGTCGTCGAGATTTGCCTCGAGTATGACGATGCGGTCCCCGGCCACGCGCTCCATTGCTTTCTCTGCAGCGGAAACACTGGTCGCAATGCCTGCCAGCGCTGCCGCGATCGCCTCTCCCACCGTCAGCCGCAAGACATTGGGATGATTTACAAATTCGCGCGACCCAGCGCCGTAGCCTGCGTGGTCAATCTTCATCGCGGGGAATGTGCCGTAGCGTGTTGCCAGCGTTTTTACGATTGCGGCGCCGGTCGGGGTTACCAGTTCCACCTGCGGACCTGACGAATAGACGGGCGCGTCTTTCAGCAGTTTGACGGTTGCGGGCGCGGGCACGGGCAGCGTTCCGTGCGCGCATTTCACGGTGCCTGCGCCTACGTTGAGCGGCGAGCACACCCATTCGTCCACCGCCAGCGCCTCCGATCCCACGGCGGCGCAAGTAATATCTACCATTGCGTCTACGGCGCCGACTTCGTGAAAATGCACTTGCTCAACGGAGGTATTGTGAATCTCCGCCTCGGCTGCGGCCAGGGCCTCGAAGATGCGGATCGCAGTTGCCTTTGCCGTCGCGCCGATCGCGGCTTTCTCAATGATTGCTCGAATTTCGGCCAGGCCGCGGCTATGAGTGTGCTTGTGTGAGTGCGAATGTGTGGGGGAGGACTTGTTGGCACTTTTCTCGTGAGAGGCTTCGTGCGGTATATTTTCTTCGCCGACGACGCTCACATCGACCTTGGTCGCTGCGATACCTCCGCGGACTACGCGGGAAATTTCGAGTTTCGCGCCGAGTCCCAGCGCGGTGACCGTTTCTTCGAGCAGGCCGGCCGAAACTCCGGCATCCACCAGCGCGCCCAGGAACATATCGCCGCTGATGCCGGAAAAGCAGTCTAGGTAGGCAATGCGCATGAGAAAACCAGTCGTTGGTCGTTCGTCCTTAGGCGTTCGCGAGACGGATACGCTAAAGGCTGTGAGCTTGACCGGTGAGCTCGGGACGGGTCATCTCGGAGATTGACAAAGTTCGCGCGCGCCGGACGACCAACGACCAACGACCTTTTTTCATCATAGGTTTCGCTGTCACGGTGCGTCAAACCCGGCTGACTGCCGAACTTTGTTAGAATCATCGTTTCTTCAATCATTTAGAGGGATTCTTGTATCGTCATCTCGAGCGTCGTCTAACCGAATCGGTGCGCGATTTTCTGCGCCGCACTTACCAACGCGAAGTTGCGAACATCGTCGTCGAGCAACCTCCCAAGATCGAGTTCGGGGAGTTCGCGCTTCCTATTGCTTTTGAACTGGCGCGCGAACTTCGCAAGGCTCCCCGCAAGATTGCCGACGAGATCGTTGCCGGAATCGGCGCGGTTGAAGGCATAGAAAAGTTCGAAGTTGCTGGCGCCGGATATATCAACGTGCGAGTTAATCGCGCGGGACTCGCCGCGTCTCTGGCCCGCGATCAGGTTCTGGCCTCCGACGTCCCCGAAGGTAAAGTGCTGGTTGAGCATTCGAGCATCAATCCCAACAAGGCTGCCCACATTGGACACTTGCGCAACGCCATCCTGGGCGATACGTTTGTGCGCCTGCTGCGCTTTGCGGGGAGGGAAGTCGACATTCAGAACTACATTGACAACACCGGCGCACAGGTGGCCGACGTGGTTGTCGGATTCACCCACGTGGAAAAGAAATCGCGTGCCGAAGTTGCGGCGCTTGCTTCCGGCCCGCGCTTCGATTTCTATTGCTGGGATCTTTACGCGCGCGTTTCGCGCTGGTACGAGGAAGACAAAGGAAATCTCGCCGCGCGCGCCGGCGCGCTCCACGCCATTGAGGCAGGAAACAACGAAACCGCCCAGCTTGCCGAGTTGATCTCGACCGCCGTTCTGAAGCGCCATCTCGAAACCATGGACCGGCTCGACATCGAGTACGACTTTTTGCCGCGCGAGAGCGAGATTCTTCACCTGCATTTTTGGGATGCGGCGTTCACCAAGCTTCGGGAAGCTGGCGTGCTGACTTACGAAGACGACGGCAAGAACAAAGGCTGCTGGATTATGCGGCGGGCGGGAACCTCAAAATCTGAAACCGCAGAGGGCGCGGAGAGTGGCGCGGAGGACGCTGAGAAAGTCTCAGAGGGCGACAAAATCTCCGAAGAAGATCAGAAGGTGATCGTGCGCTCGAATGGCACGGTTGGCTACGTGGGCAAGGACATCGCCTACCACATGTGGAAGTTCGGATTGCTCGGCCGCGATTTCAGCTATCGCAAGTTCTTCCGCTATCCCAACGCGCACGATTGCTGGATTTCGACGACGCCCGACGATCGCGGTGCCGCACGAGACCATCCGCATTTTGGCGACGTTGCTGAAATTTATAACGTGATTGATGCCCGCCAGTCCGAGGCGCAAAACACAGTGATCGAGGCCCTGCGCGGGCTGGGACACGGCGAAGCCGCCGACCGTTACACGCATTTTTCCTACGAGATGGTCGCGCTTACTCCGCGTTGCGCCGCGGAGTTGGCCTATGACCTGAGCGAGGAAGAAAAGAAACGACCGTGGATCGAAGTTTCCGGGCGCAAAGGTTTTGGCGTCAAGGCCGACGATCTGCTGGACGCGCTCATTGCGTCGGCGCGTAAGGAAGTGGACTCGCGGCATCCAGAGCTGAGCGATGCGGAACGCGCCGCGATAGCGGGCCAGATTGCCATCGGGGCGTTGCGCTACTTCATGCTCAAGTTCACCAAGCCGTCGGTAATTGCCTTCGATTTTAAAGACGCTCTCAGCTTTGAGGGCGAAACCGGACCTTACGCGCAGTATGCGGTCGTGCGGGCCACCAACATTTTCCGCAAAGGCGGACTGGACGCGGACACATTCCTAACCAGCGAGAAAGGTCGCATCGGGGCCGAGGCATGCAAGCAATACTTCGCCGGGGAATCCGGCAACACGATCTGGGAACTGTGGCTGGCTGCCGCCAAGACTTCCTATGTTGTGGGCCAGTGCATCGCGACTACCGAGCCGGCTTATCTGGCCAAACATACATTCCAACTGGCCCAGCTTTTTAATACGTTCTATCACCAGCATCCCATCCTTGCCGAGGCGGACCAGGGCCGCAAGACGTTCCTCCTAGTGACGGCTGCGGTGGCACGCCGCGAGCTGATGCGAACGCTGCAAGTGATGGGGATTACTGTGCCGTCGGTGATGTGAACGGGCTGCGGGTTGGCTTTCGGAGGGACCCAAGACGTAGCCAAGGATTGCAGATAAATGGCACCGCCGGAAAGCTAGCCGTATAAAATTTCTACGGTCCATATCGGGAATGCTTGCACGGACTCACCAAGCTGTTGCTCGCAGCGTTTCTAACCGGTTGATTCGAGGATTGTTATCTTGATGCCTGTGGAAATCAAAGTGGCATCCCTCGTGCTTTAATAGAGGTGAGCACTGTTTGGAGCGTCTTGAGATCGCATCGAGATAACAGTGGACTGGAAAACAACAAGACGGTAGGCAAGAGATCGGGCAATCATTATGGGGGAAGGAGCCCTCACTCAAATGAAACGAATTTGTTTGACCCTAATGCTGGCGGCGATAGCGGCGGCATCGATTGGCTGTTCAACCAAGAATTATGTGCGTCAGCAGACAACGCCGCTGATTAACAAGACCAATGAACTGGACGACCTGACAGCGAAGAACTCGAAAGACATTAAGGACGTGGATCAGCGGGCGCAGTCCGGCATTCAGGCCGTGCAGGCAAGCGCCGAAGCGGCCGACCAGAAGGCTTTGGCTGCCGGCACGAGCGCGGACAAAGCGCAGATGGCCGCCAATACCGCGGCGCAGCGCGTGGATACCCTGACCAACACGGTCGTCAACCTCGACAACTATAAGTCGGTGGCGGAGACGTCCGTGCATTTTGGATTTAACAAGGACAATCTGACCAAGGACGCCAAGGAAGCGATTGACCAGCTTGCAACCAGCGTTGCCACCACCAAGGGCTACATCATTACGGTGGAAGGTGCGACGGATGCGGTGGGCGGCGCCGACTACAACTACGATCTTAGCCAGCGCCGCGCCGATGCGGTGATCCAGTATCTGGCTGCGCAGAAGAACATTCCGGCTTACAAGATCTATCTGATCGGGCTGGGCAAGGATAAGCCGGTGGAGACGAACAAGACGTCTGCCGGGCGCGCCAAGAACCGCCGCGTCGATATTCACCTGATGACGAACACGGGCGCAGCGGAGCAGTCGCAGCCGGCGCAGACATCCACCGCGAATCCGCCATCACTATAAGTTTTCCCTCCTCCCCGGAGGATTTCGCCAAACGGGCCGCCTGAAATGGGCGGCCTGATTTTTTTGGAGCGTGCGGCGTGCCGGGGACGTCGTCGAACGGGATCCGTCTATTGGCCTTCGTCGCGCCGATGCGGCGCCGCGGCGCCGCATCCAACCTCATTCGAGCTAGAATATTCGCAGGATGAACCGAACTATTTTTCTCGCTGGGATGCTGTTGTTGGCCGGAAGCTGCTGTCTGGCGCAGCAGCCATCTTCCGATCCCGCCACATCGAATAAGGATTCGTCTGGAGTAGGTTCGTCGAGCCCGGGTTTGTCCACCCAAGGTCGATCGGGCCAAAATTCATCGAGCCAGGATTCCCCGAGTCAGGTGTCTTCGAAGCAGGAGGACGCAGATCGCGAGGCGGAAGAGAGTTCGAGCCGCGAGGTGCGAACCGACCTCACTCCGCCCAAGGACGACGCCAAGAACCATCCCTACAGCAAGTCGGCGGTCGCGGATCTGGAGCCCACTCCGCCTGCCGACAACACCGGTGTGGAGGAGTTTCATCCCTGGAACCCGCTGAAGGCCTCGAGGGACGTTGAGGTGGGCGACTACTACTTCAAGCGAAAGAACTACAGAGCGGCGCTGGAGCGCTATAAGGAAGCTCTTTACTACAAAGATAACGACGCGATTGCGACCTACCGTCTGGCCGTGTGCCAGGAGAAGGTGGGCAATAAGGCCGAGGCTCGGAAAGACTTCGAGCAATACTTGAAGATTCTGCCGGAAGGGCCAATGGCCAAGGATGCGCGGGCGGCGCTGGAAAAGCTGTCGGAAAAGAAGAGCCCGTAGCGCCGGCGCTACAACTTGCTTGTCCGCTAACTCTTAAACTACCCCTTCCTACTTTTCCACTTTCGAAAAATCTCCGGTCGATGCGTTGACGGCTACGCGCAGTTTGGCGGTGTCGCGATCGGTGCCGTAGATCACGTGCCAGAACAGTTCGTTAGTAGGGTGGTTCCAATCGAGGACGTAAAGCACGGGCGTATCGGGACTGTTCTCGAGCAGCTTGGCTCCGCCATGTTGTTGGGCGACGGTAAACGCCTTGTCGGTATCCACCTTCAGGAACTGGACATTGAAAACCTGGGTTGAGGAGTTGGTCGGGCTGTAGGTGTCGTCGGCGCTGTGGGCGATATCGCCGTTCGACCATGTGTAGGACTTGATCGCGTGCTGCGCGGCGGAGGCGAAGCTTGCACGCCATTCTCCGGCTTTGCCGTCACCGGTTTTGGATGCGACCGATTCGATGCGGAAAGGCTGCGCGTCCTGCGCCCAGCCACGGGCTGCGATGTAGCACTTGAAAAAGGCGCTGCTTCCGGTGATCAGCTCGGGGGCTTTGGGTTGCGTGGCTTGGGGCGTTGCCGGCTTGCCCGGTTCCGACGAGCATCCGGACATGGCGGCCACCAAGAGAATTGGCAGCAATAGTTTTTTCATTGGGCGGTCCTGATCACGCAAGATTCGAAATTCGAAAATGATCCGATCATTGTACTGTATTGAGCACAGCTGAACCGGGAGTGCATCCTATAGAATTGCCGGAATCCTGTTCTGCCGTCTTTGCGCGCACCCATGAAACCCTATCTAGAGAAACTGGCAGAAGAGCTTGAAGCGGCAATGGAGGGGGCGACCCGCGACGCCATGCAAAAGGCTCCGGCGGGAAAGTGGAACTCAGCCCAGATTGTCGAGCATCTTTATCTGACCTACATGAACACCAACAGAGCCATCGCCAAATGTCTGGATGGCGGAGTCCCGCTGGCGACGCGTGCGACTTTCAACCACCGCGTGAAGAGTTTCGCAGTGACGAGGCTTGGGTATTTGCCGGAAGGAGCTAAAGCTCCGCAACGCGCGGTCCCGCGCGGGATGGCGCTTGAAGAAGTTCGCGAAAAACTCTCGGGAGAGATTCAGAGAATGGTTTCGGGTCTGGATGCTTGCGAACGGCGTTTTGGCGCGAGCACCAGGATTATGGACCATCCCGTCCTGGGGCCGCTCACCGCCGACGAGTGGCGAAAGTTCCACTGGCTGCATGGGCGCTTGCACGCCCGGCAGATTCGGCAACGAATCAAACTCTAACGAACGGGGTTGTGAGGCTGGGGTACGGGGATTTCCCCACTCAAGCCAAGGAAGCTTGAGTGGGCCACCGCAGCCCAGTTCTACTTCTTGTCCGGATCGTCGTCTTTGCCGGTGTCTTTGTCTTTGTCGGACGTGTCTTCTTTTTTCTGGTCGATCCCGGCTTTGTGCGCGTCTTCCTGGAGTTGCGTGAGCTGCTCCTTGGCGGATTCGATCGCCTTCTGCTTGCTGTCCATATCGGACTTGTATTGGGCGTCCTGCTTGTCCCAATCGCCGGCATCGCGCAGGCGATTGCCCGCGTCACTGTAAAAGACAGCGGCGCGCATGCGATACTCGCGCTGCTCGAGATCGAGGTCGTGGCTGAGCGAGTCGAGTTTTGCCTTCTCGGCGTCGATTTTCTTCTGCAGGTCGTCGTTGGCCTTCTGCTTGTCAGCCGCTTTCGGATCGGCGGACGCGGCGGGTGCGCCGGAGGCAGCATCAACCTTGGCCGGGCTTGCCGTGCTGGATGGCGACGGGGCCGGGCCGACTACGCTCAGCGCTCCGTTCGTCGGAAGATTGTCGTTGTCGTAGTGCTGGCTGGCAGTATTTGTGTCGGGCTTGTTCTTGCGAATGCTGCGCGCGTAGTCGCCAAGAGATGTGTTCTGAGACTGAGCCGCAGCGCCAGAAGCGAGCATGAGCAGAGTGGCCGCCGCTATCCATTTCATCGTCATCGTTTGCTTCATAGAATCATCCTTCCGCGGGGCTGATTGCGTGCCCCGCCAACGCTGAATTCAGGAACCGGTGGCCGCAGCCTCGCGCGCCTCCAGAAAACTGCCAATGGTACGGTCCAATTTCGCCACTTCGCCTGCGATGTTATCTGCCAGATGGCGGGTTGTTTCCGCGCCCTGGCTGTGAGCCAACTGTTGCGCGTATCCGGCGATGGTCGCAAGTGAGGTGCGTAATTCCTCCGCCATCTCTTGGGAAATCTCCCGATGGACGCGCTGATCGTGGCGGATGCGCTCGATATCGGTTTTGTCGCTGAGGACCAAAGTTGTGCCCATGAGGCTGGCATCGTCGGCCATGACCGGAGAGGCCGTTACCTCAAGCACGCGGTTTTCACCCGCGCGCGAAACATAGTTGAGGAGCAATCCACGCACGGCGCTTTTCCCCGAAAGCGCGGGAGCGAGCGCTTGCTTGACATCGGTGTGCGTGGCCACGCCGTCGGTCGAGCGCACAATGGCGGTTCGGAAAAGGTCGCTGACATCGAGACCGGCGGGCGATGCGAATCCCAGCAGCAAGCGGGCAGCGGAATTTGCCTGACGGACTAAACCAGCGGTGTTCAGGAACAACACTCCACTCGGCAGATTGGCCAGCACAGTCGAACTGAGCGAGTCGGAAGCTTTCGCCTTGCGGCGGTCGGAAAGTTGCTGCGCCGCGAGTTCATGCTTTTGCTGTTTCAACTGTTGAATCACGGCGTGGTAGGCGTGGACCGGCAGTCCCTCCGTCGCCAGGGGCATGTGATTTAAGGACTCAGGTTCGGCAGCGAGCGTTGTCCGCAGGCGCCGGATGAGGAACCATCCCAAGACGAAAGCGGAAAGGGCGGAGAGCAGCAGGAGGCCCATGCGCAGAGCGACCGGATTTGCCAAGAGCCTCACAGCGCCCTCCAATACCAGTGCAAAAAGCGGTCGCCGAAAAGGAACGACAGGATGGCCATGGCGCCCAGGAAAACTCCGAAAGGCATCTGGTAATAGCGGAGAACGAGGCAGGCCGACTGCCATGCGCGGCGGCGCGCTTCCACCGAGGGAGTACCGCGGCCTCGGATGCGGCGGCTGCGCTTGAGCCACACGGCGAGCATGGTGCTCACTCCAAAAAGCGAGCCCGCCAGCGAGGCAGTAAATATCGTCAGTACCGTCAGCTCTGTCCCCAGGAAGGCGCCGATCATGGCCATCAGCTTGACGTCGCCAAAACCCATGCCTTCTACGCCGCGCGCCCGCAGATAGATGGCGGCGGCGCCGTAGAGGAATGATGCGCCGACGGCCGCGCCGAGCAGGGAATCCGCCAGCGACCACATTCGCCATGGAATCTGGCTGCGCATGCTGGCCGAGACCAGGCCGGGTACGATTCGCGAAGCCAGGTCATGCACCGGGACCAGAAGGCTGAATCCAATGCCGGCCGCGAGTCCGGGCAAGGTCAGGGCATCGGGGAGGAGTTTGGTTTCCGCGTCGGTGAAGATCAGCCCGAGCAGCAAAAAGCCGAGCGTGGCGTACTTGAGCATGGCAAAGCTCAGTCCGAAATGCAGGTAGCAGGCGAGGAACAAAATACCGGTGAGTATTTCCACTACCATGTAACGCGGAGAAATCGGCTGCTTGCACGAGCGGCACTTGCCCCCGAGAATCAGCCAGCTCAGGACGGGAATATTGTGGTAGAGCGGGATCATGCTTCCGCAATGCGGACACGCGGACCGCGGCGCGACTACCGATTTCCCCAGCGGCAAGCGGTAGATGCACACGTTCAGGAAGCTGCCGAAACACAGCCCCCAAGCGAAGATCGCGGCTTCAAGAATGGTGTCCAAGTTAGCTAAGTGCCCGTGCTATCAGGGTTTGCATGATTATAGGCGGTTTGAGGGCTCGCCTTCTAAGTACGAAGGTCACTGTACTGCTGTTCGGGCTGAACCGACCGCTGTTCTGAGTGGGCACACAGGGCGACCATAACCGCAATGGCATGCATTATTTACATGTAGACAGACCGGGGGTAGACTCGCTCCGAATTTGTGTTGCCGTCCTGCTCGCGGTTACGCAACCTGGCTGATTTCATACTGGCAGGGGAGAAAAACGGAGAACACCGTCCCTGTTGTTCCTCCATGAACCCGGCTGCGGACGTTGATCGATCCGCCGTATTCACGCACGATCCCGCTTGAAATCCACAGACCAAGACCTGTCCCGGTGTCTTTCTTTGTGGTGTAGAAAGGCTCGAAGATGCGGTCCAGGTTCTCCTGTGGAATTCCGCTGCCAGTGTCAGCGACCGTGATCCGGACACCTGCGCGGTCATCGGACCAGTCATGGCTGGGCGCCACGCGCACATAGAGGCACCCCTCCTTGGCTATGGCATCGGTGGCATTCACAATCAGGTTGGAAAACAGCTGCCTCAATTCGCCAGCGTTGGCGGGGATTTTGCCAGTCTCGCGATAACGGCGTGCCACGCGAATCTTCCGGGCCAGCAGTTTATGCGAATACAACTGGAGGATTTCATCCATGATGGCGGACGGTTCCGCTAAACCTGGGGAACTGGTGTCACGGACAAAGCCGAGGGTCTGCTGGGCAATGCGTGCGAGGCGGCCAATTTCCTGCTCGGCCATGGTCAAATGCTGGTTGGCGTGGGCGGGATCGTGGCGGACGAGGTAGAGAAGGTTGATGACGGCCTCGAGGGGATTGTTGATTTCATGGGCGATCGAAGCAGCGAGGCGGCCGGCGGTGGCGAGCTTTTCTCGGTGGCGGATGGCTTCTTCCGACCGCTTCTCGGCCGAGATATCGCGGGCAATGGCGCAAGTGCCTACAATCTGGCCGTGTGCATCGAGCAGCGGCGAGACCGACAAGAGAGCGGGCCATTGGGTTCCGTCTTTGCGGCAACGCTCGGTCTGGTAGGGATCGACGTGCCCGCCCGCGTTGAGAGTTTCGAGGTTGCACTCGACCTCGTCGCGCCGCTCCGGAGGAGCGAGACGGGCGACCGGCATTCCCAAGGCTTCCTCTGCGCTGTAGCCGTACAGACGCTCAGCGGCTCGATTCCAGCTGGTGATATTGCCTTGTGGAGTGGTGGAGAAGATGGCGTCGCGGGAGGACGTAACGATGGCGGCCATCTCGCGAACTGCGCGGTCGGCCCGCGATTCGGCCAGCGTTTTCTGCCTCGTCATACTGCCGGCGAAAACGGATATGGCAAGGAATACCAGAAGCTGCTCAACATCGATGGGGCGCCTGATGCCAAACGAGAAAACCGGGGGAAGCACAAAGAAGTCAAGGCAAGCCGCGGAAAGAAACGAACTGAAAATCGCCGGCCCAAAACCGAGATAACGGGCGGTAAGGAGAACGGCGGCGAGGAACAAGGCAGAGGGATGGCGATGGAGTAGGGAAGAGAAGGTCCAAAGACTCAGAGCGACCCAGACCGCGAGCGCGGCGCCGCCATAGCGCACCTGAGGGGAGTGGAGATTTCGCGCGATCCAATTCCTTCGATGAACGAAAACTTTAAGCATCGGCTTAACGCGGTCGGGCGAGTGGGACGGAACGCCTTGGCTCAGCCCAGGCAGATCTGTCGGCTATCAAACGGTACGGAAAGAACTTTACCAGCAGCCGGAACGGAGGGCAACGGCGTAAATGCGGAGCGGGAACGCATTCTTCCGGGGCGTTCCCGCCTCATGGATGGAGGCTAATAAAACAAGGTTTACTTTTTCTGCATGGATTCGAGGTACTTATTCAGGTTGGTGACCCGTTGCTGGACCTCGGGCTCGTTCCCTCCACTCATGCTATGGAACAAGTTGCCCCAGATTGGCATGTCCTTGGTGCCATGGGCTGCAAGCACTTCCTCGCCGTGGAGCATCGCCGTAACTTTCATGGCCGGATACTTGCCGCCATTCCTGGTGGCCAAAGCGGTCAGGTCAGAGGGCGGCACCTTGAGAGCCTCGGCTGCCGGGCCATTTCCTTTGCCATCGGTCCCGTGACAGACCGCGCAATAGGTTTTGTACATCTCCGAACCTGATGCTGGCGATGTCTGCTTGATGGGCACGTGCTTGATCTCGGGCTTGGCCTGATCCTGTGCCGATGCCAACGTCATCAGGGCGAGAATTATGGCCGGAACGATCCAGCAGTTTCTAAGTGAACGCATAGAATTCCCCCTTCGGGAGATCGAAACTCCCTTGGTAGCAAATGCGGTAAAACAAGTTAAGTCTATTGCAGGGTGGCATGCGGGACGGTGAGAGGCATCACAATGTCAGGTGATGAAAAACGCAACTATGACCGGCAGTGCAGAACCCGAAAAAATGCAAAAACAAAAGCTCCGCAGCCGCCCTCGCTTCATGGTCCGGCTAAGGTCACTGAGGACTATCCAGCTTAGGACGCTGCTCCTCGGCGCCTTTGTCCACTTGCGTTACGGTCAGTGGTGATTGGAGCGTGAATTTCAGCACCGTTTCGCTTGCCAACTTGACTTGCTCGCCTTTGCCGGCTGCCTGGACGCCGCCGCCCACTCCGCCACCGGCAGCGGCTCCGATTCCGGCGCCTTTGCCGCCGCCGAGAATGCCGCCCAGGATGGCTCCGATGGCTGCCCCGCCTCCGACCTTCTCGGCGGTATTGGTGGAGCGGTTACTGCCCTGGCGCCGAAATCGATCAGTCTGAAGAATATAAGATTTGCTGCCGACGGAGAGCCGGTCGAGCTGGAGGACGAGAAGGGATTGCCCAGCGAACTTACCCGCGCTCTTCACATCGACGACATGCCCTTCCACGGTGTAACCGGCTGGAATCGCTACTTCGCCATTTGAAGATAGTGGCGAGTCAAGGGTCGCGCGAAAAGATTCTCCCGGTTGCGCGGTGTCGGAGTTGATCGCATCCACCAAGCGGATTGTCGCGAACGTGCCCGACTCGATCGTCAGCATCTTGGGCGCCGGAGGTGGAGGTGGGGCAGCAGGCTCGGCCGGAGCCGGCTGAGAGGCGCCGGAATCGGCACTGGCCGATTGGTTGCCCGTTGTCCCGCTGCCGGCATCGGAAGAGTCTGCCGGGGGTGAATCCCATTCTGACGGGTCTCGTGCTGAAGAAGTGCGGCTGTTCTGGCGGCGTGGAATCCCGGCTTGTGGCTTAGTCACTGGTTGCGGCTTGGTTGGAGGTAGCGCTTCGGCGGATTGTGTGGCTGTTGGCGTTGCGGGCGCTGCTCCGACCTCGAGATTATTCACAACCTGCTTGATTCCCAGAGTGGCAGAAGCGTAACGGGCCGCCGCCGCGCGCTGCGCATCGTTATCGACCGTGCCGGAAAGGGTAACCACACCGGCCGACGTGTGGACGGCGATCGGTTTCTGCTGCAAGCCGGAATCCTGGCTGAACTTCGATTGAATCTGCCGGGTCAGCTGGCCGTCATCGGGCGCCTTTGCACAGCCGAGTCCCAGGGATAGAACGACAATCAACACGGCGATGACCGATCGATCTCGTAGGAACGTCATAGATGCTCCTGAAGATTATGACTAGTTTAGATGCAACGAGCTTACCAGTGCAGGGAAAATCGAACGGGGAAAGTAACGGCGAGGAATCGCAGACGGTTGGATTCGGTGCTGCCAAACGCGGCCATGGCGCAGCCGTTTAGTGGTGGCGCAGAAACTTGTAATCGAGGATCGAAGCGGCCAGGCCGAAGGCGTCTTCGGTGTTGTCCACCGCGTCCTTGACGCGGATCAGCCTACCCTGGCAGAGGACGTTGCTGTTCTTCTGGCCGGAGATTTCTTCCGGCATCTCGAAGATCATTTCGATCAGAGCATTCACGGGCAACTGCTGCGGCCCGTGAAACATTACGCCCGACTGGCTGATGTTCTGGATCGAGCCCTCATACCACGTGCTCAGATTCTTTCCGCGATAGCGCACAGGACCGGTTAACTTGACGCGCCGGGCGCGCGGCGTCCAGGTTGGTTGCCGTTGTCCGGAGCGGCGCCGCACGGGGGTGGTTTCGGAGACTGGCTCCTCAACCCGGCTTCCGCGCCGCATCGTTTTCCAGTCATACTGGTAGGCGGTCGCGCACAGCATGCAGACCTGGTAGTACTCTCCGCTAGCCGCGCGGCGCGGCCAGGAAAACTCGTGCGAACAGCGTCCCAGCATGAGAACATCCATGAGCTTCTGCGTCATAAATGGCTATGCCCAAACAGGGCGGCCAACACCTCATCTTCCGCCCGCCGGGCTTTTCTGAACAGGTTACTTCCGTGTATGGCAGGCTAGGACTTATGCTTTTCCATAGCAGGAGGCGAAGGATTGAGTGGCGAAGTCAAAGTACACGCGCAATAAGTCTCAGATATCCCACGCAGGCTTTCTGCTCGCGGGCGGTAAGAGCTCTCGCATGGGCGCGGATAAAGCCTTCCTGGATTTTGGGGGCGAGACGCTGCTTCGCCGCGCGCTGGGGGTGCTGAAGACTGCTTGCGGCTCGGTAAAGATAATCGGCGATCCAGCCAAGTTCACCAGCGCCGGGCCCGTGATTGCGGATGCGTTCCCCGGCTGCGGACCGCTCGCCGGCATCCATGCGGCGCTGGGGGCTTCGCAGTCAGAATTGAATGCGATCCTTGCGGTTGATATGCCGTTCGTCTCGGGAGAACTCGTTAGCTTTCTCCTCGCGGCGGCCGAGGATAGCGGCGCGGTCGTCACCGTTCCCCGCACGCGAGCGGGTTTTCAGCCGCTCTGTGCCGTCTACCGCCGCGACTTTGCTTCCACCGCCGAACAGGCTTTGCGAGCAGGCAACTACAAGATTGACGCGGCGTTTGCCGGGGTGCGGCTGCGAATTGTCGAAGAGCCGGAATTGGCCGCGGCTGGTTTCTCGGAGAAGAATTTTCTTAACATCAATACTCCTGAAGACCGCCACGCTGCCGATCTGGCTGCGCGCCCGTAAGGCAGTTCGCGCACTTCCAGCCTTGAGTCCAAGCCTCGTCTCATGTAATTCTGAAAGCTATGGGCGTGGCGGGATCAGTGCCGGCAAATGGGATCGCTCCTTATATCGAATTCAAGGATGTCTCCAAGGCATTCGGCAAGCTCGAAGTTCTGAAGGACGTCAGCTTTGACGTTTTGCCCGGGGAAATGGTCTGCATCCTGGGCCGCAGCGGCGTGGGTAAATCGGTGGCTCTGCATCACATCATGGGTTTCCTCAAGCCGGACTCCGGGCGCGTTATCGTCGCGGGCGAAGACATCACAGACTATGACGAAGTGCGGCTCGAAGGAATTCGCAAGAAAGTCACGATGGTGTTTCAGAATGGCGCGCTGTTCGATTCTTTGACCGTCGGCGAGAACGTGGCTTTCCCGCTGCGCGAAAAGGGAGAGCTGTCGGAAGATCAGATCTACCAGGTCGTTGACGGCTTGCTCGAAATGGTTGGGGTCAAGCCAATGCGCGAACAGTTGCCCTCGGATCTTTCGACCGGCATGAAGCGCTCGGTGGCCATCGCGCGTGCTTTAGCGGCTCAGCCCGAGTGCGTGCTCTACGACGAGCCAACTACCATGGTCGATCCGCTGATGGGGAATTTGCTTGGCGACCTGATTGCGCGTTTGAAGCTGCAGTTGCACTTGACGTCGGTTGTCGTAACGCACGACATGCGCCTGGCCAAGAAACTCGCCGACCGCATCGTGTTCCTGCACGAAGCTCGGGCGATCTTCTTCGGCTCTTACAAGGACATGGAGAAGTCCAACCACCCGATCATTCAGGAGTTTCTAGAGTTGGATGAGCTGAAGCTGGAAGCGTAGGAGCACAGTTACCAAACACCACTGCCTAGAATCCCTGCTGAACCAACTCCTCGACGGTGAGCGAATTCTGCGACGGCTCGCCTTTCATCATCTTCTCGACGTACTTCGCGATCACGTCGGCTTCGAGATTCACCGGGTCTCCGGGCTTGAGTGAGCCCAGGTTCGTGAGTTCGACGGTGTGAGGAATGATGGCGATCGTGCAGCGATTTTTCTCCAGCTTGGCAACCGTCAGGCTGATGCCTTCGATTGAAATCGATCCCTTGAACACGGTGTATTTTTCGACGTCGGATGGAATTTCGATGTGCAGCCACCAGTTCTCCGACTCGCGGCCTTCCGAATCCAGGATGCGCTCGAAGGCGATCAGCTTGCCAACGCCATCCACATGGCCTTGGACGATGTGGCCTCCAAAGCGGCCGTCGGCCTTCATCGGCAATTCGAGATTGACGAGCGCGCCTTCGTGAATGCGCGAGAGCGACGTGCGCGTCCAGGTTTCTGGCGCCAGGTCGGCGCAGAAAGAATTCGGCTTAATATCGAGCGCGGTCAGGCAGACACCGCTGACCGAGACGCTTTGGCCGGTGCCCAATTCCCTGGGAGTGTTCTTCGCCTCGACGGTAATGCGGCGATTTTCGCCGCGCTGCGTAATCCTAGTAACTTTCCCGACTTCTTCGACGATTCCAGTAAACAAGATGACCTCCCCAAAAAATGCTGCGTTATTAATCGCGATAAGGGTCGCGCAGATAGCCTTCGACCGCGAAATCTTCTCCAAACCGATGCAGGCAAAGGTGGCGCGCCGACAAGACGACGTGTGAATGTCCCGGCCCCGGGCTGGCCACGAAGGGCACCGCTCCCTCGCCCAGAATCTTTGGCGCATAAAACAGAAACAGCTTATCGACAACTCCGGAGGACAACGCTGTCCAATTCACCGTCGCTCCGCCCTCAATCAGCACGCTGGTGATGTCGTATTTCGCAAGGTGACGCATTACTTCCTGGAGATTTGGCCGTCCGTCTGGCTGGCTGGGCACTTGTTCGACTCGAAGGCCGAGCTTTTCCAGTTCGTGCTTGCGGTTGTCGTCGGCTTGCGAATAGAGAATGAGCACGTCGCCTTGCACGGTTTTCACCAGGCGAGAAGCATCAGGCAGCCGCAGAAAGGAATCGAGAATGACACGCAACAATGGACGACGGCGCGCGCGGTCGCTGCGGTCGGTGAGCAGAGGATCGTCGGCAATCACCGTGCCCACACCGGCCATAATCGCATCGTGCTCGTGGCGCAATTCGTGGACGTATTTGCGCGCGATCTCGCCGGTGATCCAGCCGCCGGTCGAGCCTCCGGCTGCAACTTCTTTCGGAACGGGCGACCCTGCTGGCGGCGGCGCGATTTTGCCGTCGAGCGTCATTGCGGCCTTCAGCGTGACAAAGGGAATCCGGTGGCGAATGAACTTTGCGAAGGCTTCGTTCAGCCTTCTGGCCTCGGCCTCGAGCAGGCCGACATCGACCTGGATTCCGGCCGCTCGCAGTTTGGCGAACCCTTGTCCGGCGACCTGGGGATTTGGGTCTTGCATGGAGCAAACGACGCGTTTGATGCCAGCGGCAATTACGGCATCGGCACACGGCCCGGTTCGTCCCTGGTGCGAACATGGTTCCAGGTTGAGGTAGAGCGTTCCGCCGCGCGCGCGCGGGCCAGCCTGCTCGAGCGCGAGCACCTCGGCGTGCTTGACGCCATCGTAAGTGTGGGTGCCCGTCCCAACTTCTTTGGCGGACGAATCGACAACGACCGCGCCGACTGCCGGATTCGGCGATACGAGCCCGATTCCGGCACGCGCCAGATCAAGGGCACGCCGCATGAATTGTTCGTCGGTTGTCATGGAACCCTAAAGACTAACTCACCGCGAAGGGGCAAATCCAGCAGAGGGGCGCGGAGGCACAGAGGCGCAGAGAGAAAAGCAGGGTCGCTAACCACTAATCACTAACCACTGCTCCTACGCGAACAGCGATTCCACAAATTCCTTCGCATCAAACGGCAGTAGATCGGTCGCCTTCTCGCCTACGCCGACGAAGCGCACCGGCAAGCCCAATTCGCGCGAAATTGCCACGACCACGCCGCCTTTGGCTGTGCCATCGAGTTTGGTTAGCACAATGCCCGTTACTCCGGCGGATTGCGTAAACTGCCGCGCCTGCTGCAAGCCATTCTGGCCCGTGGTTGCATCCATCACCAGCAAAGTTTCATGCGGAGCGCCGGGCACGATGCGCTGCGCGGTACGCCGCATCTTCTCCAATTCCTGCATCAGGTTCTGCTTGGTGTGCAAGCGGCCGGCGGTATCGACGATCACGTAATCCGTCTTGTGCGCAGTCGCTTTTTGCAAGGCATCGAAAAGCACCGCCGATGGATCGCCTCCAGCTTTGATCTTGACTACTTCGGTTCCCGTGCGCTGGCCCCAGATTTCGAGCTGTTCGATGGCGGCGGCGCGGAACGTATCGGCGGCGCACATCAGTACAGACTTTCCCCGTCCGCGAAATACTTGCGCCAGCTTGCCGATGGTGGTCGTTTTGCCGGTGCCGTTTACACCCACCACGATGATCACTTCCGGCACCCCCTCCACGCGCGCCACCGGCCGCTCCGGCGTCGAGGTCAGGATCGCCAGCAGCTCTTCTTTCAGCAGCCGCTTCAGTTCGTTGACATCCTTGATCTGTTTGCGATCGGCTTTCTCCCGGAGCTTGTCGAGAACCTCCTGCGTGGTGGTCGTGCCCAGGTCGGCGCCGATGAGGGTTGCTTCCAGATCGTCGAGCGTGGAGCGGTCGATTTCCTTGCCGATCGAAACCACATCGTCGATGCGCTCGGCCAGATTCTCGCGCGTGCGCGAGACGGCCTGCTTCATGCGATCAAGGAAACTGGGTTTTTGCTGCTCGTCCAGGCTGCCAAAAAGGGTTTGAATCATGGGGTGTCCGACAACGATTATATGAGAAGCTGCGGAGCAGAATTGGTAATTGTGTAATTTGTAATTTGGTAATTTAAACGAGCTTTCGTGCGGCAGGTTGCAAGCCCAGTGGAGACGTTGCGAGGGCGGCAGCAGGGATTTCAGATTACGCAACTACAAATTACCCCATTAGCAATTTGCGTCAGATGCGCATGGTTTCGATAGGCAGAGGATCGGCCGGGGCAGACTCCGCCGCTGCGGCCGCGGCCGATGCGGCTGGCGGTTCGGCAGACGTTGTGAGTGGTGCAGGCGTTTTCGGCAGGCGGATCTCTCCCCGCTCATACACGGCCAGGAGCGCGGTCACGGCCCTGGGGTCAAGGCGCTGTCCCGAAAGATTCTCAATGATGCGGAGCGCGTCCTTGGCCTCATGCGCCTTCTGGTAGGGGCGGTTTGTGGTGACGGCGTCGAACGTGTCGGCGACGGCGATCACGCGGGCGAGCAGCGGAATCTCATCTCCCTTTAAGCCATAAGGGTAGCCGCGACCGTTGAGCGCTTCGTGGTGGAGCTCGATTCCGGGCAGCATCTCGCGCAACTGCGGCACCGGACGCAAGATGTTCGCACCCTTGGTGGTATGCGTCTTCATGATTTCGAATTCTTCCGGAGTGAGCGCGCCCGGCTTTTTCAGAATGCGGTCTTCGATGCCGATCTTGCCCACGTCGTGCAGCTGGGCAGAGACGCGCAGAACTTCCTGGAATCCAGGGTCGAGGCCCATTTCCTTAGCGATCAGCAGCGAGTAGCGGGTCACGCGGTCGGAGTGGCCGCGGGTGTAGGGATCCTTTTCGTCGACGGCGCCGGCCAACATCTGGATCGAACCCATGAACAGCGCCTTGTTTTCTTCGGCGGCGCGTTTCAGGTCCTCGACGAACTGTTCCAGTTCCTCCGACATCGTGTTGAACGTAGCAGCCAACTCACCGATCTCGGTGCGCGTTTTGAGGTGAACACGCTGCGAGAAGTCGCCGCGCGCAATGGCTCGGCTGGACTGCGCGAGCACCTGCAGCGGATTGGTGACGTGCCGCGCGGAGAAAATGCTGAGCCCAACGCTAAGAAATACGGCCAGCCACGCCAGCAAGCGCCCGGTGCGCTGCATTTCGTAAATACCGCGATAGGCTTCTTCGCGCGGCTTTTGCACGACCACGGCCCAATCGAGCGCGGTCACCGGACTGTACGTTCCCAGCATCTCCACTGGCTTCTCGCCGCGGATGGTAAATTCGCGAGTGGCGGCCAACTGGGCTTTCGAACCTTCGTCGACAAAATTCTTTACGATGTCGAATTGGGTCATATCCTGCCCGGTGGCGTATTGCGGCGATGCGGTAGTTACCAACCGCCCCTGGCTGTCGACGACGTAGGGCATCAGCCCCGTCAGGCTGACCTGTTGCAATTGACGGATCAGGTAATCGAGATCGACGACGGACCCGATCATGCCCAGGAAACGGCCCGCGTACATGATGGGCGAACTGACCAGCATGACGGTGCGCGCGGATTTTCCGCTTCCCACCGTCAGCGGCTGGCCGCTGTAGGCGCGGCCTTCGCTCGCGGCCTGGTAGGCACGCTCGAGTTCGCGCTGCAGGAAAGCATCGGGCTCAATTCGTCCGGCGGAAACGCCTTTGGCATCGGCGTTCAGCAGCGTGGCGTAGGCAATGTCGTTCGATGACGAGACGAAATTTTCGAGCAGCGCGCGCAGTTCCGGCGTCTCGATATGCTGATCGCCAAGATCATTTCCGCTCTCCACCTGCACCGACGACGACAGATTGGCCAGCATCATGTGGATGGTTTCCTGATGCTGGGAAATATCGTCGGCCAGCGAGCGCGTGACCGTATTCTGCAAAAGCATTTCGTTGGTTTTCAGGCGTTCCCGGTTCATCTCCTCGATCTGCGCCGAGTAGAAATACATGGGGAGGACACTGATGGTGAGGAGCACGCCAAGGATGACGTACAGCAGCGGAATGCGCGCGGGAATCGGCAGTTTATACGGCAAAAGGCAGTCCTGTCGGCCCGGGGCGTGGGGGGCGCTGGTCCGCTCCAGAATCATTTTAAGGTGGGAGGGATAGGTGCTCTGAGGTGCTTAAAGTACAGCTGCCCGTTACCGAAGTACCAACTGCCGGGTCACCGAAGGAGTGCGGCGACCGCAAGAGATAGCGCAATTCCCACCCGGCCAAGGAGTTAGTGGAGAGCGGTTTGGACCATTACTTGCGGTAGCGGCTGACCAGTTGCTGGAAGCGCGGGTCGGAGCGCAATGCGGCAAGATGGGGGCTCGCGTCAATTGCGGCAAAATCGCGGTATCCGCTTTCCAGCGCCTTCTGCAGTTCGGCCAGCGATTTATCCCGCTCTCCCATGCCAGCGTAAATGGAACTGGCCAGGAATTCCTGCAGCGAAGTGTTTCGCACCTTTTCTGGCTCGCGGAGAAACAACTGTAGCGCGCGGTCATATTCCTTCTTGGCCAGGTAGACTTGGGCGATGCCAGCATCGGGAGTGTAGGATGTCGGACTGAGCGCGCGGGCCTGCTCGAAGGCTGCGATGGCCTCGTCGTAGCGTCCCTGCACAAGAAGCGCGCGGCCCAGGTGATAGTAGCTGCCCATGGTGGAGAAGCCGAGGCGAAGCGCTTCGCGGGAGGCTTTTTCCGCGCCCGGTCCATCGGGTGGCTGTTGGTAAGCCAGCGCCCATGACTCCTGGTCCCAACTGGTGCCGCTATCCGGTTCCAGCCGAAGCGCTTCCCGAAACTCCTCCGCCGACCGCCGGTAGTCATATTTGCACCCTGCGATAACTGCGAGCGCGAAATGAACGTCGGAAAGCTGAGGATCGATTGCGAGGGCCTTCTGCGCCAAGGTTTCCGCGCGCTGCAATTTGGCCGGGTCGGAGTCGAGATTCCGGTAGTACTGGGCTTCCGCCCAGGCTAGACCCGCCAATGCGGGCGCGTAGTTGGGATCGAGCCGCAGTGCCTCCTCAAAGTCCTTGCGCGCGGCTTCGATTGTTTCCGGCCGATCAAAGTCACCGTACTTTGCCTTGCCCCGAAGAAAGGCGTCATAGGCATTGACATTCTCTGTGTACCGCCGATGGACGGCCTGCTGTTCCTGCGGACTGAGCTTGAGGTTGAGCGACTGCGCGATCTTCAACGCCGTCTGCTCCTGGAGCGAGAAAACGTCTTTCATCTCTCCCGTGAAATCGTCGGCCCACACCTGGAACCCGGTGGTCGAGTCGATCAGATGCACGTTAATCCGCACTTGATCGCCTGCCTTTCGTACACTTCCCTCGAGCAGATAACGGACGCCGAGCGCTTTGCCGATCTCGGCGGCGCTTTTGTCCGTTGCTTTCAGGGCAACGACCGAAGAATGCGAAGCGACGTCGATTGCTTGAATCTTCGAGAGCTTGGTGGTGATTTCATCGGTCATTCCGTCGCTGAAATAGGCGCTATCGGGCTCGGCGCTCAGGTTTTGCAGCGGGAGGACGGCAACGGAGGGCTTGCCAGCGACCGCCGCGGGCTGCGAAGGAGAATGTTTCACATACCACGCGATCCCTCCAATCGCGGCCAGCAGGACGAGCAGAGCAAGGCCGACTAACAGGAGTCCGCGTTTGGATCGTGTCCGCTCCGGAGCCGGCGTCTGCACGGAAGCGGTTCGCCCCGACTCCGAGGCACGCTGGATGCGCTTCAAGTCCGCGCGCATCTCGGCGGCGGACTGATAGCGCAGATCTCGGTCCTTTTCCATCGACTTTCCGAGGACGTGATCGAACTCGGCGGGCAGCGCCGGATTCAGGCGCAGCGCCGGAGCAGGGGGCCGGTTCATGATGCCGTCAAAGATCACGCCGGTGCTCTCACCAAAAAAGGGCAATGCGCCGGTTGCCATCTCGTACAAGACGACTCCGAATGAGAACAGGTCCGTCCGCGCGTCCAGTTCCTTCGCGCGTACCTGCTCGGGCGACATGTAGGCGACCGTGCCGAGAGCGGAGCCGGGGCTGGTGAGGTGCTGGTCGTTGAGATTGGCAGCGGTAGCCGTCATGGTGTTTGCCGAACCTAGCTGGCTCGACGAACTGGCGGTGGGCGCGACCTTCGCCAGCCCGAAATCCAGGACCTTGGCGTGCCCGCGATCGGTGACAAAGATGTTAGCGGGCTTGATGTCGCGGTGAACGATCCCCTTCGAGTGCGCGGCGTCCAGCGCCTCGGCGATTTCGATGGCCAGCGAGAGCAGAGTTTCCATTTCCAGCGGACGCCCCGCAATGCGATGTTTCAGCGTCATGCCATCGAGAAACTCCATGGCAAGGAAGGCATGACCATCCTGCTCGCCAATGTCGTAAATGGTGCAGATGTTGGGGTGGTTCAGTGCGGAGGCGGCCTGAGCTTCGCGCTGAAAACGAGTAAGGGTCTGAGGGTCCCGGGCCACATCCTCGGGCAGGAATTTCAGGGCGACAAAGCGATGAAGGCGCGTGTCCTCAGCCTTGTAGACGACACCCATGCCGCCGCCGCCAAGTTTCTCGACGATGCGGTAGTGCGAAATGGTTTGCCCGATCACTGTAGAGATAGGCCGCGCTTAGAGATGCCACGCCTTCCGGTTGCTACATCCTACGGAGGCCGCACTCGCCCGTCAACGTATGAGCTATCCCGTCAACCAACGCAAGCCCAATCCCTTGACCAACGCCCAGTGTCTTCCGTCACGTCGAACCATCCTCTGCCGTGATACAAAATTTACATGGCACCCACACCTGCCAGGCCGGTTGGACCAACCATCACAGCCCATGCGCCTTGTCGCGCCGATCTGGCCGGAGGCACGGTCGATCTCTGGCCGTTATATCTGTTTCACCCCGGCGCCCTGACGCTTAACTTTGCGCTCGAAATTCTTACGAGCTGCCGGATTACTCCGCTCGAAGGAACACGCATCGAGTTGCGTTCTCTTGATACCAAGCGCGAAGACACGTTCGCCGATCTCGCCGAGCTGAACGGCAGGCGGAAGCATAAACATGCCCTAGCCGCCTGTGTAGTACGTTTCTTCGCTCCGGAACAGGGGTTCCGGCTGGAGACGAATTCAGAATCGCCGGCGGGCGCGGGGATTTCCGGGTCGTCTGCCATGATGATTGCCACCTGTGCCGCGCTGGCGCGCTTCACGGGCTGCGACCTCGACCTCGAGAAGCTGCGCGCCCTGGCGCAGAACATTGAAGCGCAGATCATCGGCGTGCCCACCGGCTGCCAGGACTATTATCCTGCGCTCTACGGCGGGGTCAGCGCGATCCATCTCGATCCGGACGGAATTCACCGCGCGGCCGTGCCGGTGGCCCCCGAAGAGATCGATCGGCGTTTCGTACTCGCTTATACCGGCGCGCCCCGGCAGTCGGGAATTAACAACTGGGAGGTCTTCAAGGCGCACATCAACGGAGACCGTCACGTCTTCCGCAACTTCGAAAAAATCGTCGCCCTGGCTCGCGACATGCATCAGGCGTTCCTGCGCCACGATTGGGAAGATGTGGCGCGGCTGATCCGCGAGGAGTGGAAGTTGCGCCGCACCAATGCACCCGGCATTACCACGCCGAAAATCGACAAGCTGATCGACGTGGCCCGCAAGAACGGCGGGCGCGCGGCCAAAGTATGCGGTGCAGGCGGCGGTGGCTGCATTCTGCTGATGGTGGAAGAAGGAGCGAAGGATGCAGTCTCGCAGGCGGTGGCACAGGCCGGCGGACAGATGCTTCCTCTGAAGGTAGCCCGCGACGGGTTGCGCATCTCCTGATCGCGCGCGTCTCTGATCTCGTCGCTCCCACAACCTTTGATCGGCGTCAGCAGTCTATAATTAGACGTGGGCATGGGGTGCTCCATGCGGTCGTTTCGCGGGCTTTCTCTCTTTTGGCGTTCGAGATTCCGCTTCCGCACGTCTTGCGGTTTTCTCGTCGTCTTCCTGTGCGGTTCAGCGCTGCTCTACGCCGAGAACCCTGCCAAGGTATCGCCAAAAACACGCCAGGAAATCCTTCATGCATTCAACGCCGAGTTAGTCTACATCCGCGCGCCCTTTCCCATGGGGAAGACGGGGCTGAAGCTGAAAAACGGGACCATAACTCCAAACGGCGCCGAACTGAAGCAGTTAATGGCCATGTGGGGCCCAGCCTGCAAGCCCGGTGATCGGGCCGAAATCACCAATGTCACGATCAAGGGCGATTACATCCGCTTCGACATTAACGGCGGGCCGGGCGGGCAGAAATGGTATCAGCGCATTCAGATCGAAGGTTCGACCTCGGTTACTCCCGGATCGAATTCGAATGTCAATGCGCACGGCTCGTTTGTGAACCTCTACTTTGACAAGTACGTACCGGAACTGACGGGGCCCGAGCTTAAAAAGCTGTTGCTGCCGGTCTTTGACTTCGACTCGAAAACGGGGCTGGAGGCGTACCTGCTGACGGTGCCGCCGAAGGTCAAAGATGCCATCACACAGCATAAGGTGCTGGTGGGCATGAATCAGGAGATGGTGATTTACGCGAAGGGTCGTCCGCCGCGCCGGGTGCGCGAGAAGGACGGGGAGACCGATTACGAGGAGTGGGTCTACGGTACTCCACCGCAGGACGTGGATTTTGTGCGCTTCGTGGACGATGAAGTCGTGCGCGTCGAAACCATGAGCGTCGACGGGAAGAAAGTGGTGCGGGTTGAGAAGGAAGTGGATGTAGGCGGGCCGACGGTAGCCAAGAAGCAGGAGGGACGGCCGGCGAATGCGCCCACATTGCGCCGTCCTGGCGAAGAAATGCCAGAGTCCAATCCAGCGAATCCTTCGAGCACGCCGCCGATGGGCGCGCCGCCACCGAGCGCGCCAGGCTCGGATCCGGGGCCGAACTACGACATCGGGTGATCGGGCCATCGGGTCATCGGGCGATCTAAAACCAAGGGCCCGATTTTCCCGTACACAATTCAGTTGCCGTTGAGAATTCTGCACCGTCAGATCTCCAGATTCTTCAATCACCCGATGACCCGATCACCCGTTGGCCTGATCCGATTTACACTACTGCTGTGAAAATTGCCCTGGGCCAGATCAATCCTACTGTCGGGGATTTCTCTGGCAACGCCGCCAAGATCATTCAGTTTGCCCAGCAGGCTCGCAGCGCGGGCGCGGGAATGATCCTGTTCCCCGAGCTTTCGGTCTGCGGATATCCGCCGCGCGATCTGGTCGAGCGTCCATCGTTTGTGGCGCGGAACCGCACGACCGCCGAGTGTATTGCCGCCGAAACGCGCGGCATCGCCGTTATCTGCGGGCTCGTGACTCCGGCCGAAGCCGACTCCGGGAAAACCGTGATGAACTCGGCGGCGTTGCTGCGCGACGGACGAATTGAGTTCATCCAATCGAAGATGCTCTTACCGACCTATGACGTGTTCGACGAGATGCGCAACTTCGCCCCCGCGCACAGCCAGCAACTGTTCAGCTTCTGCGGCAAGCAGATGGCGCTGACGATCTGCGAGGACGCGTGGAACGACAAGTGTTTCTGGAACAAACGTCTCTACCGCATCGATCCCATCGAAGAACTGGTGCGCGCCGGCGGCAACTTCGTGCTCAACATTTCCTCTTCGCCTTTCTGGATCGGCAAGCGCGAACTGCGCCGCGACATGCTGGCGGCGATCGCCAAAAACCAGAACGTTCCAGTGGCGATGGTCAACCAGGTGGGAGGCAATGACAGCCTGGTGTTCGACGGATCGAGCCTGGTGCTTGCGCCCGATGGAAGCGTTATAGCTCAAGGTAAATCGTTCGAAGAAGATACTATCTTTTTTGATTCCTCGAACCTCACCGGTGAAATGCACCAGCAGATTGCGGGCGAAGAAGCCAGCGCTTATGAAGCGCTGGTTCTCGGCACGCGCGACTACGTTCACAAATGCGGCTTCCAGCGCGCCATCATTGGGCTGAGCGGGGGAATCGATTCCGCTCTCACTGCGTGCATTGCCGTCGATGCGCTGGGCGCGGCGAATGTAATCGGCGTTGGAATGCCCGGCCCATACTCGTCGCCGGGATCCATCAGCGATGCGCGGACCCTGGCCGCGAATCTTGGTATTCGCTTCGAGCTATTGTCTATCAACGACATATATCAATCAGCTAACCAGACTCTCGCTCCGGCGTTTGCCGGGCTGCCCGCGGACGTGACCGAAGAAAACATTCAGTCGCGCGCGCGCGGGCTCATCCTCATGTCGCTCTCGAACAAACTCGGCGCGCTGGTGCTTTCGACCGGCAACAAGAGCGAAATCGCCGTCGGCTATTGCACGCTCTATGGAGATATGGTCGGTGGGCTGGCCGTCATCTCCGATGTGCCGAAGACGCTGGTGTACCGGCTGAGCGCCTATGTCAACTCGCGCGCGGGCAGGAATGTCATTCCGAAGGCGAGCCTCGACAAGGCGCCATCGGCCGAGTTGCGGCCCGATCAAAAAGACTCCGACTCACTTCCGCCTTACGATGTGCTCGATACGATGGTCGAAGACTACGTCGAAGAGTCGCGTTCCGGCGAACAGATCGTGCAGGATCACGGTTACGATCCCGACTTGGTGAAGCGAGTGATTGCCATGATCGCGCGCAGCGAATACAAGCGGCAGCAGGCCGCGCCCGGGATCAAAATTACCCCGAAAGCCTTCGGCTACGGTAGAAGGTTTCCAATTGCCGCCAAGACAGACTGACCAGCGGGCGTCGAGTCGGCCGCCCGTCGAGGCACTCCCTCTAAGACTATTCGGTAGCGCCCGCGTTCCCTCCGGCATATAATGTGCGAACTTTTACAAGCGTGATCTGGCCGCAGGGGAGGCCCATTGCTTTTATCGTTGGACACGCGCGACGTTGGCCGCGTCACCATCGTGCGCTGCCAGGGAAGGATTGTTGCCGGCAGCGAAAGCGAATCGCTGCGCACGCACGTAGCCTCGTTGTTGGAGGACCGCCGCGCAATCCTTTTGCATCTGGGCGAGGTCGGATTCATTGACAGCAGCGGCCTGGGCACGATGGTTCGCGCCCTGGCCAGTACGCGCCAGGCACGCGGAGACCTGAAACTCTGCAACGTTCCTGAGCACGTGCGCAAAGTGCTCGACATGACGCGCCTGAGTGGTGTGTTCGACCTGCACGAATCGGAGGAAACGGCGCTGGCCGCCTTCTACCGCCCCGCAGGCCGTGCCGAAGCGCCGGTCTCCACCGGCCGCAGCGTTCTCTGTCTCGACTCGAATATCGACGTGCTGGCCTACTTGCGCGAATTGCTGCGCCGCGCGGGATATGAGGTTCAAACCACCGACCGGCTGAGCGACGCTCGCCTGCTGATGCGCGTGGCGCATTTTGATCTCTTGCTGCTCGGGCCCGACAAGATCGCTTCGCCGGAAGCCCTGCAAACGTTCGAGAACGCCTGCGCCAAGCTCCCGGTGGTCGAGCTAGGCAGCGAGTTCTCCACTAGCCACGCTGGTGAAGCCGGTGCTGATTTGTTGGCGAAAATCGAGGCGCGGCTGAACTCGAAACTTTCCTAGTCCACCGCGCGGTGTCCGGGCCGCCAATTTTCATAGTGGGGTGCATGATTATGCGTTTGCTGAAAAGCCTGTTTTTCCTCGGTGCTGTTGCAGTTCCGTTATTTGCCCAGGACATTAATCGGCTAGCGGACCGCCTTGCCGCTCAGAACGCTCTTTTCGAAGAGTCTTACGAAACCGATCTCCGCAACTTTCCCGAGCGCGCCACCGCGTTCGGCGACTACCGCTACAACGACAAGTTGGCCGATTACTCCCTGGAGGCCATCGCCCAGCGTGAGAAAGACAACGAGAATCTCCTTGCCCGGCTGAACGCCATTACAACGGCCGGCTTCTCCGACCAGGACCAACTCTCCCACGACCTCCTCGTGCGCGTTCTCGAGCAGCGCATCACGGACTCCAACCTCAAAGAATATGAAATGCCCATCAACCAGCAGAATGGCATCCATACCGGTCTCGCGGATCTGCCACTCTCTGTGCCGTTCGACACCGTCAAGCAGTACGAGGACTACATCTCCCGTCTACACCAGATTCCCCGCGTCCTCAATCAAACCACGGAGGTCCTTCGCGCTGGAATGAAGGACAAACTGATGCCGGTCCGTTTCCTGCTTGAGAAACTCCCAGCGCAGTGTGAGGGCATCATCGAGTCGGACCCCTTTCTCCGCCCGACAAAAAAATATCCTGCGACGATTTCGCCGGAAGATCAGAAGCGCTTAACCCAGCAGATTACCGACGCCATCAACACCGATGTCATTCCTGCCTACCAAGCCTTCGCTGCCTTTCTGCGCACGGAATACGCACCCCAGGGCCGCACTACGCTGGCGATCACGTCCTTGCCAGACGGCGAAAAGCGCTACCAGAACGACATCTACGCCCGCACCACCACGCACATGACGCCCGACGAGATCCACCAGCTCGGCCTGCGTGAAATGGATCGCATTCAGGCCGAGATGCTGGTGATTGCCAAGAAGGAAGGCTTCGCCGACCTCGCGTCGTTCCGCGCGGCGCTCAAAACCAATCCAAAATATATTCCGACTTCCGAGGAGCAGATCCTCGACGACTACCGCCATTACATCGCGCAGATGGAACCGAAGCTGCCGGAGTTGTTCACGCTGCTGCCCAAATCGCCGGTTACAGTGGAAGCGATTCCCAGCTTTCAAGCCGCGGCGGCAACCCACTACGTTACCGGCACGCCGGACGGCAAGCGGCCCGGCCGCGTGGTGGTTGCCACCTCCAACTTCAAGGAGCGCTCACTCATCGATGATGAGGCAATCGCCTATCACGAAGGCATCCCGGGACATCACATGCAGCTCTCGGTCCAGCAGCAGCTCACGGGGCTGCCTAAGTTCAGACTCCACGGTCTGGGGTTCAATGCCTACATTGAAGGCTGGGCGCTTTATGCAGAGGAGCTAGGGAAGGAAGTCGGCTTCTACCATGATCCGGTGTCGGACTACGGCCGATTGTCTTCCGAGCTATTTCGCGCCGTGCGTCTGGTAGTGGACACGGGAATCCACGCGAAAGGATGGAGCCGTGAACAAGTCGTGGATTTCTTTCGCAAATCCGGCGCCATCGACGAGCCTAGTATCCAATCCGAAACCGACCGTTACATTGCCTGGCCGGCGCAGGCGCTTAGTTACAAGCTCGGCCAGCTCAAGATCCGCGAACTGCGCGAGCGCTCCAGGAAAGAACTTGGGGCGAAATTCGATATCCGCGCCTTTCACGACGAGATGCTGAACGGCGGCACGCTTCCGCTCGATCTGCTCGAAGCCCGTACGGATAGATGGATCGCGCGGCAGAAAGCAAGCGGCCCCGCAAAATAGCCGCCAAGGGTTGTGAGTAGCAGCTTCGTTCACGGGGCCAAGTCGTTTCTAGTCTCCCGACGGCAGCAGTTCGTCCGCTTCTTTGATACCGGATGACCGGGCGCCGCTTGCGGGAGTGGTCTTGCCGATCATCTCCAGCAGACGTACCCGATCTGGCTTGAGCAGTTCGGCCACGCCTTCTTTGCTCACCCGCGCCACAATGATTTGCCCAACCTCGGTGTGCACGTCGGAGAAGATACCAAGGCGCTTCATCTTTTGTGCTTGATGCTCATTGTCCTCGGTTGGAGTGACGTAATGCACAGCACTGGCCGAGTAGCGGTGAATGAGGAATAGCTGCGTGAGCGTCATCAGGCGCTTTTTCCGGAACGGCGGCTGCGTGCCCTGGTCGCGAACCGACAGAAAGTTGCGGCCACGGCGATCCTGCAGGCTGGCGAAGATGATGTTGGCGAGTTTCTCTTTATTGGACTCGCCGATCACCGTCAACTCCAACAGCTCTGAGCCGGATGTGTGTGGGCGCAGCTGCACGCGAATTTTTCCCGGATACGCGCAGTGCTCGCCCCACGCCGCCAGCCACTCCTCGAGCAGCCGCGGTGGAACCTCGGTCTGGACCAGATGCTGGAACTGCGTTGATCCCTTGCCCATGGCTTTGGTCGCCGAGGTGCGTCCCGACGAAGCCATGAGTGCGCCGTCGAGGCGTGGGCCGCCGACCAGCGTTTGCGGCGTACGATACGGAGACTCCAGCAGCCGGAACTTGCGCTGCAACCGTGCCAGGGCCAGCATGCCGTCCTGCTTCAGGGCAGTCGCAAACTCCTCGGCAGCCAAGCCGTCAATCTGGTGGCCGCCATAGGTAATGAAGTTGAAGACGAAGCCCATCTTCCCAAGCTCCTCTGGAAAGCGCTTCATCTCGTCTTCGCTCAAGCCGGTGGTGTCCCAGTTGAACGATGGCGACAGATTGTAAGCCAGCATCTTGTCGGGATACTGCGCGTGAATTGCATGCGCGAACTTCTCCGCGTCTTCAAGGTCCGCCGTTTTGGTTTCCATCCACAGCAGGTCTGAAAACGGCGCGGCCGCGAGCGATTTGGCAATGGCGTAGTCGATACCGCCCTGCACCTGATAGAAGCCTTCGGGCGTCTTGGGCAACTCACAATCCCAAACCACGAAGATGCCCATCGAGCGCGCCTGCTCGCGGATTTCGTAGATGGAAGCGCGCTGGGCGAATTCCCGCCATTCCTCGATGGTCATGTCGAAGCGTTCGCCATCATCGGCGCGCGCCTGTATCGCGTCGGCCACGGCTCCGCCGAAGGTCTTGAGTTTGGCTCCTGCCAGCCATGCTTCCATGAACGATGTGTCCATTTTGTCGAGCGCCGCCTCGAACTCTGTAGGCGAGGCTTTACTGAGGGCCTTGGCCGTGGAGGCTATCGTCGGCATCAAGCCAACTTTTTCCAGCCAGTCAAAGGCGGCCAGATACTCGACCTCGGATACCGCGAACAGGAGGTGTCCGTAGATTTCCTGCGCACCCATTTCAGAGAGCTTCTTGAGAATCGCCAGATAGCCGACGCGGTAAGTGGGCACGTCGGTGTTGGTCGCGCCGAGAATGAAAGGCTGATCTCGTTCGTCAATGAGATTCTCTAGGAAGGTGGCGGACTCGGCGTCGGTGCGTGCCACAATGATGCCGGGCACGCGCATAATATCGAGCTGCAAGCGGGCAGCGTTGAGCCGCCGAATTTGTTCGTCCTCGGCCACCAAAACTTTTCCACCCTGGTGCCCGCACTTTTTCGCTCCCGGCTTCTGGTCTTCAATGTGGTAGCCCGGTACGCCCACTTCGACAAAGCGGCGGACCAGATTGCGGACGTGCGCATCTCCGCCGTGGCCGGTGTCGGCGTCGGCAATGATGAAGGGCCGAAAATCGATCGCCGGAGTCGCATTGCGCTGCTGTTCGGTCATCCGGGCGCGCGCAAAGTGCTGGTTCTTGTCGGCCGCCAGAAGCGCCCGCACCAGCCCGGCAGCTTCGTCTGGCACCTGGCTCAGCGGATAGCTGGCCAGATCGGGACCCGGATCTTCGTTGATCGATCCCTTCGCGGACGTCGCCCAGCCGCCGAGGTAAATGCCTTCCATCCCCATGCGCTTCATCATCACGGCCTGGCCCGGCGAATAGGGGCCGAAGGTCGTGATTTGCTTGCGCTGTTCGAAGAGCTCGCGCAGCCGCGCGTAGAACTCCTCGGCCGCCCGCCGCGCGATCGTGTAGTCGCCGCGAATCGTGCCCTGCTGCTCGGCCACCTGATGCGGAGAGTAGAGGCGAGTGATTCCCTTGAACCGCGGGCTCGCAAACCATTGCTCCGCGGCGGCGACCTGCTGGTCGAAATCGGTCATCGTGGTTGTGGTTGTTTTGGGGCTTTCAACTTTAGTCAGCATTTTCTCTTTCACGAACGATCCTGTGCTTTGCGCAGTCTTGAGATTGCCGCGTTTTCCAACGTTATGCCCGGGCGGCCCTAATGTAAACAGGTCCCGCCGGCGTGCGGCAAGGTCGGCGCGGTCCTAGTAATCAGTCTCCCGACGGCAGCAGTTCGTAGCTTTCTTCCACAATTGTATAGTCGATGATCTGCGCGACCCGTGAGCCCTCGGTCGCCGTTACGCCGTTGAGATTGTTGCGCTGCCAGTTGCCGGTTTCGCGATTCGAATTTGACGTTGTCATATGCTCATCCTCACCCAAGAATTTGCATTCGGACTTGCGCCCATCTGCAGTAGACAACGAAATGCCATTCCGGACAAACCGCCCTGTCCGCTCGGACCCACTAGGTCAAAATGACCCAGTGGGGCATGACTTGCGCCGGGCCATGGCTATGATGTTGACTTATGAATGCCATGACATTTCTTCACAACGACGCGCCGGAAACCCTGCCTCCCAATGAGATTGAGAACAGCATGTTAACCGCGGAAGCGCGCGGGTTTCTGTTGAAGCTGGCTGCCCGGTTTGAGACGAGGCGGCAGGAGTTGCTCGCACTGCGCAAAGAAGTTCAGCGGAAGATTGACGCAGGCTGGCTTCCCGACTTCTTGCCCGAGACCGCTGCGATCCGCAAAAGCGACTGGAAGGTCGCGCCCATCCCGAAAGACCTGATCGACCGGCGCGTCGAAATCACCGGGCCGGTCGACCGCAAAATGATCATCAATGCGCTCAACTCGGGCGCCAGTGTGTTCATGGCCGACTTCGAGGACTCCAACTCGCCGACTTGGAGCAACAACATCGAGGGTCAGAACAACCTGCGCGATGCGATTCGCGGCACGATTCAATATGAGAGTCCGGAAGGGAAGCGCTACGAACTGGGCCCGAAGCTGGCCACCCTGGTCGTGCGCCCGCGCGGCTGGCACCTCGACGAAAAACACTTTCTCGTGGGCGGCAAGCCGATATCCGGTTCTCTGTTCGATTTTGGCCTTTTCTTTTTTCACAACGCCAAAGAATTGCTCAGCAAAGGCACTGGCCCATACTTCTATCTGCCAAAGCTGGAAAGCCATCTCGAAGCGCGGCTGTGGAATGAGGTGTTCTGCTTCGCGCAGGATGAATTAGGCATTCCCCGCGGGTCAATCCGCGCCACCGTTCTGATTGAAACCATTCTGGCTTCCTTCGAAATGGACGAGATTCTCTACGAACTGCGTGACCATTCGGCGGGCCTCAACTGCGGCCGCTGGGACTACATTTTCAGCTTCATCAAGAAATTTCGTGCGCGTCCCGATTTCGTGCTGCCCGACCGCTCGCTGGTCACCATGGAGGCGCACTTCCTCGGGTCGTACGTTGAGTTGCTGATTCAAACCTGCCACCGGCGCGGCATTCACGCCATGGGCGGCATGGCGGCTCAGATTCCAATTCGCAACGACCAGGCCGCCAACGAGCAGGCGCTCGACAAAGTTCGCCGCGACAAGCTGCGTGAAGTGAAGGCCGGCCACGACGGCACCTGGGTTGCGCATCCCGGGCTGGTTCCGGTCGCCAAAGAAATATTCGACGCCTACATGCCTGAGCCCAACCAGATTTCAAAGCCGCGCACGAATCGCCTCATCACCGCCAGCGACCTTCTTAAGGTCCCAGCCGGTGACATCACCGAAACGGGCCTGCGCTGGAATATTGACGTGGGATTGCAGTATCTGGACTCCTGGCTGCGCGGATCGGGGTGCGTCCCGATCTACAACCTGATGGAAGATGCGGCGACCGCGGAAATCTGCCGCGCGCAAGTCTGGCAATGGGTGAAGCATGGCGCCCGCATGACCGACGGCAAAATCGTGACGGAGAGCCTGGTAAAACAGGTGATTCACGAGCGCGCAGCAGAACTGCGGGGCGGCCGGCAATTGCAAAAAGCCGCTCAGCTTCTTGAGACCCTGATGACCAGTAAGAAATTCCCCGAGTTCCTGACCCTTGCCAGTTACGACTTATTAGATTAGAACGTCAAGGCATGGGCGCACGACAGGGTTCCCAGGCCAAAGATCGTCGAAACAGAGATCAGCGAGCTAAAGATCGACAAGCTAAGGACCGGCAAGCTAAGGCGCAAATTGAGGAAAGCCTTCTCGCCGAGTTGCAGGCGCACGTGGCCGCGCGCCAAATCGAGAGCGGCCTCGCCTGCCTCGCATCGCACGAGGAAATAATCTCCGGTATCGATCCCTCGCAGGCGAACGCGGCCCGCCTGCTCGCGCTGCTCGCGATCTGGAGCGACATCGGATTCGCCGCCTCGCCTTCTGTCAAAGAACTTCTCGCCCGCTTCGATTCGCGTTCACGCTCGCGCCTTCCGATCTCCGACTTCATTTGCCTCCGTATGGCGCAAGGCATGGCCGCAATGGCGGAAGAGGCCATGGATGCTGCCATCCCGCATTTTGATTTCGTGCTCAGTCTGCCCGAAGAACTCGACAACCAGTTCCTGCTCGCCATCGCGTATTACTGGAAAGGCCGATGCCTGCGGCGGCGGGGCGATTACGACGAAGCTCTGATTTATACCGGACAGGGAAAAGACCTGGCGCTCGAACTTGGTCATCCGCGCATGGGTGCCGTAATGCAGGTTCTCGAAAGCTGGCTCCTGTTTCAGCAGGGCAAATGGAAGGAAGCGGTGCGGCTCTCAGAGGTGGCCGAGACGGCGCTTCGCCAGACCGATGACTACGTCACGCTGGGCAACATTCAGTCGTTCTATGGCCGGATGGCGCGCCGCGAAGGCCGCTTCGATCAAGCCATCGAAATGTTTTCCGGCGCGATCGAACACTACCGCAAGCGCGACCCGCGGCATCTGAATCTGGCGCGCTCGCTTGCCAATATGGCCCTCGCCAAGCGCGGCATCGCCCTGCAGTTACAAAGGCGAGTCGACCTCGATGCCCAGCGACTGCGCAAGACATCCAGCAGGGCCCGCAAGGGATCGTCCGTTCGTGCGGCGGAGATCAGTGCCCGCACCGATCACCGCCGCCGGGTTACGCAGTTGCGGCGCGAAGCGCTCGAACATCTGGAGACTGCCCGCGAAATTTACCGCCAACGCCCCACGCATCATGGTCTCGGGACGGTATACATCAACGCTGCCTACATTCATCTTGACAGCGGGGACTTTCAGCGCGCCGAAGAAGAATCGGTTTCCGCCTATAAGTTGGCCGCGGAGAAACACGACTACATCCTGATGGGGCGGGCCCGGATTCTGCAGTGCATGATCGAGAATGCGAAGGTGGAGGAGGGAATCGGGGGCGGAACAGATCCCGGCATTCACGCCCGCCGCGCTTTCGACTTCAGCCAGGAAGCGGTTGAACTTGCCAAGCATACGCAGCATCACATCCTGCTCGCAACCGCCTATCTGTGGCAGGGACTGACGCAGTGCAATTCTTTCTTCGATAACGAAGAAGCGGCGCGCGAATCGTACGACCTGGCCCGAGCGGCTTGTGGAGCGGCTCAGCCCGATAGCATCTGGCAAGACCTGCAAACTTTGCGCGCAAGAATTGTTCGCAAGGGAAGCGTGGATCCGGCGCTGAAAGCCTGGTCGCAGGGCGCGGTCGGGGAGAAATCGTTTCGTCAGATCAGCGAGGAGTTCGCCGAAATCGTGATTGCACGGGTCTGGGAGCGCGAGGGGCGCAAAGTGTCGCGCGTGGCGTCACGGCTATCGATTTCTCCCAAGAAAGTGCGCAGAATACTGGCGCGCGTGGGCCGCCGCAAACCGCGATCTAAGTAGGACGGCGGGAGACTGCGTTTCGCCGTGTAGAATGACTATATGTCTCCGCTGCAAGGAAGCAACAATCTGAAGAAGCGCACCCCGCCTCCCGACGAAACCTTCGAGGAAGCGGCTTATTTGAAGTCACTCGGCGAGAAGCAGAAGATCGTCAGCCTCAAGCTCGCCGATGGCGAAGTGGTGCGCGGCTGGATCGAGTATTACGATAAGCACATGGTTCGCGTCACGCGCGACGATGGACCGAATCTGTTTATCTTCAAACACGAGATCGTCTATATCGCCGAAGACGGCAAGAAAAAGTAGCGCGCACAGCCTCGGATAACTAGTCGGCGGCCAGCGAAAGCACAATCTGAACTTCCAAAATCCCGCATGAGTTCTTCCCAGACCACGTCCAGTCATCCTGCCAGCTTGCTTTCAACCATGGATTCGATCTCGCGGGAAGCGGGCAGCCTGCTGATGGAGCATTTTCGCCGCCACGTGAAGATCGAATACAAAGGCGACGTGGATCTTGTTACCGTGGCCGACCGCCAGTCGGAGGCGCTGATCCTGGAACGCATTCGCCGCCACTTTCCCACCCACGATGTGATGGGCGAGGAGGGAACGCGCATTGAAACCGGCAGCGATTACAAGTGGTACGTCGATCCTCTCGACGGCACGACAAACTTCGCCCATGGATATCCGGTGTTTTGCGTGTCGCTGGCGGTGGATTACCGCGGTAAGCGCATCGCGGGCGTGATTTACGATCCAACGCGCGATGAGTTGTTTGCCGCGGAGAAGGGAAGCGGCGCGCGTTTGAACGGGCAGCCAATTCGCGTGTCTTCCACCGAGCGGCTAGCCGAATGCCTGGTCGGCACCGGCTTTCCCAGCCACAAGCGTCATCAGAATCCGAATATTTATTTCTATCACCAGATCACTTTGCGTTCGCACGGGGTACGGCGCGCGGGTTCGGCCGCGCTCGATTTGTGCAACGTCGCCGCCGGACGATACGACGGCTTTTGGGAATTCAATCTCAATCCCTGGGACACGGCGGCCGGCGTACTCATGGTGGAAGAAGCGGGCGGCCGCGTTACCGATTTCGCAGGCGGCCCGTTCCAGATCGCAAGCCGCGAAACGCTGGCTTCGAACGGCCTCGTGCACGATGAACTGCTCGCGGAGTTCCAGGCCATTTTCTCTGGGCGCGGTCTCGAAGAGTTGCCCAGTCCCGTCGCCTACGCAAAAGAACGGAAATACTGAGCGGTACAATGAATGTTGTGGGGAGAAATCGACAATCGTGTCCCGAGATTGCGCCTGAGCCGGCCTAGGCGTCCGATAGGAGTCAAGAGTTCCCCCGTGAAACTCTGTGTCCCCTGTTGTTAAAGGATTTGGCAGCGAAACCAACGTGTCGATCTCACGATCCAACTCGCTCCTCGAACGCAAGGTCGAAAAGCGCTCCGATCGCCTTCGGCTGCGCGGCCGCATTCTTTTTCTTACCGAGGATCCCGAACTGATCAAGAAGCAACTCGCGGGTTGGGACATGCCATGGGACACAAAGAATCCCTCCTCCAACCCCAAACTCCGCGACGACATCTCGACCGACGAAATCACGCCTGCGCACTTGTGCTTTTACTTCGACCAAACCCTCGGCGAGATCCCCTATGCGGGCTTGAAGTGCGGAGGTGTTGCGTCCATCGGGCGCGGCGACGTGAAAAAAGGCGGCTTCGTGTGCTCGGTGAGCGGCAAGCGGCGCGGCAAAGGCTCCAGCCGCGAGCAGTCCCCTTATGCCGAAATGTGTGCCGGCATTCAGGTGGCGATCGCCGAGAACATTGAACGCATCTACAAGCAAAACTGCCAGAACCTCGGCCTGCTCACCTCCACCAACTTTGCGCTCATCGATCGTATCCGCGCGGGAGAAGAGATTTCTCTCAGCGAGTTCACCTCCGGCGAAGACGACATAACGCGCCAGGTGATCGAATACGGCGGCCTGTTCCCGTTCAACGTGGCGCGCATGCAGAAGAAAGTTTTTCTGCCGCCGATTCAGTCCGCGGGCGCCCGCACCATACGTGCTATGACGCTTGCCGAGAAGATTTTCGCCAAGCACATGGTGAACGCTGACGGCACGCTCGGCGTTCCCGCCGTCCGGCCCGGCGACACCGGCTTCACCCGCGTCGATTTGCGCTTCAGCCACGAATACGTCACGCCGATGGCCGCCATTTTCTACGAGCAATATGTCGGCAAGGATGTCCCGGTCAATGATGCCTCCAGCATCTGCCTGTTCCGCGACCACCTGACTTTTCTCGACGAAGTCATCTCCGAAGAGAAGAAGAAAATTGGGCTCCTCGATCTGGCGATGCAGCTAAAGCTCAAGCAAGAAGAGTTTGCGCGCCAGCAGGGGATCAAGCTGCACGGCGAACTCACCGACCGTAAAGGTTCGGAAGGCATTTGCCACTCCGTCATGCTCGAAAGCTACGCGCTGCCCGGGCAGGTCAACGTCGGGTCCGACTCGCACACGCCGCACGTCGGAGCCATCGGGTGCATCGCTTTTGGTATCGGCACAACGGACGTTTTCAATTCCTGGATCACGAAAGATGTCCGGGTAAAGATTCCCGAGTCCGTGAAAATCGTAATCAAGGGAAGGCGTCATCCGAGCGTTACCGCGAAGGATTTCATACTCAAGATTCTCTCGCTCGACTACGTCCGCAGCGGCCAGGCCCTTGCCAAGGTGATGGAGTATGCGGGCGAAGCCGTCGAAGCCCTGAGCGTGGATGAGCGCGCCACCATGACCAACATGGCCGCCGAAATCGGAGGCTTCACCGGCATCGTCGCGCCGGATGCCAAGGTCGTTGCCTTCCTAGTCGAGCGGCGCGGAGTCTCGCTTGCCGAGGCGGAGCGCATGATGGCTGGTCTCGAGAGCGATCCCGGCGCCCAATACTCGCACGTCATCGAACTCGACGCCGCCGCTATTACGCCGATGGTCGCCACGCCCGGCGACCCGGGCAACGGCAAGTACATTCGCGACCTGAACACACCCGTGCCCATCGAAATCGCCTACGGAGGTACCTGCACCGCCGGCAAGAACGAAGATATGGATATGTACGCCACCGTGCTTGCCGATGCGCTCCAGCATGGCAAACGTGTTGCGCCCGGCGTCCAGTTCTGGATTCAGTTCGGTTCGCAGGAAACGCGCGAGTATTCGCGGCGCAAGGGCTACATCGAAATCTTTGAAAAGGCGGGTGCGCGGTTGATCGAACCTAGCTGCGGAGCCTGCATCAACGCTGGCCCCGGCGTCTCCACGCGCCCCGACCAAGTTGTTATCAGCGCACAGAACCGGAACTTTCCCGGCCGCAGCGGGCCGGGCCAGATGTACCTCGCTTCGCCACTGACGGTCGCCGCCAGCGCGGTGGCGGGGTACATCGTCGAATATCATCCTTTGTACAAAATTGAACGCGTGCCGGCCTAGTTCCCATGTACAATGCGGCACAGGTGGGGACCCCGATCCGACAATCTCCAGTTTGGAATGCTCAGGGCTATCGCCGTTCTGGCGTCGATGATTTCTTCCCTGCGATCAAGCATGCACGAACGAGCGTTTTGCCGAATCGCGAAAGGAATCATGAGAATACTTCTTTACAACCCTGACAACGGCGTAACCCGTAATTTCATGCCACATCTCTGGATGTTTTTGCTGCAAGCGCTGACTCCGTCGGGACATGAGGTCTTACTGGTGGATGGCAATGCCCAGCCCATGGACGAGGCGGGGATTGCGCAGTTCGTGCGCGAGAAAAACATTGGGCTGGTCGGAATCGGCGCCATGACCAGAATGGTCGCCAAGGCCTATCGCATGGCGGACGCGGTTCGCGCTACGGGCGTGCCGGTCGTAATGGGCGGCCCTCACGTGACCGAAATGGCCGATGAGGCGCTTGGGCGAGATGGCGGACCGCGCCACGCCGACGCCGTCGCGCTGGGAGAGGCTGACGCGACTTGGCCTGTGATTGTGAACGATGCCGTGCGCGGCCAGCTTAAAGAAATTTATGCGCCGGTGGATGCCTTTGGCCAGGAGAGCAAGCCCTCGCTAAAGGAATACCCGGAGATTCCTTGGCAGTCGATCGATCTCAGCCAGTTCAATCTGGTGCCGAAGGCCGCTCGGAGCACGCTCGGAAAAATCGGCGAAGGCTGGGGAACATTTCGAATTGTTCCGGTCGAATCGGGGCGCGGCTGCCCCTACGGCTGCGAGTTTTGCACCGTTACCGGTTTTTTCGGAGATTCCATTCGATTCCGCACCAATGAAAGTGTAGTGAATGAGCTGCTGCGGTTGAAGGCGCGCGCCCGCAGCGAGAAAGGCCAGATGGCGGTGTTTTTTATCGACGATAACTTCGCCATCAACGTTAAGCGCACGAAGTCGCTGCTGCGCGACATCATTGCCGCCGGCGCGCAGGTGCATTGGGTGGCGCAGATCAGCGCGAATCTATTGCGCGACGAAGAATTGGTCGACCTGATTGCGGCTTCGGGAGGCAAGTGGATCTTTATCGGCATGGAGTCGATCGACCCGGCCAATCTGAAAGATGTGAACAAGGGATTCAACAAGCCGGGCGAGTATGCCGCAGTGCTCGAGCGCCTGGCGGCGCGCAATGTCTATGCGATTACTTCGTTTATTTTTGGCATGGACAATGACACTGTCGGAGTCGCCGAGCGCACGCTTGGGCAGGTTCGAACCTGGCCTCCCGGGCTCCCGATTTTTGGTCTGCTCACTCCCTTGCCCGCCACTCCGCTGTACAAGCGGCTGGAAAAAGCCGGCCGGCTGACGCGGCGCAAGCACTGGCAGGAATTCGTCCCATTTGCCATGGCCCACACGCCGTTGAAGATGACCATTGACGAGGCTCATGCCGAAGTGAATCACGGCTGGGAGCAGGCCTACAGCGCGGAAGCGCTGGCGCAGGCAGTCGACTCGCTGAACGATCAGCCTCTGGGTTACCGCGTCAACATCTTTCTTGCACGGCTCTGCTTCCGCGGCATTTATTTCCCCATGCTGGGGAAAATGGCGTGGGTAAAGGTGATTGCGCAAAATCGGCGAACCATCTTCAAGCTCGTAAGAGAAGGCTTCAAGCCCAACGCCTGGCGCGGCGCGCCTGCGAGGGTTCCAGCCGTTCCGGCGCCGCCGGGCGAATCAGCTGAGGCCGTCGCGCAGGGAGCGGACTGAACAGGCCCCGGATTACCTGCATATCTGCTGGCGTCACCGGTGGCGTGCGCGTTTCTACGCTTCGCGCGAGAACTCCGCGCTTCGCATGCGATCCCGCTCCATTCGCTGTAATGGGACGCACGCAACGAGGAAATTCCTGCTACAATTTTTCCATTGTTGGCGATCTGTTCCGATCTCCTGGGAGCACTGAAAAACATATGGCCTATGTAATTGCCGAGCCCTGTATCGGTACCAAAGACACTGCGTGCGTCGACGCCTGCCCGGTGGATTGCATTCACCCCAAGAAGGACTCCGACAAGTACGGCACCGAGGAGATGCTTTACATCGATCCGGTCGAATGTATTGACTGCGGCGCTTGCGTGCCCGTCTGCCCCGTCTCCGCCATCTTCGCCCTCGACGATCTGCCGGAAAAATGGAAAGAGTACACCGAGCGGAATGCGAAGTATTTCGGGAGATAGCTCTCAGCCATCAGCCGTCAGGTAAACCAGATTTGTTTCAGCTCCGAGGCGCAGCCGAACCAGGCTCGCACTCCCTCGATTTGTTGCGGGCACCACGACCACACTTTGAGAAGAAACTCAGGCCTTTCTGTGCTCGTCAGTTTGCCGAGATGACGGCACTACGAATCTTCAGACAAGGGTTTTGCTGACGGCTGACGGCTAATCGCTGCTTCCGTTACAATCGAAGTTTAGTTTCTGAGCCCTCCATGGCGCTGAAGGAGTCGGAAGCGATCGTTCTGCGCGTGTATCCGCTGCGCGAATCCGACCTGCTGGTTACGCTCTTTACCCGCGCGGAAGGCAAGGTGAAAGGTGTGGCGCGCGCCGCCAAGAAGTCGAAACGCCGCTTCGGTGGCGCGCTGGAGCCGCTCACGTATGTGCGGGCGTTTTACGACGACCGGGAACGCCAGGAGTTGGCGCGGCTGGATTCCTGCGAAGTGATCGAGTCGCCGATGGCGAGCGAGGTGACGTATGCGCGGTCGGTAGCGCTGGCGCATGTGGCGGAGTTGCTCGATCAGTTAATGCCTGATCGCGAGGCAAGCGACGCGGTCTTTCGGCTGAGCCTGGCAGTGATTGCGGAGTTGCGCGGCTCGGCGTTGTGGATGCCGCTCACGTACTTCGAGCTGTGGATGACGCGGCTGATGGGCTTTTTGCCGGAGTTGACGGAGTGCATCGTGTGCGGCCGGCTACTAGATGGCGAACGCGCATTCTGGCACGCGCTGGCCGATGGTCTGACGTGCATAGATGATAAGCGGCTGGCGTCGTCGGAGCTGTCGTCGGAGTCGCGCAAGATTGCAGCCCGGATGCTGCGCTCGCGTGCTTCCGACTTCGCCGGTATCGAGTGGCCGAAGGCGCTATGCGCCGATTTGCGCAAGTTCCTGATCCAGATTCTCGAGCGGCACATCGAGAAGAAGCTGGTGACGGCGGGAATGCTGGAGAAAATTACGTGAGATTGACAGCCCACGTGCGGAACGCGATGGCGTGTGTAGTTTGTGCGCTGGCCCTCGTTTCGAACTGTATTGGTCAGAGCAATCCCGCTGTGATCGCATCGTCTGCAAGTGTGACGACGGAAGATCAACTGCATGAGTGGCTGACGTACTATTATCTGCATCCTCGACCAGATCTTACGATTTCGGCAATTCGTCTTATGTCAGAGAAGGGTTGGCTCTCTAAGGCTAACCCCCAGTCACCACTGGCGGCTTTTCTCGCCCAGGTATTTGCTAGCAATAGCGACAAGACGAAGGCTTGGCTAACGGAACTGCAATCCGGTACGGAAGACCAGAAGATAATGGCCGCATTGGTGCTGTGGATGGCACACACTAGCGACAGTCAGCCCCTGCTAGAGTCAGTGGCGACCAAGGGCTCCCCCTCATATCAGGACTATGTGAGAGGGCTGCTTCGGGATGACCATCCTCCGGACTTTCTCAAGGACACGATCTCTTCTGCCGGTTTCCTTGATGCGTTATGGGGAAGCTTCTTTGCGACAGGGGACGAGCGCTACGTGCAAAGGCTGATTAGTGTGCTGCCAATGCTGGATACAAAAGACGATGTAACGAAGATGCTGATTGGCGGCGCCGCGCGCTGGTCTCTGACGAGCAATGCGGTTCAGCACCTCAGAGTGATGGAGATCTGTGAGACGGAGCTGAAGAAGCTGCCTAACGATCAAAAGCCAGCCCTCCAAGAAGTGATAAAGACCGCGCGAGAGAAGAAGCCTTGAAGCAGACAAACCCCAATTCGCTAACCTTCCAGGAGCTGATCCTCAAGCTCCAGGCCTTCTATGCCGCGCGCGGGGCCGTCATCCAACAGCCCTACGACGTTGAAGTCGGCGCCGGGACCATGGCACCCGAGACTTTCCTGCGCGTCCTCGGACCGAATCCATACAAGGTCGCCTACGTGCAGCCCTCGCGCCGTCCTGCCGATGGCCGCTATGGCGAGAATCCAAACCGCCTGTTTAAACACATGCAGTTGCAGGTGATACTTAAACCACCACCTGAGAATGTGCAGGAGCTCTATCTCGAATCGCTCGGCGCGATCGGCATCGATCTGCGCCAGCACGACATCAAGTTCGAGGAAGACAACTGGGAGTCGCCGACGCTTGGCGCATGGGGCATCGGCTGGCAGGTGATGCTCGATGGGCTTGAAGTCACGCAGTTCACCTATTTCCAGCAGTGCGGCGGCGTGGATCTGGACCCGATCTCAGCCGAGCTCACCTATGGTCTGGAGCGCCTGTGCGCTTTTCTGCAGGATGTTGATTCGATCTACGACATCGTGTGGGCGCGCGATCCCGATACCGGCAGGGAAGTGAAGTACGGCGAAGTTCGCCTGGCCGATGAGCAGCAGTTCTCGGTCTACAACTTCGAAGCCGCTGACGTGTCTGGGGCCTGGAAGCACTTCGAGATGTGCGAAGCGGAGTGCAAGTTGCTGCTCGATCGTTATGCTGCGCTCAGCAAAGATAAGTCTGAAGGCGACGGCATCGCCCGCGAGAAATCCCGCTTCCCGCTGCTCGGCGCCTACGACCTCTGCCTGAAGTGCTCGCACTACTTCAACATTCTCGACGCTCGCGGCGCCATTTCGGTCACCGAGCGTGTGGGTGTGATCGCCCGCGTGCGCGCGCTGGCCGTCGGCATCGCGAAAGCCTGGATGGATCAGCAGTACGGCCCCGATAAAAAAACTGAGAACAAGGATGAGGGTGCAAAGCCGGCCGCAAAAGAAAAGCAAAAGAAAGACAAGCTGGCTGCGGTGGGATAGGACGTATCTGCCAGTTTCGCTGTGACCCGGCTCACATTCACAGGTGTTTAATTCTGAGAGCATAACTTGATTGCCTGATGCCAGACTTTTTGCTTGAAGTAGGTTGTGAAGAAATCCCGGCGCGCATGATCGATGGCGCCAGCCGCGAACTGCGTCAACGCGTAGGAGCGCTGCTGGAACGGGAACGTATCGCGCCCAACAGTCCACTTAGCGGGCTCGATACCCCACGCCGTTTGGCCGTAATCGCGCAGGGCATTCCTGCTGCGCAGCCCGATGTCACCGAACAGGTCACAGGGCCCTCCGCACAAGTCGCGTTCAAAGATGGACAGCCCACTCCGGCCGCGCACGCCTTTGCGAAAAAGGTCGGCGTCGATGTCGGCAAACTCGAAAAAGTATCCATGCCCAAAGGTGAATACCTGGGGGCCACGGTTACACGCAAAGGCCGCACGGCAGCCGAGATTCTGGCCGAGGCGCTTCCGAAAGAAATCGCCGGGCTGTATTGGCCGAAAAATATGTACTGGCGCAAGCGCGGCGAGTTATTTGTTCGCCCCGTGCGCTGGCTGGTGGCAATGCTCGACGAGCAGGCGATTCCGATGGAAGTGTTCGGGATTGCAGCCGATAAAGTCTCGCGCGGGCATCGCTTGCTGGGTTCGGAAACTACCTCGATTGCGCGTCCGACCGCCTATGTGGAGGCGCTGCGCGCCGCCAAGGTCCTCGGAGCCGCCGAACGTGAACAAGTCATCCGCAAAGCGCTGGATGCAGCCACGCGCACGATAACAGGTGCCCGTTGGCGCGAAGATGAGCCGCTTTTGGCCACGGTCGTCAACCTGACGGAATTCCCCTCGGTAATTCTCGGCGGCTTCGATCCCGAGTTTCTCGCTCTTCCCGAAGAAGTGCTGGTAACGGTGATGCGCGATCACCAAAAGTACTTCGCGATTGAAGATGCGAACCACAAGCTGCTGCCGCACTTTCTGGCGGTGCTCAATACCGCGAGCGATGCCGATGGCCTGATCCGCCATGGCAATGAGCGCGTCCTGCGCGCCCGCTTCAACGACGCACGTTTTTTCTGGCAGACCGACCAGAAGCAGACGCTGCGCGAGCGGGTCGAACTGCTCAAGCATGTCACCTTCCAGAAAGACCTGGGCAGCTACTACGACAAAACTCTGCGCATGCAGCGCCTCGCCAGCTGGCTGGCCGAGACCGTACGGCAGAACGGTATGCCAATTCGGCCCGGTGTCGTACACAAGGCTGCCTTGCTCGCCAAGACCGACCTTACAACTGAATTGGTGAAGGAGTTTACCGAACTGCAGGGAATTGTCGGCGGCTTGTACGCCAAAGCGCAGCAGCTTGATCCCGACCTGCCAGAAGCTACACGGTGGGCAGTGGCGGATGCCATCTACGACCATTACAAGCCGGAATCGATGGAGGATGAAATCCCTCGCAACGTCGAGGGCGCCGTGCTCTCTATCGCCGACAAGGCCGACTCCATCGCCGGCATGTTTGCCCTTGGCCTCGTCCCCAGCGGTTCGAAAGACCCGTTTGCTCTCCGCCGTCAGGCTAACGGCATTGTGAAGACGATCGCCGAACACAAGCTGCCGTTCCGTCTTTCGGAAATCATGACGGATGCGCGTTCGCATTACCGCGGTTCGGAAGCAGAAAAGAAGTTCTCGAATACCGACTATGCCGGTTCGGTCTGCGCCTTCTTCCGCGAGCGGCTCGAGTTTTATCTGAAGGACGCACGCGGTTTTGCCTATGACGTGGTGAGCGCTGTGCTGGCGATTGACGCCGACGATGTTGTGGATGCGGCCGCACGAGCAGAGGCCGTCACCAAAGTGCGCGGCTCGGCTGATTTTGAATCAATCTCCGTCGCCTTCAAGCGAATGAAGAATATTCTGCGGCAAGCCGCAGAACACAAGCGGCATATCGCCGATCATCTTGACGCGGATGGACTGATTGAAGACGCGGAGAAGGAACTGGCTGCACTCATTCCCCCGACCGCAACTGCGGTTGAGAAGCTACGCGCCACGCGCGACTATGAGCAAGCATTGCTCGAAGTCGCCAAGCTGCGTCCGGCAATAGACAAATTTTTCGACAAGGTTATGGTAATGGTCGACGACGAGAAGTTGCGCGCCAATCGCCTGGCCTTGCTCAAAACCCTGGTAAAGGAATTTTCCACGATCGCGGATTTTTCCGAGATCGTGACCGAAGGCAAAGAATCTACGAAATAAAAAAGAGGACTCATTATGGCAACGATAACTCTCCCTGAAGCGGAAGTTGCGGAAAGCAAAAGCACGACTACCAAGTATGTGTATTCTTTCGGCGGCGGTAAGGCCGACGGCAACGGCAAGATGAAAGATGTGCTGGGCGGCAAAGGCGCCGGCCTCGCCGAGATGACGAATCTTGGTCTCCCGGTCCCTCCGGGCTTCACCATCCAGACCGAGGCCTGCCGCGAATATATGCGCCACGGCGAGGTCTCGAAAGATATCGATCGTCAGATGGAAGAGGCGCTGGCGAAGCTTGAGGATCTGCAAGGGCAGAAGCTCGGGAAGGGCGACAATCCGCTGCTCGTGAGCGTCCGCTCGGGAGCAAAGTTTTCCATGCCGGGCATGATGGATACCATCCTCAACCTCGGCCTCAACGATCAAAGCGTCGAAGCCCTTGCCAAGCGCACCAGCAATCCACGCTTTGCATACGATTCGTATCGCCGCCTGATTCAGATGTTCGGCAATGTCGTTCTCGATATCGAGAAAGCGGTGTTTGAAGAGATCTTCGACGCCAAGAAACACCAGAAGAAGACCAAGTTCGATACCGGACTCGACGCGAAGGCGCTGCAGGAAGTCATCGTCGAATACAAGAAGGCAATCAAGAAGCACGCCAAGCGCGATTTTCCCCAGGACGCGCTGGAGCAACTCGTGCTCTCCCGCGACGCCGTGTTCCGCTCCTGGCAGAACGATCGCGCCAAGACTTATCGCCGCCTCAATGACATCGACGACATGCTGGGCACCGCCGTCAACGTGCAGGCGATGGTCT